>Ga0105240_10008546_pt1 | contig 14631 bp, 10 predicted proteins | sample KBSC54metaG_FD_80426 | JGI IMG/M metagenome (GOLD analysis project Ga0105240, IMG submission 80426) | Corn rhizosphere microbial communities from Kellogg Biological Station, Michigan, USA - KBS C5-4 metaG | ecosystem: Host-associated > Plants > Roots > Rhizosphere > Soil | place: Michigan, USA... | reverse complement strand
TGATCGTGGCTAACGACCCGACATTGGAACATATCGTGCGTGGCAATGGCCTGGCGCTGAGCGCGGCGGGATCATGGACCGCGCGCTTTGCACCGGAGCTGGAGCAATTGGTGGTGGCCGCCGAGCGGCTGAGCGGCACCCGCGCCAATATCTTCATCGACGTTTCCCAGGTCTCCGGGCTGGATACGTTCGGCGCCTGGTTGATCGAGCGGCTCCGCCGCAACCTAACGACAGGTGCCGTCGAGGCGCAGATTTCCGGCTTGTCCGTCAACTATTCGACCCTTGTGGACGAGGTCCGCCGGGTCAAGGCCGCGCCGGCCGATGAGGTCGAGCCGGTTACATTCTCGGGCATGATGGAGCAGATCGGCCGCAGTGTGGCCGGCATCGGCGGCACAGTGCTCTCGCTGGTCGATATGCTGGGCGCGGTGCTCGCGGCCGCCGGCCGCGTGATCCGGCATCCGCGAAGCTTCCGCATGACCTCCACCGTGCATCATCTGGAACAGGTGTGCTGGCGAGCGGTGCCGATCGTGGTGCTGATCACCTTCCTGATCGGCTGCATCATCTCGCAGCAGGGCATTTTCCACTTCCGGCGGTTTGGCGCGGATATCTTCGTGGTCGACATGCTCGGCGTGCTGGTGCTCAGGGAAATCGGCGTGCTCCTGGTGGCGATCATGGTCGCCGGCCGATCGGGCAGCGCCTATACCGCCGAACTCGGCTCGATGAAGATGCGCGAGGAGATCGATGCGCTGCGCACCATGGGGTTCGACCCGATCGAGGTTCTGATCCTGCCCCGGATGCTGGCGCTGATCCTGGCGCTGCCGATCCTGGCGTTTCTGGGAGCGATTGCCGCGCTCTATGGCGGCGGCCTGGTGGCCTGGGGCTATGGCGGGGTCGATCCCGAAGCTTTCCTGCTTCGCCTGCGGGATGCGATCTCGATCGACCATTTCACGGTGGGCCTCATCAAGGCCCCCGTCATGGCGGCGGTGATTGGCATCGTCGCCTGTGTCGAAGGGCTCGCCGTGCAGGGCAGCGCGGAGTCGCTTGGCCAGCACACCACCGCCTCGGTGGTGAAAGGCATTTTCTTTGTCATCGTCATGGATGGCGTGTTTGCAATCTTTTTCGCCTCGATCGGGATGTGACGATGCCGCCTGCCGCCTCCGATGCGATCATCCGGGTTCGGGACATCACCGTGCAGTTTGGCGCCACGCGGGTGCTCGATGGTCTCAACCTCGACGTCCGGCGCGGCGAAATCCTGGGCTTTGTCGGCCCCTCCGGCGCCGGCAAATCGGTGCTGACGCGCACCATCATCGGGCTGGTGCCGAAGCTCTCCGGCCGCATTGAAGTCTTCGGTATCGATCTGGATTCGGCCGGTCCCCGGGAACGCCGAGGGGTTGAGCGGCGCTGGGGCATCCTGTTCCAGCAGGGCGCGCTGTTCTCCTCGCTCACGGTCCGGCAGAACATCCAGTTTCCGGTTCGCGAATACCTCAACGTCTCGCAACGGCTGCTCGACGAGATCACCATCGCCAAGCTCGGCATGGTGGGCCTCAAGCCCGAAGTAGCGGATCGCTTTCCCTCCGAATTGTCAGGCGGCATGATCAAGCGTGTGGCGCTGGCGCGTGCGCTCGCGCTCGATCCCGAACTGGTGTTTCTCGACGAGCCGACCTCGGGGCTCGACCCGATCGGCGCCGGTGATTTCGATGAATTGGTGCGGACCCTGCAGCGGACTTTGGGACTGACCGTTTTCATGGTAACCCACGACCTCGACAGCCTTTATACCGCCTGCGATCGCATCGCCGTTTTAGGCAACGGTAAGATCATTGCGGCAGGATCGATCGCCGATATGCAGGCCTCGCAGCATCCCTGGTTGCAGGCCTATTTCCACGGCAAGCGGGCTCGCGCCGTGGTGACCTGAAGAAACAGTTGCAACCGGACCGACGCAAGGTAATGCGATCGGTCCGCTTGAGTAGCGGAGTAGGCAATGGAAACCCGGGCGAATTTCGTCCTGATCGGATCGTTCACGCTGGCCGTGATCGCCGCTGCATTCGGCTTCGTGCTCTGGTTCCAGAGCCTGCATACCACCAAGGCGCGCAGCCCGTTGCGGGTGGTGTTCGAGGGCTCGGCGTCGGGCCTGCGCAATGGCGGCAGCGTCAATTTCAACGGCATCCGGGTCGGTGAAGTGATCTCGGTAAAGCTCGACAATCCGCGCCGCGTCGTGGCGCTTGCCATGGTCGAGAACAATACGCCGATCCGAAAAGACACCCGCGTCGGCCTGGAATTCCAGGGCCTGACGGGGGTTGCGGCAATCGCGCTGAAGGGCGGCGAGGAAACCGCGCCGGAAGTGCCGCTGGATAGCGACGGCGTGCGCGTGCTGACCGCCGATCCCAATGGGCTTCAGGACGTCACCGAAGCCGTGCGCAGCACGTTGCAGAACATCAACCGGGTGGTGGCCGACAATCAGCAGGCGGTGAAGAACGCGCTGCAGAATCTCGAGACCTTCACTTCTTCATTGTCGCGCAACGCCGCGAAGATCGACGGCATCATGGTCAAGGTCGACGGCGTGATGGGCAAGGCCGACAGTTTGATGCTGGGCCTCGATGCGCTTGCCGGCGGCAAGGATGGCGGCGAATTGTTTCAGGCGGTGAAGTCGATCCGCGAACTGGCGGAGGATTTAGACAAGCGTTCCGGAGCGCTGATGGCCGATGGAAGGCGTACGCTTGCCGATATCAGCCGGGCGGTGAACAATCTCGACCGCAATCCGACACGGCTGTTGTTCGGCCCATCCGCGACTGCGACGCCGCCGTCTGAAACGCCACCGCCGCCACGGCTGGCCCCGGCAGGCGAGAAGAAGAAGCCGTAAAACGGAGCGGGTCGCGACTTCGAAGTGCAGGTGCGGATTTTATAATTTTATAAGGAGGCTTACATGCTTCGTATGTTTGTGGCGGTTGCGGCGTTTGGCGTGATCGCTGCTCTCAATGTGCCGACCGAGGCTCGCGCCGACACCTGGGGCTGTAACTACGAAAAATGCCTTGCCGCCTGTGCCAAGGCGAGTGGTAAGCAGTGCAACCTCTATTGCGATCGGCGCCTGAGAGAGAAGCGTCGCGACAAGGTCTGTTCCTGAGCGCTTAGGCAGGCGGGCCAAACTTCGGCGATAGAAACAAGAAACGGAGGCATCGCTGCCTCCGTTTTTTTGTTGTTGTCGTTTGGTCTGTCCGAGCGCTGATTAGCCGAGCCGGCTTAGCCCAGCCGTCCTGCGGCGTGCGCGAGCAGGGTATAGACCATGCCGGTCTCCGAGGTCAGGTGGCTGCGCAGCAGCGCCGGGCCGCGCTCGTCGCGGGCGACTTCATCGAGCAGCCGCTCAAACTCGACGATGTATCGGTCGACCGTCTGCTTGAAGTTGCGATCGGCGCGATATTTGCGGGCGACCTCATCGAAGGCCTTCTGGCCGGCCGGCGTATAGAGCCGCTTGCTGAAGGCCTTGGGCTCACCGCGCTGGTAGCGCTCCCACATCTCGGCGGCGAGATTGCGGTCCATCAGGCGGCCGATGTCGAGCGACAGCGAGGCCAGCGGATTGTCGCCGGTGCCTTGCGCTTGCGGGGCACGCCCACGCGGGGCTTCGCGGCTGTCATTGCCGGCATCGGTGCGGTTCAACAGGTCCGACAGCCAGCCGTCGCGACCCTGCTCGGCGGTCGGGCTCATCGGCGGCGCCTCGGTGCGGCGCGGACCGGCGGGCAGGCCGAGATCCGGTGGCGGCAGGTTGGAGGCGCTGCCATTGTCGCGCGAACGTGGCGCGGTGCGGACGTCGCCGCGGCCGCCGGCGGTGGCTAGCATCGGCTCTTCCTCGCGGACCTGGCTCGGCCGGTTGTTCGTGACCACGTCGAGGCCGCGGCCATGATGGGCAACGATCCGGTTGAGTTCGGCGAGCGCCTCGATCTGATCGACGATCACCTTGCGCATCTGCGCCGTGCTCTCCACTGCTTCCTGCGGCATTTCCAGCACGCCACGGCGTAGCTCGTTGCGGGTAGACTCGAGTTCGTTGTGCATTTCGGAAGCCATCTGCTTCATGTTCTGGACCAGATCGGCGAACTTCTGCGCCGACTGCTTGAACATAGCATCGGTTTCCTGCTGGTTCTGCTGATAGACTTCGTTCATGGCCTCGGCGGTCAGCCGGCGTTCCTCCTCCGCAGCCGTTCGCACGGCCTCGAACTGGCGGGTGATGGCCGCCGAGCCCGCACCTGCTGTCTCCGCCACCACGCGTGCGATATTGCGAGCGCGTTCTTCGGCGGCCGCCAGCGATTCATCCAACAGGCCGGTGAAGCGCGACAGGCGCTGGTCGAGATCGGTGGTCCGCAGGTCGATGGTGGTGATCAGCGATTCCAGCATCGATTTGCGTTCCGCGATCGAGGTGGTGGTAGTGATGTTGCTCTGCTCGATCGAGGCGGCCGCCTCGACCAGGGCCTGGCCGTGATTTTCGAACTCGCTGGACAGCGTTCCCAGGTTTTCCAGCGCCTTCGCCGTCTTGGAGTTGAACACCGTCAATTGATCTTCAAGAGCCTGGGTCGCCACGCCGTTGCGCGCGGTGACATCGTTCATCGCCGAGACGAAGTCGGCGACACGCGTCACCAGGGCCCGCTCGAGCGAGTTGAGGTTGTCATGGGCGCCGGTGAGCACTTCCTGCAGCAGGATGTTGCCCTCACGCAGCCGCTCGAACAGCGCCACCGTATCGGTGCGCAGGATCTTGCTGGTCTCCTGCATTTCGGTGACAGCGGCGACCGATACCTGGCGCGATTGCTCGATCGCCGTGCGCGAAGCCTGCTCCAGTTCCTTGAGCGATTTGTTGACCGCGCCGGTCGCAACTTCTCCGGCGGCGGTGATGGTGCGCGCCACGTCGTTGCCGTTGGTCAGCACCGATTGCGAGAAGTTCTGGCCGCGCGTCTCGATCGAACGCAGCGCATCGGTGGTCACCCGGTCGATATCGGTGGTGAGCTGGGTGGTCCTGGCGGTCATGGCTTCGACCAGGGTACCGCGGCGGGCGTCGATTATCTGCGCCAGCCGGTCGGTCTGCTGCTGGACATAGGAAACGATCTCGTCGGTCTTGCCGGTCATGGTCGAGCCGAAGGAGGTGCTGACCGCCAGCACTGACCGCTCGATTTCCGAGGAAGTCGATTTGACCTTGGCGCTCGCCTCGGTGGAAGCCGACACCAGCACGTTCTGGGCGGTAAGCGCCGTGGTGGCGATCTGGTCGGTCGCGTTCGCCGTAACCGTCGTAAGGGAGCGCTCGATATCGCCAGCGATCGCCTTGATCCGGTTGGCGGCCTCCACCGACGAGGATTCCAGCGAGGTCTGTACCTCGCGGGCGCTGCCGAGGATGGAAGAGGCCGTGCCCGCGCCTACCGCCGTGAGGGTGCGCTCGACATCGAGCGCCAGCGACTTGACGTGGTTGGTGGCTTCGGCAGAGGCCGAAAGCAGGGTGCTCTGGGCCTCGCGGACGCCGGACGTGATCTGCTCGGCGGTGTTGGTGCCGACGATCGACAACGAGCGTTCCACATCGATTGCCAGCGATTTGACATGGTTGGCGGCTTCGGCGGAAGCCGAAACCAGCGTGCTTTGGGCTTCACGCGCGCTGCCAATAACGGCCTCGGCGGTGTTGGTGCCGGCCAGCGACAGCGAACGCTCGACGTCAGCGGTGAGCGATTTGACGTGGTTGACGGCTTCGGCGGAAGCCGAAACCAGCGTGCTCTGGGCCTCACGCGCGCTGCCAACAATGGCCTCGGCGGTGTTGGTGCCGGCCAGCGACAGCGAGCGCTCGACATCGGCGGTAAGCGATTTGACGTGATTGGAGGCATCTGCCGAGGCTGAAAGCAGCGTATTCTGAACCTCACGCGCCCCATTGAGCACCGAAGTAATCGTGGCGGTGCCAGCCGCCGAGAGGGTGCGCTCAACGTCACCTGCCAGCGACTTGACCTGGCTGGTGGCGTCGGCAGAGGCCGCGATCAGCGTGTTCTGGGCTTCGCGTGCTCCGGCGACCACCGCATTGGCGGCGGATGAACTGGCTGTGGCAAGCGTGCGCTCGATATCGGACGAAAGCGACTTGATCTGGCTTGCGGCTTCCGAAGAAGCCTGGGTGAGGTTGCTCTGCGCTTCCCGTGCGGAGGTGACGACGGAGTTCGCCGCGCCGGAACCCACGGCGGTCAGCGCGCGTTCGACTTCCGCGGCGGTGAGCTTGAGCTGCGCACCGACATCGGAGGACGTCGACAGCAGCGACTGCTGGGCGGCGCGCGTACCACTCTGAATGGTTTCGCTGGTATTGATCACGAGCGTGGTCAGCGACCGCTCGGCGTCTTCGACCTGCGAGCGGATGCCGGTCGACAATTCTTCGGCGCGGGCCATCAGGCCATCGCTGGCGTGGCGACCGCTGCTCTCGATGCGGCCGGCGACCGCCTCGATGCGCGAACCCAGGAGGTCCTCGAACTGGCTCACGCGGGTATCGATTTCGCCAAACACGGCGCCGACGCGGCTCTCCAGACCCTGATGGACGTCCTGGAAGCGGGCGGACACGGTGTCGGCGAGATGCGCACTGCGCCCGTCAATGATCTCTGTGACGCCGCTGATGCGCCGGTCGACCGCGGCGATCGCCTGTGCGGTGCCGTCGGTGAGGGTGGAGGTCAAGAGCCCCAGGCGTCCATCGATCGACTGGATCGCCTGCGTCGTGCCGTCGGTCAGCGATGAAGTGAGGGCGCCGAGACGGTTTTCGATGGTGTCGGTCACCGATTTGGCGCGGCTGTCGAAATTCTCCTCCAGCGATTTGAGCCTGGTTTCCACCGACTGGTCGAACGACTTGAGGCGGCTGTCGAGCGACTGGTCGAGATGGGCAACGCGGCCCTGCAGCGTGGTCTCGAACTGGCCAAGGCGCTGGTCGAGCGAAGCGGTGATTTCGCCGCCATTGGAAGTCACGCGCGTGTCGAAGGTGTCGACATAGTTCTTCAGGGTGTCCGCGATAGTTTCGGTGCGCTGGCCCAGCCGGTCGACGATGGAGCCGCCGAATTCCTTCACCGTGCGATCGAATTCGGAAATATGACGTGTGATCAGCGCGCCGAGCGTGCCGCTGTCGCGGGCGAATTTTTCGGCAAGTTCCGAGCCCTGGTTTTTCACCAGTTCGTCGAACCCGCTCATCTGCAGGCTGAGCGTGTCATGCGCGGTTTCGGTCTGGCTCACCACCTTGGCGACCAGCGTATTCACCGTGACGTCGAGTGCTTCGCTGGCCTTGTCGCCGCTGGTCAGGATCTGCGTGGCCAGGCGATTGCCGGCATCGTCGATCTTGCCGGCGAGATCGCCGCTGCGCAGTTCGAGTTCGAGCAGGAGCGAGTCGCTGGAATTCTTCAGCGAGTCATGGACCTGTTCGGTGCGTTCGGAAATGCCATCGATGATGGACACCGAACGCTGCTCGAACTCGGCGGTGATGCGATCGATCCGCTCGTTCAGCATGTCGTGCACGCGATCGGCGAGATCGACGAACTCGTCGTGGACATGTCCGGTTTTGAAATTGAGGCTGGTGGTGAGGCGCTCGCTGGCATCCAGCACGGCGCGGGTGGTTTCGGCGCTGGCCTCTTCGAGGCGGTCGAGCAGGTCGCCGCCGCGCTCACCGAGCGCCAGGATCATGTTGTCGCCGGCATGGCTGAGCGCGCTCGTGATGTGGGCGCCGCGTTCTTCCAGCGCGCCGGTGATGCTCTTGGCGACCTCGTCGACGCGGGAGGCGATGGCGTCGGAGATCAGCGCGATGTCGTGGCGGAGGTCGATCTGCACGCCGGAGATTGCGCTGCGCACCTGTTCGGCCTGGCCGACCAGGTTGTCGCGCTGGTGGGCGATGTCCTGCAGCAGTGCGCGGATCCGCACCTCGTTGTCGGCATAGGCGCGTTCCAGCGCCGAGACTTCGTTGGCAACCAGGGTTTCGAGTTCGCCAGCGCGCGCAATCGCACGCTCGACGCCATCGCCCATCGCGGCAACCTCGCGACGGATCGCCTGACCGACGGTGACGATGGAATCGCTGGCAGCGCCTTCCGGCTCGGAAAAGCGGATCGCGACTTGCGCCATGGATTCGGCGATCATGCGCAATTCCTGGCCGCGCCAGGCCAGGCTTGCCATGAAATAGAACAGCAGCACCGGAGCGAAGAATAAGGCGGCGAGGCCGGCCAGCACCAGCGCGCCGCCACCCTGGCCGATGGCGGCCTGCAGCGAGGACAGGAAGCTGACGGTGAGCAATGCCGCGCCAAGCAGCCAGACGCCAGCGAAGATCGTGGCGATGGTATAGACGTTGCGGGCGGGGCGGCCTTTCTGGATGGCCTGCAGCATCTGCCCGATGGTCGCGCGATCATCGTTGGCCGGTCGGCGGCCCTGGATCGGTTCGAAACTGCGCTCCTCGGCGGGCCGGGCATCGAACGGCTGTTCGTCGAAAACCGCGGATGGCGCGTTGATCTCACCAGTGGCCGTCCCCCGGACTTCCTCGGACGCCGATACGTCACCGATGTTCAACGCCTCCTGGATGGCAGAAAGAGCGACTTCAGTGGGATCTTTGACCTTCTTGGGAGTGTTCGCCATGTTGAGTCCGAGCCCTCATTTTACTTGTACTGACGCGGCCGGCTGCCAGGGTTAGTTCCCCCGTAGCGCCGGAGCAGGCGATGCTCGCAACCGAGAGAGGTTGGTGAGCACAGCCTGCGGCTGGCTTGTCCGCTAGATTCCGCAAACATCCTATTGGCTTGGCGATGCGAATGAAATGGCTCTGATTAAGACAATCTTAATCATCGTTAACGGCGTGGGCCGTAGGCGGGCGAGGTGCACCTATTGCCGTTGCGGCGAGCCGAATTGTGGCAATTTCTCGTCAAAATAACGCCTGTTGCGCGGCCCAAGGGTCCAACGTTCCATTAACTAATTTCATGATTGTCTCCTCCGAGATCGTGCCTTTCGCTCACGATCGGGATCATTGTCATGGCGCTTCATCGCTTCGAACGGATTGACTGGATGGCGTCGCCCCCGCTGGTTCCCGACGACGGTCCGATCGACCTCGTCCATCTGCAACGGATGACGCTTGGCGATGCCGCTCTGGAGCGCGAAGTGCTCGCGATGTTTGCCGCCCAGGCCGCGCGCCTGATCGAGGCGCTTACGGTGTTGCCCCCTGACAGCGGCGCGATGGTTCATACCCTGAAAGGGGCGGCGCGGGCGGTTGGGGCCTGCGAAGTCGGCAACGCCGCCGAGCGCCTGGAGGCTGTGCTGAAGAGCGAGGGTGGCGTCGCCGATCAGCTCGCCGATCTTCAGGAGGCGGTTGCGCGGGCACGCGCTGCGATTGACGCGATCCTGCGTCGCGCCTGATTTACCTTCAAATGCCTCGCAGATCGAGTTCGCGGGCGATATAAGCCTCTTTCCGGTCTGTCATCGGTTTTGCAGCACTAGCGCTGGCAGGGTCGAGCCGTTATAGGACTGGCATCACCCCCCTATTCCCCATCAAGACACGGGTAGTCATGTCCAAGGTTCACTTCATCAGCTCGGCCGGCCAGACCCGAACGGTTGAAATTGATAACGGCGCCACGGTAATGGAAGCCGCCATTCGCAACGCGATTCCGGAGATCGAGGCGGAGTGTGGTGGGGCCTGTGCCTGCGCGACCTGCCATGTCTATGTCGGGGAAGACTGGCAGGAGAAGGTGGGCCCGCCCTCGCCGATGGAAGAGGACATGTTGGATTTCGGCTTTGACGTTCGCCCCAATTCGCGTCTGTCGTGCCAGATCAAGATGACCGAGGAACTCGACGGTCTGGTGGTCTCGACCCCGGAGCGTCAGGCGTAAGTCAGCCCGGCGACGGATCTAGGGTTCGATATAGCCTCCGTGGCGCCAGGGCAGCAGGTGGCGGACGATGTTCTCCGTCAGGGGCGTCGGTTGGCGTGTGCGGTCGTTGACCAGCACCGTAACCGACTGGGCAGACGCCACGCATTTTCCTTCTGAGAAAACCACCTGCTCATAGGCCACGGACGTTCGCCCGAACCTGGTTACGCCAAGCCCCAATTCGACCGTGCCGGGCCAATGCAGCTCGGCCCCTGAAATGGATGTCGAGCCGTACCATCACCCAACTGAGATCAGGAGACACCAGTCCGTATCTCGGGTCTTTGGTCAGCGCGACCCGGCCGGTTTCAAAGTAGGCGGCAAACGACGCGTTATTGACATGCTGGTTGGCATCGAGATCAGCGAAGCGGACATTGTCGGAGAGCCGGAACGGATAGTCTTCCAGCCTGGGAGGGGCGGGCCGGGTGGTTTCGGAACTGACGGGGCCGTTCAAGAGCGTTCTCCGGATTTTTTAGGACGCTACACCTGAATTGTGGAGGCCCTCGCAAGGGAGTTCGCGCCAACCGAGGGGCCATTTATGGCTTTCCTCCGACGGCGTCCTTGGCTAGACAAAGCCCGCCAAGGAAACTGGGTTCAACCGAAAAGAAGCGATTGATGAGCGACGCGATCAAAACCGATGTGCTGATAATTGGCGCTGGCCCGTGCGGACTATTCGCCGTGTTTGAACTGGGCCTTCTGGATATGAAGGTGCATCTGATCGACATCCTGGACAAGGTCGGCGGTCAATGCGCGGAGCTCTATCCCGAGAAGCCGATCTACGACATTCCCGGTATTCCCATAGTGACCGGTCAGGGCCTGACCGATGCGCTGATGGAGCAGATCAAGCCCTTCAATCCGACTTTCCATCTCAACGAGATGGTGGAGAAGATCGAAAAGATCGGCGATCCCGAATTCCGCGTCACCACCGATGCCGGCACGGTTTTCGAGTGCAAGGTGGTGGTGATTTCCGCCGGCGGTGGATCGTTCCAGCCAAAGCGCCCGCCGGTGCCGGGCATCGAAGCCTATGAGGGCACCTCGGTATTTTATTCCGTGCGCAAGATGGAGCAGTTCCGCGACAAGAATCTTCTGATCGTCGGCGGCGGCGATTCCGCGCTCGACTGGACGCTGAACCTGCAGCCGATTGCCAAACGGGTAACGTTGTTGCACCGGCGCGACGATTTCCGCGCGGCCCCGCACAGCGTCGACCAGATGCGTGCGCTGGTGGCGGCCGGGAAGGTCGATCTCAGGATTGGTCAGGTCACCGGTCTGGAGGGCGCCGACGGCAAGCTTGCGGCGGCCACCGTCAAGGGTAACGACAATTCGATAGCGCAGGTCACCTGCGATACCATGCTGCCGTTCTTCGGCCTCACCATGAAGCTTGGTCCGGTTGCCAGTTGGGGCGTCGCGCTCGAGGACGATCTGGTGGAGGTGGAGACGTCGGCCTTCGAGACCAGCATTCCCGGCATTTTCGCGATCGGTGACATCAATACTTATCCCGGCAAGCTGAAGCTGATCCTCTGCGGCTTCCACGAGGGTTCGTTGATGGCGCAGAAAGCGCATCGCTATGTCTATCCTGACAAGCGCCTGGTGTTCCAATACACCACGTCTTCCTCGAACCTGCAGAAGAAACTCGGCGTCAACTGACAGCCGTCATGATAACGCCTAAAAGGCCCGATGATTTTCATGCTTTCGCATTCACGAAAGCTTCTTTCAATAATTGATCTGCCCCATGATTGATCTGCCCATGATTGATCGGCCCAATAATTGATCCCCCTATGGGCCTCGAAAGAAGCTATACTTCGGTCGATGCAAATTTCTCAGGTGTTGAATGATGGCGTTATCATTCCGGCGTTGGGCCTTGGCCCTGATCGCAACGATCACCTTGAGCACGCTTTCCTTGGCAGGATCGCTTGCGGCCGGCGCCGCTGAACCTTCCGCCGCTGGCCTTTGGCAGAAGGTCGAGGACGGCAAGCCGGTGGGCTGGTTCCTGATGGTCGACCACAGTGGCGTGTTCGAAGGCGTGATCGCCAAAACTTTTCCGCGTCCCGAAGATGATCCGAACCAGACCTGCAAGGACTGCCCGGATGATCGCGCCGATGCGCCGATCCTCGGACTTTCCTTCATCCGCGACATGAAGCGTGAAGGTCTGAAATACGAGAATGGCAACGTGCTCGATCCGCGCGATGGCAAGATCTACAAGGCGAAGATGACATTGAGCCCGGATGGCCAGACGCTGGTGATGCGCGGCTATCTCGGCATCGCGCTGTTTGGCAAGGACGAGACCTGGTACCGCCTGCCGGATTCGGCGATGGCGTCTGTCGATCCAGCGGTGATTGCCAAATATCTTCCGGCCCAGGCAGTCGCGGGCCAGCAGGTGCCGGGCCGGCCGGTGGGCGTCGTCAAACCGCTGCCGGGAACGCCGCTTGCGAACGGCAAGAAGGCCGGCCCGCTGACCACGGCGCCAGCGCCGGCGCCTTCGCGCTAACAGGTCCTGAAAATCACTTGGTGTCTTTCCGGGGCGTGCCACCGGGTCCGCGCAAGGCGCGGCCCGATGACAGGCTCCGCACGAACCCGGAATCTCGCGCGACTTCTCGCCTTTTTTTGGATTCCGGATCGGCGCCTCGCTCCGTCCGGAATGACGTGCGTTGATTTCAGCAGGCTCAGCCAGGTTTGATGACTCGATTGGTTCGCGTGCATCGGCGCCAACAAAAGCGATCTGGTTATTGCGAGCCCGGTCCGACAGTAATCGGTGACGTCGGATCGGATAAGATTTCCGGTTCGGCGGCATCGAGCCGCAGCACTGAAGCTGCCGCAGGCAGCGCGGCGTCGGCCATCGCGGCATGTCCTTCGGCGGAAGGATGGATGGCGCCGCCATAGACCGCCGACAACACGCCCCAGGTCGCATCGTGGATGTCAGCCGGCTGGCTTGATCCCGGCAGGCCCTGCGGAAAGGTCATCGCGGCGAAGTAGCTGTCATTGGCGTCGCGGATCCAGCGCGCACGCGGCAGATAGGCGCGATACTCGCTGCTGCTGCGACCACACAGCAGCGGTTGCGCGGCGGCACTGACAATGTTTGGATCGAAGCTGTCGCCGCTCGCTGAAAAACATTCGCGGTCGAACGGCGGATCGTCTGCCGCGCGGGCGCAAAATCCGTGCGCGGCGAACGCCGCCTGATGCGCATCGACAAAGGTGAAACTGTCGGCGGCTGGATCTCGGCAAAGGATGCCGGACTGGCAGAGTGCGAGCGCTTTCAGCTGCGGCAGGAATTCGTTCTGCACATAGCCTTCGACCTGCGCCAGTCGCTGCGGGTCGGCATTGAAGGAAGGATGGATATCGAAGCCGCCACGGCCGCCGGGACACGGCGCGCCATCGGTCTGCGCCGGGTCGGCATAGGACACATAGACCACACGCGAGAGATCGCCGACCAAACCGCGCAGCGCCTCACGCATCTTGCCGAAGCGCTGTGGTAAATCGGTCCGGAGTGCGGCGCGGGCATCAGCCACCGAACTCATCACGCCGGTGCCGCGGAACAGCGTTCGTTCGGTCGGCGTGTCGACCATGACATCGGCAACCAGCCCTGAGAAATGGATGTCGTTGGCGCCAACCGACAGCAGGATCAGGTCAAGGTTGCGGTCGGGCTGACGACGTCGCGCCGCCGCGAGAGCCTCGCGCAACTCGGCAACCTGCGCATTGACGCTGGTCTGGCAGGACGCCGCGGCGCCGGCCGGCGGGCATTCCCGGGCGCGCTGCGAGCCGAGCAGCCCGTCTGGGATCGTGGCGCCGGTACAGGCGAGCGGAAGATAAGTGACGGCGATATGCGGGTATTTGACCGCCAGCCCCAGCGCGGTTCGCGTCTGGTAGCTGTAGAGCGAACGATGGCAGGCCGAGTTGAGCCAGAGCGCGCTGTGTTGCTGCCAGGATTGCAGCGTGTCCGGCGCCTCGCAAGCGCGACCGCCCTTGAAGCCGGCGCGGCTTGGGCGGAAATACTGCGCGCCGCCGAGATAGGAACGGAAACAAAAACCTTCATCTGACAGCGCGATCGGCCGATCCGGATTACCTTCGCCGGAGGCGACGCTGTCGCCGAGCCCGGCGATGAAGATGTCGCGGACGCGGATCGAAGTTGCGACCCGCTGCGGCGTATCCGAACCGCTCGATACATCCACCGTTGCCTGGGTGTTGCGGCCATATCGGACCCTGAGATTGATCGGTTCGGCGCAGTCCAGTGTCGATAGCTGCGGGCTGTCGCCATCGTCGAAGGTCCAGGCGCAGGTGGCGCCAACTGGAATCTGGCCAGTGAGGCGGACGGTGATCGGATGATCGACCGGGGTCAGGTAGTTTTCCTTGACGTTGTCACGGGTGCAGGGCTGGTTGACGCGGCCGCCCAGATCGATGCACAGGCGATTGACCATGTTGCGCGCCCAGCCGCGGCCATCGCTCTGCACCTCGAGAGCCTGTTCGGAGGCCAGAACATTGCCGGCGCGCAGGCTTTCGGCATGGAGCAGGAAATCCCGCTCCTCGCGAAACAGCCGAAAGCGATTTCGCACCTGCCAGGAAATCCGCATCCCGCTGTCTACTCCCGCCGCTGGGCCAGGAGTCTGCGCGCCAAGCGGCACAACCGATGCAAGGCCGGTCAGCAGCGCCAGCGCTGCGCCGAGGACGATCAGACGAGGGGGAAATCGCATCATGGTGGGTTTGACGTTAGCGTTGGGGCGAAAATAAGAACGGGGTTTCGCCCCGGGTCAAATCAACAAACTGCGGGTGGTGTCGC
>Ga0105240_10008544_pt1 | contig 14634 bp, 13 predicted proteins | sample KBSC54metaG_FD_80426 | JGI IMG/M metagenome (GOLD analysis project Ga0105240, IMG submission 80426) | Corn rhizosphere microbial communities from Kellogg Biological Station, Michigan, USA - KBS C5-4 metaG | ecosystem: Host-associated > Plants > Roots > Rhizosphere > Soil | place: Michigan, USA... | reverse complement strand
GTCAGTATTACGGCAATATTCTGGGTCGTTCAGGCACTACGCTATATAGACCTTGTGACGAGCCGCGGACAAACAGTCCTCATCTTTATCCGCATCACGAGTCTGGTCATCCCGTTTTTGGTTACAACGATCGCTCCAATCGCCCTGACAATTGCGGCACTTCACACGCTCAACAAGCTGTCGACCGACTCCGAACTTACGGTCATGAGCGCGGCCGGATTATCGACATGGCATTTGTTTCGATCATTTTTGTTGACCGCGCTGGCTGTATCTCTCCTAGTTCTGGCAATCGCCACATATTTTGGTCCGAAGGGCTTGCGCATGATGCGCGACCAAATTGCCAAGGTAAACGCCGATGTCATCAACACCGTCCTGAAGCCAAATCACTTCACAGCCATTCAGAGCGGCGTGACGGTATTCATACGCGAGCGCCAGCCTGATGGCCTGTTGCGCGGAATTTTAATCGACGACCAGCGCAATCCGAATGAACGCACTACATTGATTGCCGATACCGGCACAATGTTAGAGCTCAATGAGCGCCCTATTCTCAGTTTACGAAGCGGGGTATTGCAGCGCCGAAATATCAATAACCGTGGTGTGACAATGGTCGCGTTCGACAGTTACGCCTTCGATCTCTCCCAATTTGCCACGGGGACGCAAATATCAAGATATTCTGTCCGCGAGCGATACTTATCGGAGCTATTGTTTCCTAACTCTGAAGATCCGAATTACATCACACAGAAGAGACAATATAGAAGCGAGCTTCACGATCGGATTCTTGCGTCGCTTTATCCGCTCACCTTCATGTTAATCGCTCTTATCTATTTCCGCGCACCGCGTACCGATCGGAAAAATCGCATATATTCGATCGCGAACGCAGCCGGCTGGATAGCGCTTCTGCGTATAGTTGGCGTCGTTTGCAACATTCTAGGCACGTCGACCCCGTTGGTGCTATGGTTGCCTTACGCCGCTATTGGGGCTGTTTTCGCTTTAGGACTGTTTTTCATCGCCACCGATGCTCGGTCAAAAGCGGCTGCAATCCCTCACCTGTGTCGCTCTGGCGCCGTCGCCTAATGCGGGCCAAACACCTGATTCCTTCATGTTGACCGGGCGACTTACCTTAAGCGATGTCAACCCTGTCGCCACAGGCAGTCGTCATTCGATCTATAGGCACCCGACCGATCGCAACCTGCTCATCAAGGTGCGCCGAGCTACTGCTAAGCCCGTCTGGTACAAATTTCATCGCCGCCTGTATGGTCCATCGATCGGATTTGCTCGTGAAATCAGAGAGCAGCTGCTCATATGGTCGCGATGCAAATGCCATCCGGCATTCTTGAGCAAAATAGTCGGTTTCTGCGAAACGGACATCGGAATTGGAATGGTCATTGAGCGTCTGAACGACGCGGATGGAAACCTAGCGAAAAATTTAGCCACTATTATCAGAAGCGGGGACTTTGACAACGAAAAGAAGTCAGACTTAGATACGTTTCTCAGTCAACTCCTGTCGTCACCCTTATACTTTGACGACCTTTGTGCGGCGAATATTGTTTACGGGTTTGATAAAGATGCCGACCGATATCGCTTTGTACTCGTCGATGGGTTCGGCCATAAGACGCTGATCCCTGTCGCGCGGCTTCTACCTGCGCTGGACAGGCGCAGACAAAAGCATCAGATCGATAGACTCTACAGCGACATCTGTCGTTTAGGAGGCTGCATTGGCTAAGGCGCCGCCAAAAGGATGCGCGCCGTCTGTCAGCCGCAAGCGCCCTCTAAGGCACAGCGCAGCTTCGAAAATTCCTTGCTATTCATGAATCGGGCCACAGCTTCGGCACGACTACTGCGGTGGAGTGTGCGGAGCCATGCGTCGATCTCCGCCTCCGTCGCGCCACGACGAAGTATGTCGCGGTAAAGCGCAATAATAAAAATGCGATCGGAGCGCCCGCACTTGTCGTAATATGCAGTGGACTTCCATTCACGGTACTTGTCGGCAAGATTCCCCTCAGTAATCCGTTCATAGCTCTGCGCAATCGGCAAAGCATTTCGGCCAACCGCAAAATTGTAAGTGAGGCGCTCCGGGAAGACGGCAGCCGCAGTGACGGCCAAGATAAAATGACTGACCATCAAAGGAGCTAGTCTTTGACTGCGTTCAAAAAGCAGTAGCCACACAACCGCGATAAAAGAAGCCATGGCGGCCAGGAGCAAGCTGGGTAGGTGAAGCAAACCGAACACGACGGCAGTCGCGGCAAGGGCGGCCTTGCGACTACCGATACTTTTTTGAAACATTGGGAAAATGAAGCAACACAAGAGGGCCTGTTGCAGGATCACTATAAATGCTTTGTCTGCAAGCACCCTCGGTTCGAGGATTCGTTCAAGCCGTCCAAGCCGCCATTGCTCGCCCTCCGTATAGAAGAACTGCGCACTTAGAGCCGCCCCCGCTGCGAGTACGCACGTTACCGTAATCGCTGCAATCCAACTCGTGCGGGCGTCCCATAGTGATTGACCTGCTTTCCGGGCCGCCGAACCCAGTCGAACGGCGTTCCTCAGGACAATGAAAGCTATGATAACGCCGGCAATAGTCCGGTAAAGCACCGTGAACGCGCTGCTCCAGAGCCAAATTTCTGCGAGAACGAGGACGATCGCGAGTTCAATAGCGCTCCGTGAGCGGTCATTTTTCAGCGGCGTGATCATTCGCGCAATCATGGTGGGGCCCGGTAAAAACGAGAGATACACTGTCTCCTATTTAAGATGGATGTGCACGATCCAGTTTGGCGGCCTCAGATCAGGCAGTATCTCCGGGGACGTTCAGCCCACCTCGCATAAGCTGAAAAATGCACCCGTATTCTCGTTTAAGTGGAGTGGCTCCGAGCGCGAGATTGTGCGTTTGTGCTGTACGATCTAACGGGATGCCCGACCAATAATGGGTATATTTCCTGCAGCATAATAGCGAGCGGCAGCGATAAGGGCGTGGACGATGAAGCTGATAGATAGCATGATGGAACAAGGAAACTATCTGTTTCAATGGCGTTCCTATCTTCCGCTGGCGATTCTGCCAATCGCGGCCTTGGAGTTTGGCAATTGCCGATGGTTTTCGGCAACGTTTGGTACCGCTATCGAAGACCGCTGGGACCTCTTTTGTCTCTTCGCTTCTGTCGCTGGTCTTTGTTTGCGTGTGTTGACGATTGGATTTGTGCCATCGTCGACTTCGGGTCGGTCAACACGCCGACAGCGAGCTGTCGAACTGAATACCACCGGAATGTACTCGATCGTACGGCATCCGCTTTACGTTGCGAACTTTATCGTTTTCCTTGGTTTCGTTCTGACGCTGAAAAGCGTTGTGTTCGTGCTGTTCGCTACGAGTGCTTACATTGTTTACTACGAGCGCATCATGCTGGCCGAAGAGGGATTCCTTGAGTCCGCCTATGGGGACGAGTTTAGGTCCTGGGCCGCGCATACGCCGACGATTATCCCGCGGCTCCATTCCTGGGTTCGGCCCAAGCTGACATTTTCATGGCGAACCGCATTGCAGCGCGAATATCATGGCGTCCTGCTCATTGGTACCGTCTTCTTCCTGAGCAAACTCTCCGAGGGCCTCGTGCTAAGACAGCAGAGCCTTCAAAGCTGGGTAGAAGTCGAGAGGGGGTATGTGATATTGATTGCGCTGTGCGCGACATTCTACATCGGTGCGTCGTACGTCAGAAAGCGCACTAATTGGCTGGCCGTTGCCGGCCGCGGCCCCTAGGTGCCGGACACGACATTGAAGCCAGAGCGCGGATCGTGACACCGATTATCCCGAAGAAACTTCATTTGATCTGGGTCGGCGATGATAAAAGACGGCCCGATCGATGGATCGATAGCTGGCGCACGAACCATCCCGACTGGAGCTTTCGGTTGTGGGGCAATGCCGAGCTTGAATCGACGCCGTGGGTTTGCTCTCGTCAGATAAAATCGCTGGCCGCCGCAGGGCGGTGGGAGGGTGTCGCCGACGTTATGCGATACGAGATTTTGTCGAAACACGGTGGCGTTTACGTCGATGCAGATTCGGCTTCTGTGCGTCCGCTTGATGATTGGTTGCTTGCAGCGCCGATGTTTGCTGTCTGGGAAAGCGAAGAACACGCACCGGGTCTGGTCGCCAACGGTTTTATCGGCGCGGTCGCCCGCCATCCCGCGCTCATCGAAATCATTGGTCGCATTAAACGGCTAAAGGATCCTCTGAGAATGCGGAAGCCGTGGCGATTGTGGGCCAAGCCTGTTGCGCCGTGGAAGACCGTTGGGCCTGTCCTCTTCAGCCAAGTTGTCCGTGCTCAGCCCCGCGACCAGGTGAAGATCCTCCCGTCCGCGTTATTTCTTCCCCACCATTTTCGCGATATGAATGAGGACCTCGGTAAAGTTGTGTACGCGCGGCACTTTTGGCAGACGACGAACAGCGACCGCGGTATGGGTGCAGCCTCATAGGGGTCTTCGCCGCAAACGCGTGAATTGTAGCGCATGCGCATGTGTCCATTAGTTTCTGGCGATCTTAGAATATGTCTTCATCATCGGCCCAGATCGCATTTGATGTTGCTTTGACTTTGGGCTTGCGTGGACTTATCCCGACAGGAATCCCGCGTGTGGAAGCGGAAATTGCTGCCGCTCTGCTTAAGAGAAATGATCCAAACATATTATTTTGTCGATATCGGTCAAAAGTGGGGGCCTTTCAGCGCGTCCCGCCGGAAGCCGTTCGGGAGGCGTTGCTTTATCCGCGAATGCGCTCGGTGGTTTATCAACCGCCCCGCCTTCGAAATCATCGCAGATGGCTGTGGAAAAATATAGAGAGAGGTTGGCGACGCTATTTGTTCCCCCCTTCGGACCTTGTGGGGCTCGGACCGAATGACGCCTACATTTCAGTAGGTGCATGGTGGAACCTGCATGAGCCTGACATCTCAACCTTCGGTCGGCTCACTTCACTGACACGCGCAACACTGATGTGCCATGACGTGATCCCTCTACTCTTTCCCGAGCATTTTGAAGATCCGGAGGTGGCACCTAGGTTCAGGCGGGCATTGCGCATATTTTCGGATGCAAGTGCCGTCATTTGTAATTCGCATGGAACACGACAGGATCTTTCGGACGCCCTCGTCGCGGCAGGCCTGGCGGTTCCACGCACGCACGTATTGCAATTGCCGCCAGGACTTTCGTCCAACAGACAGACAGCAGCAAGCTCTTTGGGCAAGGAGCTTGGACGGTTTGTTCTTGTCGTCGGGAGCATATCGCATCGAAAAAATCAGGTGATGCTTCTCGACATATGGTCTCGCCTTGGCGACGAGGCATCGCTCAGCGATGTGAAGTTGATCATGGCCGGCGCATGGGGAGAGAACTCAACACCGGTCCGTGACAAACTTCAGCGGGACCCAAAGCTTTTTGACCGCGTCATGGTCATGAACAACGTATCAGACGACGAACTCATTTGGTTGTATCGCAATTGTTTGTTTACAGTATATCCATCTCTCTATGAGGGGTGGGGTCTTCCCATCAGCGAAAGCCTTAGCTTCGGAAGGGTTTGTGTCACATCGAACGCGCCGGCCATGGAAGAGGCCGGCCGAGGCTTATGCGTACATTTGTCGCCCACAAGTGTTGATCTGTGGTATGCGACTATTCGCACGCTGCTGACCGAGCCTGCTCTGAGAGCGGAATTCGAGGCGAAAATCGGACGGGACTACGAGGCGAAGCACTGGAGATCGACTTCTGACACAATTCTCAATATTGCCTGCAGTTCTCCGCCGAGAGCAGCGGCATAAGTGGTCCAAAGCTCCTGGAGTACTTTTCAGCGATCCGGATATGTCAATCCAACTGGATCACTCAAATGAATTTACCGATTCTTGCTTTAGGTGGGCCCGCATTGCCTCCTTTAGGCTATAGCGGCGGCGATGCATGAAGTGACGCAACAGTCTTGCGAGCTTGATCTTGTTGCCGCGAATGGACCGTCGAATGGACCTATCATCACGCAGACGCCGGCGCTCCAACTCGATGTAACTTCCGCCGAGGCGGTCGCTTATCTCAGCGATAAGACTCGGAAACACCGAGAACGACCAAAGGTCGAGTTCCCAATAATACTTGAGATCTTCGTCGATTGGTCGGAACAGATGGGGGCGTGAAATCAGCTTTTGGGCGCCGGACCGTCGAACGATATACCCGACCATGCCGGCTCTTGGAGTGCTGTACTCGACGATCGAGATCGGGCCAAGATCGACCTCCGCAATTGGCTTCTTTGGCTTCTTCGACCCGCGATAGTCAAATAACTTGATGAGGTCCCACTCGAGGGGGGCGTCCAATATACGAAGAACTTCATCGACAAAGTGGGTCGGCCGCAAAAGACCAAAGTCATCTTCGAGGATAATAGCGAACTTCGAATCGGTCTTGAGAAACATTTCGAGGGCGCGACGATGCGAACTGTAGACTGACACCTCACCTCGACCAAGCGGCCGCTTCATATATCGGAAATTAAGATCCTTATTATATAAGGACTCGCCCCCGATATCGTCAGGCCTGACGCCGTCAACTAAGCGCAACGCGATACCTAACGGGCTGAGCTGCCGCAGCGCTGATTGCACGCGCTGGCCGATGTCAGGCTCGATCGTGATCACGAAACATAACGGAAAATCGCGCAGCCGGGAAGGCGCACGGTCGTTCTTCTGCGCCGAAGTAATCTTCGGACACATGGGAAGCGGCCAGGCAGAGAACGATGGAAACATCATTTCGACATCGCGTTACATGCAACATTTAATGGTTGCCAAAGAGGCTAGGCGAAAAGCGGCTAGACCCGCTCATTTCTCTCTTCTCTGTGCATTTTCGACCATTCTCACCGCATTTTCCACAACAATAGCCTTACTTTGCACGTCGCGCGCCCATTAGCGAGCCAGAGGCGGAGTTCGCATTTTGATCGATTATGATCGCAGAGCAGACAACGGAAGCCGCATCAACCCGACGTGGGATATACAGGGTTGTCACAGGGGGCATTCCGGTTACATTCGCCTTGGTTTGCATCGGCAGGGTTGAACGGGCGTGTTGAAAGACCTCAAGACACGACTATTTGGCGATTCATATTCGACGCCGAGCATGATCCGCCGGTTATTGGCCGAGCATGCGTTAAGCCATTGGCGTGCCTATGTCTTTGTTCTCTTTATGATGGCCATTATGGCGGCAAGCACCGCTAGTGCAGCCTATCTGATCGGGCATGCGGTCAATGCAGCATATGTGAGCCGCAACTTCGGCGCGGTCCTGACCGTCTGCATGGCGATCATCATCATTGCGGCAATAAGGGGCTTCGCAACGTATTTCCAGGCCGTCGAGCTCTCGCGAATCAGCAATCGGATAACCGCCGACAATCAACGTCGTATCTTCGAAAAGCTGATGCAACAAGGGCTGGCCTTCTTCGCCGACCGGCACTCTTCGGAATTCTCGGCTCGCATCACCTCGAGTGCCCGTTCGGCTTCCAGCACAATAAATATCCTGATTACTACCTTTGGACGCGATCTATTCTCCCTTTTGGGGTTGCTTGCCGTTATGGTTTCGCAAAGTGCGGTGCTTTCGTTGCTATCGTTTGTGGTGATGCCAATAGCTGCCTATGTGGCCCGCGGCGCGATCAACCGCGTACGCTCCATCGTGCGTGCGCAGTTCGGGGCGGGTAGCGACATTCTCGAAATATTGCAGGAGACTGTACAGGGCTTCAAGATTATCGAAGCATTTAACCTGCATTTGGTGATGACGAGGCGTCTTAATAGCGGAGTGGAGACTGTAGAAGGGTTTGCAAACAAACTTGCGCGCGCGATGAATTTTACTAATCCGCTTATGGAATCGTTGGGCGGTGTCGCGATCGCGCTGGTGATCCTGGCCGGCGGTTACCAAACAATTGTGCTGAATGGTGAGCCTGGAGAATATTTCTCCTTCATTACCGCGTTCCTGCTAGCCTATGAGCCTGCCAAGCGTTTGACACGAGTGAACGTCGAGCTGTCCAACACGCTCACAGGGGTCCGCATTTTATTTGAATTCCTTGACCTGCCGGAGCGACGCGACGACGAGGGAATGCCCGATATCTTAATTACTAAGGGCGCCGTCGAGCTCCAAAATGTGCAGTTTGGCTATCGACCGAATGCGCCCGTCCTGAATCGAATTTCGCTTCTTGCCCAACCAGGATCCATTACCGCGCTGGTCGGGCCTTCGGGTGGGGGCAAGTCGACCATCATCAATTTGATATTACGCTTTTACGACAATTATAGTGGCTCCATACTAATTGATGGCACGGAAATTGGCGCGGTATCGCGCAAATTATTGCGCGATCATTTTGCATTCGTTGGTCAGGATGCCTTCTTGTTCCGTGGCACCGTCCGAGACAATATTGCCCTCGGTCGTTCCGATGCCACCGACGCCGACGTGATTGACGCCGCGCGGGCCGCACATGCGGACGAATTCATCAACCAGCTTCCGTCGGGCTATCAAACGCAAGTCGGCGAGCAGGGCATGCAGCTCTCTGGCGGACAGCGGCAGCGTATCTCCGTGGCTCGTGCGCTTATCCGCAAAGCATCGATCATTCTGCTCGATGAGCCAACGTCATTTCTCGATACCGAGACCGAGCGCTACGTCAATTTGGCGATATCTCGGCTGTTCAGTGGGCGCACCCGCATAGTCATTGCGCATCGGTTGAATACGATCGTCAACGCCGACATGATTCACGTCATCGAGAACGGTCGCGTTGTCGAATCGGGGCGCCATCGAGATCTCCTGGATCGCGGCGAGCGCTATGCGCATTTCTTCAATTTGCAGATTAGTGAAAAAAGTGGCTCGCCAGCATAATTAGCGCCGTCGATTCGTTTGCCGCCGCGCCTGACGCAATACGTTTAGGTTGTGCAAAGTTCGATGTTTTCGGTTGGTACCGATAGCGCCGGGCTGCAAAATAATCTCTATTTTATTATGCGGCCCGACAAGTGCGAATTTCGCTGATGCCCATGACATGCCGTCTAAGTTGACAGATGCTGCGTTCGGATTCATTCAGGGCCATCGAAAAGTTCATCGAGCCTTTTGATGGTCTTTTTATCGAAGGGGATGGCATGGGTATGATTCGGAATGTTCGTCGATTCTTCCGAGAATCGGCGCGGACCCTGAACGGAAGAGCTCTTCGCGAGTTCGATGCCGTTACGCAGTCGCGTTTTGCCGACCTAACATCACATCTGGAGTCGGGTTGGCTTGACCCATTTCCAATCAACCACTCGTCGCGCAAGATCCGTACTTCTCCCGCTCAGGTCGGGGATGCAATCTGCGTGGCGTCGGCAATGCCCCCGGACAAAACCGGTATCGCGACTGCCACGCTACTGACCTTTAGGAAAGCTTCTTTTGGTGTTGATATATTTGCCCCATATGATTGCGCTGAGAACTATCTACTTGCTTTGACAGATGCGCGCCTCAACGGTGGGCGGATATCCATACATCATCTAGCGGCTCGCCCGCTGGCAGTGAGCCTAAATCGGTACTTAGGTCAACTATTCGTGCTGGGTAATTCCCACCACAATTTTCCGATCATCAGATCGCTCCGGCGCATGTCTGCTTTCCCGCCAGGCTCGCCGATCGCCGTGCACATCCATGATCCTTGCCTTCTGCACCTCGTCAGACTTGTTGCTCGTTCTGAGAACCGCGACGTCTCTCAGTGGTTGCAACATAAATACCAGCTTTCTAAACCACTGAGCCAGGATACTGACCTGCTCGATGCCGGCGTGTATGGCATCAAGGCGTTATTGGAGGACATCAATGTCAAACTTGTCGTCGTAAATTCCAAAGCTGCGCAGGAGGTAGTTGAAAGAGAGCTGCCGAACGTGCGGATCGAGTGTCTTTTTCACCCCGTTTTCGATTTGGACATGCCGAGTTCGATTCCAAGGTCGGTACCGTTTCAGATAGGAAGCTTTGGCATACCGAATTCGGGCAAAAGGACTAACGACGTCGTTGAAGCGTTTAGGCTTGTCCGGCGCTCGATTCCTGGAGCCCGGCTAATGTTGGCTGGTTGGGGTGTGGGCGAATTCGCACTCCGCAACGGTCTAACCGCTTCCGAAGGGTACGATATTTATGACTCTCCTGATGACGAATGTTTCGACCGTCTCCTGATGAGTGTCGATGTCGCTGTTCAATTGAGGATGCAGGGGCGCGGCGAGAGTTCTGGCGTGATCGCAAGGCTCATCAGCGCAGGCGTCCCGATAATCGCATCACGAATAGGAGCTTTTGGCGAACTTGACGGCATTGTCGAATTTCTTGCCCCAGGCGAGGGTGCTGATACTCTGGCGAAACTGCTGCTGAGTGCCGTGGACCGATGTAGCAAAGCATCCTATAGCGCATACAGAGCTAGCCGCACCCCCGAAATTTTCTGTGCTAGGCTGCTGGAGCTGTTCAAGGGAATACCGGATCTCGCTAGCGCTCCTGTCAATGCGCCTTAGCGGCCTTTCAAGCACCGTTGAATCGCAGTCCTTAGGCATCGGCGGGTAAATCACCTAACAACGTCAGGTTGGGCTTGGCCGAATGAGCGTGGTGGCGTCCTGGTGGGCTAGTTGCTCCTCCGATGCCTGCTCGAGCCTATATCTTGCCGGCAAGCGTCGGGCGGCGACCGTTTTGGGCCATGATGGCGCAGCGGTTGGCCTTGTTGGAGACATCGCGGGCTGAATTGTGCGGGATGTGGATATCCACAATTCGTGATGACGGCGTGCGCCGATTCGCACCGTATCATAGCACCGCACGGTAGGTTTTCCTCCCGACCGTGTTCCCCCTTGGGATAACTTGGCCCCGGCGCGGTTCGTCGGGGCCCTTTTTGACCTAGAGATTGCGCTGGAAAGGAGTGTACGGCGCTAGCGCCGTCGAATTGGCTTGCACTCCGGGGGGCGCCAGTCCTGCATTTCTTCGTGGCGCTTGGCGTAGCGGTAGAACGTGCCTTCGAAATTGCCGAAGGCGATGGCAAAGCCGGCCCAGCCATCGACGAAGCCGCGCTTAAAAATGTAGTGCTTAATGAACGACCACAAGCCGTGGCCGAGCGCGCTCGCCATGCTCACACGCTTGCCGGCGAGCTTCGGCACGCCTAGCGTTGAATAACGGTTCATCTTGTCGATGACTTCTTCGAGATTGCGGAAGGGAAATTGCCAAACCGCGTTCTTCAGGACGCCGAGCGGCTTGCCGCTCAAATTCTCATAGCCTTCATGCACCGGCTCGAGCGTGTAGCGCATCGCGCCCTTGCGGAAGAGCTGCGGCTGACGGTAGTTCGGATACCAGCCCGAGCCCCTGATCCAGCGGCCCATCATGTAGCTCTTGCGCGGCACCAGATAGACGTCGTGCGCGGGCTGGCCCTCGATCAGGCCGAGGATCTCGTCGCGCACAGCTTCAGTGCAGCGTTCGTCCGAATCGAGGCTGAAGATCCACTCGTGGGTGCAGTGTTCCAGGGCGCGGTTGCGCAGGTCGCCAAAGCCCCCGAACTCGACGTTGACGACCCGGGCGCCGAGCGCGGTGGCGAGCGCGGCGGTGCCGTCCGTGCTGAACGAATCGACCACGACGACTTCGTCGGCCCACAGCACGCTGCTGACGGCCGCTTCGATCTTTTCCGCCTGGTTGTAGGCGAGGATATAGGCTGTGATCTTCGGCATGCTCGGCGCGCGGACGGGGTTAAACGGTGGCGCAAACTAGCATTGCGCGGCGACCCGCCCATAGGGGTTTGTCGGGGCGCGGGGGCTTTGGCTGCCGTGCAAAGTGAGTTCTGGGAAGCGCAATGCCCTTCGGTCTCTGGTATTATTGCGCGCGCAAGCGATTCACCTGCGATGCGGTAGTCTGATTGCGGGACGAAGTGTGCTTTTGAAACGGTCCGCCGCGTCGCAACTAACGCAATTTGTGCAGAATACACTCGGCCCCGAGTCGTGGCAAAGCGCCGAGGCAACAAGACTGACTGGACCGACAGGATTCATTGATATGTCGTCAAGACCGAAGGTCGTTATCCTCGCCGGCGGGCGCGGTACCCGGTTGGTCGAGGAAACGGATTCCAAGCCGAAGCCGATGGTGGAAATCGGTGATCGGCCGATGCTTTGGCACATCATGAAGATATACGCCGCCCATAGCTTCACGGAATTCTGCATCGCCCTCGGATACAAAGGGCACTTGATCAAGCGCTATTTCTTCGATGAAATGCAACTAACCGGCGATCTGACCCTCGAGACTGCCAACGGGCAAGTCAGTCCGCGGCAGCGCACGAGCGAGAGTTGGACGATCCATCTCCGCGATACCGGTATGGAAACAAGCACAGGCGGCCGCGTGAAGCGGCTGGCGCCATTACTGCGCGATGGAACTTTTCTGCTAACCTACGGCGACGGTGTGGCGGATATTAGGGTCGACGAGGTGTTGGCGTTTCATAGGAGCCATGGTCGTCTCGCGACCCTGACCGCCGTGCGCCCTCCGGCCCGCTTCGGCGGCGTCGTTTTCGAGGGCGATCTTGTCAAGGAATTTATTGAGAAGCCGCAGATCGGGGAGGGCTGGATCAACGGCGGCTTCATGGTTTTCGAGCCGGCTGTTCTCGATATGATTTCGGGGGATTCGGCGAGCCTTGAGAGCCAGTTGCTCGAAGAGCTCGCGCGTCAACAGCAACTTGCCGCCTATCGTCATGAGGGTTTCTGGCAGTGCATGGATACGGTGCGCGATCGTCTTCTTCTGCAAAGGCTTTGGGAATCCGGAGATCCAGCCTGGAAGATTTGGCAGTGATAAACAAAATCATCCGTCTCGATAGCGCGTTAGTGATAGCGACGCTGTCATGAAGAAATGATTCGCGGACGTGCATTTTCAATGCCACTCGAGAAAATTGAGAAAATAAACCACGTTGCGGCGCTTCGCGGCCGAGACTGCGCTGACATGGCATGCCGCGTCGATGCCATTCTTGCGGGCCGGAATGCCATGTCCGTATCAGTGGGGTTCTCCTTCGGCGGTCAATGCGACAGCGCATCCGCCTTGGCTGGGGCGATATGAACGCCTTCGAAGTCCCGCTTCGGGGACGTCGGGTTCTTGTGACTGGACACACCGGTTTTACAGGCGGCTGGCTTGTACTCTGGCTCCGTGCTCTCGGTTGCCGGATTTCAGGCTTGGCACTGGCGCCGGATACGACGCCGAATTTGTTCACGGAAGCCCACATTGCCGAAGCGCTCGAATCGCGGATCGGCGATATTCGCGACTTCACCGCGGTTCGCTCGGTGATGGACGGCTCGCGGCCGGAGGTCGTCTTCCATCTCGCTGCACAGCCGCTGGTATCGCGAGGCTTCGACCAGCCACTCGACACGGTCGCGATCAACGTCCTCGGTACGGCAAATGTGCTCGAGGCGGCGCGTTCGTCTTCAAGTGTCAAGGCAGTGATCTGTGTGACGACCGATAAGGTTTACGCCGGCAATCCTTCAACCTTCGGATATATGGAAACGGATGCCCTCGGCGGTGCCGACCCTTATTCGGCGTCGAAGTCGGCCGCAGAGATGATTGCGGCCTGCTATATTGCGACGATGGCGCCGCGCGGAAATGGAAGCCGAATCGCGACGGCGCGGGGCGGCAACATCATCGGCGGCGGCGATTGGTCGAAGGACCGCGTCGTTCCCGATTTCGTGCGCGCCGTCGTGACGAAGGGGCCGCTGATGCTGCGTCGACCAGACGCGGTGCGTCCATGGCAGCATGTGCTGGCGCTGGTCCACGGTTATCTTTCTTTGGCGGCGATGTTGCTTGAGCGGAATGCGACGTTGCTCGGTGCCTTCAATTTCGGCCCGACCGGATCTCAAGCGATTTCGGTCAGCGAGTTGGTTGAACGACTGGGAAAGGCGTGGTGCAAGCCTGCTCTGCAAATCACGTTGGCTCAGTTTCCCGAGACCGCCGTGCTTCAGGTCAACAGCGACAAGGCATGCCGCGAGCTCGGATGGCAGCCCCCATTGGATCTCCAGCGGACGATCGAGATCACGGCGGAATGGTATCGCGGTTATTACGCCAACCCGGACCAGGCGCGTGATCTGACCGAGTCCCAGATTGCCGACTACCGTCGGCTGCTTCAGTCGAAGCCCCTCGGCTCGCCGGCGAGTTGAAACGCTTGCGTCACTCTGCCTTTAGGTGGAATCGAGAGAGGTCCCCGAGTTGCTACGGATTCGGGTGAACTCTCTGAGTGGAGCAGGAGGCTAGGGCAGAGGATGGGAGCTTAATTCCAGCAGTCGCGCACCGACGAGAGGGCACGACGCGGTCGATGGATTGTCTACAATATCACATATGGCATTGGAACAAACCGGCATTGGCGCCCGATGCGTCTATAGAGTTTGTCGACGCGGGCGACATCGGCTAAGCCTCGGCCCTAGGGCGGGGGGCCTGAGAGCGCCGGTGGCCGAGCTGATTTCCGTGATTGTCACCACCTATAACCGCGACGACGCGCTCGCCGCGGTGCTGCGCTCGCTCGCGCGTCAGACCGACCCCGATTTCGAGGTCATCGTCGCCGACGACGGGTCGGGGCCGGCGACCGCCGCGCTCGTCGAATCGTGGCAGGCCCGCGCCGGCCGCCGCATCGTCCACGTCTGTTACGAGTATAAAGGTTCCGGCGCCGCCGAGATACGCAACCGGGCGATCCTGGCCGCGTGC
>Ga0105240_10008543_pt1 | contig 14635 bp, 21 predicted proteins | sample KBSC54metaG_FD_80426 | JGI IMG/M metagenome (GOLD analysis project Ga0105240, IMG submission 80426) | Corn rhizosphere microbial communities from Kellogg Biological Station, Michigan, USA - KBS C5-4 metaG | ecosystem: Host-associated > Plants > Roots > Rhizosphere > Soil | place: Michigan, USA... | reverse complement strand
TCTACGGCAACATGCTCTGACTGCTCGTAGTAGTCCTCAATCGGTACTTCCCTCACGATCACACGATCAAAGAGAGGGCGAATCGGAAATGTCTCCATTGCTGTCTCCGTTACATTGGGCGGATTACCCGCCGCCCACGGGGTTAGCTATGCGTCAGCAGGTGTCGGTAAACCCTGAATATAGAACTGTGCTTTCATCTCAGGGCATAGTAAGTTGAAGGCGGTCTCGTAGGCAAACATGGTGCTGTCATAGTACGTATTCCCACCGCCGTCGTTTACGGGAACCGCTGCTACGGTGTTGCCTGGTGTCCACTCATGCAGGCGAGTCTCGTAGAGTTCGCCGAAGGTGAAGGACGAGGGAACGATGCGGTCAAAGCGTCCAGGTTCGGACGTTGAGGACCAGCAGACTTCCTCGCCAGCCCACTTGTCCTGCATGTACCGCTTGGCAACGTCGGGAACGGTATCCCCGCCATTGTCGAGATCGGTTCTGCCCGGGACATAGTAGTTGCCAGCCAGAGCCACGCCCTGCACGGGGTTGCCGTACCAGAACGCCTTCTCCTGCTTGTCGTAGTCATCGCCCATCGCACGCATACGAATGGACTGAACCCGCAGGGCTGTGGAATTGACAATGGTTCCCGATCCGCCAAAGTTGATGGTAGGAGTCGAGAAGCGGCCCGGATACTGCGAGATGTCGATACCAGCCTTGGTGCCGACGTTTCCGTTCTGAATCCAGTAATCCTTGCCATAGACCGAGGAGCCAGCCGCGCCTGTCGCGCCCTGAACCACCAGCAAGTCACCCGCAGCCGTCGCACCGCCCGTCGAAGGCAGAGCATCAGCCGAATAGAGCCGCTGCGCAACCGGATCGACGTAGGAGATGGTAAAGGTGCCGCGTGTCGTTCCGCCCACCGAAGGGAGAACCGATACTACCTGCTGATCTACGAATGATGCAGCGTTGTTGGTCACGACATAGGAGAATGCCGGACCAGCGGAGCCGGAACCCGAGGATGGCGTCACGACGGAATCGATGGTGCCCGAGCCGTCACGGTTCAGGAGGGCTTCGATGCCGTTGTCATGCGCCAGAAGGGATTTGTTCATCTCTTCCTTGGAGAACTTAACCAGACCGCGTTCCTTGCCGTCTGTCGCGTAGTTCGCCATGTTGGAGATTTCGCAGATGGAGACAAACCGAACCGGGCTGGCCGCCATCGAAACGTACTTGCCAGCCGAGCCGCGTCCGTAGGCGGGAGCGGTGGTTGCTGTGTCATTGCCGAACTGTTGAATCGGAGCGCCGCCCTGAACGCGAGCAGATGCCCAGAAAGGAGCGCGTTGAACGCCCCCACGGTTGGTTTCAAAGGAGCACTGCTTTGTAGTGGCTCCCTTTTTGATACGGGTTTGAAGCCGATCAAATTTCGCCTGAAGGTCCGGAATATCCGATACAAACGCTTCAAGTTCAATTGCTTCGGCTGCTAATTCTGTGGATAGAGCCATGGTGTCCGTCCTGAGAAATGAGCTACGCGAGCTTGCGCCCCGTGCGTGTGTCTCCACATCTCAATCAGTCAGGATTTAGCCAGTTTACGGTCATTAGTCCGTCCGACCTGGAATCGGGTAGTACCTGACGGGTGTTGTCTATTGGAATACTACTTTGTTCTCCAAATGTAAAGCCTTTAAATGCCTAATGAACCGCTCCCCATCTCTAGTGATGCCTCTTTTGATGCTTTCTTGTTCTCTTTTAAGGTCGGGTCTAGGCCGTTCTCCGCGCACCATTCGTATCGCGCATTCATAAACGCTTTCGACTTGAGCGTGTTGAACCCCTTCCGATTTCCAAACTCCCTGTCTCTTTCCATGTTCGACGGAAGGAATCTATCGCCTATCCCATACTCGTATTCGTAGATGAGTGTGCTCGGATAAACAGTCATCGCCTTAATGAGGTCTTTGGCTTCTTGAGTCCTCAAACCAAACCATTCGCCATTGATGCGTTTACCGGCATAAGTTTTGTGCATTTCGGATTCGAGAATAGTTTCGTTTGAGGTTCCCCAGATGGCGAACACTTCAATTTTGAATGGCAACAGAATCCCAATGTCGGATACCCGAATTTTTGCGTTCTTGGATTTTCCTATTTTGTACCAACCGTATTTCTGGGAACCGATTAGGTAGACATAGCCAAGGTAAGATTGCTCTTGAGGCATCTCGGACATCCTCCGATAGTCGAATGACTGGGTGTTTGCGCACCCGATGCCTCATTATATCAAATAAATAGCTTTACATGACGCCTAAGTGGTGTCACACTGACACCATGAAGCGCATTACTGTACGTCTTACCGACCAAGTACATGGCGCGTTAATGATTGAACTGCCCGAGTGGCGAAAGTTGCGTGGACCACGGTTCAGCCTTAATAACCTTTGCGAAGAGAAGTTGTCAGCGCCAGTCCAGCCTACACAATGGCAGACTTTCACAACAGGTACAAACAATGTGGTTTACACAGTCAGCACCCCACCGATTTATCAACCTCAACCTAAGGAGACAAAATGTCAGGCCAAGTTGAAGAAACAGCAATCGCGTCCGTAACCAAAAAAGCTCTTGTAACCTTGCGCGGAGATGTGTGCATTCTTGTGAATGACAGTCCCGTGGTGACCCACGCCTTTATTATCGAGTATCAGGAGGACCCAACGCACAACGGCCCTGCGAAGGTCAAAGTTCCGAATGAGGTAACTGTTATTGGTTTCCCCGACGGACGGAAGCTATCGCGGCGCATCTTCCTGCACTTGAATTACGACATGATCACATGCGCAATGGAATTACCGCTGGATTGGAAACCGATTTAACCGCTAATCCCTTTGAATGTCAATTACTTCATCGATTCGGCCTGAAAATCCGGATACTTCCGTCCTTCATTCGGAACTGCTTGCTTCCGTCAGCCTTGGTCATCAGCCAGTCGGTAGGCGTGTTCTGAAAGTCGATTTCCCCGTTTGGCGGTCTTACCGATACCACCTTGGGTCCGTTGGCAGGCGCAAAGGTTCCATTGGGTGTGCGCGGTGCGGGAGGAGATGACATCGGACGTTGCTGCATGAACTTGCGATAGCCTCGTTCATCTATGAGTGCTTCAAGAACTCCCCTTGCGTGCTTATCGAAGTTCACATTAGCCAGATTAACCACTACCGCTCCATCGGGGCTGGTCTGCTTCTGATAGCGGGATAGCTGGGTAACATATTGCCTATCGGCGCTCAGTTTGTTGACTACGCCTGTCAGAAATGCCCTCTTTAATCCATCCATTGCTGGCTGGTCTAGTTTGAGCCGATTAGCGTAGGGCTTGAATAGTTCCTGAAAACGCTGCTCGCCAAAGGCGGTTGTTTTAGGATGAATGTTCTTATCCCAATACATCTGCCGCTTTTCATTCTCAATCTGCTGACGTTCCTGCTGTAACTGGTCCTGCTGCGGTGGACGCCCGTTTACCCCCGGGACCGTCTTCCCTTTTACCGCCTGATCCTGCGCATTCAGCCACGCAGCCATACCGTTCGCGTGCTTGATGACGTTTTGCAGCTTGTCGTTGATCCAGTTCGTCTTCTGGTCGGGGGTCAGCCACGCAGGCGGTTCCTGGTTGAGCACATCCACGATGCCGTTGAACTCGGAGACGAGCGGCGATACTCGTAGTGCGGATACCAGATGCGGAAGGATAGTTTCTGAATACGCTTCCGGCTTAGATTGCTGGAGACGATTCAGATATGATGGAGCCAGTTTAGCTAGTCCGTCATCGAACTCTGGCCCAAATAAATCCCACACCTTTTCGTTGCCCGAAGCCAGAAGCTCATCCGACTGCTCGTAATCCTTGATCTGGTCCTGAATCGCGGATATGGCGTCTACGCCCTTGGCTTCCCCGTATTCGAGGCCATCAAGGATAGCTTTGACTTCCCGTACCTTGCTGACACCCTCGGGGTAGAGTTCCCGAAGAAGCCTATCCCGGCCTTCAAGGTCTTTGCCGTACCGCGCAAACTTCTGAATCTCAGGGTCGGTTGCGGTGTCCCGCGTGGTCTTCAGCCAGTCAGAGAAGCGCTTCGAGAACTTGTTATCGCTCTCTCCGGGTTGCTGTTCGGGTTGTTCCTGCGTTTGCTGTTCAGGTGCTTCCTGTACGACTTCCTCTGCCCCGATTTCGGGCTGGTCGATTACCGCATCAAATCCGTCCATTTGTCTCCCTGTCTCCTACGCGATTCCTTGATTCCTTTGGTTATATTCATAGGTTCCTTCAATTTCCCAAGGTTCCTTGATGCGCTTACCGATGAAAGTTATCATCACCCAGAAGCAAAGGAAGGAAATACTGAAACTCTGATAATAGGAGAAGGCTTCTGATTTCCTAATCCTAGTCATATTTGGAATCAACCTGAACCATTGGCACTTCATAAACATGAAGCTAAATCTATCCCAATGCTTCTCAATCTTCATTGCTGTCTCCTAACGTAACGGCTGGCCTGCTACTGAAACCTTGGTCTTGGTGGGAATACCCTGTGCATCGACTCCCTCTTTTTCCTGAATCACTTCATGGGTCTGGTCTTCCGGCTCCAGCGAATCCGGTGGAACCTCAAGGCCCATTGCCTGGAACATCTTGCCCTGTGCCTGTGGCGGGAACTTCGATGGGTCAATCGATACCGTACCCTTGAACTCCAGTTCCTTTGGAGGCGTGAGCTTCTGCGCCATATCCATGTGTTCTTTCCAGTGAGTCAGGAAGTTCTGGAACACTTGCTGCTGCTGCTCATTGCCGTACTTCAGCTTCCGCCCGGAGGGCGAAGTCAGGAAGCCGAGCGTGATGGCAGCATGGATAGCGTGGTTTTCCGAAGTGTCCTTGGCCACGGGAACCGTCGAAATCATCTGCGGAATCTGCTGCAATGCCTGTTGCGCCTGCCGCATTGCCGCCTGTCCTTCCGGAGTCTGTGCTTCAGGGTCGGTCTGCCCTTGAGTCAGTTGCGCCTGTACCTGCTCGTACTGAGGGTTAGGCAGAGGGCCGGACTTCATCAGGATTTCAAATTCGCCCTGCTGGTCGGCTACGTCGTTAGCTCCCGGTATCTCCAGTTTGGAGAGAGATGGGAAGGTAGAGAACACGGAAAGATTGCGTGGGTCATTCATGATCGCGCCATAGAGAGCTACGTTGGCGGACTGCTCGATAAGCCCTGCCATCTGTTCTTCCTGCTCGGCCATGGTCTGCGGAATTTCCAGTGACTCGGGCTGCACCAGAACCGAACCCTGCAATTTGCCTATTTCAATCTTGAGTTTCTTCTGTCCCGGCAGCGAAGCGGAGATGTCCGAGATTCTGTTCTTGGCCGCTGATTCGATAGCCTGTTGCGAGATGCAGCACACTATTTCGCAGATTGCCGCCCAAGGCATAGAGAACACTTGCAGGGCCTGATCTCTCCGGAGCCTTGCGGTTCCCACAAACCCTCTATCCTCGGAGCTTGTTTCCACATCCCCAAAGGCCGCAGGTGAGCCGCCGTCCATAGCCTCGGGACCGCCCTGTATGAGCCACTGGATGAACTCGAAGAGTGAGGAGTTTGGTTGAGGGACTGATTCGACGCTGGTAATGTCGGCAAGGGATTCTCCGTCTCCAAGCTGGACCTCTGTAATGTTAGCGGGGTCATTTGATTGAGCGTTGATGAGGTCAGTATTGATAGTCCCGGCCTTGGCGAATCTACGCGCTACAGCCGCACGGAAGTATCTGTCGCCCAAGGAGATGTTCGCATTGAGCACTTTCTGCAAAGGAAGGTAGTTAGTAAGGATGGCTTCGCGGTTCTGCCCGTCTCCGGGGGAAGGATGGGCAATCTTGACATGATCGGACATCCTTGCATTTCTACAGAAAGCGAACTGACCTCCAGCGTGCCATACTTCCAACCCATCCGGAAAGGTCTGATACCAGATCGCCCGGATATTCTCGTCGGCAATCGACTCATACTCCGATGGCTGGTAGAAAGTTACGGATTCGGTAGCCTGATTTCCCCGGGTGCTTCCTGCCGAGGATGATGTCTGGATAGCCAGACGAACATTGATCCTAGCCATCCGGTCAAGCTGGTCAGCGCCATCCGATACCGTGCTTGACGTGATCTTGGACCTGATCCACGGGTATTTGGCCTTGAGACGATTATCAGATACCTCATGGGAGTACCGCGCCCAAGGCATCTCCGCTTCCTCGTCTGCCATGATGGGAACTTTCCATTCGAGCTTCCCTCCAGCCAAACTCATTTCTCTGCGTGCCGGGGTTTCGTCCGATGCTGGACCCCCATCCATCTCCGTCTCAGGCGTTACGCCGTCCGGCTCTTCCATACCAAAGGACAACTGATCGCGCATGGGGGTTTCAGTTCCCCACTGCGTCTGGTCGGCCCATGTATAGGTGAGCAACCCTGCTCTGCCATCGGTACAGAAGTAGCCAGCCACCTTGGTAACGAGAGCTTTCAGTTTTGCCTGATAGAGAAAGACTTCAAGGAACTTCTCTGCTTCCTCGGCAGCGGTCTGGTCCATCGGGTCTTCGTCTTCTACCGGAGTTACCGTCATCCCCGGAACTTCACGGGAGAGCAGGGCGGTGATTTTCTTGTGACGAGCGCCGATGACGTTGCAGGGGAACAGTTTCATGGTGTTCCCGGATTGCATGGTCAACTGCGATGCTCCGGAGTTGGCTGAAGCGCCGTACATCGACCAGCCCTTGAATCCGCAGTTCAGGAAGTGATAGCCCCTGCGGAACAGGCGCATCTCCCATGCCTGAAGCACTTCCCAGATACGGGCGGCGGAATCGCACTTGGCTACATTGTCTGAGAGGTCGTTGATGACCGAGATGAGTTCGCCTAGCTCGTCAGGCCCATAGATAGGCTGATCGGAACAGGGCCATGGAGCGAATTTGCCCGGAACGTAACCCTGCGGAAACTTCAGAGGCGTAAGAGCGGCGGGAGCATTGATTGTCGTAGCCATTTACTTTCCGTTCAACGTCGATACCGATTTACGCCGTGGAGCCTTCTTTTCAGGCAGATTCATTCCCTTGCTGGCATTATCCCACTCGCTTACATTCACCCCTTGCTTCTGGAGTGCGTCCTTTTTCGCGTGGAAAAACCGCTCTTGTGCCAGTGACCTATACGGCATCTCTCACTCCATGCGACTTGCGCCATTCAGGGTTTGCCAGCAATACAATCACGTCGCGCATGTGATCGCAGCAGGGCTTATAGGCAGGACTCAGCAACTGCGCTTCCGATGGGATGGGCTTGTCGCAGTTATAGCATTTGTCCCCCATTACATCATCGGCTTTCTGCGGGGCGGTGCCACCACGGGGTTAGGAGGTGCCTGCATCTGAACCGGATGCTGGAATGACTGATTGGCCGCATCGTTGGCGTGGGAGTTGGTATGCTTGTTCATCTGCTGGATTGCCCCCTGATGGGTAGCGGGAGATTCGGGAATACCAAGCATTCCCCTGATTCCAGCGCCAGGGTTGTTCCAGAAGTCCACGCCCTTGTTATAGGCGCTCCCAAGATCATCGAGAACAGGCTGCGCGGCACCAAGATTCCCGGTTCCGGGAGTGTAGCGGGGAAGTGGCATTACATCCCTCCCATAGCTGGCGGTTCCTGCTGTCCGGACTCAGATTGCTCGCTCTGGCCCATAGCCTGCTCCACGTCATCAGCCGTATATCCCTTTTGCTGAAGAATCTGGACGCATTGCATGGCTTCAGGGTCGGATTCGATGGGCGGTGGTCCCTGCTGCTCGGGTTGAGGCGCTGGTTCCTTCATAATTCCGCCATGAGAGCGAGCGGTATCAGCATTGGTGTACTTCTTGCCGTCTTTTGCTGGAAAAGCCATGATTTCCTTTCAATTACCAGAGAACTTTGAGCGATTCGAGAAAATTCCGGTCACAACCATCGATTTCCGGCTCAATGCGTTGCTTTTCTTTGAGGGCTTCGATCATTGGTGTCATTTTGGCTATATGAGCCGCCACATCCGACGCCAAACCCTCTAATGCTTCTGCCTCTTCAATCCTCATCTGCTCAATCCGCTTACGACGCCAGAAGGATTCCACTTGTTTAGCCCTCTTTCAAGACTTCCTTTTGCATATTGGCGAGTTCCAGGCGCTGCACGTTTTCCCAATCGAGAGTGGGGGCCATAAAAGACTTCACTTTGTAGTCAATTTCGGCCTGAGATTTAGATTTTGAGAGAATTTCGAGCACTTGACGATGATTCTTCTCGATAGACTTGCGAAATGCGATGAGTTCAAGGCGGGTAGGCAGTACATCGGTGCCCAGAAAGGCACGCACGTGGTAGCGGAACCACTGAACCATCTTGTTGAGGGTCATCATCATAACTAAATCCCCTTTTCCCTGCTACGTCAAGCAGATTTAATGTTTGGGGTCGTCCATACTGAGCAAGGAGCCTCGAAACGCGCTAAAGCACATCCGCTCACCTTTGCTCCTCAGTGAGCAGCATCCCTCGACCCCAAAACCTTCGTATCCAATATGCGCGATCCATGTTTCGGACAATCCCATGACGTAGATTCTCCGCTCTTGCGTGGAATCAACTTCTTACCGCACAGATTACAAAGCAGATTTTCCTGATCCATCTGTCTCCTTATTGCCAGTACATTTTCGGCTGCGCTGCCTTTTTACGTCTTTCCGTCTCCGCTAACAACATAAAGTGGCGCTGCATCGGGTCTTGTTCCTTTTCCAAGGATTCCCGGAAGGCTTCATCCCTAGTCTGGCGTTCCGGCATCACCGCAAAGGTCATGGCGAGGTTATCCCCGATGTCAGGTGAGGACAGACCTCGCTTTTTCATGTCCTCTTTCGATTCCAGTTGGATCGTGTTTTTGCTGGAGAAGAAATACTCGGGTCCGGTAAGGTCGGATTCCACCTCCGGATCGTCAGGGATAGACCCTGTAACCAGCCAGTCGCGCATCAGCCCCCAGACCTCGGCGCGTTTGTTGTAGTACATCGACTTGTCGGCTACAGACCCGGCTCCGTGGAACTCCTTGAGCTTGAAATAAGGGCGAACTTTCATCCATTCAGCAAAGTGAAGGTTAATGTAATCAACTACCCCACCACCTACACCATCTCCATCGATAACTAAGGCTCGTGGTTCGTGGATGCGGGTGAAGTGCATGGTTCGCATGGCGATTTGCATGGTATCTGCTCCTCGGATGCGTTCGATAATCCTATATACAAGTCCTTGTCTGAATCCGATGACAGACTCATCGTCACCGAATCTAGCAACATCCACCGATAGGATTTTGAATGCCTTAGCCTGATCTCCCACGTCTCGCCTTCTTGCGAGCGCAACAACATCTGAAGCAATAAATTGAGACGATCCTGCTCTGGGGAATTCGCCTTTGACTCTAACTCGACAGAAATCTGAATCTTCACCGTAATCCTCCACCCACTTGCCGATCTGTGCCTTGTTGGTTCCGGGTACTGTCCTTGAATCGATCTGCCTTGTTTTCCAGCGATGCTTAAGTTTGCCGAAGCACTCCCGGAATCGCCCGGTATTGACGGTAGGATTTCCGAACGCTACCCAGATAATCTCCGTCTCTGCGTCAGTCAGAGCGCCTTCGGCTACCTCCCAGATTTTTTCGGGAATAGCGGAGGCTTCGTCAAAGATAAGGACGATGCGCTTTCCTTTGTTATGAAGTCCTGCGAATGCCTCCGTTTTCTCTAGCGACCACGTATGGAAGTCGATGCGCCAGTTGTCGGCATGTTTCTTGTCGGCGCTCTTAATGGACTCAGCCGCGAGGGTCCACCAGTGGTTGTTGATCGACCGAGAGAACCACTTTTTGACTTCCGGGATGGTCTTGGTTGCCAACTGATCGCCCGTGTTGGCCGTGACCAGGATTCTCGCGTCCTCACATGTACTAAGGCTCCAGTCTGCAATCCAAGAGACAAGCGCCGATTTACCAATTCCGTGCCCAGAAGCAACCGCAAGAAGGAGGGGCTCAAATCTTCGTTGGCTAGTAAGGTGCGCACCAATTTGGGCGAGTATGCGTGATTGCCAGTCATACGGTCCTTTGTAGTCCTTGAGATCGCCTTCTCCCCACGGGTAGGCGTAGTGAACGAATCTATAGGGATCGGCATGAAATTCACCGATGTCAGAGGCCAGGGCTTGTTCTAAATCTTTCTTCTTTGCCATTTACGTCCAATCTTAGACGCTCTTGGATTTCTGACCACGGCGGTAGGCTTCGAGAACGCGCTGGTTCGACTCATCGAACGTTCCACCTTTGACTAGTCCTGTCGCCGCAACCTCGTCTCCATAGATCAAGTCTCGAATGTCCTCTGGAATCTCTGGCTCTGGGGCAAGGAACATGCGGCGTTGCCATTCGATAGCAAAGAACGGCAAGATGCTTTTGGACGTGCAAGCGGCCTCTGTAGCACTATGGTGAATAGCTTTGACCTGCTCATCAGTTGGCACAATCGGATTCTCACTCAACCACCGGAGAGCGGCTTCGAGCGCCTTATTGACTTGATGCGTTTGCTTGTACTGCTCGGGAATTCCTATTGCATGCATCGCCGCTGTCAACATCCCATCCGGCACAACAATTCTGCTCTCGCTCATCACTTGCTCCTCTGCTCCAATGCCCTATTTAGCTTGCGGCCTCAATACAAAATGCGCCACATCTTCCAGCACCTTGATTCGCTGCATCAACTCCTGCCACTCCTTCTCTGTAAGGGGGTGCATGTCGTCGGCACACTCATTGACCTCTGGATGGCAGACCGCTATTGATACGCAAGGCCCATTACCCTTACATGCAGAACCGCCACAGTAAGCATCTTCGTGGACGACATGCTGATACTTGCCGCACTTCAGAGGCTTGGGAATAGGTGACTTAAGCGGCGTCGTCGAACTTGTGCATTCCAAGACGTTGGGGTTATGGACGGTGTAAATACAGGAATCGTCGTGCGGAATCCCGGCAGGAAGCGTGAATTTGTAATTCGTGTGCTTAAAGCATTGGTTCAGGTCAGAATCGAGATAGTACCCGCTAGGACATGGCTGCTGCCCCACGCCCATCACACTCCCTGCCAGAAACAGAACGGATAGAAATTTCATGGCTGCTCCTGAAGAAACTCGTATGCGCGTTTATTCCAAATAGCATCAGCAAGCGCGTTGTGTTCCCCTTTGCCTTGCTTCGGAAGTTCAGGGTTTCCCTTTTCGTCACACAATTGCTTCAGATCGCGGCAGTACATAGGGAAGCCTTTAGGCAGGTCCATCATTGTGCCAAACATCTGCGCAAATACGACCCAATCGTAATCAGCGTAATAGCCCCAGAACTCAGGCCTGCCGAATTGAGAAGGATCACAGAACCGTCTTACGTCGTCAGCAATCTGAGTCAGCGACCCGCGCTCGTAATCTTCCAACTGAGCTAAAACATTGTCCTTCACCCATTGACTAGCATCGTCGGGGTTAAACTCTGCGCTGATGCGATAAAAAGTACGCAAGTCCTCAGCCACAATGCCGATACTGACGAGTTGAAGCAGGCTTCTTCGGGCCTGCTTCAATAAACTCCGTGTCGAGAAAATATCGCATTAGGTCACGCTCCCTGCCAAGAGAAGGATTGCTGAGAGTTTCATTTGCACCTCTTGTACTTTCTCTCAATCAGACATGCGTTGCAGCAGCATACAGGTGGGTGCTTCTTTTCTACAGGCCGTTGACCGTCCCGATCACCGCCGACAGGTTCAGTTGTTCCTCCCCCACCGTCTGCTCGTACAGTTTCATCGTCTCTATTTGAGGGAGAACCGCTTCTATGTATCCGTACTGGGTTTCCCTCGTGGGGTCGTCGTGCAGGCGGTTCCAGTTCTTGGTCTGCTTCCACACTATCCGTTTGCGCTCTATCGTGATTGTCACTACCGATGTCTCGTCGTACTTTGTCTCCGCCATAAAGTCTCCGCTCCAATGCGTCTATACAAACAGCACGCAGCGTCGCCATCTCGTCAGCAGCCAAGCCCTTCAGCCGGGATACCAACACAGAATCAACGTTCCTGATATTCAAATCCATGTCACAAGTGTAACACTGGACGTAACAGATGTAACAGGTTTATTTTTGACTCAGGATTTTATAGGTATTTTCTGGGTGATTTATCGCCACACCACACGCCAACAAACCCCCTCCTGCCGCCACTAAACCTCACAGGATCATCGCCTTAAGCCTATTCCGGCTCTTGGGCTTCGGCTTCACTTGGCATGTCGGCATCGAGGATAGGCGGGGATGACTTAGCCGCTAGTGCTCTTTGGCGTGCCGAGGAGATGGTTTGAGCGACCAGGGAGAGGTTTCCAGTCACGTCCACGGCTGATCTGTCCTGCCAGTTCTCTGGATCACGGTTCGTCAGCCAGAACTTGATCGCGTTCACATCTGGTGCAATATGTTCACGATACGGCACAATGACGGGTTCGCCCTTGTCGTTGAATATCTTTACAGAGTCGTGAGAATAGCCGACAGAGCGGTGGAACAGAGCACGAGAGACGCGCTTGTTAGCCTGTTGCTTGCCTAATTGAAGTGCGTTGGAGAACTTTGGATACCGAGCGCACCATTCGATAAACGTTGATCTATCAATACCAATGATGTCAGCTATTTCCGGTTCAGTGCATCCGGCCTTTGCCGCCTTGCGCACTTGTGGCAGCATTTCCATCTTAAAGCGGGTTGGACGGCCACCAGCTTTGGCTATGGTGTTCCTAACGTTGACTTGCGCTGTGCCCATGATTTGCTGTTGATTCTAGCGCATTTGCCCGTTCAGGGATAACTAATACGTTGTAGCTGGTCAGCTTATTTGCCTGGTAGACGTGGAGAATCAGTCTTACTTTGTTCATGCCGACTAGATGCAGCTATGTCCAATATTGGATGCTTGCGAATAGAATCAATAGTTTAGCCTGTGCATAACTTTATGCATTATTATGTTGACAGATTTATAGTATCAGTCTATCTTTATTACATTGAGGTGGAGAGATGAAACGCAAAGGGTACACGAGAATCACCAGACGTGAGTGGTACAACGCAGGCGGATTTGCTAATTCCAAATGCGTGCGTATCGAGCGCGGCGGAAGCTGGCAGTACTGGATTAGCAAGTAAACCCATCCAACATTGGACACTCAACCTTAACCATTCAAAGCCATTACCAATGGCAGAGGAGAATGAAAATGAGAACAGTTGTTACCAATTCAGAAGTTCCGCACCTTTGGGCTCACCAATCGCAGAGCAGCGCACGCAACTCAACCGGAAGTCTATTCTTTGAAGGACCAACGATATACAGCTACGGCCAGCACTTCCCCATCGCAACCCATGTGACGAACAAGAGAAAAGAAAAGGCAATTCTCTTGACCACTCGCCACTATAGCGTAACCACTTCCGGACATGTAAGCAACGTAGCGTACTCAATTCCGAAGTCTGTTCAAGTGTTCCATGTAGACCTTGGAGATTTGAACAAATGGCGCGGATTCGATGCAAAGGCGGCTATCAGGGTTTACAACGAGCGAATTGACCAGCACGAGCGCAAAGCTGCAAAGGCTAGGGCAGATTACTCGCGCAATTACGAATTGGGCAGAGCCGCTGAGATTCGCAATGAGGCGCTGACGTTTGCGAAGTTCTACGGGCTGCGCCTCAAGGTGCGCAACATCGCAACAGACTTGGACGCGGTAAAAGCTGCCGTCAATGCCGATGCCGCGCGCAAAGCAAAGGCTACAAAGGATGCAAAGGCAAAACAAGAGCGCGAGTATGCAGATGCGATTCAGAAGTGGCTCAAAGGGGAATATGCCAATCTGCCCTATGGAATCGACACGATGTTGCGCGTCAAGGATGGCGAAGTGGAAACGTCCAGAGGCGCTAGGTTCCCCGTAGAGCACGCGCGGAGGGGATTGGTACTCGTGGAAGCTGTGAGAGCGGCTGGAGAGCCTTGGAAGCGCAATGGGCATACCTGCCACCTAGGGCATTATCAGATTGACTCGATTGATGCCAATGGCACGGTGCACGCGGGTTGCCATGTAGTGAGCTATAAGGCGATTGAGCGGATTCGGGAGCAGCTAATCTCTGCCTAGCGCGCCTCACGCTGGCATTGCGTCTGAGGTGGTACTCAGGGGCGGTACGTAACCCGCCATAGTCTAACGTCCTACATTGGACGTTCTTAACCATAAAGAATTGAAAGGGGTTTAGTGATGGCAACCGATAGAGACCGTCAACCCAAAGCAATGTGTATTCACGCTATTAGTAACGCCCGAACTTGTGTTGATTGCGCCAATAATACGGTGCGATCTATCACCGCAAAGGATTGGACGATTGCCACTAGAAAACAGTGTGCAATATGGCTGAGATCGGCAAATCTGCCAATCAAGTGGGATACAGAACCTTGGAATAGGCTCCCAGAAGATGTGCGGCGCAACTTAACCGAAAGGACACAAGCACAGTGAAAACCCAAACCAAACCCAATACCAGGGAGGGGCTAAAGCCAGTGATGGTCTATCTCTCGCCCACAACCAAGAAAGCCTTGCAACTCAAGGCTATCAACACCGATACCAGCATGTCACAGATTATCGTGGATGCGATTGAAAGGGCGGTAAGACAATGAAGTGGACTTATATGGCACCCGCGTATAGGCAGGGACAATGCACGCATCACGTATGGGAAGCCTTCGATGAAGGATTAAGCCGCAGGGTTTATCTGG
>Ga0105240_10008541_pt1 | contig 14636 bp, 10 predicted proteins | sample KBSC54metaG_FD_80426 | JGI IMG/M metagenome (GOLD analysis project Ga0105240, IMG submission 80426) | Corn rhizosphere microbial communities from Kellogg Biological Station, Michigan, USA - KBS C5-4 metaG | ecosystem: Host-associated > Plants > Roots > Rhizosphere > Soil | place: Michigan, USA... | reverse complement strand
GGACGCGGAGCTCGGGGAGTTTTTCTCCGGTGTGGAAGGTGAAATCCTTGGTGACCCAGTCGGATTCCACGAGATTGGGGTAGCTGGGTTGCGCGGGTTGCGCCCAGCAGGCGGCGGAAGCGAGGAGTATCAGAAGCGGACGGACCATAAGGCAGAGCTTATCATCTGTGGACGGTAAAGATAGTCGGCCACAGATACACAGATAAAAACCTGCGGGCCGTCTCGAACTCCGCTTGATTGTATGTACAGCTTGTACGTACAGTGGAGTTAAGGGCTTCGAATGGGACGAAGAGAGTAAAGAGGGCATAAATTTTCGCAACCATGGCGTCCGAATGCCCGAAGCAATCCCGGTTTTCGAGGATTCACGGGCGATTACGATTACGGACGATGAATCCAGCCCCGGGGAACAGCGATTTGTGGCGCTTGGCATTGGTGCTTCAGGGCGGTTGCTCGTTGGGGTCTACACTTGGCGGGGAGACAACATCCGAATAATTTCGGCTCGTCAGGCCGAAGCTCATGAACGCGAGGAATACGAGGCAGAACAATGAAAGATCGATACGAATTTAGTTAAGGTAAACGGGGCAGGATTCTTCCGCCGGAACCTGAGGTCGAGGGGAAGACCAGGATCACGATTCGACTCGATCAGGACATTGTGGATCGCTTCCTGGCAATGGCGGAAGCATCAGCGTGCGGGAGCGGATACCAGAGTCTCATCAATGCGGCGCTTCGAGAATACCTTGACGGAAAGTCGCCGCGATTCGAAGATACGCTGCGGCGGATTATTCGCGAAGAATTGAAATCCACCGCGGCCTGACCGTCTGGCTGGGTCAGGCGAAAAAAGAGGCTGCCGGACTATAAGCCGGTTTCTGTACCCTTGCGGGCGGCGGTCATTCATCTTGGCCGTCCATTACTGAACGGCTCCAGCGACCTACCCGGAAGTTTAGCGGGACGGGCCGTCCCTCCTCCCCTATTTGGTCTTGCTCCGCGTGGGGTTTGCACTGCCGGCGAAATTGCTTCCGCCGCGGTGCGCTCTTACCGCACCATTTCACCCTTACCCCGTTTCCGAGGCGGTATATTTTCTGTTGCACTTTCCGTATCCGATAAATCGGACCCCGGCCGTTAGCCGGCACGCTGCCCTATGGAGACCGGACTTTCCTCTCCCGTTACCGGGAGCGACCACCCGTCCGGCAGCCTCACCTGATTATTGTCGCATTACACTGAGCCGGAGTGTACGGGGAAACACTTGGTAATGGGCCATAACCCTCGATAGCTCTTGCAGATAAAGGGATTTTTAGGTGTATTCTAAATTTAACTACGTCTCGGGTCTGAAATTGAGGCGTTTCGCCGGAATAATTTGGAGGTCCGGCGTGGTGGGAATTCCCAAGTTGCCGAACTTTAAGTCCGGCAAGGCGGTATTTTCGCGATGAGTTTCAATTTTCTTTTAGCACATGTGGGTTTACGTTGAGGAGATTCAGAAGACAATGAAGAAACTAGCAGCGATAGGCGCGCTCAGCCTAATGGCGTCGGGTCTGTTTGCTCAAGGGTTGACACCTCCGCCTGATCAGTCCAAGGAATCTTGGGAAGAGATCAATTTCGAGTTCAACTCATCCATTCTGTCCGACGGCTATCCAAGCCTGTTACGCCTGGCGGATATGCTTTCGCAGCACAAAGACTACCACGTCAAAGTTGTGGGGAACACGGACTACGTGGGGTCGGCGGCCTATAACGACAAACTGGCGCTGCGCCGTGCGGAGACGGTGAAAGCGTTCCTGGTGAAGTACGGCGTTTCGGCCGACCAGATCACGACATCCGGCGATGGGAAGCGTACGCCGGAAGTCAACAACAACACCAAAGAAGGCCGCTTCATGAACCGGCGCGTCCGCCTGATCGTAACAGAAGGTGCGTCGGGCAACGTGGTGAAGGAAGGCGGCATCGGCGATGTGCTGAACGCTTTAAATAAGAAGCTGGACGATATGGCAAAGGCCCAGGCCGACTGCTGCGCCCAGATTCTGAAGCGTCTCGACAAACTCGATGACATCCTGGCGGCGTTGAAAGGCCTGCAGGGTGAGAACGACAATCTGAAGAGCCAGCTCAACGATCTGCGCAACCAACACAACCAATTGCGGGATCAGGTGGCCGGCCTTCCGAAGCCGCTCAACGAACAACAGACGCAGAACATCGCGCACACCGAAGCGATTGGCGCGATCGACGAAGCGCAGCGGCGCAACAAAAAGTACTCGATGCTCGGCGTGAGCGTGGGACCGAATTTCGGTCCGAGCCGCCAGGGCAACGCCAACGTATCGGCCATCGGACGGTTCTTCTCGCCGTTCGGCGGAGACGGTACGCACGCGGTACAGGTGAACGGCGAATACCAGCACAACACCGGGACGTCGGACGAAGCGCAGTTCGACATCGGTCTTGTGAATCGCTGGGGTGCATTGCAGGCGGGAGCTTTCGCCAGCTTCAAGTACCTGAACTACGCCCAATACCAGAACGGCGGCGGACTCGGCCAGGCATCCTTGATGATCGACTACATTTTCGATCGCGGCCGCATCGGCCTGTTCGGCACGCAGGGCTTCAAGAATTACGCCGTGTTGAACAGCCTCACGCTGGCGCCGGGAGCCTTCCTGGAAACGTACGCGCGGGTGGTCAATCAATACGGCGCGGATGGTTTGGTGGGCACTTGGGGCAACGCGTATATCCAGGGCAACATCGCTTACCTGGCGCGTCATATTCCAGGGACGCATGCCACGGCCGGCGGCGAGTTGAAGTTGGTGCAGCCGTTGAGCCCGCACGTGGCGTTCACGTTGGCCGGCGATTACGATCCGAATTACGTCGCCGCCAAGGGTAACGGCCGCGTGATGTTCGGATTGGAAGTGGGCAACTATATCCATCCGAAGGAATACGGCAAGACCACGAGTCCTGTGCCGATGGACGTTCCGCGCGTCCGTTACCAGTTCGGTACGAGGCGCGTCGGATCGAGCCCGCCGATCGCGGATGCCGGTCCGAACCAGCTCGGAATCTCGGCCGGTACGATCACGTTGAACGGCTCGGGTTCTTACGATCCGCTGGGTCTGGCTCTGACCTACCAGTGGACGCAGATTTCCGGTCCGAAGGTGGTCATCTCGAACGACACCAGCCCGGTCGCCAACTTCCCGGCGGCTCCCGGACAGAGCTACAGCTTCCGGTTGACCGTGCGCAACACGGATAACCTGCAGGCTTCGGCTACGACGACGGTCAGCACGAGCACACCGGCGCTGACGCAGATTGTCCAGTTCACGGCTAACCCCGCGTCGATCCAGCCCGGTCAGTCCGCGACCCTGACGTGGGTCGTGCAGAACGCGACCTCGGTAACGATCTCGCCGGGTATCGGCAGCGTGAATGCATCGTCGGGTTCGACGTCGGTGACTCCGGCGCAGACTACGACGTACACGTTGACCGCGACTGGCGCGGCGGGTACGGTGAATCAGAGCGTAACGGTTACGGTGGGCGCGCCGACGGTCGGCAACCCGCAGATCATACGCTTCGAAGCGAATCCGTTCACGATCACTCCGGGCACGCAGTCGACCTTGAGTTGGACCACCACTGGTGCAACGCAGGTCTCGATTAGCCCCGGTGTGGGCAACGTGACGCCGAACGGCAGCACCACGGTGCAGCCGACCGCGACCACCACTTACACGTTAACCGCGACCAGCTCCGACGGTAAGAGCGTAACGGCTCCCATCACCGTCACGGTGGCCCCGGCGAACGTGCCGCAAATCCTGACGTTCGTGGCAACGCCGCAGAACATCTCGCCCGGACAGTCCACGAAACTGTGCTGGCAGGTGAGCGGCTCGACGAACATCACCATCACGAACGTGGGCAGCAATCTGAATACGAACGATTGCGCCACCGTTACACCGTCTCAAACGACAACCTACACACTGACCGCGACCAACTCGACCGGACAGATTCAGGGCAACGTTACCGTGAACGTCGGGACTGTACAGATCCTTTCGTTCACGGCCGACCCGGTCTACTCGATCGTGGCGGGCGGCGCAGTGACACTGTCGTGGAAGACCGCGAACGCTACCAGCGTGGTGCTGATCGGCGGCGACGTATCGCCGACGAATCTGGATCCCAACGGGAGCTTTACGGTTCATCCGACCAGCAACCAGACCTACACCTTGACGGCTTACGGACCTGGAGGCCAGACCGTGAGCGTAACGATTTCGGTGTTCGTCAGGTAAGGCTAGTGGAAGAATGGGCAGGCAAAAACGCCTGCCCTACTTGGCCGGACGGCGAAAGCCGTCCGGCTTTTTTGTTTGGTGCGTGAGAAAGCGAACCAATAACCGAGGCCTTTGAACATCTACGCTCTCTGGAGAAAACCAAGTCATGAAGAGAGCGACAACGCAGCGGTGGGCGCGGCGATGCTGGCCGGCGTTTGGTTTACGGCGGCGATGGTGAAGCCGCCGTTGAGTAAAGCGATCACGATGGTGGAAATGCCGGCCTGAGTATTTCCGGCAGTGACCGTTCAGGGCAGCCAGGCGCCAATGCTTTGCTTGAACAACATGGCCGACGGGCCGGTGGGGGCGCTCATCGGACTTCTGGATGTGGCCGATTCGACGAGGGCGCGTTCGCCATTGACGCCGATCTCGCTGGCGGCGCACCAGGGCGCGTGCCTGAATCTGCCAATCACGACGACGACTGCGGATGCGAACTCGAATGCGCATAGCGCGATTGCGGCGGTTTGGGTGTCGAACGGATCGGGCGCCGATCGAGGCGATGACGCGGGCGATGTTGGGGCGGTAAAAAGCGGGGACCGGGGGCCAGGGGCTGGGGTTTAGAGGGCCGCTTGCCGCGCTCGCCGGCGTGAAGCGACCGCGATGTCTTATAAACAGCCGGAAGTCCGGGCGGGCGGGGCCCGCCATGACAGGCTGAAGCAGGCTGAAGCCCGTCGTCACACCTCATAGTAGGTGGAAACCGACGTAGACGTCGGCGATTACGGGGACGGGCTTGCCGTCCTTGAGTGCCGGTTTGAAGCGCCAGGTGGCGACGGTCTTCAGGGCCTGCTCGTCGAGGCCGAGGCCGAGCGACTGCAGCACCTTGAGATTGCGGGTGTGGCCGTTGGGATCGACGACGAGCTCGACGACGACGGTGCCTTGCAGACGCGCGCGGCGGGCCTCGTCGGAATATTCGGGCTCGGGGTAATAGATCGCGACGGGCTTGGATACACCGCCGCCGATGCTGTAGACGCCGCCGCCGAAGCCGCCGTTATCGCCCGGTCCGACCCCGCCGCCCGTGCCGGAGCCGACTCCCCCGCCCTTTCCGCTGCCGATACCGCCGCCCGATCCTGTACCGTTGGAAGGCGGCCCGATCTTGCCCAGCGGGTCGCCGTAGTTGGGCATGTTGACGTTGGGGAGCACGACATCGGGGGGCGCCAGGATGGCGGCGTCCATGGTCAGGCGCGGCGCGGCATTCGCAATCACGGCCGAGGGCGGAACGAACTGACGCACCGCAGTCTTCGGCAGGCGGCCCTTGCTGGCGGGCAGGAGCGAGCGGTCGCCACCGCCACCTCCGCCATGGAGGGTGGCCGCCCTGGGCGGAAGCGCGGGGGCGAAGTCGACGGGCATGACCAGGGTGACGGCCTGGCGGACCTTCTGCTGCACGGTCTTGTTGGAGAGCGCCGTGAAGAGCAGGGCGACCAGGCAGGCCTGGAAGACGGTGGACATCAGAAACGACCGGAAAATCGAGCGGTACCACGGCAGCTCGATATCCGAGAACATGGTGAAAGAAACATCGCTCATGAGAAGTCTCCTGCTATTTTTTTAGCATGTACCTGCTAGTTTTTTAGCATTCCTGGCCCGGCGGAGTCAAGCCGTGTGGGAGTAAAATGCCTAAAACATGTACACCGAATCGAAACCCTGGCCTTTTCCGCTGCGAGTGCTGTTCCGGTTCCTGTTCTGCTATTACGTGCTCTACATGCTGCCGGCGCACGGCACGGCGAACCTGCTCGGCACGGTGCCGGGGACCTCGTGGCTGTCCCTGCCCTACATGAGAATGTGGGATGGCGTGGAGACTTGGGTCGCCGTCCACGCGTTCCATCTATCGGGCGAGATCACGACGCGGTTCGCGACGGGGAGCGGCGACACCACGCTCCACTACATAGAGACGCTCTGCAAAATCGTGGTGGCGTTCGTTGGAATGGCGATCTGGTCGGTGCCAGGCCGCAGGCAGATGGAATATACGCGCCTGCATGCGTGGCTGCGGCTGTTCGTCCGGTACACGCTGGGGACGACGATGCTGGGTTACGGGTTCGCCAAAGTCTTTCCGCTGCAGTTCGGGACGCCCGGATTCCTGCGGCTGCTGGAGCCGTACGGGGAGTTTTCGCCCATGGGGTCGTTGTGGTGGTTCATGGGGGCGTCGCTGCCGTATATCGTGTTTACGGGGTCGGCGGAAGTGCTCGGGGGGATGCTGCTGTTTTTCCGGCGGACGACGACGTTGGGAGCGCTGGTGTGTGTCGCGGTGATCTCGAATATCGTGGCGCTCAACTTCTTTTACGACGTGCCGGTGAAGCTGTACTCGAGTCATCTGTTGATCATGGCGGTGTTCCTGTTGGCGCCGGATTTGAAGCGGCTCATCAGCATGCTGGTGCTGAATCGGCCGGTGGAGCCGGTGGACTTGAGCTTGCCGCGATTTGCGAATCGCAAACTGCGGATCGGGGCGGTGGCGGTGCAGGTGCTGTTTTTGGGAAATGTGTTGTACGGGGAAATTCACGGCGGCTGGCAGGGGTATCAGGCGCGGTACGTGCATCCGCAGCGGCCGGCGCTGTACGGCGCGTACGACGTGGAATCGTATGTGCGGAACGGGCAGGAGGTCGGACTGGAGCCGGAGCGTCCGCGGAAAGTGGCGATCGACAATCCGGCGGTGCTGGCGGTGCGAACGATGGACGATACGATCGTCCGCTATGGCAGCAAGTACGACGAACCGAACGGCACGATCACGCTGACGCAGGGCAAGTCGGCGCCATCCACGTTAACGTATTCGCGTCCCGATGCGGAGCATGTCGTGCTGGCGGGGAAGTTGGGGGCGGACACGATCTCGGCGCGGCTGAAGAAGATCGATGAGAAGAAGTTTCTGCTTTTGAATCGCGGATTCCACTGGATCAACGAGCGGCCGTTGAACCGGTAGCGGTCAGCGATCGGTTTTCGGCGACTTCTTTTTGGTGGGTTTGGGCGTTAGGGTCTGGGCGTAGGTGTAGCTTACGCCGAAGTACTTTTGCAGTTCGCGGGTGTTTTTCAGAAGAGTGGCGGGGACGGTCACGTATTCTTTTTGGATGACGCCGTAGGCCTCGAAGAGCTTGGTGTCGTATTTCTTCAGGAACTTCTCGCGTTCGCCTTCGGGCAGGCGCAGCGCCATCATTCCCGACGGGTGGAGATACGAGAACATGTTGCCGTTGAGCGAGGTGTAGGGATTGGCCGCGCCTTTTCGCGCGACCTTTGGATTAGTGGCGACCAGTTTGTCGTACAGCTCAACGGCCGTGCTCATCTGATCAGACAGTATATCTCTTAGACGACGGGCATAGTGTGCTTTCGGCAAGGCTGCAAGGAGCCGTTGGGTCAAATCTTCGCCGAACGAACAGGGTTAACAAACATTCCGCAGAGGTGCCGGTCAGAAGCAGTATTAGTTTTCGGAGGGCTTGGCGACGTGGTCGATGACAAACATTTCGACGGGGCAGGGATGGACTTCCAACTTGAGACCTAACTGTTCCTGAAGGGCGGCGAACAGGGACGGCTTGTCTTCATCGGGTAGGACGTCAGGGCCAAGGGAACGCGCCTCTTCGGCCCATTCCAGTTTGAAATCGAACACACCGTCGAGGCCGGTCTTGTCGGTAAGAGGTATTTGAATCTCGCCGCCCAGAAAATCGACTAACCTGCTGACCGGCACCTTCCAGCCTTGAATAAAGCGACCACGGTTGGAAATGCCAGCGGGGGTCGGGTCATTCGCATCGGGACGGCGCAGGCGGGAGCCGCCCTTGCCGATGACCAGCCAGTAACCACGCAGCCGGCGGATTTCGCGATGGAAGCGCAGATCGAAGCGGTCGGCAAGCATCGTTTTCACCATGGCGAGCATCTGGCTGAAACTGGCGGGACCGATGGTCTTGCCGGCAATGTCGTAGGATGTGGTCTTCATCCAGCCCTCATCGCCCACCAGTTGATACTGTTTCAGGCGGTAGACGTCACAGACCAGCTCTTTCAAAGTACGGTTGCCAATGCTGAGCATTCCTGGAAAGGGAAAGATACCGGAGGGGTGGAGTTCCCCCGGCTTTGCCGGGGTGGCAGTAGCAGTTTGACATTTCCGGGAGTCCATCGGGACACTCACCGGCGGATTGCCGACCGAATACAATGGAGAGCGATGAAAGCGATTACGGTTTTGTGGGTCGCGGCTGCGGTAGCGATGGCGCAGCAGCGGGATTATCCGGTGAAGCCCGTGCCGTTCACGGCGGTTCATATCGACGACACGTTTTGGGCGCCGCGCATCGAGACCAACCGAACGGTCACGATCCCGTTCGCATTCGGCAAAGACGAGGAGACGGGGCGGATCGACAATTTCATCCGTGCGGGCAAGGCGCTGCGGGGCGAGCCGTTCGATAACAAGCAATTTCCGCCGTACCCGTTCGACGACACGGACGTGTACAAGGTGATCGAAGGTGCGTCGTACTCGCTCAGCGTGCATCCCGACCCGAAGCTCGACGCGTACATCGACGGCCTGATCGAAAAGATCGGCGCCGCGCAGGAGAAGGACGGATACCTGTACACGGCGCGGACGATCAATCCGCTCGTGCCGCACCCATGGAGCGGTAAGGATCGGTGGGTCCTGGAAGGCGTGAACAGCCACGAGCTATACGACCTGGGCCACCTGTATGAAGCGGCGGCGGCGCACTACGCGGCCACCGGGAAACGCAGCCTGCTGGATATCGCGCTGCGCACGGCGAATCTGCTGTGCGACACGTTCGGCCCGGGCAAGCGGGAGATCTGGCCCGGCCACCAGATCGTGGAGATGGGGCTGGCGAAGTTGTATCGCGTGACCGGCGATATTCGCTATCTGAATCTGGCGAAGTTCATGCTGGATGTGCGCGGTCCCCAGAGCAAAGAACAGGGCGCCGGCAATCCGTACGTGCAGGCGCAGATGCGCGTGGTGGATCAGTCCGAAGCGGTTACGGGCGGACACGCGGTGCGCGCGATGTATATGTACTCGGGGATGGCCGACGTGGCGGCGCTTACGGGCGAGATGAGCTACGTGAATGCGCTCGACAAGATCTGGGACAACGTGGCCGGGAAGAAGTTGCACGTGACGGGTGGTGTGGGGGCGCGCGCGGCCGGCGAATCCTTCGGCGCGAATTACGAACTGCCGAACATGAGCGCGTATAACGAGACGTGTGCGGCGGTCGGCAACGATTATTGGAATCACCGGCTGTTCCTGCTGCACGCCGATTCCAAGTATGTCGACGTCATGGAGCGGACGCTGTACAACGGGCTAATCTCGGGAGTATCGCTGGACGGGAAGACATTCTTTTATCAGAATCCGCTGGAGGCCACGGGGAATGCGGGGAAAGATCAGCGGAGTCCGTGGTTCGGGGTGGCGTGCTGTCCGGGTAACATCACGCGGTTCATGGCCAGCGTTCCGGGGTACATCTACGCCGAGCGGGGCGACGCCATCTGGGTCAATCTGTTTGTGGCGAACGCGGCCGATATCAAAATGGATAACGGACGGACGGTCCACTTCACGCAGGAGACGCGGTATCCCTGGGACGGCGCGGTCAAGATGACGGTAGGTCCGGATCAGGCGGGCGCGCTCACGGTGCACATTCGCGTTCCCGGATGGGCTCGCAATCTGCCGATCGCCAGCGACCTCTATCATTTCGAAGGGGCGAGTAGCGAGCCGGTGACTTTGAAGGTGAACGGCAAGCCGGCGACAATTGCTCTGGACAAGGGCTACGCCACGATTACGCGCACGTGGAAGAAGGGCGACACGATCGAACTGAATCTACCGATGCCGGTGCGGCGCGTGCAGGCGCATGGTGACGTGGTCGCCGATCGAGGGCGCGTGGCGATCCAGCGCGGACCGATCGTGTTCGCCGCCGAGTGGCCGGACAATCCCGACGGGAAGGTGCGGAATCTGCTGCTGCCGGCGACGGCGAAACTGACGGCGGAGTACAGGCCGGGACTGCTGAATGGAGTGGACGTGGTCACAGGAAAGGCCGAGGGGCTGGCATACGATCAGCAGGGCAAAATCGTGCGGCAGTCGCAGTCCGTGACATTGATTCCGTACTACGCGTGGGCCAATCGCGGGCGCGGACAGATGATGGTGTGGCTGCCCGAAATCGACGCGGTGGCGCGTCCCCTGCCCTATCCGACGGTGGCAAGCGGGGCGAAGATCACGGTATCCGGCAAGCCGCAGCAGCGCAGCTTCGACGCGATCAAAGATGGCGAGATTCCGGCGGCGTCCAACGACCATGCGGGGTACTTCGATTGGTGGCCGGCGAAAGGCAACACGGAGACGGTGGACTATACGTTCGCGCAATCGGCGAAGGTCGCGGAGTGCGGCGTGTACTGGTTCGACGATTCGGGACAGGGCGGTGTGCGGGTGCCGGCTTCGTGGCGGCTTTTGTACAAGGATGGAGATGCGTGGAAGCCCGTCGTGGCGATCGATCAATACGGCGTGGCCAGGGACAAGTTCAACGTCGTGAAATTTACGCCCGTGATTACTGCGGCGCTGCGCCTGGAAATCCAGGCGCAGGCGAATTTCTCGATTGGTTTGCAGAAGTGGACGGCGAAGTAGGGGGATGGCGCGCGGGAAGGCGTCGTAGTCACGCTTACGGTCGCGGGTCCGATGGTCGGCGATGCGGGGATGCGGGCATCCGGACCTTGTGAAAAAGTTGGCGGGCAAGGCGGAAGCGCCTGCCCCACGGCTACTCGCGGCCGACCATGACGGAGAGGCGCTCGGCGACGTGCTTGAGAGAGGCCGATTGCGCGGTCAATTCCTCGGATGCGGCGGCGCTTTCTTCGGCGCTAGCGGCGACGCGCTGGGTGACCTGCTGCATTTCCAGGATGGCCTTCGAGACCTGTTCAATGCCGAGGGATTGCTCGCCGCTCGATGAACTGACTTCCTCGATCAAATCTTTGATCTTGCCGGAATCCCGGGTGACGGAGCGGATGGCCGAGGCGACCTGGTCGACCTTTTCCCTGCCCCCGTGTGATTTCGAGATCGATTCCTCAATGAGCGAAGCCGTATCTTTGGCCGCTTGCGCGCAGCGCTGGGCCAAATTGCGGACCTCGTCGGCGACCACGGCGAAACCCATCCCAGCCTCACCGGCCCGGGCAGCTTCGACCGCCGCGTTGAGAGCCAGAATGTTCGTCTTAAACGCGACTTCGTCAATGACTTTGATGATCTTGGAAATCTTCTCGCTCGACTGATTGATCTCATCCATCGCTCCGACCATTTGATCTAGCGATTTTTCGGTGGACACGAACTGTTGCTGAGCGTTGCCGACCAGGTTAACCGCGGCGCGGGACGTCTCCGAGTTCCTGCGAGCCACGGAATTGATCTCCTCGCTCGACGCGGAAGTCTCCTCGAGCGATGCCGCCTGTTCTGACGACCCCTGCGCCAGCGACTGGCTGGACGAGGCCACCTGCCCGGCCGCACTGGCCACCTGCACGGCGCCTTGATCCAATTCGGTCACGGTGCGGCGCAGTTCTCGAATGATTCGCCGGATCACGATGATCACCCCCGCGCCCGAGAGCACCGACAACGCCAGCATACCCAAAGTGAGCGCCTGCACGACCGCGTGGGCATTGGCCGCATTCGCCTTTTCGCGCTCAAGGAGCTCAGATTGCAGTGTCGTCAACCGCGCCGTGGCCTCGTCGATTGCGTTGTAGAGAGGAGCGGTCTTCTCCGAGCGAATGCGATCGGCTTCGGCGGCATTGCCCGCCCGTGCTGCTATTTCCAGTGCGTCGAAGTGCGGCTTCCATGCTGCGAAGTCCGCTTGCAATCCGGCAGTCAAGCGCCTGTCTTCGACTGTAGCGATCAGGGGAATGAACTCGCGTAACGCTTGTTCAGCGGACTGGAGCCGTTCGCGGAACTTGGCGGCGCCGGTATCAGCGCCATTCGTCTTCAAGGCTGCGCCGATGATCATCAGTCGCTGCGCGGCGACCATTTCGGCTTCATCATTATTAATCTGATCGGCGAGAACAATTCTTCGTACCGGTCCCCCGATCACACCCTCGAAGCGGGCTTGCATGTTCCCCGTTTCAAACCGAGCAAAACCGGCACTGCCCAGTGTAAATGCCAGCAGGACGGCGACGCTGGCCATGACTTTGGTTCCAATTGTCAAATGAGATCGCATCTGGACTACTTATCGGCGGAGAGCCGAAATTCCTTTAGAGGTGTATGAGGATTAGGAACGTAAAGAGCGGAGTCGACGCGGAACCCAATCCGGAGTTGCCGCGTCCTTCACCGTACCCGGGGGACGCAACGGACAATGATCGATGGACACGCGCATTCTGCTGATTAAAGACAATGCCGGGCTGGTGGTCGCGTTGTCGGAGCTGCTGGCGGGCGAGGGGTATCGCGTGGAATTCGCGATGGACGGCTGTTCCGGGCTGGCGCGCGCCGGCACCGGCAACTACGACTTGATTGTGCTGGACGCGATGCTGCCGGCGAAATCGGGCTTCGACGTGTGCCGCGATTTACGCCAGAAGGGCTTCGATGGCGGCATCCTGATGCTGACCGCGATGAGCGATGTCGCCGACCGTGTCACCGCTTTGCGAATTGGAGTGGACGATTATGTGACCAAGCCGTTCGAGCCCACCGAACTGGCGGCGCGCGTGGAGGCGCTTCTGCGGCGGGTGAAGCGGCTGGAGCTGTTGCGCTACCTGGTGGACAATCGCGACCGCGTTGTGACGCGAGAAGAGATCCTGCGCAACGTCTGGCAATATACCGGTGACATTTCGTCGCGCACCGTGGACGTTCACGTGGCGTGGCTGCGCCAGAAGCTGGAACGGAATTCGCACCAGCCGCAAGTCATCCAGACGGTGAGGAGCAAGGGCTATCGGTTTTCGGCGTAGCACACTCGCTCCCTCACCGTCGGCGGCTACCGTCAGTGCTTGATGAACGTGCCGTTGTTGAGTTCACGCATCGCCTGCCGCAGCTCGTCCTGAGTATTCATGACGATGGGACCGTGCCAGGCAACGGGCTCTTCGAGCGGTTTCCCGGAAACCAGGAGGAAGCGGATGCCTTCGGGTCCGGCATGCACCACCACCTCGTCGCCGCGATCGAAGAGGACCAGCGAGTGGTTGCGCACGTCGTACACCGGGGCGGCGTCCGGTTGCGCCACCTGTTCGGTGAGCACCGCGCGCGGATCGGACGAGTCGCGGAAGTTGCCGGCGCCCGCGAAAACGTAGGCGAAGGCATTGCGTGAGGTCTCGACCTTCAGCGTCTTCTTTTTCCCCGGTGGAACGGAGATGTCGAGATAGTTCGGATCGGCCGCTACTCCTTCGACCGGGCCGCGCTTTCCCCAGAACTCTCCACAGATGATGCGGGCGCGCGTGCCGTCGTCGTCGGTGACCTCGGGAATCGCGGCCGACGGGATGTCCTGATACCGCGGGTCGGTCATCTTGAGCGACGCGGGCAGATTGGCCCACAGCTGGAAGCCATGCATGCGGCCGTCGGGGTCTCCCTTAGGCATCTCCTGGTGCAGGATGCCACTGCCGGCGGTCATCCACTGGACGTCGCCGGCCGTCATCTTGCCGCGATTGCCGAGGCTGTCGCCGTGTTCCACCGAGCCGGCCAGCACGTACGTGATCGTCTCAATGCCGCGGTGCGGGTGCCAGGGGAAGCCCGCCAGGTAATCCTGGGGATTGTTGTTGCGGAAATCGTCGAGGAGCAGGAACGGATCGAAATCCTTCGTTTTGCCGAAGCCGAAGGCGCGCTGCAGCTTCACGCCTGCTCCCTCGATGGTGGGCGTCGTTTCGATAACTTGTCGGATGGGACGCAGTGACATTACTTACTCCTTTGACCGCAGTGGGCGGTCAGGCTTTTACGAATTGCACGTCGAGCGTGATGGTGATCTCTTCGCCCACCAGAATTCCGCCGGTTTCAAGGGTGGCGTTCCAGGTGAGGCCGAAATCCTTGCGGTTGATTTTGGTTGTGGCGGAGAGTCCCATGCGCGTGTTGCCCCAGGGATCTTTGCCGGCAGCGGTGGGCCCTTCAACGTTAAAGACAACGGGGCGCGTGACGCCGTGCATGGTCAGATCGCCGCTTACGGCCAGTTCGTCGTCGCCGCTGCGCTTGATGTTCGTCGAGCGAAAGGTGATGGCCGGATACTTTTCGGCATCGAAGAAGTCCGCGGTCTTCAGGTGGCCGTCGCGTTGGGCGTCGCCGGTGTTGATGGTGGCGGCGTCAATGGTGGCCTCGACGCGCGAATTGGTGACGTTCTGTTCGTCGTACGTCAGTGTACCGGAAAGCCCGGTAAAGTGGCCTTTGACGTTCGAAATCATCATGTGCTTAACCTTGAACTCGGCGACGGAGTGAACCGGGTCGAGATTCCAGGTGGAAACGGCGGATTGCGGTGTGGTGGTTGTCGTGCTCATTGAATT
>Ga0105240_10008538_pt1 | contig 14638 bp, 19 predicted proteins | sample KBSC54metaG_FD_80426 | JGI IMG/M metagenome (GOLD analysis project Ga0105240, IMG submission 80426) | Corn rhizosphere microbial communities from Kellogg Biological Station, Michigan, USA - KBS C5-4 metaG | ecosystem: Host-associated > Plants > Roots > Rhizosphere > Soil | place: Michigan, USA... | reverse complement strand
TGCATTTGAATGCGTAGTTGGTCCCTGCTTATTGTCAATAATTAAAGGCTGGATGCCATAACGTAGTAATTGCGCTGCCATCATTAGGCCTGAAGGACCTGCGCCCACGATCAATACTTTGGTGTGTTGTTCAGTGATCAGCATCTATATCAGGAATGAAATAAAAGGAAAATTGTGGGCCGTTTATGCAGGTCGGGTACTTTTTGTTTCCACTCAGCGATGGTTTTTGTTTGCACCAACTCGTCTTCTGCCGTCAGGTTACAGGCAATGCAAAGCCTTGTTTTAGGCGAGCATGAACGTAATATCTCTTCCAGCATAGGGTTATTGCGGAAAGGGGTTTCGATAAACAATTGTGTTTGATTGTGACGTTGTGCCAGCGTTTCTAACTCTTTGATCCTTCGGCTGCGCTCCACTTTATCTATGGGCAGGTAACCGTGAAATGTAAAACTTTGCCCGTTAAAGCCGGATGCCATTACTGCCAGTAATATAGAGCTTGGTCCAACTAATGGCACTACTTTGATTCCTTTACGATGTGCTTCAGCAACAATCTCCGCTCCCGGGTCAGCAACACCAGGGCAACCGGCTTCGCTCATCAATCCCACATCCTCACCCGCAACTAATCCTTTAAAGAACTCGTTTATAGGTATATCTCGGTTATGTTTGCCATAATCGTGAATGGTAAGTTCGCTTTGCGGGGTGCGCAAGCCAGCCTCTTTCAGGAAACGGCGTGCAGTTTTTTCGTTCTCTACAATATATTCCTTTATATGGTTGATGGTATCCACCAGGTAAGGGGTGAACGATTTGGCAGCTGCCTGTTCGGCAAGTGGTACTGGGATTAAAAAAAGAGTTCCGGCAGGCATATTGCAAAGTTGGCTTTTTTGTCGTAAATTAAGACATCGGATTTTTGTTTAAATAAATGAAATCGTTAGGCATCAATTGGTTTATAGAAGGATCGATAGATTTCGAGTACAAGAAATATATCCTGCTCGATTATCTGCAGGAGATCAACCGCCATTTCGATCGCAGCCGGTTATATCCTAATCTTACTGATTTGATATTTCATTATAATAACTTACTGGATTTTAAGCACAACAAATCGACCTTACAACAGTCTTTTCCGCAGCGTATGACACAGGCAGATATCGATGCCGTGAAGCTGACTTACGAGAAAATTATCCAGGATGATGCCTCGATGAACGAGATAGAGAGCATTATTTCATATGCACTGTACAAAATGAACCCTGCCATACAAACCGGCAAGGAGATATACGATTTTGTAGAGAGTCATTTAAATATCGATCCGGTCGGCCTTGTTCCTTTAATGCCATACAACGGTTATTTTTCTTTGAGGAATGGCAAGGAACGTACCAACTGGGTATACGAATACCAGATCACCATTTTTGAAAATAAGGACGATAAATTCAGGGGCATAAATATCCAGTTTGTGGATACTTACGAGCAAAGTATTACCACTACGCCGGAATATATCAAGCTCGACCTGATAAACAAACACAAGCATCTGCCCAACCCGGCTGTATACTATGTGGCTAGCGATATCAGCTTCCCGTTGGAGCAAACACTGTTACCTGTAGCCAAAAGAAGCCTGGTGAAATACATTTCCAAGGCTGCTTAAATTAAATTTTGTCATTGCGAGGAACGAAGCAATCGCGAGCTATGCAGAGCGGATAGAAAGGTGTAGAACCTGCATGGCGGCGCTGCATAGCTCGCGATTGCTTCTCCGCTTGTCAGCAGATCGCAATGACAATTTTTATTCGCCCGGCCCGAGCAAATTGAATACTATTTTTCCTTTGCGTTTGAAGGTGATGTTTTTAAGTGTCTTGTCGAGCAGGGCATTCCCCGTTACCAACCTCATAGTTTTAACTTTTCCGAATTTGACGTTGGCGGTCAACCTGTATGCATGGCCTTTGCTATTTCCCAAAAAGAACTCCTTGGTGCGTAGTGGGACTTTTAACGTGTCGTTTATGATCATGTAACAACTACTGCCATTCAGCGGGACTACTTTCATTATTTTCAATGCATTTAACGAGTCCCGCACCGTTTTGTAATCGTTACTGTCAATAGCCAGGGACATAAAATAGTCTTTCGAACAATGAACATCGACATCTATCAGAAACCGGCTGCTGCTTTTATTAAATATACCCCCTACCGGGATAACAGGAAAAAACAATGGGCCCATTAAAAGGGGATGGCCAAAACCGTGGCTGGTAGTTATGGCGCCAACGCTATCGCCTGCATTGTTGGTTACTTTGAACTTGCTGTAAACCACTTTGTAATCGGTATGCTCAGGATGACTTTTTATACTTTGATGGGTAACCGAAGGTGTATAATAATATTGTTTGCTAATCACAGCACAGCCGGAGAGCCCGGCAACTATCAGCAGAAAGGCAAGGTGCTTCATAAAGTGATTTTGAGTTGTAGGTTATCAGTACACGATAAATGTACAAAACTAGACGCAATTCTCTGGATTGAGGGATGCACCTGATACATAGTAGTATGTTCAATTTCCCGTCATTGCTTCGTTGCGGCACACACCATCCGCCTTGCGCCTCGCAATGATGTTTTAGAAGATATTATTTCCCCGGATTTTCCTTCTTGTACTCTTCGTTCAAACCGGTAAGGACGTCATTGGTTACGTCCAGGCTTTCTTCGCCATACAACATAGCGGGGTTAGCTTTTGAATAGGTAAGCACGATTTTATAGCCTTTGGTTTTGCAGTATGTTTTCAGGTAAGTCGCCAGCCTATCATACAGTTTAGCGTTTTGAGCTTCTTGCTCATCCTGCAACTGTTTAGCGGTATTTTGGCTAAGGTCCTGTAAGTCCTGTTGTTTCTTTTGCAGGCGTTTTTCAGTAGCAGTACGTTGTGCCAGGTTCAGAGAATTTGCGCTTTTCTGGTAAGCAGCTACCTCTTTCTGGAAAGCTTGTCCTTTAGCAGCCAGTTCTGTCTGTGCGCTTTGCGATAAACTTTGCAGTTTTACCCTTATGGCTGCATAATACGCGTATTTGCTCAGCAGCGTATCCGAGTTGATATATACAATACCGCCCTTGTTATCGGTGCTTGTAGCAGGGGCTGCTGCAGCCGGAGCAGTCTGTGCATTAGCTGCAATAGTAGTTAGTATAATAGATAATGTGATGATTAATGATCTCATATTATGCGCGTTTGTGAAAGCTGCGAATTTACAGTTTTAAAATAAACCAGCAAATGAGAGTGTTTTTGACGGTACTATCGCTATTTCTTTGATTAATATTGATTGATACCGTTTTTTCACTGTTAAAAAAACCGTTAAAACACGTATCTAATTGAAAGTCAGTGCGCTTATTTTTGATATTTAATAACACAACATCAAAAATAAGTCGTTATGGCAAATACCACATTTATGGAGTCGATATTGTCCTCTTATGCAAGATTGCTTAGAGGGATAATATTTTTTTTAGTTATAGCTGTTGTTGTTGGATTATTAACTAAAATAATCATTTCTGCATTACTTACAGGGGGAGACTTGGATGTAGAAATGAACCAGGAAGGGCGCCTAATTTATAAATATTCTCACTTTAGTAAATCTGAGAATAAAATTTACTCTACTTTTTTGTTGCCAAGTAATGAATGGTGGTTTAATACTGGTATGGATCTGGAGGCAAATCAACAAATTAAAATTGTAATTAGTGGAAGAGCTAATCTTGCAATCCACAAATTGGTTGAAGCAGCGAAGAACAATGAAAAAAGCAAAGTAAACTGGTGTGGGCCTGACGGTTCCAACTGGGTTGATCTCAAGGAAGATCCTAAGCAGCTAGCAGCCAAAAAATCTTTGCTAATCAATCCGGGGGATTTAATTGGCGATATTGTTTTGTATATGTGCCCATTAAACGATGTCGATTCCTTTAAAGATAATTTTTTAAAAAATAGGGGGGACTTTAAAAATAAATTTCATGTTGTTGCCAATAATCAGCAATATTTAAACGATACAGGTGGAAAGGCCAGGTTATTCTTATCTGTTAACGATATGTTATTGGATTTTTCATCAGAAGATGGTATTAAAAATAGCGAGTTGGCTTTTAACCGACCGTATAAACCGCACGATTTTAATTATCTAAGAGCGAATAATTTTTATGACATTTGGTTTGCTGACAATATCGGATCTTTTTTAGTAAACGTCGAGATAAGCCAAAAAAAGAATTAACCTTATTTCAGCTTTGCCAACGCCTCTTTTATCCTCGGTACCACGCCCTGAATATCCTGCAGCGTACTTGCACCTACCGATACTCTGAACCAGTTTACATCATCGTCATTTCCGAATGCTGCGAACGGTACAAGGGCCACTTTCGCTTCTTTAATGAGGTAGAAGTTGATGTCAGTTGAAGTTTTTAAGATAGCGCCATCAGGAGTTGTTTTGCCGGCATAATCAACTTTAACGGTAAGGTAAATAGCACCCATCGGTTCGATGGAATCAACATTAAAACCTTCTGATTTTAATTGCTGGAAACCTTCGTGCAAGGTATTGAGACTGTCCTGGAGTTTGGTTTTGATGTCAGACAAATAGGCATCTACTTCTTTTTCATCTTTCAGGAAACTAGCCATTGCCATCTGCTCAGCCTTTGGCGACCAGGCGCCCATGTGGCCAACAATGGCTTTCATATTATTAATCACACCTGCCGGTCCGAATCCCCACCCCACACGCACACCCGTCGAGGCAAAGCATTTAGAAGCGCCATCAACAAATATGACATGGTCTTTCAACTCAGGACGCAGGCTAACCGGGTTAAAGTGTTCATGCTTACCAAAGGTGAGTTGTGAGTAGATCTGATCGTAAAGCAGATACAGTGGTTTTTCACCTGCTGCACGGCTTTTATTCTCTGCGATCACCAGGTCACAAATTTCTTCAAGGTCCTTTTTATTGAACATGGTTCCGGTAGGATTCAATGGCGAACATAAAGCCAGCAAAGCAGCGCCTTTCAAATGCGGACGAAGTTCATCTGCCGTTGGCATAAAATTGTTTTCCGGCCTGGTCTCGATCATTACCGACTGAGCGCCGAGCAAATCGCAGTAATGATTATTGTTCCACGATGGCGTAGGGAAAACCACCCTCTCACCGGGGTTTACCACCGCCAAATAGATGGAATAGATCAACGGGCGGGAACCGCCTGAGATCAGTATCTGGTTGGCGTTATAATCTAAATCGTAACGTTTCTTTAAAAAATCCGAAACACTTTCGCGCAGGTTCAGCATGCCATCAGCGGCAGGGTAGTTGGTCTGATTGGCGTTATAAGCCTCCACAATGCCTGCCTTTAGTGGTGCAGGGATCGGGTAGATGTTAGAATCAAAATCACCGATGGTAAGGTTGGCAATATTTTGGCCTTGTCTTTTTAACTCATTGATCTCGCCTGCGATCTTGATAATTTCGGAGCCCCTTAAATTTTGGGCCAGTTTAGAAACGGTCATTTTTTAATGTGCAAATGTGAAGATGTGCAAATGTGCAGATTTTAATTTGAAGATTTGAAAATGTGGCGATTTGAAAATGTCAGTTGTTTGTGACTTTTTAAGCCCGAAATTAAAAAGCCATCCCTATCAGGAATGGCTTTTAACTATAATCCGCACATTTGCATATCTGCACATTCGCACATTTAACTCGCGCTGTCGCGCATTGCTTTTATTCTGTCATGTGAGGTCTGGATGCTTTGTTGCTGGCGAAGTAAAAGAGGCATCACTTGAGCAGATAAGTCGTTTTCTGGAGATAGTGCATCGCGGTAAGCTTTTTTGATGGCATCTTCGCCGCGTTCACATTCTGCGAGGATGCCTTTGCGGTCGTGCCCGGTAAATGTGGCCTTAACGTCTATCCACGCCCGATGAAGCGCACCTGAACTGCTGGTGTCATCAATATCTGCATGACCGCCTAATTGATTTATTTCGTCGCGTAATTGCTGGGCGAATTGTTTGCTTTCCAATGAGCAGTTCAAAAAGATGCCTTGCAGGTCCATATCGGTGGGATCAAGATCCTGCGCCGCTTTACCAAAGCCCTCCGAGCGGTCGTTGTTGATCTCTATCAGATCATTTAAAACTTCAACTGATTTTTCTATGGTTTCCATAATGATTGATTTAACAAGTGTTCAATTAAAGAACATCTTGTTATCATTATGGTTTCATAAATTAATTTTTAACTAATTTATTTTCTTTTTATTGACAAATAGTGAATATTGAAGCATCCAAATCGCCTGATAACTGATCGCTGATCACTGGTTAACTTTCAACCCAAACTGTTCGGCGAGGTATTGATATGATTTCAGCCTGTCATCAAAATCTTCGGCAATGGTTACCGCGATGATCTCGTCCAAATCGTAATCATCGGCCAGTTTGGTTAGCTTTTGTTTTATTTCGGCAGGCTTCCCGGTGATCATTCGTTTACGGTGATGTATCATGCGTTCCAGTTCGTACACGGTATAGTCTATGTCTTTAATATCTTCATAAGTGACCGGCAAAATACCTTTACCCTGCTCCAATTGATTGAAGCGGAATTCCATCAATGCCTGGTGCTGCCGTATTTTCTCCTCATCTTCTGAACAGAAAACGAAAATGGCCACACTGGCAGCAGATTCTGCACGGTCTTCAGACGGCTGGAAGCGTTCGCGGTAGCGGGCCACAGCTTCTGGTCCGCCAATAGGGTTAATAAAATGAGCAAAGGATAATCCCATACCAAAATGCGCAGCAAACAAACCGCTTTCGCCGCTCGAGCTTAGCAGCCACATATCAGGTACGGTTTGTATTTGAGGGATGGCCCGGATCTTCGATAGTGGTGTGCCCGGTTCACCGCGGTCATGGAAATAATTGTTCAGATCATATAGCTGATTAACGAAATCCTGCTCGCGAAATTGGTTGGACGGATTGAGCATAGCCGCAGTCAGACGGTCAGTCCCTGGAGCACGGCCCATGCCCAAATCAACGCGGCCCGGAAACAAAGCTTCCAGCATCCTGAAATTCTCAGCAACTTTTAAAGCACTGTGATTAGGCATCATCACTCCACCTGAGCCTATTCGGATATTTTTCGTCTGACTGCCTAAGTAAGCCAGCAATACTTCGGGCGTTGAACCTGCAAGGCTTCCTGTATTATGATGTTCAGATACCCAGAAGCGGGTGTATCCTAGTTGGTCTGTATAGCGAGCAAGCTCTGCGGTTTCCTGTATGGCTTGTTCGGCAGTGACGCCTTTGCGTACCGGCGATTGATCCAATACGCTCAAGCGGATTTGTTTTGTGTTCATAGATCAATAAAAACACAAAATTACGCAAGGGGTTGTGGACGGAATGTAAAGATTTAAAGCAAAACTGCCACGCTAAATAGCATGGCAGCCTTTAGTTTATTGTGAGTTGTTTCGATTTATTTAATAGTATAACCTGTAATGGTTTGTACCTCGTATGGTAATCCTGAAACGGTAGCGTCAATTTCGATCATCCCTACACCCTTTGCCAGATAGATATCATAAATAGCTACGCTTTGAAATCCTGTACCCAGATCATATTGAAGGTCAACTTGTGTATGGATCACATTGTTGAAAGTCTTGCCGTTCTCCACTTTAGTTACATTCTTTTCTTTAATGGTATTCACCGTCTTTGCCGGAACACCGTTGATAGCGCCGTTGTCAGTAGGGTTGGTGGTCCAGGTGTAACCAGCATTTTGCTCATCATTACCCAATTGCAGTTCCATAACTATATGGTTAATAACCGAAGAGGCATGGAGCGCATAGGAGTGATTGGCAGCATAAAAGAAACCACTGGTGGTACCCTGTGTTGAGGAGTTGGATGTAAAGGCATAATAGGTCTTGCCGGCAATTAAGCTTGTAGCGCCGGTCATGGTTATGGTTAATTGACTGGTAGTGCCGTTAGCAACGATATTATAGTTCCATGAACTGCCGGAACTAACCGGAAAATAGCTATCAGCAGATGCTGATGGGCCAGGATTGTTCTTTTTACTACAGCCCGCTATCAACATAGCTGCGCCAAGGATTAGAATTGGTAAAATTTTCTTCATGCCCGCGAAGGTAGTTTAATTGAATGCCGGAGGCTCTTTTAATCTTTCCACTTATTCACAAACACGACCGCTGATTAGAAAATGATTAAATGATTGCGTTGACAGGTAACTTTTCAACCTTATAACTTTCCAACTTTACAACAAGGACTACCCATTAAAATGATAAAGAAAAACGACCTCGCCAGTATATGCAGACTTCTTCTGACCTTCTATTTCCATTTCGACACCGATTGTTGCTTTAGTGATACCACGGAGATTGATGATATTCGCCAGTTTTGCCTTTAACCGTACGCGGGTATTAACCAGCACTGCCTGTCCGAATTTTATATTATCGATACCATAATTGATCTGCATCTTCAGGTTCTGTACGTCGGCTATCTGGTGCCAGAAGTAGGGCAGTAGCGATACCGTTAAATATCCGTGAGCGATAGTGCTGCCAAACGGACCGATATCCCTAGCTTTTTCTTCGTCGGTGTGTATCCATTGGTGGTCGAGTGTGGCATCGGCAAACTCGTTGATCTGCTCCTGAGTTATGGTATGCCAGTCGGATATACCCAGTTCCTGGCCTAAATAAGATTCAAACTCAGCGTGATCTTTTATAATTATCATAATTGGTTGTTGATTGAGTGAATGGCGGCGTTAGTTCGGGGTAAAAATAAGAAATGGAGGGGGATTTAAAAATCAAAAGCTGCGACGTGTTCAACGCCTGAATCGGAATTTAGTAATGAAAGGATAGAAAATGAAAATTGATAGGAAAAATGTAATACAACTAGCTTTAAGGAAGTTCAAAGCCAAATTTGGGGACGTAGCTCTTCCGGCCATGGACACATACCCATGCACTGAGCTCAATAGATTGCATATATTTATTTCTTTCTGCCTATAGCAATCTCGTCTCTCGAGACGGTTTGCTTTCCAGCCTGATAATCGGATACCATTTTTTTACCCGCGGCAGCCGGGGTCTTTTTTATATTTTTACCGCCTTTGTCTTTGCTCATGTTGGTTTGTTTTTATAGTTAATATGCTTTTCTTAAAGTAATGATGCGCATCCAGTGCATTAGTTTCATTACCGGGTAAACCGGATCGATCTCGAACCACCGCTTACCAAAATTGGCGCTGTTCGGATGTTTATGATGGTTATTCTGGAACAATTCGCCCAGCATCAAAAAGTCAAAAGGTGTAGTGTTTTTTGATTTATCATTGTTGTCGAAATTCCTGTAGCCATATTTGTGACCGCACCAGTTGACAATGGCGCCATGTATCGGGCCCATCATAAAGTGTACCGGTAACAACAGGAACATCCACCAATGAGCTGCAAAAAAGATGTAAAAGGTGGTATAAGCGGCACCAAATAACAAGCGGGATGCAATCGAAGAGCCCATACGGTCAATTAGCGGCCATTCGGGGTAATGACCGGGGAACTTTGCTTCGGGGTCTTTAACGCGTTTCACATAATCACCAAAAGTAACGATCGTTGCTTTCATCATCTGGTATATATCGACGAAAAAATGCGGTGAGTGCGGATCTTGCGCGGTATCGCTGTAAGCATGATGTGCACGGTGCATCAGGGCGTAGGCGCGTGGGTTTAAGAAAGATGTGCCTTCAAAAAGATAGGCCATCAGGTAAAAGACACGTTCCCAGGTTTTACTGGTTGTGAACATCCGGTGCGCGGCATAACGGTGCTGGAAGAAGGTCTGAAAAAACAGCGACAAAAACCAATGCGCTGTAAAGAAAATTAAAATGATCATAAATAAAATAATTACTGCGCGTCGAACACAGGGTAAGAATCGATAAGAAGCGGGGAAAGGTTTTTATATTCCTGTCGGCCTGGACTGCGCGAGCGTAGACGTAACCTGAGATTTAAGATGCGCCTTAAAATGAGCTGCTAAGCTGATTTAACTAAATGCAGATGCTTTTTATTGAAGATATATTTATATAGTAACGCCGGAGAAAAGCATTTGTTTTACGTCTCTGCGAGAAACCCTGAGGAGAAAAAAACGCAACAGAAATTAAGTGATGAGGAAGAAAATTATAATTAAAAGGACTCACCTAAATTCAGAACTATGGTGTGATAACCCTGACTGAAAGCATAGTCCAACCCGATATTTGTATCGGAGCCTTTGTTAAACTTAACTCTCAAACCGCTGCCCGCAGCAGGATGCCAGGTAGAAAAGAAGGTATCCGAACCGCTAACGGTATTGACATTGGCAAATACCACAAATCCCACTAAGCCATTGGCGGTAATATCACGCCGGTACTCGCTTTCCAGATAAAATAAGCTCCTGCCCCGGTACCTGCTTTGATCGATACCTTCGCCTGAACGATTATAAGGGTCCCAGCCAATGGCAGGAAGGTCAAGATATGGTGCCTGACTGCTAAAAACCGTCCAGAAATAGCTCCAAAATGCCAAGGTATTCTGCTGATTGGGTTTTTCATGATTCATAGAAAAATATTTCCGGACATCGATATACAATGAATTCCAATTGTTATTACTGCCCATAAAGACAGGGTTTATACGGTAAACAACATTAACATAGGAGCCCGGCATTGGGTTAATGGAATTGTTGCGGGTATCATATATCATGTTCAGGCTAATTCCGGAAGATACAGAGCTTCCCTGTAGCCCGCCATGATAACCCGTAAATTGATCCAGATTAATAGCGGGATTATCGCTGCGAATATTGCTTCGGTAGTCAAGATTATAGCCTAATCCCGCAAAAAAGTAGGAGGTGATCCGCTTAAGGGCACTTTGATAAAAACGTGTATAATTTTCATCAACAAGAGCTTTATCAGAATAACTATGACTACTTCCGAGGCCCCAGGTATACTGCGGATAGACTAAGAAACGCATGTCGCCTTGTATGGTCCAGATATTATTGGGAAGCCAGATACTGGTTCTCAGTGGTAAGCCGAAACGCCCTTTGAAATTCCAGTATGGCGCAAACACAGCACTGGAAAGATTGGTTGTGCTTTGCGGGCCAAGATAGATAGCTGCGGTTGTAGTTGTGATCAGCGCCCTGCCACCTCCGCCCGGAATTGCACTACTAACAGGCAGAATTGAAAAATAAACCTTTTTTTCACGCTGCTCCCTAACATGTTGAGGCGCTATATGAAACAAGTCCTTCGCAACATCGATCAGGTCGGTTTGGCGACTTGTATCTTTGATTTGTTTATTGATCGGGACGACATCCCCGGCATTCTGAGCGAACGAGGCTGCCGGGAAAATGCAGCACGCAATGGTGATAATGAATATTTTATAAAAAATAATGCGTGTTTTCATGAATATTGATGGATAAATGTTTGAGAAATAAGCGCAAAAAAATAAATCGCACTCAATGGGTCAAACGTCTGATAAACATCAATACACCAAGCATCTCTTTTACACCAACCACTAACCGGGCGTTTTGTTAGGCTGTATGGTGGATTTGGCGCAGGCAGGGATATAAACAATGCTAGACGATTAAAAATCTGATCCATATTGATAAAATGCGCTCTTTGCGAAAGGCCCGTGGGGGCGGCAATAAATAAAAAAATCCCTCGGCCAGAGCCAAAAGGGATTCATGCAAAAAGTTGAGGTCTCGTTTACGAATAATGGATTCTTATTCCATTAATAAGCTGTTTCAGTATATCAGCACTTAGCCTGTATTGTTCAAGTACCGCATTAAAATGTTTGTCAAAGTCAAACTTACCAAGCACCGCGCCCTGGTCAAGTATCAAAAATTGTCCTTTTTTATCAGGTACAACAGTTATGCTGCGTTCATCATCATTAAAATTGATAAGCAAATGAAACTGTTGCTGAAGGGAAAAACTTGATTTTTTAAACATGGCGATTAATTTTATAAGGTAAGATGTATTTATTATGATTTAGTTGGAAGCTGTGCATAAATAGCTTTTCGCATCACATCAAGGTCTTTTAAACGTTCCTGCTTCTTTGCTATATTTTTATTAAGCACCCGTATTTTTTCATTTTGCTTGCCGACATTGTTATTAGCTGACCGGGAATCCTTTGCCTTATCGTACGCATTGTTAGCACTGTTTTTTGCATCTTTCGAGTCACTTAAATTGCCATTTGTAGCTTTTGAAGCATCCTGGCTGCTGGAAGTAGCCGCGGCTTGTGCGTCGGAGCCTGCAGAAGTAGCCTTTGATTGAAAACCGGGCAGGTTATTTTGGGCAATGGACAATTGTGCGTTAAGGTCGGTAATATCGTTTTGCACTTTAACGTATTCTTCATTTAGCTTAATGGTATCCGCAGGTACTTTATATTTTTGCGCAAAGGCAGACATAGCAAAAGTTAACAGTATTACTGTACCCAGTAGTCGGCTAATAAATTTCATGATTTTTCTTTTAGTAGAAGTGTGGTACGCGAAAAGGCTTAATGCCATATATCGCTCGAGGAATTATGTAAAGGTACACAATTAAGAATGGGGTTTGTCATCCCTGGCACATATTAACTATAGTATGCCTTATTCAACCTGTCGGTGGAGTTTATTTATCAGAAACAAGAGAACATTGGTTTTTAATTGTGTACATTTAAAAAAATCCCACAAAGAATTATAACTCCACTTAGACATTGCTTAATTCTGATAGGTAATATTTAAGCTTCACGCTACAAAAATTACCAATCATGAGAAAGTACAATTACATTAAGTTTTACCGCGTTTTCAAAAATGAAACAGCTATTACCGAAGTATCGGTAAATAACTTCATCCCGGTTGCCTCAAGAAAGCTTAATAAAGATTCAACTGAAAAACGAGCAATTGACGTAAACTGCTCATTTCCATATGTCCAATATTTTCTGCCATCCGACGAAAAAATGTACTATGGGTATATAGATAAAGCAACGGCAATGGAGAAAGCCAAATCAGGAGCCTTATTTCACATTAACCAGATGATCGCCGAACTTGACCTGGGAATAAAGAAGCTGGTAAAATACCGGAATGATCATTATGATGACTTAAATATAAACCTGCTGGACTCCAATATCCAGCGGATCAAGAGGGAAATTTACAGTAAATAGAAGTGTAATACACTTTATCTAATAAAAAGAAAACATGACATATAAAGACATAAAATTATTTGCAGGTCAAAATCTGCGTTATTTAGGCAAAGGTTTCCCCGGATTTGTTAAGGGATTACCTTATATGACTTTCATAAGCCATCATAATTCTACCCAGTATCTCGCTAACTACAATGGTATACAGATTGTGGTTAATAAACGTTTCGCGATACCTTTTTGATAATAGAATTTTGTCTGAACCAGAATTTTCAGAATTTAAGAATTTATAGGATACAAATGATTGGTGGAGAAATCACCATTTATCCATCTCTTTTTTGAAATCTACCCAATCCATTCCCTTGCCGTTTTCAATTTCTTTTTGAGCTTTTTGAATCTTTTCTAAGATCAAAACCCGCTCTACCAGGTCATCAATTGAAAATGTATCTGGCATGCGCTCCAAAAGCTTTATAACCTTATCTTTTGTGACCATTATTTTTCAACTTCAATATCTATATAACATAACAAAAATTCACTTCTATGGAGTTCTTGGATGTTGATCGTCGTATTGAATCTCAATTTCATTTATTATATCATCGTAAAAATCTCTGCCTGCAAGGAAATTCTTATTAGAAATGGAATTGTTAGTCATAACAGCAATAAAAAAATAATTAATTTTTAAATCGTAGGTGTTGTGTCCATTTACCTGCCATGGCTGCATATAAGGCCGCATATGCGAAGTGTAAATTTTTATAGTGTCATTGTTCTTTTTGATAATATCAATACTACATTCAGTAATTGCATCTACTGGCGATATATGTTGAACTGAATCGACTGCCGCCTTCAAACTTATTGGGTTTTCATAAAGGGTTAAAATTGTCTTAAGTTTTGATGGCTTAAGGGGGTATTCTTTCCAAAATTGATAGTAACGGCTCATGCCTTTTTTAAGAAGCGCTAAATCGACATGATACATTTTCCAGTTATAATCAGATTTAAGTTTAGACACAGAATTTAATAAAGTATCTATAGTCTGAATACCCACCTGTTTTATTAAACGGCGCTGAATTTTAAATTCTCTTATGTGCTTATCTCTTTTTATATAATGTGGAGGCTGATATTCCTGGCTGACCTGATAGCAAAACCATCCGTTTTGTTTTCGCATTATTTGATAATCACGTGAAAACCTGAAACCTGCTACACCATCTTCAGATTCAGATAAATTGATTTTTTTAATATCACTTAGTTGGATTTTTATTTGGGCATTGCCAAACGTTGGAAAAAGAATAAATGAAAATAAGATTAAGGTTATTGAGCGCATAAGTAAAAATAAAGAATATTAATTGAACCCCTGGCTGTATTCATACTATAAATTATAATCCTATTTAGTCTAAAAATACCAAGATAAACCACTCTCCTAATCAACTCAATCTAACTCAATCAACTAAACTCAAATTCTATTTGCAAATAATACGAAAACCCGTATCTTTGCAGTCCCGATTTTGCGGGGTATAATAAACGTTTAATAAATTTAATTTTAAGCAAGTGAATACGTTAAGTTACAAAACTGTCTCAGCCAATAAAAAGACCGTTAACAAAGAATGGGTTGTTGTTGACG
>Ga0105240_10008537_pt1 | contig 14639 bp, 12 predicted proteins | sample KBSC54metaG_FD_80426 | JGI IMG/M metagenome (GOLD analysis project Ga0105240, IMG submission 80426) | Corn rhizosphere microbial communities from Kellogg Biological Station, Michigan, USA - KBS C5-4 metaG | ecosystem: Host-associated > Plants > Roots > Rhizosphere > Soil | place: Michigan, USA... | reverse complement strand
TCTGACTGGATCAAACTAGATCAGACTGGAATCGGATTCTCAATCAGCGACAGGTTAAAGCCATTGAACATGGCGTGTTCACCTGGGCCTGGATTAGCGCGCAACGGACGTACTGCTTCGACGATCACTTCCTCGGCGTCGCTTTCCAGCGCAAGCATGGTTTCGGCGATGAACGCGTCAAGCGGCATGGCACGTGGATCGCCGCTCTTCCTGACCAGATCCGTGTCTACCCATGGCGGGGCGATCTCTTGTACGCGCACGGTGGTGTCGCGCAACATGAAGCGCTGCGACATCGCATACGAATGCAGCGCTGCCTTGGACGCGGAATACACCGCCGTCGCTGCCAGCGGAATGTAAGCCAGCACGGACGTGTTGTGAATGATGGTCGCACGCGGCTGACGCTTGAGCTGGTCAATCAGCGCCGAGGTCAGGCGGATCGGGCCGAGCAGGTTGGTGTCGAGAATGCTGCGCGATACCTTGTCGTCAATCTGTGCACCGGCGTCGTCGAACGGCATGATGCCGGCATTGTTGATCAGCACGTTCAGCGCCGGATAGCGCGCCGTCAGTGTCTTTGCAGCGGCATCGATGCTGGCCGGGTCGGCAATGTCGATCTCGATGGAGGCCATGCCGGGATTGGCGGCGACGACTTCATCCAGCAATGCTTTGCGACGGCCGCCGATGATGACGGTGTTGCCGCGTGCGTGCAACGCTTCGGCCAGTCCGCGGCCGATGCCGGAGGCGCCGCCGGTGATGAAGATGGTGTTGTCGGTGAGTTTCATGATGGGTCTTTCGTCAAGTAAATAGTTAAGCAGGCAGGCGGACTGAAATGATCAGTTCGCCGTGAGATAGCGCGGCGCGACCGCTTTGTTCGACAAACGGGGCAACATGACCTGACGAGCGGCTTCATACGCTTCCCACGCGCCGGCGTCGTGCAGCGATGGAATCGTGACCAGCTCGCCGCGATCGAAACCGACCAGTGCGGCGTCGACCATGTTGTCAGCAGTCATGACGATGTTCGGATCGAGGTTCTCCACCGGCAGTCCGCCGATATCCCAAAATTCCGTTGCCGTTGCGCCGGGCAATACGGCCTGTACACGCACGCCTTGGGATGCCAGCTCGTGATGCAGGGATTGGCTGAAGGCATAGACGAATGCCTTGCTGCCGCCATAGACGCCGTTGAGGATTTCCGGTGCGATGCCGACGATGGAGGCGATGTTGATGATGCGACCTGCGCCGCGTGCCACGAAGCCCGGTACGGCGGCATAAGTCAGGCGGGTCAGCGCAGTAACGTTAAGGTCGATCAGTTGCGTCATTTTGTCGACGTCGCTCGACAGCAGCGGCGCGTGGGTGCCGATGCCGGCGTTGTTGACCAGCAAGGTGATGCTGGCATCACAGCGCAGCTTGGCTTCTACCTGCGCCAGCGAGGACTTGTCGTTGAGGTCGGCAACCAGCACCTCGACGGTACGACGGGTTTCATTGGTGATGCGGTCAGCCAGTGCATTGAGGCGGTCACGGTTGCGGGCGACCAGAATCAGGTCGTAACCGCGTTTGGCCAGGCGGTCGGCATAGATGGCGCCGATGCCCGAAGAGGCGCCGGTGATGAGGGCAGTACCTTGGTGTGCTTGCGTCATGATGTTGCTCCTGTGTCAGTCGTGTGTCGGATAAGTTGGCCTAAGCGTCGGCTTAGGGACAACTGCTCATTTGTTTGAATGCATGGACACATGATAGGGACGCTTGACGTTGTCTCAAATGACGTTTATGGTCATGTTTTAGGACATACGTCGGAATTCAGACAATATCGGACAAAGGAACAGACATGCATCGCGTCGGCTACTTACTGCAGGATGGGTTTCAGATCATGGCGGTGGCGACACAGGCGGTGTTCGAGTACGCAAACATGGTCGCCGGCGAACCCTTTTATGAGGTCGAGAACTATTCTCTGGCCGGAAAAGAAGTGCGTTCGTCCCTCGGCTTGCGCGTCGAAACGCGGGTGCCGACTGCACGGACGCAGGTGGATACCTGGATCGTCGCCGGCGTCGGCGACCCGCTGAGTTTTCCGGCTTCAGATGAAGAGCAAGCCTTCCTGAAAAAAGCCGCCACGCGCGCGCGGCGTGTCGCCGCCATTTGCACAGGCGGGTTCGTGCTGGCGGAGTCGGGATTGCTGGAAGGACGGCGCGCCACCACGCATTGGTATTTCGCGCGCGAGATGCAGAAGCGCTTTCCGGACATTCAAGTGGAAGATGATCGGATCTACATCGTTGACGGCCCGATCTGGACGTCGGCAGGCATGACGGCAGGACTGGATCTGGCGCTGGCGATGGTAGAGAAGGATCTGGGCAGCGACGCAATGCGCTCGGTCGCACACAAGCTGGTGATGTATCAGCGCCGCTCAGGCGGACAATCGCAGCATTCCGAAATTCTCGATCTGTCGCCGAAGTCGGATCGGATTCAGAATGCCCTGAACTATGCGCGCAAGAATCTCAACAAGGAGTTGACCGTCGATGAGTTGGCGGAATCGGTCAACCTCAGTCCGCGTCAGTTCAGCCGTGTGTTCACTGAAGAAACCGGCCAGTCGCCGGCCAAAGCCATCGAAGGATTACGCCTGGAAGCAGCACGACTGATGATTGAACAAAGCCGCCATCCGCTGGAAGTGATCGCCAGAGAGACGGGCTTTCGCGACCGTCGTCACATGCGGGAAGTATTCATGCGCGGATTCGGCGTGCCGCCGCAGGCGATCCGGCGCGATGTGCGCGAGGCGAGATAGCAGGGATGGCTGAGCGCCCTGCTTTACGCTTGTGTTTATGCTTGTCTTTGCGCTGCTACCACTGGCTCCGGCAGAAACTGCGCGATGTTCTCCATCATGCGCGCAACGTACTCGTCCTTCTCACCCACGGGCGCGACATAGTGAATGGCGCTTTGCGCGGCGTCGATTCCTTCCAGTCGCGCGATCACCCAGGCAGCCAGATAGCTTGACGCCAGACAGCCGCCTGCCGTGGCGAGATTGCCTCTGGCAAAGAAGGGCTGATTCAAGACTTCCACACCCGCCTCCTGCACCCACGGTTTGGTGGTGAGATCGGTGCACGCCGGTACCTTGTCGAGCAACCCGAGCTTGGCCAATATCAGCGTGCCGGAACATTGCGCGCCCAGCAGTTGCCGCGACGCATCCAGTTGCAGACGCGCCATGATTTCTTCGCTGGCCACCACTTCCCGGGTTTTGATGCCGCTGCCGACGAGGACGGCATCGGCGCGTCCGGCCTCTTCCAGCGTGATATGGGATGCGATGTCAAGACCGTTCATGGAACGCAGGCGTGTGGTCGGCCCGGCGATGGATACGCGCCAATCCGGCTTCTTGATGCGATGGAGAATGCCGAAGGCGATCAGCGAATCGAGTTCGTTGAAGCCGTCAAAAGTCAGAATGCTGATATGCATGATGTGGTTTTCCTGTTCAAGTCCGCTGGTGATGAGGCATCATAGAACCCGCAATCAGTACAATCAAATTATTGTCATGGATACATAGGACAGCCACAGCATGGCGCACGCCCGCTACAAACAACTGGTCGATCTCTTCGCCGCAGACATCCGCTCCGGCGTGCTCAGGCCGGGCACGCGCTTGCCGACACACCGCCAGCTCGCGGCAAAAGAAGGATTGGCACTGGTCACCGCCACGCGGGTCTATGCCGAGCTGGAGGCGATGGGACTGGTCAGCGGAGAAACCGGACGCGGCACGTTCGTCCGCGAGACCGCCCTGCCGCCCGATCAGGGCGTCGATTTGCACGCGGTGGCGGCGGGCGTGATCGATCTCAACTTCAACTACCCCTCCCTGCCCGAACAAACCCGGCTGCTGAGCACGGCGTTGCGCCGGCTGGCGTCCTCCGGCGATCTGGAGGCGCTGCTGCGCTACCAGCCGCATGCCGGACGCCCGCATGAACGCGCCACCGTGGCACACCATCTCACGAGCCGGGGATTGTCCGTGGCTGCCGAGCAGGTCTTGATTGTCAGCGGCGCACAGCACGGCCTGACAGTGACGGCGATGGCATTGCTCAATCCCGGCGATGTGGTGGCGACGGATGCACTCACCTATTCAGGATTCAAGGTACTCGCTGAGACGCAACGGCTGGAGCTGGCGGCCATTCCCTTGTCGGAACACGGCCCCGATCTGGATGCCCTGGAAAAGCTGTGCAAGAAGCGGCGCGTGCGTGCGGTGTACACCATGCCGACGCTGCACAATCCGATGGGCTGGGTAATGACGCTGGAGCAGCGTAAAAAACTGGTCGCGATCGCACGGCACTATGGATTGCTGATCATCGAGGATGCCGCTTACGCCTTCCTCGCGGAGAATCCGCCTCCGCCACTCGCCGCGCTGGCGCCGGAAGCCACCGTGTATGTGTCGGGATTATCAAAAAGCGTTGCGACCGGATTGCGTGTCGGCTTCGTCGCGGCGCCGCTGCCGCTGGTGCAAAAGATCGAACGCGCCATCCGCGCCACTACCTGGAACACGCCCGGCGTCATGACGGCGATTGCCTGCGGCTGGCTTGAGGATGGCAGCATTGTCCTTCTGGAAGCGGACAAACGCGCAGACGCCCGAAACAGGCAAGCGATAGCGCGGAAGATCCTCAAGGGCTTGCCCACCATCTCGCATCCGGCGTCTTATTTTTTGTGGCTGCCGCTGCCGGAAGAAGTCCGCGCCGATCAGGTTGCGATGGCCCTGCTGCAAGAGAACGTCTCCGTCTCGACCGCTGAGCCGTTTGCAATCGGCGAACAGGTGCCGCATGCCATCCGGCTCGCGCTGGGGTCGGTGGAACCCGACGCATTGCAGACAGCGCTCAGGACCGTAAGAAAAGTTATCGAGGGCTATGCGTACTAGCAATGCGATCCGGATATCCGCGGTGTTGCCAGGATAAAGTTCATCCACGAACGCTTGCTCAGGCACTACGTAGAATGTCCCGTTGTTGGTGATATGAAATCAGCAGACTCGGATGTCCATTCGAAATTTGACAGAGATCTTTACAAGGAGCCGCACATGACAATGGTGAAAATGGTGGAAGATGGCGCTGCGCCAAAAGAGGTGCAGGCAGTGTTCGATGATATCAAGGCCACACGCAAGTCCGATTGGATAAACAATTTCTGGAAAGTCCTGGCAAGCTCCCCTGCCACTCTCCAGCGCATCTGGTCCAACGTGAAGCAGGTGATGGCGCCGGGAGCGATCGATCCGCTGACGAAAGAGATGCTTTATATCGCGGTGAGCGTGACGAACAATTGCGAATATTGCATTCACTCACACACTGCGGCGGCAAAAGCAAAAGGCATGACCGACGAAATGTTCGCAGAATTGCTCGCGGTTGTCGGTCTGGCGAACGAAACCAACAGGCTGGCGAATGGTTACCGCATTCCGGTCGACGAGCAATTTATTCCGAAAGTGTAATGTCGGCGATGCTCTGGGGGGGTGCGGCTGGAAATCTACCGGGTTCACTCGCAACGCGTCGGCCCGAGTGCACGGCTGTTAAGGGATTTTTTGCTGGAAACGGCAGATGAGAACGTTTGGAGAGAGCCCGCGAGATCTGGCGCAGGCCGACAGCACTACTTCAACGGCCTTCTGCCTCGGACCGGCAACATTTCTTGGCCTCGTACTCGGCGCGCAGCTGGATCAAGCGACGCTTGGCGAACTTTTGGCGCACGAACGCGCCCAGTCCCACGATCAGCAAGCAAAGTGCGGACAGCAGAACCCCTAGCAACGGCATTCCCATTTGATTCATCTTTCCCCCGTGGACCGGTATCCGGCCCAGCGATAAGCATTCTTTTGGGAACATTATACTCACCAGTTTGTTAGATTTAACAGCCTCGATTGCCTGAAAATCAATAATTTATCCGCGTTACAACACCTGCAAATCAAGCCGTCCGCCACCCTATCCATTCGATCGGACGCCGCGCAACCGGGTGCGTTTGCTATGATGGAAGCGTCGGTGCGACGCCGGCCTGCACCTATCCATTTTCTGAGTCCGCAATGATTTTTCGCCAACTTTTCGATCCGACTTCCTGTACTTACACCTATCTGCTGGGCGACAGTGGCGAGGCTTTGCTGATCGATCCGGTCTTCGAACAGGTACCGCGCGATCTGGCACTGCTGGAAGAACTCGGCCTGCGCCTGGTTGCCACGCTCGACACGCACGTGCACGCCGACCATGTCACCGGGGCCTGGCGCTTGCATGAACGTTGCGGCAGCCGTATCGCTCTGTCGGCCGCAGCCGCAGCCGATACGGCCCTGGTAAGCCAGCCTCTGGCGCATGGGGATCGCATCGGCTTCGGCAGCCGGAGCCTGAGCGTGCGCGCCACGCCTGGCCACACTGGCGGTTGCCTGACCTACGTACTGGACGATCAGCGCATGGCCTTCACCGGCGACAGTCTGCTGATTCGCGGCTGCGGCCGAACCGATTTTCAGCAAGGCAGCCCGCAGCAATTATTCTCTTCCGTGCGCGAGCAAATCCTGACGCTGCCCGACGATTGCCTGCTCTACCCTGCGCACGACTATCGCGGTATTACGGTCAGCAGCGTCGCCGAAGAGCGGCGCTTCAATCCTCGTCTGGGCGGTGATGCGGATGTCGGCGACTTTGCCGGGTACATGAACAATCTGCATCTGCCGCATCCCAAACTGATGGATGTCGCCGTGCCGGCGAATCTGCGCTGCGGCAAACCCGATGGCGATGCGCCCACGCCCGCGACACCGGCATGGGCGCCACTGACATTGCGTTTCAGCGGCATCTGGGAAATTGAACCGATGAGCCTGCTGGAACACGCCGCCAAGGTGCAGATCGTCGACGTGCGCGAAGCACCCGAATTCGTCGACAGCATCGGCCACATCGCGGGGGCGCGTCTGGTGCCGCTGTCCGAACTGAGCAGTCGCCTCAATGAACTGGATCAAAGCCGCCCCGTCGTGGCGGTCTGCCGCTCAGGCGTGCGTTCAGCACAGGCCAGCGCACTGCTTGTCAAATTGGGTTTCACGCAGGTCGCCAATCTGGCAGGCGGCATGTTGAAATGGCGGAGCGAATCGCTGCCGGTGGTGTGCGACGGCGAGTGCAGTTAGATGACAAAATCGTTGCCGCCGCGCCTGCTTGCCGCAGACGCCTCTCCTGCGGAGGCGCTCGCCCGGAAACAAGTACGCGAGCAAAAAGATGCCCTCGTTCGCGGCGTTGCATCGATACCGGACATGCGAGAGGCAATCAAGCATGCCAGTCGCAATCTGCCGGCCATTTCCGCGGTACCGCGTATCAGCGTGCCGAAGTCTGCAGACTTCTTGCAGCGCGCAGCGGAGGGGCTGCCATTCATCATCACCGGGCTCGTCGGCAAATGGCCGTTGTCTTCTCTGACGCAGCAAACGCTACGCGACAGATTTGGCGGGATGCATGTGCGCGCGAGAACCGGCGACTACGTCAATACCGCTTTCGCACCCGACCGGGCAATGCAGGACATGTCTCTGCTGACCTATCTTGATCTCGTCACCAACAGCGTGCAGGACTTGCCGCCTTATGTCGGCAATCTGGAAATGCGCGAATTGAATACGCTCTGCCATTGGCCGGGCTACTTCAAAAAGATGGGACCGCCGCGCTTCTGGCTTGGCCCGTCGGGAACGGTAACGCCGCTGCATTGCGACTATGACGATAATATTTTTGCGCAGATCTGGGGCAGCAAGCGCATCTTCCTGTCGCCGCCGCATCACGATGAATTCCTCTACCCGCGCGAGGCTAACGCTATCTTGTTCGGCTCTCCCTTCAACCCCGAAGCGCCGGACTACGAACAATTTCCGTTGGCTCGCCAAGCCGGCATGATTGAATGCATCATGCAGCCGGGCGAGCTGCTGTACGTTCCCGCAGGCTGGTATCACCAGGTGCGCGCGCTGAGTTTTTCCTTGTCGGCCAATCGTTGGGCCAGAGGCTTGCCGTTGGTATTGAAGGACGATGTTTCGCTGAAGCCCGGTTAGCTTCGTGAGAGTCCAAAACGACGCCAACTCACTGTAGCCAAAAATATGCGAGATCTCTCACTGTTTCATCAGCATGCGATGGTGTTCGTGTTACGGCTATCTACCGTTTAGTTCTTCACAGCGCCATTAGCAAGGGTGCACTCGTCAGCGTATCGATCGGCGTATTAGAAAAATCGAAGCAATACCCTTTTTATTGCATTTTATTCGATGACTTTACGGTACATTCTGTAGACCGTATTAGTCAAATAACGACAGAAGAACAAGTGTTCAAATCGAAGGGGAAGTTCGTGAAATTACGTACAAAAATTATCTTGCTGTGTGCACCGACCTTGCTCGGGATTTTGATCATCGCCATGGTCTCGCTGAACACCTTGAAGAACACCATGCTCGATGAACGAGAAGCGCAGCTGTCGTTGCTGGTCACGCTGGCGAAGGCGTCGCTGGAAAAAGTTTACGGCATGGAGCAAAGTGGAAAGCTGACGCGCGAACAGGCGCAGGCTCAGGCCAAACTGATCATCGGCAGCTATACCAAGGATCAGAATTACTTCTTCGTACGAGGCTATACGGATGACGTCAATTACGTCCACCCCAATCCCAAGCGCGTCGGCATCCAGGACAAGACAGCCAAGGAAGATGGCGACAGGTATCGCGCCGCTTTAGCCGGTCGCGAGATCGGCATTTTGCAAGCGGTGGGTACGCGTCCCAACACGACCGAAAAGGTGCAGAAGCTCTATGCGGTAGTCAAGTTTGAACCGTGGGACTGGACTGTTGGTTTCGGCGCGTATATCGATGACATCAACAAGGCCTTCTATCACAATGCCCTGATCCTGCTATTAATCGGCGTGGCCCTGATGTCCGTGATTGCCGCCATCGCCGCCTACATGCTGCGCTCCATCCTGAGGCAATTAGGCGGTGAACCGGCCAATGCCATGGGCATCGTCGAGCGCATCTCCAAGGGGGATCTGTCGGTGCAAATCAGTCTGCGCGGCAATGACAGCAACAGCCTGCTCAAATCGATCAAGTCCATGCGCGACAACTTGTCCTCGATGGTTACCGGTGTACGCACAGGCACGGATACCATCGCGACCGCCTCCAGCCAAATCGCTGCCGGCAACCTCGACCTGTCATCACGCACAGAACAGCAAGCCAGTGCCTTGGAAGAAACGGCATCGTCGATGGAAGAACTCACTTCCATCGTCCGTCAGAATGCCGACAATGCGCACCAGGCGAACCAGCTTGCGGTATCCGCATCCGGGGTCGCAAGCAACGGCGGCATGGTGATTGAGAAAGTGGTCGGCACCATGGCCGAGATCAACGACTCGTCGCGCAAAATTGCCGACATCATCGGGGTCATTGATGGCATCGCTTTCCAGACTAATATCCTGGCGTTGAACGCAGCAGTCGAGGCGGCGCGCGCCGGTGAACAAGGAAGAGGATTTGCCGTCGTGGCCTCCGAAGTACGCACCCTGGCGCAACGCAGCGCAAGTGCGGCGCGCGAAATCAAGGCCTTGATCGAAGACTCCGTCAACAAGGTCAATACCGGCTCTTCACTGGTGGCGCAGGCAGGTACGACCATGCAGGAAATCGTCACCAGCGTCAAACAAGTCTCGGACGTGGTCGCAGAAATCAGCGCGGCAAGCCAGGAACAAAGCTCGGGAATCGAAGAAGTTAACCGTGCCATCACGCAGATGGACGAAGTGACTCAGCAGAATGCCGCTTTGGTGGAGCAAGCCGCTGCGGCTGCGGCCTCCATGCAGGAACAAGCGGCCAACCTGGCGCAGTTGATGAGCCGGTTTGTGCTGGAAGAAAAGGCCGGTCAGCATTGAGGCCAATACGTTCTCTCCCGATGCTGGTACCGATGCCTGTAATGCGTAAGCTTAGTCTGCAATCCCGCGAACGACCGTCGTGGGATTGCCTCCGGTAAGCTTCATCAAACCCGCCAGGCCCCATCCCGATACACCAGCTCGTCATCAAGATAGACCGCCTCGGTCACCGCAAACACGTCAATGTGATAGCGCGCTGTCGTGCGTCGGATATTGGGCTTGCTATAGACCCCGTGTTTGGCGCCGAGGGAGAGATGGATGCCGCACATCCGCTCGTAGGTGCCGATGTCGTCGACCATGCGCTCACGCGAGAACGCGCGGTTCATGCCGAAGCCAAGTTCGCGCAGCCATACTTCTCCTTCGTCGGCCCGGATCTTGTCCAGCACCTGGTCGAAGTCCGGCGTGGAATCGATCACCTCGCTTACCCGGCCTTTGGTCACTACCAGGGTAATGGCTTGCTCGGGCTTGTTCACCCGGAATGAGGTATCGCCGAAAACAAAAATACGCACGCGCCCGTTCACCGCCTCCAGATCCTGAGATTCAGTGAACACCTCACCGATGGGAAACTGGCCGCCGACGTTGTTCATCTCGCTGTAGTCACCGATGTTCAGCTTTGCCGATTCGAAAGGAGCGCCAAAGACCAGACGTTCGCCACCGCTGTCGACTACGCCGCTGCGTGCGCGATCGATACGCGCCTTCAGTGCAGTGCCCACGTCGCGGTAATACGCCGGGTCATAGGCCAGCGACGCGATATAGTGATCGGCCTGCGGTCCGGGCATGCGCGATAGATGGGGATGTTCGACAACCTTGAGCGAGCGCTTGAAGAGCTCGACACGCAGGCGAAACGCCTCCAAACGGAAGTTGGTGGATTGAATCAGTATCACCAGATCGCCTGCCGCAAGCGTGGCAAATGCGGCCAGCACGGCGTCCGGCGTGACCGCATCAAAATCGATGAAACGCGCTGTCGGCAAACAGCGCCGGTAGGCTTCCGTCAAGGCAACCGCGAGATCGCAGCGCGTATCGAATACCACCACGGCAGCATGCGGGGGCGCATGCTCGATCGCAATGCTGAGGATATCGTGCAGATGCTTTTGCGCCATATCAACCGACGCATTGGCGATGGCGCCGAAGGACTGCGTAGCGGTTTTTTGATTGTCTATTGGGTGCATCGTCAAGGGTCAATGTGTCGCGTCAGGAAGTCGTGGAAAGGCGCGTTATTTCCTGCCAGGCCTGCATTTTAATCGACATTGGACGGCGTCTTGCAGGCCGGGCCTTGCTGGCAGGAAAGTACGTCTCAGCGACGCGGACTGACAGAGGTGATGGTTCCAGCAATACTTCCAAAGAAAAACGCCCGCAAACATCGCGGGCGTTTTTTTGCGCTGCTCACGCCAACGACATCAGAAGTCCACTTGCGCTGACAGCACGAAAGTGCGGCCTGAAGAAGTGCCGACATAACCGTTCTGCATCACCCAGTAGTTCTTGTCGAACAGGTTTTCGATGTTGGCGCGATAGGTCACGACCTGGCCGGCGGTCTTGGTGATGTAGCGGGCACCTGCATCAACGCGGGTCCAGCCCGGTACCTTCAGTGCATTCGTGTTGTTGTACCACATGGAGCCGGTGCGGGTAACACGGGTGTTCAAGGCCAGTCCTTGCAGCCAGGGGGTATCCCAATCCAGGCCCAGGTTGAAGTTGTTGCCCGGCACCGCGCCGACTTCCTTGCCATCGGTTGCGCCGCCTGCGGTGTGCGATTGCACGGTATCGAAGAACGTGGCGCTGGCGTTAAAACGCAGTCCTCGCAGGATCTCGCCGTAGCCCGCCAACTCCAGACCGCGGATGCGCGCGCGCCCATTTTGGGTGGCGTATGTCAAGCCGTTGATGACCTCGGTGGAGCTGTTCTTTTGCTCAATCTGGAACACGGCGGCAGTGGTCGTGACGCGCCCCCAGTCGACCTTGGCGCCGGTTTCATATTGCTTGGACTTGGACGGTGCGAAAGCCTGACCTGCGTTGGCATATTGGGCACCGGCAAAGCCGCCGGCCGTCAGTGCCGCCGTGTAGTTGGCGTACAGAGAAAGACTTTCGACCGGTTTGACGACAACACCCAATACCGGCGAAATGGCCGTCGTGTTGGAAGTCTGCGAAGCAGTCGTCAGGCTGTGGTTATAGACCTGCTGGCGACGCAGGCCGGCGCTGATGCGCAAGCGGTCGTCGAACATCTGCAGCGTATCGGTCAACGCAAAGCTGGTCAGACGGGTCTGACTTTGTGGCGTTTCCGTGCCACGGGCAAAGTTGATCGCGCCCAGCGACACCGGCGTATACAGATTCGACGTCACGCTTGTCGGCGACATCTGATAGAAGTAGTCAGTCTGCTGATCGAGCATGTTGGCGCCCGCGATCAGCGTGTGCTTGATGCCGCCGGTGTTGAAGCGCGTGCGCAGGCCGACGTCCGCTGAGGTGGAGGTCACCTTCTGATCGTAGTAACCGTTGGTCACGCTGGTAGCGCCCTGCACCGAGGTGATCGTTGCGCGCGGGAAGTTCTGTGCCGACTGGGCCACGTGATAACCGACGGCGCCGTAGGCGGTCAGTGTGTCGTTGATGTCAACTTCCAGACGGGACGCAACTGCCTTGTCGTCCGACTGCATGGTGTTGCCGGGATACAGGTTCGTCTTGCCCGACGGTGCATCCGGTACGGAAGTCAGGCCGGTTCCCAGGCTGAACTGTGGACGGAAGTTACGCGTGTCTTCGTGCTGGGTGTAGGCATCCAGACTCCAGCGCACGCGGCTGCCGTTGTAGTCGAGACCCACCGAACCCATGCTTTGCTGCTGGTTGCTGCCGGACAGGCCGGTGTTACCGTCGGCGTAAAGCGCATTGACGCGGATACCCCATTCCTGGTTCTCACCGAAACGACGGCCGATGTCGCCCTTCAGGCCGAACTGTGAATTGGATAGGTACGTCGCCGTCACGCTGGAAATCGGATCTTCGTGCGCACGCTTGGAGACCAGATTGACCGCCCCGCCGACACCGCCGGCCGGCCCCATGCCGTACATCAGCGTGCCAGGCCCCTTCAGTACTTCGATGCGCTCCACCATCGCGATGGGCATGCGGGTCAGCGGCACCATGCCGTACAAACCATTGAACGCCACGTCGTTGGCCGACATCGTGAAGCCGCGGATCTGATAGCTGTCGCCGAAGCCGCCGTTGCCGTTGGTGTTGCGTACGGAGGCGTCATTGGCGATCACGTCGCCGATTGCGCGCGCCTGCACGTCTTCGATGCCTTGGGAGGTGTAGTTGGTGGTGCTGAACGGCGTGTCCATCACACTGGCGGTACCCAGCACGCCCAGACTACCGCCGCGCGCGACCAGACCACCGGCATAGGGTGCTGTGGGATCGGCGCTTTCGGTGAGCGTGACGGTGGGCAGTACCGCATTGCTGTTGCTACCGGTTGTCGTCGTCGCAGCCAGTGCGTAGCCGCCGTCGGTGTTCTTCACCGCTTGCAAGCCGGAACCGGTCAGCAGCGTGGCGAAACCTTCGGTTACGGTATAGCGGCCGGACAGGCCGGTGGTCTGACGGTCATGGGTCATCGCCGGATCGAACGAGAGCAGGACGCCGGCGCGGCGGGCGAAGCTGTTGAGGACGCGGTCCAGCGGGCCGGCGGGAATGTCGTAAGCCTGGCGCTGATTGTCGGCGACTTGCGCTTGCAGGCTTGCCATCGGCATGGCGAAGGCAGCCATTACGGCCAATCGGGCCAAGGTCGGGCGAGATGGAAAACTGGATGAGAGGCGGGCTGAAAAGCGGGAACGGGTCAGGGTATTCATACGGTTTTAAAGTAATTGGCAAGGGTGCTACCAGGTAAACCGAACGAGCCGCTAAAACCTGCAGAAGAAATTGAAAAAATTTTCGAGTTACTTATTTCCGGCCTTGCTCTGACCTTCTCCGCCTTTAAGTCTCGTGCTTAAGTCTTGTCCCGTGGACGCAACGTGATCCAGTAAGCAGTGAAGGTGTCGATTTGCACCGGCAAAGTCCGCCCAATTGCGGCCAGGATGCGTGCAGGCTGGTCGAGGGGAAATACGCCCGAGATCGGCAAGTTGGCGATGGCCGGATCGCAGCGCAGCTTGCCCGGCATGTTGCGATCCAGTTCAGCTACCAGTTCGCCCAGCGGCATGCGGTCGGCCACGATGAAGCCATCGGTCCAGGCCACGGCATCTTCATTGGCCGGCGACAAGTCACCGATCAGTCCCTGTCCGTTGAACAAGCCTTGATGTCCGGCGTCGATGCGAACGGCTCGGTGGCCGCTGGATATACCGGCAGGCTGGAATTCCACCGCACCTTCGAACACTGCGATCCGCATGCCGGCCTCGCTGTCGCGCACCTGGAAACGCGTACCGAGCGCGCGCGCCTGGCCCAAGCGGGTATGAACCACGAAGGGGCGATATCCGCGATCGTTTTCCTTCGCCGTGCTAATCAGCACTTCGCCTCGGTGCAAGCGCACTACGCGGCGTTGTTCGTCAAAGGCCGTATCGATGGCGGTGGCTGTATTGAGTTCGACCGCGGTGCCGTCGGCCAGCACCACGCGCCGATGCTCGCCGGCTTGGGTGGAGTATTCGGCCATCAACGCCGGCCACGGGACGACATCACTGCCACCGGCGACCAGCAGGCCGACGCCCATGGCTACACACAAAGTCTTCAGGGCGAAGCGGCGGTTATGCCGGTGCCGCGTATCGCCTGCACCGATGCTGCCGTGGGCCAGCGCGCGAGGCAACGTCGCAACGCGGTCACTGAGCGATTGCAGCCGCTGCCAGGCCTGCTCGTGGCGTGCTTCTTCAGCACGCCAGCGGCGGCAGGCTTCG
>Ga0105240_10008536_pt1 | contig 14639 bp, 9 predicted proteins | sample KBSC54metaG_FD_80426 | JGI IMG/M metagenome (GOLD analysis project Ga0105240, IMG submission 80426) | Corn rhizosphere microbial communities from Kellogg Biological Station, Michigan, USA - KBS C5-4 metaG | ecosystem: Host-associated > Plants > Roots > Rhizosphere > Soil | place: Michigan, USA... | reverse complement strand
TATCTTCATCGTCAATGAGCGGTTCGAGTTGGTCAGCCCGCAGCCGTCAAAGTGGCCGCCGAAGCCAGCGCCGATCACTCCGGAAGAGTATGCCGGGATGAAATCCAACAAGCTTGAGCTTTGGCGCGCGGCGGAAGCAGCGTTGTTGGGAGCAGAGGCCGATAGCGGAGTGCGCAGGCTTGAGGATCGGCACGTTCTAGACCCGGGAATACTTCGTATGATGAATTATCCGAATGGTCCGGTCGAGTTGTACGAACGATTGCTGGACGTGCCTTCGAGCTTGCGCACGAGGTGGGTAAGGGTGCCGCCTCGGAATCGAAATTTTGTCGCTGATGCCGTCTTGGATGCATACGCAACCAACACTTTCGCTTCAGGCACTTTCATCGAGGGGCGACTCCGGGCGATGGCGTTATTCCGCCGGGCTCATGCGCTGGAATTGTTGGGAACTAAACAGGAAGCGCTCGAAGCGTACAATTTGTTGCTGGAGGACGCTACGCTGGAAAAACCCGATTTGGGAGAGTCAGGCCTTTCGCTGCGGCAATTGGCGATGTTGAAGATTCTGACGCTGGCTGAGACTAACTTCACTCTCCTGCCCGATGAATGGAAAAAACATGCGCCCGCAATCGTCGGCACGCTTCTCAATACCCCGGCGACGCCCATTGCGGATGAGATTGCTCAACGCCTGCGGGCGATTGCCCCGAATCTGCTTTCCGGTGCCGAAGGAAATTTGACGGTTGAGCAAATGTTCAGTCCATGGGACGGCGCCAAGCGGGCACGTGAGTATTATGGCGAAGCGGCGGCGGCTTTCCAAAGTGCCACGAATGCGACGCCAGCGGCATTTTGGGTTAAGTCGGAAAAAGGTCGATGGCTCGCGATGCGGCAGAAGGAGCCGGCGGCATATCCCACGGCGGGTAAGGAACTGATCTACGCCGCACTGCCGGAGGAATGGCTGCGGGCGCAACTTGGCGAAGTTTTCCGTGCCCAAGCCGGCCAATCCGTATTTTCAAGCTATGTGGCGATCGGTGGAAGTGTAATCTTAGTTAACGCTGGGCAAATATTTGTGGAGTCGCACAAGATCAGTCTAATGGCTGAAGTCTCGGCGACAACGTTACCGATTCGAACAAGCATCTTATTGAAGGACCCAGATGTCTATTATGCCTCGGTGCATCGACGGCAATTGATGCTTGGGTTACTCGTGGGGGTAGCGGTTGGGGCGGGTTTAGTAGCGGCGTGGGTTTTGCGACGCTCGCTGCTCAAGCAGCTCGGGCTGAATGAACAAAAATCGAACTTCGTCTCGAGCGTGTCGCATGAGTTGCGGGCGCCGATTGCGTCGGTGCGGTTGATGGCAGAAAGCTTGGAGCGCGGGACGGTCACGGAGCCGGAGAAGCAGCAGGAGTATTTCCGGTTCATCGGACAAGAATGCCGTCGGCTTTCGGCGCTCATCGCGAACGTGCTGGATTTTGCGCGCATCGAGCAGGGGCGGAAGCAATATGAGTTTGAGCCAACGGATTTGCGAAAGCTTGTGACTGAAACGGTACGGGTGATGCAGCCGTATGCGGAGGAGCGAGGGGTTAAGCTGGCAGCATCCAACGTCCAACATCCAACATCCAACATCGAACTTGTCGTCGATGGGCACGCCATACAACAGGCGTTGGTGAACTTGATTGATAATGCCATTAAGCATTCAGCCACGGGAACGAGTGTGGCTGTTGTGCTCGAACAATCAGAACCCGAAACTCGAAACCCGAAACTCGAAACTCTCCCGCTCCGCATTTCCGTTTCGGATTCTGGTCCCGGCATCCCGGTTTCCGAGCGGGAGAGAATTTTTGAGCGATTTTATCGGCTCGGTTCCGAGTTGCGGCGGGAGACGCAGGGGGTGGGGATTGGGTTGAGCATCGTGAAGCATATCGTCGAGGCGCATGGGGGGCGTGTGATTGTTGAGAGTGAGGTGGGGAAGGGGAGCCGGTTTACGATTGAGTTGCCGGGGAAAAATTCAACCACGGATGAACACAGATGAACACGGATAAGAAAAGCCGGCCATTGGAATGCAGAATTTATTCGGCTGGGTTCCTGAGCCATTTGAAAGCCGCGGATGTTTTAAGGCGGAATAAATTCCGCGTTCCTTCCCATCCGTGTTCATCTGTGTTCATCCGTGGTTAAAACTATGTCGCGAATATTGATCATTGAGGATGAAGCGCCGATGCGGCGGGGGCTGGAGGATTGCCTCGCGGCGGAGGGGTATCGCGTGTTCAGCGCGGTGGATGGTGAGAGCGGATTGCAACGAGCTGTCGATGAACAGCCCGATCTCATCCTGCTGGATATCATGATGCCGAAGCTGGATGGGTTCGCGGTGGCGGCGGAGTTGCGTCGGTTGGGGCGCATCACGCCGATTCTGATGCTCACGGCGAAGGGACAGGTGGAGGATCGCGTGAATGGGCTCGATGCGGGTGCAGATGATTATCTGGTTAAGCCGTTCAGCATCGAGGAATTGCTGGCGCGGGTGCGGGCGTTGTTGCGGCGCACGCAGAAGAACGGACAGGCGACGACGAAGCTGGTGTTGGGTGATTTGACGGTGGACCTCGCGCGGCAGACGGCGACGCGCGGGAAGCGTGAGTTGCATCTCACGGCGAAGGAATTTGCGATGCTGCGTTTGATGGCGGCGACACCGGGCGAGCCGGTGTCGCGCGAACGGTTTTTGGATGTGGTGTGGGGTTATGCGGCGTTTCCGACGACGCGGACAGTGGATAATCACGTGGCGAGTTTGCGGCGCAAGGTGGAGAAGAATCCGGACGAGCCGAAATGGCTAAAGACGGTGCATGGGGTGGGGTACAAGTTGGACGTGTAGAGAATGACGAATGGCGGGGGGAGTAGACGCGAATTACGCGAATTTTCGCGAATTAGGAAAGGGACAGATTTAGAACGGGCAGGGACGGTGCCCGGTGCGCCACGGCGCGGTGGCGTCGAAACTTTGCAAGGGCATGACAATTGGCGGGAAATTTTTTGGGAGAGTCGCGATATGAAGAACCCGAGGAAGATTATGAAGGCATTTTTTAGGAATGACGAACGGGCCGAGACGGTGGTGGCAGCGCCACTTGCGATCAGCGCTCCGGTGCGGGTGGCGCTCTTGCTCGTTTGCGCGCTGGTGTTGACGCCGCTGGGCGTTCGGGCGGTGACGAATGAGCTTTCGGCGGCGTTGCAGACGGGGTTGTTTGAGGAGGAGGCGAATCGGAATCTGCCGGCGGCGATTGAGGCGTATGAAAAGGTGGCGAAACAGTTCGACCAGAATCGCGCACTGGCAGCCACGGCGATTTTTCGGTTGGGTGAGGTGAATCGGAAGCAGGGGAAAACGAATGAGGCGGCAGCGTACTATCAGCGCATTCTGCGGGAGTTCACAGACCAGGATACGCTGGTGAAATTGAGCCAGCAGAATCTGGCGGGGATGGGAGTGCTGCAGGCACCGCTGGCGGCCGCCAGGCAGAATCAGCAGTATGACGCCGCAATTATCCAATTAGAAGCCCAAGTCGAGAAAGACTCGAGGACATTGGAAGTCCTTAAGTCGCTCAAAGGAACGGAGCGTCTGCGCGCATTGGTGACAATTCCAGAAGGAGATTCCATTTCCGACATGATGCGGCAGGTAAGTTTGGCCGAGCAGCGGCTCTACGAACTCCAGAAGACCCGTGGCGCGGCGCATCCTGACGTCGTCGCGCAAACGGCTCAGGTGCAGGATATCAGTAAGAAACTGGAAGACCGCGCCGACGTACTTGTACTGGGGCTCGGAAAAAAAGTGGCGTCCGAGAATGATTTCCTCGAAAAACTTAAGGCGCGTGTCAAGAGCGGTGCCTCGCTGGCTGCCGTCGATTCCTCAAATGACGCGCAGGCAAATACCGTTGCCTTGAGAGCCGCTGAGACCGAGGCGGCGAGGCTTGAAATAGAAGTTCAACGACTTAAAGCATTGAATCCTGCTGAGTTTCGACTGGTTGCCCAGCAGAACTATGCCAATCCAGTCCTGATCAAATTGTTTCAAGATTTGGCCACGGCCGAACAGCAGGTCGTCGTCGTTGGTAAAGATTACGGACCGGATAACGCCAACATGATCAACGCAAAACTGGTGGTGGCTACGATTCAAAAGCAGATTGATGAGCAAATGAATGGTGTGCTGGTTGCGTTGCAGGCCAAGCGCGATGTCGCGTTGGCGACGGCGAAAGGTCTCCGTACGCAAATGGCGCAGAACACTTCGGTTTCAGCAGGCAAGACTGGTGAGTCTGTGCCCATCGCCACCGTTGTGGACGAGGAAGAGACGGAAATCCGGCGTATCCAGTCGATGATTCAGAATAGCCCGGACCTCATCAATGCGCCGGGGCAGGATGGTTTGACGCCGCTGTATCGGGCGGTGACAGCGGGACAATTACGCGTGGCGCGGTTCCTTCTCGATAACGGAGCAGACATCAACACGCGGACGGTTTTGCCGGGGGCGGCGGGAAGAGGTCACAAGGCGATGGTTGAATTTTTATTGAGCCGGGGCGCGGTCGTGAATGCGATGGATAGCGAGTATTACACCGCTTTGCATCGAGCGGCGATGAATGGGTTCCGTTCAGTGGCGGAAGTGCTCTTGGCGAACAAAGCGGACGTGAACGCCAGGGGACCGAATATGGTCACGCCGTTGCATCTGGCGGTGAGCGCAGGTCATGGTGAACTGGCTAGCTACTTCATCAGCAAAGGGGCGGACGTAGATGCGCAGGACTCGAGCGGCCAGACACCGCTTATCAAAGCTGCGATTAAAGGCCATACGGATCTGGCAGGACGCCTGTTGGCAGCCAAAGCAAAAACCGATGTGGAAGACAATCAGGGCTGCGTGGCCCTCAGTCACGCCGTTGATAAAGGCAACGCGGAGATTGTGAAGGCATTACTGGCGGCGAAGGCGAACCCGGATGCGGGTAAAGTGAATCTGCCGGTGCATTGCGCCATTCGGACTGGTGATACAAATGTCCTCGAGGCGTTGTTGCGCGCAGGAGCGGATGCAAATCGTGTCGCCAAGGTGAGGTGGAATTTTTCATGGCGGAATAACTACTATAACGAAGGCGCTGAAACAGCGCCGCTGCCACTGGCGCTGGTTTACAATCGTCCAGCAGTCATCAAGATTTTGCTGGCTTGTAAAGCAGATCCGAACGGAAAGGACCTGTCGGGCACGCCGCTGATTTTTGATGTATTGAATGATGCCGAGTTGACGAAGGCATTTCTCGATGCGGGAGCGAACGTAAATGTCGGTGACGCGTACGAAAATCCACGCACGCCTTTGATTGCGACCACAAATGCCAATGTAAGCAGTCTTCTCCTCGCTGCGGGAGCGGATGCAGAGGTGCGACTCTATGGAATGACGGCGCTGACGTACGCAGCGGACGGCGGGAACAAGTCGAAGGTAGAAGCGCTATTGAAAGGTGGTGCCAATGTAAACGCCGCCACTGCCACTGGGTGGACGGCATTGCATCTCGCGGCGAAGAAGCAGTATTCGGAAATCGTTTCTCTGCTGCTGGCTAACAAAGCCGATGTGAATGCTCGCAACGATGCAGGGTTGACGCCGCTCGATATCGCGTCCGGCAAAGGGCAACAGTCGGGTATGATTGGGGGAACTTTGGTGCTCGGGAATCCGCCCCCGCCCTCGCCGCTTGCCTACCAGTGGCAGACGGGTCAAGGCGCGGCCAAATCCAGCACCGCGTCGGTGGCGGAGGTGTTGCGGCAGTATGGTGGGTTGAGCGAGTTGCCAAAATTCGACCGCATTGAGTTGCGTCGTCCGGGGAGCTTTCAGAATGCGATTTTCTACAAGGGCAGCAATGACTGGAATCATTTCACGCTAATGGATGTCATTTTCAACAACTATTACAAAGGTAATGGGTATGGCGTGGACCTTGTGCCGCGTGCGCCGACTCCAGAAGACAGTTTCAACGACAAGCTTAGGCGGTTGGTGGAATCGGTAGGAAGCAATTCAGCAACGGAACCGTCGTTTCCTGACTTGCGGCGGATTGTCGTTGTTCGTCAGCAGCCCGGCAAAAAGACGGCCGAGCGAATCACGGTGGATTTGTTGAACGCGACCAACGGGGTGGATTGCGGGAAAGACATGGCGTTGAATTTCGGGGATGTGGTGGAAATCCCGGAGCGCATTCATACGCTGCAGGAAATGGCGGTTGGATTGACTCTGGACGAAACGAGGCAGATTTTTGGTTGCCGGGACGGCATGGTGACCCTGGTTTATCAAGGGAAGAAGACCGAGTTGCCCGTGGCCGGGCATCCGGCGGCGGCACTGGTTGGCTCCGTGCTAGCAAGGGAAGACGTGCGGAAGGCGCTGTTTTCGTCGGCCGATCTTAAACGCGTGAAAGTAACCCGGAAGGATGTGGCCACCGGCAAACCCAACGAGTGGATTATGAACTGCAGTGATCAGCAAAAGATGCCGGATCTTTGGCTGAGGGATGGAGATGTGGTGGAGGTGCCGGAGAAGTGACGGGAAAGGCGGAAAGCGAAAAAGCGGAAATTCAAGAAGCCGCGCTGGAGGCGGCACCGCCGTTTCCGCTTTGGCGCTTTTCGCTTTCCGCTTTCGTCTTCAACATCTGATAGGCGGCGAGGGCGGCGGCGGTTTCTGCGTCTTTCTTGCTCTTGCCGGTGCCGCGCGCGAGTTCCACGCCTCGGTGATGCACGGTGCATTCGAAGATGCGGTCGTGGTCGGGGCCAGTGGCGGAAGCCATCTGGTACTGCGGCGCTTCGGAGGAGATGGCTTGCAGTAATTCTTGCAACTCACCTTTCGGGTTATCGATTGATGGCAGCGACGCGAGGTCGCTCAGGTAGGCGGCGAATTCCTTAGCAACAAAGGTCTGCGCGGCCTCAATTCCTCCATCAAGATAAATGGCGCCGATGAGCGATTCGAAAGCATCGGCCATGGCGGAGGGGCGATGGCGGCCGCCGGTGTTCTCTTCGCCGCGACTGAGGAGGATGTGTTCGTGCAGGCCGATGTCGCGACCGTGTTCGGCGAGGATGCGGCGATTGACGAGGGTGGCGCGGGCTTTGGTGAGCGGGCCTTCGCCGTAATCGGGAAATTTATCGTAGAGGACGCGGGTGAGGATGAGTTGCAGGACGGCGTCGCCGAGGAATTCGAGGCGTTGATTGGTCTGGATGTGTGAGCCGGCTTCGTGCGCGATGCTCGGATGCGTCAGCGCGAGGCGCAGCAGTTCCACGTTCTGAAACGTGTGGCCGATGCGGGTTTGGAAGGCGCTTAGGTCGGACACGGAGGAAGAGTTAAGGAGTTAGTGGGTTAAACAGTTAAAGAGTTGCTTCGTTCCTCCGACGCATTTGCAAATTTGTGCACGCTATCCCGAGATAAGTGAGCCGACTGACGTCGGCTGCTACAGGTAAAGGGAGTGGCGCGCTGCGCGTTCAAGCTGGTTTGGTTTCGTCGGCGTTCGCTTCCGCTTCTGCGGGGGCGTCGGTAGCGGCGATGACGGATTCTGGTTCCACTGGCGGCAACGTGGGATCGTTGGTGGCAATCGCGGCGTCCAGGCCATGTTCGAGAAGATGCGCGACGTCGTGCTGGACCTGTTGCAACTGGTTTAAATGAAGATCGGGATCGGTGATGGTGAAGATGTCGCCGGTCTTGGGTTGCTCGTAGATGAAGACGCGCTGGCCGTCGCGGACCATTTGTTCCTTCACCTTGAGCAGGCGTTTGCGTTCGAGCATTACGGCGAGGATGTAGGCAGCGGGACCAAAGCGCGGGTCGTTGCGTTCGATGAGCTTGCGCAGCAGCGTTTCGGCGCTTTCCTTCTGGATGGCTTCGGGCTGCACAACGGGCGCTTCATAGACGCCGTGCCAGTGGGAGATGAAGCCTTTGCGATCACGGGCATCGGGGGCAAAATCTTTTGACCAACAGGCTTCGCAGAGATCGTGACGCAGAAACGTGGCGTTCTCGTCAAAGAGCACGGTGTGATAGGTCTGTTTATCGGTAAAAGGCTGCTCGCACGCGGTGCAGGCGTGGGCGCGGGACTGGATGTTCCACTCGTTCATTAAATTCAAGGCCGGGTCAGTGACACGGCGTGGGTGGATTATCGCGGAGGAAAGCGGGAGGCGCAAAGGGTTAATTGAGGGGGCGGGGCAAGACGGAAACCCATTTTAACCACGGATGGACACAGATAAACGCGGATGGGGAGACGGGCGCTGTGAGGGCTTTTGAATGTGCAACCACGCTACCACCCCTCACCCTTGATCCCTCTCCCCGTTGAGGGGAGAGGGAATGGACGCGGCGCGTATGATTGTTTGAATCGAATCGTTGCAGGACCAGCGTTTGGAATATTTCCGACTCCGGATGAGGGCCCCCGGCCTGCAACATTTGCCACCTCGCTGCCATACGGGCGGCTGGGGTGAGCGAAGAGCTTGATGGGAATGTGATTGAAGCGGGCGGTTTTGAGGCGAAAATACGCTTTATAGAGTGATGAAGAAGATTTGGCCGAAACTATTTTGGCGGTCCTGCATCTGGTTGTTTGGGTGCGCTATTGTGGGGACAGCGGTTCAAGCGGCGGGGTTGCGTCCGAATATCATCGTCATTGTGACGGATGATTTGGGGTATGGGGATTTGAGTTGTTATGGGGCGACGCGGGTGAAGACGCCGAATGTGGACCGACTGGCGGCAGCGGGGCTGCGCTTTACGCAGGCGTATGCGCCGGCTTCGACGTGTACGCCGTCACGGTACTCGTTGCTCACGGGTGATTACGCTTGGCGGCAGACGGCGAAAAAAACCACGATTCTTGATGGCGACGCGCCTCTGGCGATTGAGCCGGGTTTACTGACGCTGCCGGAAATGTTGCGGCGCAGTGGCTATGCCACGGGCATCGTGGGGAAGTGGCATCTTGGGCTCGGTGATGGAGTCGCGCCCGTAGATTTTAACAAGGAGATCAAGCCGGGGCCGCGGGAGGTCGGGTTTGATTATTCCTACATCATTCCGGCGACGGTGGATCGGGTGCCGGGTGTGTGGATTGAAAATCATCGCGTGGTGGGTCTCGATGCGGCTGACCCGCTTGCGGTCAGTTACCTCACGAACATCAGCAGCGAGCCCACGGGCTTGCAGCATCCGGAACTGCTCAAACAACCGGCGGACAGACAGCATGCGGGCACCATCGTCAATGGCATCAGCCGAATCGGTTACATGAAGGGCGGCAACGCGGCGCGCTTCAAGGATGAGGAACTCGCGTCGACGGTGCTGGATAAGACGGTCGCGTTCATGGAGGGGCACACGAACCAGCCTTTCTTTCTCTACGTGGGAATGTTCGAGCCGCATGTGCCGCGAGTGGCAGGGGCGTCGCTGGTCGGCACTAGCGAATGCGGCGTGCGTGGTGATGTGATTGAGCAGATTGATTGGGAAACCGGCAAAATCATGGATGCGTTGGAGAGGCTATGTTTGGCGACCAACACGCTGGTGATTTTCACCAGCGACAATGGGCCGATTCTTTTTGACGGTTATGAAGACCATTCGGTGCAGGACGCGCACGGGCATCAACCGGCGGGCGGGTTGCGTGGTTGGAAATATCTGGTTTATGAAGGCGGCACGCGCGTGCCGTTTATCGCGCGGTGGCCGGGCAAGGTGCCGAGCGGAGTTTCTGACCGGATGTTGTGTTTGACGGATTTGATGCGCACGTGCGGGGCTTTGACTGAAACAAAGATTCCGCGCGGTGTCGCGGTGGATAGTTTGGACCAAGTACCGGTCTTGCTGGGTAAGAAATCCAAGTCCGTCCGCAGTTCCGTGGTGCAACAAGGTATCTCGGGCGCATTCGCCATACGCCAAGGTGATTGGAAGTATATTCCGGCGAATGCGGGCAATGGCGGTGGCGGTATGGGTTCGGGTGCAAATCCGGATGATCCGCGATTTGCGGCGGCGATCATTCGGGAGCCGTTATTGTTCAATCTGGCCAGTGATCCGGGCGAAACCAATAACGTCATCGCAAAGTTTCCTGCCAAGGCCACCGAGTTGGCGGCACTCTTGAGGAGCGAAAAGATCAAGACTGCAAAGTCCGAGCCAGGGGCTGATTGATGGTTGGAAGTTGCTGCGGCTGGTCTGCGACACAGCCGCGCTCCGGCAGAGGCCGTTTTATGTGCCATGACAGTTGCAGGCACAGCCGCTAGCCTCGAAGCTGCGAATCCACAAACTCTACTGAAGCGCTCCGTCACAAATAGTGAGACCATCTATTGAATCATGAAATTGAATCGGCTGAGTTTCTTCGTGTGGCTTTTGGCGCTGGCTGGATTTTATCCGGTGGTTACTGCGATGGCGGCGCAGACGGGGCCCGTGACTTGGGGCGGAACGGTCAGCATCGGCGGCGGGTGGGGGCGGATGGTGCATCTCACCAACGGAAACTGGCTGTGCGTCAACGCGCAGTATCCGGCGGGGACGAATAGTTATCTGCGCATTTACCGGAGCACGGATAGCTGTCGCACTTGGTCGGTTTTGTCGGAGGTCAAGGAGGCGGGGCGTACGCTCGATAACGGTGAGTTGGTGCAATTACCGGACGGCACGGTTTTGATAACGATGCGTTCGCTGATTGACAATGTGTCGTACCAACTGCCCGTGTATGCAAGCGCGAATAACGGCGCGACGTGGGTGTATCGAAGCAACGTCGATACGAGCAGCGGTGCGACGGCGGCGGCGGCAAAGGGATTGTGGGAGCCGGATTTTTGGGTGCTGGACGATGGGCGGTTGGTGGTGACGTATTCGAATGAAACGCATCCGAGCAACAGCCAGCTCATCTCGTTGCGGGTTTCGACAGATGGCGGCGTGACGTGGGGGGCGGAGTCGTATGCGGTGAATCAGGTCGGCGGTAGCAACCTGCGGCCAGGGATGTCGCAGATGGTGCGGATGGCGAATGGGAAATACTTTCTTGTGTATGAGGTGGTCAATTCGGGCAACGCGGATGTGTATTGCAAGACCTCCGATGATGGCGTGACGTGGGCGGCAGGAATCGGGACCAAGATCCCCTGCCAGCATTGCGGGCCGTTTGTGATGTCGCTGCCAAATGGCGTGCTGCTGGTTTCATCGTGCGAAAACCAGATTTCTTTCAGCGAAGACTACGGTGCGACGTGGCAGCTCAACGATCCGGGCTGGATTGCGCCGTTTCAATTCACCTGGCCGGCGCTTTATCTTACGAAGACCAACGAGGTAGGGCTGATGCTGGTGACGAACGGGGTGAAGCTGCGCTTCGGGACGGTTGCGCCACGGCCGGCGTGGGCGAATCCGTTTGTGGCGGATTTCAATGGCGGCACGGATGCAGGTTGGGCGCGGTATGGCGGGAATTTTTCGCTGAGCAATGGATGTTATTTCTTGAACGATGCGGGCACGACTGGCAAGGCGATGACGGGTGATGGATTCTGGAGCGATGGTACGCTGGAGGCGGACGTGCAGGTCAACTCGGCGGGCAATGCGGGTTTAATGTTCCGCACGACCAATCCAGATTACGTGGGGCCAGATAATGCGATGGGATATTATGTGGGACTCGACACGACGGGTTCAGTTTTGCTGGGACGTATGAATAATGCGTACACGGGCCTCACCAATAAATCGATGACTGTGGCGACGAATACGTGGTATCACCTCAAGGTGAACATGCAGGGCGGGCTGTTGAGTGTGTTTGTGGATGACATGGCGACGCCGAAGTTCACGCGAACGGAGACGAATTTTACGCGCGGGCAGATCGGCGTGCGCGCGTTTCAGTGCAACGCGCAGTTCGATAACGTGACGTTTTCCAATGCGGTGCCGATGGAACTGCAATTGAGCAACGAAGGCGGGCAGGTTCAGGTTTCGTGGCCACAAACGTCGGTGGGTGTGAAGTTGTGTACGCAAACTAACCTAACGATGACGTCGCCGTTTCATCCGACGAATCAACCGGTGTTGACGAATCGGACTTGGATGATGCAGTTGGATGCGTCGGCGGATGCGGGGTCGCAGTTTTTTTGGCTGAGGTCGGAGTAAGCGTAATGCGTGATCTGGAACGAACGACTGATAGACTAAGTCTGATAGCACGCGTTTTAGGTAAGCCGAGTGCTCTAACAGGGAAGGGGCGAGTTACATTTTGGAAACGGGGTGACTTATTAGTGAGTAAGTGGAGCGTGTTAGTCTTCCGACTGACAGTGGCGGCTTCATTCAAACCGTGATTCGACCAATTCGTGAGTGACAACAATGTTGCCGATGCTTGTTCGGATTACATCTGTTTAAGATGTTCTATTTCAATCACATACTCATGTCTCGGTTGCTTGAATCGGATGGAGCTTAGCCAGTAGCCTTTATAACAATCGCTTTCATCGGTTTTCTTCGTGCAGTCTATAAGTGTCAATTATGGTATCTTAGTCATTCTCCTATTCTGAGCCTGCGGTTATTGCTACCCGTATAAATCCAGATTGACGTCTATTAGCGCCTTAGCTTGACTGTAATAAGTATAGGTGGTTGGAGTGCCGCTTGTATCTCTTCAATTTTTACACACAGTCAGAAACTATAAGGGAAGCTTTATGAAGAAAAGTTGCGTTGGTGCAATTCTCGGACTCGCAGTAAGCGTCTTGTCCGCCCACGGTCAAGGGAGCATTTACTTGTACACGTACAATTTTGCCCAGACGAACCAAGTAACTTACGGGGCGGGCTCCGGTGGAACTGTCGGTGCGCCGGTAAGCTCCGCCTTCAAAGTCGGCGTTTATTGGGCAGACGGAATTGTGGCCGTCACTAATGATCCTACAGGAGTGGCAGATCCCTCGACGCTGGGGCCGCTAACGCTCGGCACGGGCGACGGGTCTGAGGGGCCAACGCTGCAGGGTTATATCGTGTCGCCCAATTATTTCACCATGATGCCGCAGACGAACGCGATAGCGACGGTTGTTGTGGTCGTCTATAACGGCACCAGTTACCTGACTTCTGACGTTCGTGGGCATTCGCCAGCCTATCAGGTTTTCCCCACCCCGCAGAGCGCCTCGCCACCGACAATCGGGGATACGATGCCCGGATTTTCGGTGTTCCCCGCCGAAGTTGCACCCGAGACGAATTCCCCAGCTTTTACCCAGCAGCCGACGAATAGGACGGTCAATGCTGGTTTGCCGGTCGCTTTCAGCGCGACGGTTACCGGCACAGCGCCATTATTTTATCAATGGCGGTTCAATGGAACCAATATCGGAGGCGCAACTGGCGCGGCCTACAACATTGCGTCGGCTCAAACGAGTCATGCGGGTTTATATAGTGTGCGGGTCACTAATCTTTTTGGCTCGGTGCTTAGTTCCAATGCGCAGTTGACTGTTGTGGTGCCACCCGTGACCAACCCGCCAGCGTTCACACAACAGGCGACCAATCGCACGGTCACCGCCGGGGCCTCAACGACCTTCAGTGCGGCAGTGACCGGTAGTTCGCCGCTAGCCTACCAATGGCGCTTTAATGGAACCAACCTCGCCGGGGCCACCAACATCACCTACAGCATCGGCTCGGTGCTGTCGAATCATGCCGGACTTTATAGCCTGCGTGTGACCAATCTTTATGGAGCGGCGGTGAGCTCTAATGCGCAACTATCGCTCGGCGGAGGGACGCAGCCAGCGTTTACGCAGCAGGCGACCAATCGCACGGTGACGGAGGGATTGCCAACGACGTTTAGCGCGACGGTAACAGGCACAGCGCCGCTGGCGTACCAATGGCGTTTCAACGGGACGAATATTTTTGGCGCCACCAATGCGGCTTACAACATTGCGGCGGTTCAAGTGGGTCAAGGTGGGCCATATAGCCTGCGGGTTACCAATCTTTATGGAGCAGCGGTGAGTTCCAATGCGGCGCTCACGGTTGAGACAACGCCTCCACCGCCGACGGCACCCTCAATCTATTTTAATCCCTCGAACCGGACGGTGGCCGTGGGTTCGTCGACGACCTTCAGTGTGGAGGCGACGGGTACGGCGCCTTTGAGTTTCCAATGGCGGTTTAACGGCATCGACATCACAAATGCGACGGGTACGACGTACGCCATAGCATCGGTGCAGACCAATGACGCCGGAATTTACAGCGTGAGCGTGACCAATCTTTATGGCGCGGATTTGAGCACCAATGCGTTGCTGACGGTCACCAACGTGCCGGCCGGTGATCCGCCGCTGATTACCCAGCAGCCGACGAATCGCACGGTGACGGTCGGTTCGTCGACCGCCTTTAGCGCCGGAGTTACTGGGACTGCGCCGCTTTCGTATCAGTGGCGATTCAACGGCTTCAATATCACGAATGCGACCAACCTGACTTATAGCATTGCGGCCGCACAATCCAATCAAGCGGGGCTTTACAGCCTGCGCGTGACGAATCTTTTCGGTTCGGCGCTCAGCTCGAATGCGTTGCTGACGGTCGTGCCGCCGGTCACGAACCCGCCGCCGTCCGGGCTGGTGCCTCAAATCACGAGCTTTAGTCCGCCGCTCGGTGCCAGCGGAAGCCAGGTTGTTTTGATTGGCACAAACTTTGGCACGGTCGCCGCGAGTAACATTGTTTACTTCGGTGCGGTGCGGGGGACGGTTACGCAGGTTACCTTGAACAGTTTGACGGTGACGGTTCCGGCGGGCGCCACGTACGCAGCGCCCGCCGGAACCGTCACCGTCAAACTGTTCAAGGTAACCTG
>Ga0105240_10008535_pt1 | contig 14639 bp, 14 predicted proteins | sample KBSC54metaG_FD_80426 | JGI IMG/M metagenome (GOLD analysis project Ga0105240, IMG submission 80426) | Corn rhizosphere microbial communities from Kellogg Biological Station, Michigan, USA - KBS C5-4 metaG | ecosystem: Host-associated > Plants > Roots > Rhizosphere > Soil | place: Michigan, USA... | reverse complement strand
CGCTGGTTCTGATTTACAGCCATGCCGCTCATTCGATGAGCTTTCGACTGGCACAGAATCTCACATTCGAAAGTAGCTGTCCAATCAGCAGCAGCGACGCTCGGTCCAGTGGCCTGGACGCGCAATCCCGGTGGAGATCAAGTTCACAGGCGCTTATTTCTTGCGCACCATCGTATAAATTCGGTTATTCAGCGCGAAGACCATCGCGCCGCGATGCAGACGATGGAAGCGCACCTCGGAGCAGCCGGTGTCCAGTGTCGTGATGTTGTTCGGGTCGTCGAAACCGAGGGCGCCGGCGGCGGCCAGCGCAGCGGCGGCACCCCCCACCATTTCGCCGCGCGGCTCCGCGAGCATTCCTTCGAAGATCAGGTCGGGCCCGACGACTTCGACCTTGTATTGCGGTTTCGCGCATCCAAGCGGCCGCGGGCCTGTCACGCGTTGCGCAGTGAAGGTCACGCGTTTTCCGGCAAGGCGCTTCGATTCCGCGGAGCGCGGAGGATGCGTGGGGTCGGCCCAGGGCGCGATCGCCGAGCCGGTGATCGCCCATGACCCGGCATAGCTGTGCCAGTCGGCGGCAGAAGCAGAGCCGAAGAACGCAGCGACCACAAGGCATGCGCCGATGGCCGCTCTTTCCATTCGCTTGTTCATTCTCGAGGCACCTTTTGAAGCGTCGCCGGCAAATTGTGGCACACGGGACGAGGCCGTTTCGTTGCGTTGTACACAGAGGCCTGCCAGCCGTTCGCATTGGCGACCGGTTCTCGCCGTGATAACGTTGCCGGATCCGATTTCGAGGATGTTTCGTTGACCGCAGGAACACTGATCCGCAACGGCACGGTCGTGACGATGGACGCCTGCCGCCATATCGTCGCCGATGGCGCGGTCGCCGTTTCCGGCAACCGGATCGCCGCAGTCGGAAAGTCGGCGGCGCTTCGCGCGCAATTTCCGCATTACGAAGAGGTCGACGCCACCGGCAAGCTGGTCATCCCTGGCCTCATCGACGCGCACAACCATCCCGCGCACTTCCTGTCGAAGGGACTCTTCGACGACATCGAGATCCGCGAGCGCTGGGCGACGCGGCTGTATCCGTTCGACACGAGGATCGGCGCCGATCAAAGCTATTGGGGAGCGCTCGGCACGTTTGCCGAAATGATCCGCTCGGGCACGACCTGCTTCGCCGATCCGGGAGGATTTCATCCGGACGCAACGCTTATGGCGGCGAAGGCGATCGGCATCCGCGGCGTGGTCACGCGCTCGACCGGCGACATCTCCGACGCCGAGCGGCCGATGCCCGACAGCCTGCTGATCACCCCGGCGAGCGCAATTGCGGCCACCGAACAGCTTCACGATCGCTGGCACGGCACGGAAAACGGCCGCCTGCGCGTCTGCTTCGGATTGCGGAGCGCGACAACGGTCAGCGACGAGCTTTGCCGCGCCGTTAAGGCGGCCGCAGAGCGGCGCGGCACCGGGATCCACGTTCATCTCGCGACGACGCCCGCCGAGAACCAACAGGTGATGGCGAAGTGGGGCTGCCGCTCCGTCGCGCGTTACGAGCAGCTCGGACTGCTCGACGCGAACCTGTACGCGGTGCACATGGGTGCGCTCGACGATGCCGAAGTCGAGCTGATCGCGCGTCGCGACGTAAAGGTCGGCCATTGTCCGTCGGCCAGCATGCTGGGCGCATTCGGCTGCATTGCGCACGGCAAGTTTCCCGAGCTGATCGCCGCGGGCGCGACGGTCGCGATCGGAACCGACGCCGCCGCGATCAGCCGCTTCCTCGACATGGTCCGCGAAATGTATCTCGCCGCGTGCGCGCACAAGGACGCGCGCGCCGACGCCCGCGTGATGGGCGCGCACACCGCGATGGAAATGGCGACGATCAACGGCGCGAAAGCGCTGCTGTGGGACGATGCGATCGGGTCGCTCGAGGCGGGCAAGTGCGCCGACCTTGCGCTGATCGACATGGAAGCGCTCGAATGGTATCCGCGACCGCAAGTCAATCCGGTCGCGAATCTCGTCTATTCGAGCGGCGGTCATCGCGTCGACAGCGTGATGATCGACGGCAACTGGGTGCTGCGCGACCGGCGGCTGACGACGATCGACGAAGCGGAATTGAAGGTTCGCTCGCAGCAGGCTGCGCGCGAGATGCTGGTGCAGACGGGGATACCGGAAGTGCAGCACTGGCCGGTAGATTAGCCGTCGTCCCCGCGCACGCGGGGACTTAAGCGGCGTTTGACGAAAGACACCGGGTTCCCGCCTGCGCGGGAACGACAACAGGAGGAGAAATCGATGATGTTGAAATATGTTCGACTTGCCACAGCCTTGTTGCTGCTCGCGCTCGGCGTAACGCAATCATTCGCCCAGCAACGCGGCGGCACGCTGAAGGTGGTGCTCTTTCCCGAGCCGCCGGCGCTCGTATCGCTGGCGACGCCATCGGTCTACGCCGGCGTGGTGTCGACGAAAATCCACGAAGGGCTCGTCACCTACGACTTCGCGATGAACCCGAAGCCGGCGCTCGCCGAGAGCTGGTCGACGAGCGCCGACGGCAAGACCGTCACCTTCAAATTGCGCAAAGGCGTGACCTGGCACGACGGCCAGCCGTTCACCGCCGCCGACGTCAAGTTCTCGCTCGAGCAGGTGTGGAAGGTCCTGCATCCGCGCGGACGCACCACGTACGCGAACGTGACGTCGGTCGAAACGCCCGACGATTACACGGTCGTCGTCAGGTTCAGCGCGCCCGCGCCGGCGCTGATGGCATCGCTTTCGGCAGCCGAATCGCAGGTGCTGCCGAAGCACATCTACGAAGGCACCGAGTTCACGAAGAACCCGAAGTTCACCGCGCCGATCGGCACTGGCCCATTCATGTTCAAGGAATACAAGCGCGGCGAATATATCTCTCTGGTGCGCAACCCGAACTACTGGGACAAGGGCAAGCCGTACCTCGACGGCATCACCGTGCTGATCGTCCCCGATGCGGGCGCGCGCGCCGCGCTGTTCGAGACCGGCGAAGCCGACATCGGCTATTTCAATCCGGTCGCGCTGGTCGACGTCGAGCGTCTGAAGAAACTGCCCGACCTGGCGGTCGAGACAAAGGGCTACAACTACTTCGCGCCGGTATTCGTCCAGGAGATCAACCTGCGCGACCCATACCTGAAGGACGTGCGCGTGCGGCAGGCGATCATGCACGCGCTCGACCGCAAGTTCATCGTCAACAACATCTGGTTCGGCTACGGGAAGGAAGCGACCGGGCCGATATCGTCGGCGGTCGCGCGCTTCTACAGCGCCGACGTGCCGAAATATCCGTTCGACGTCGCGAAGGCGAACAAGATCCTCGACGATGCCGGCTACGCGCGCGGCGCCAACGGGATGCGGTTCAAGATCACGCACGTGAATACGGTGTTCTCCGAATCGGCGCGGACGGCCGACTACTTCAAGCAGGCCTTGGCGCGCATCGGCATCGAAGTCGAGCTGAAGTCATACGACGTCGGCGGCTTCATCCGCGAGATCTACACCAACTACAACTTCGGCGTGACGAACAATTTCATGTTCTGCCTGCCGGATCCGAGCGTCGGCGTGCAGCGCCTGTACACGACCGCGAACATCAAGTCCGGCGTGCCGTTCGCCAATGCGCCCGGCTACTCGAACGCGGTCGTCGACAAGGACATGGAGACCGCGCAGACCGAGAACGATCCGGCGAAGCGCGCCGCGCTGTACGCCGATTTCCAGCGCCAGGTGCAAACCGACCTGCCCGCGCTGGTGCTGTTCGAGATGGACTACATCACGCTCTACAACAAGCGCGTGTTCAATCACACGATGGGCGCCGAAGCGCCGTTCGCGTCGTTCGCCGACATCTACATCAAGAAATGAATCGTGTCGTGAGTCCGCGCAGCCCCGACTCACGGCACTACTAGCGGCCGCCGGTGCCGCGGCTCGCCAGTTTCCTTTTCCGGCGCATCGCGCAGGCGGTGCCGACAGTGCTGCTGATCGTCGTCGTCAACTTCTTCGTGCTGCGCGCCGCGCCGGGCGACGTCGTCGACGTGCTGGCGGGCGAGTCCGGCGCAGCGACTGCCGAGTACGTCGACAACCTGCGGCACCTGTATGGGCTCGACCAGCCGGCCGTCGTCCAGCTCGGGCGTTACATGGGAAGGCTGCTGACGTTCGACCTCGGTTACTCGTTCCGCTTCAACACCCCGGTATTCGACCTGATCGCGCAACGGCTGCCGGCGACGCTGCTGCTGATGAGCGTCGCGATCGTGCTCGCGATCGTCCTCGGCGTCGTGCTCGGCGCGACCGCGGCGCGCAACGTCGGGCGTCCGCTGGATGGAGCGATCTCGGTGTTCGCGCTGCTCGCCTATGCGACGCCGACCTTCTGGATCGGGCTGATGCTGATCGTCCTGTTCGGCGTCAACCTGCGGTGGCTTCCGACGAGCGGAATGATGACGATCGGCGCCGGCCTCTCCGGTGCTGCGCTGGTGGCCGATGTCGCGCGCCACCTGGTGCTGCCTGGCCTGTCGCTCGCCCTGTTCTTCGTTGCGATCTATACGCGGATGACGCGCGCGTCGATGCTGGAGATCCACGGGCTCGACTACATCCGCACCGCCCATGCGAAGGGCCTTTCCGACAATCGCGTCACGTACGTGCACGTGCTGCGCAATGCCGTGCTGCCCGTCGTCACCGTCGCCGGGATGCAGGTCGGGACGCTGCTCGGCGGCTCGGTGCTGATCGAGACCGTGTTCGGCTGGCCCGGGCTCGGACGACTCGCGTTCGAAGCGGTGATCCAGCGCGACGCGAACCTGCTGCTCGGCATCCTGTTCATGTCGTCGCTGCTGGTGATCGCCGTCAACATCGTGGTCGACCTGCTGTACGCGGCGCTCGATCCGCGGATCGAGATGCGCTGACATGCGCGGCGCCTGCTTTCTTGCTGCGATTGTCAAGGGCGGAGACCGGAATTGAGCGCCGGTTCGTCGCCACGCACCGTGTTGCCCACGCGACTGTCGCGCTCGTTCTGGCGCTCGCTGCTGCGCCGCTGGACCACGGCGGCCGGCCTCGCGATTCTTCTCGGTGTGATCGCGATGGCGCTCACCGCGGGGCTCGTGTTCCCCGACGACCCGTGGACGATGGTCGCGAAGCCGCTGCTGTGGCCGGGTGAGGATGCGGCAGTGCCACTGGGCTCCGACCTGCTCGGCCGCAACATCCTCGCCGGCATTTTCTACGGCGCGCGCGTGTCGCTGTGGATCGGCATCGCGGCGACCGTCGCCGCGATCGGCTTCGGGCTCGTCGTCGGCGCGCTCGCCGGATATTACGGCGGGCTGGCCGACGACCTGCTGATGCGGATCACCGAAGTGTTCCAGACGGTGCCGCCGGTGATCTTCACGATCGTCATCGTCACGATCATGCGGCCGTCGATCACGACGATCGTCATCGTGATTGCGCTGGTGTCGTGGCCGGCGGTCGCGCGGCTCGTTCGCGGCGAGTTCATTGCGCTACGGGCACGTGAATTCGTCCAGGCCGCCCGCGCGATCGGAATGAGCGACCTGCGGATCATCGCGACGCAGATGCTGCCCAATGTCCTCGCGCCGATCGTCGTCTATGCGTCGATCATGGTGGCCAGCGCGATCCTGACCGAGTCGGCGCTGTCGTTCCTCGGACTGGGCGACCCGAACGTGATGAGCTGGGGGCTGATGATCGGCGCCGGCCGGGAAATGCTGCGCACGTCGTGGTACATCACCGCGATTCCAGGCGCCGCGATCCTGCTGACGGTGCTCTCGCTGAACCTGATCGGCGATGGATTGAACGATGCGCTGAATCCGAAGCTGGCGCAGCGCTGATCGCGTGAAGGCTTCAGGATCTTTCCGGCGCGCTCAATGAACCGTCGGTGGGCGCAGGAAGCTGAGCACGACGCCCGAACGCAACCGATACGAACCCGGCTCCGTTTCGACGGCGCCGCGGACGTCCTCGAGCGTCAGTTCGACCTCGCCTTCGGCAGCCGATGCCTCGAGGACGATGTCGTCGGCAACGAGCGCGCCGTCGGGATCGCAGGAATATCCCGCGACGAACATCCGGCCGTCGATCCGCACGAACCTGGCGTCTTGCATTGCGAACAGGATGTCCATGTTTGTCTCCGGTGATTGCTGCGACGGGGCTGCGACGGCCGGTTCAACGATTGGCCGCGCTCCCCCTGTCTGATACTGAGTTGCAGGAACGGGAGAAATCGTTCACTGCCGGCGATTTTTGGGCCCCGCCGGCGCTCACCCGGATGCGGCTGACTACCCGCTCAGCCGTGGCTCGCGAGCGCGGAGCGGCGCGGTTTCAGCCCGGCGCCCACCATCGCGCCGATGACGAGCCACAGGACAGCGTTGGCCGCATAGGTGGAACCGACGAAGCGCCGCGCCGCTTCGGCGGAATGAATCGACGACGGCTCCGCCAGATGCGGCGCCCCGATCGCATGCGGCGCGATCAGCAGCGCGACACCGAGCACACGCAGCAGCGGCGACGTGCAGAACGCCGCGATCGCCAATCCGGCGCCCGTCGCGAGCGCCGTGCCGGCCCACCACAACTGGCGCGCATCGAGCGCCGCGGCCGCGCTTCCGGGCAGTTCCGGCGGCAGGCCGAGCGACGGCGCGACGAACAGTGCCGCAAAGCCGGCGAGGCCATAAATCGCTCCGGCCCTCCATCCTTCGGCGCCGCGCAAGGTCATCGCCGCCGCGACGAGGAGCGCAAATCCGGTCGCGATGACGATGTTGGCCGCGGCGGTCGCGAACAGTCGTTCGGCCGCATTCGCCGGCTCCCACGCAGCATGCGCGTGCGCGTCGGCCGGTTGCGCCGCCGATTGCTTCGTTGCGGCGGCGGCTTCCTCGCGCAGTTCCGCATCGCGAATCATCGGCTCGATCGAAACCCGCTGGATGGCGGTCAGCAGCAATCCGGATACCAGTCCCGCCAGTGCGGCAGCCGTTGCGATTCGCCTGAACATTCCGGACCGATCAATGGCAGGGAAAGCCGGCCGAGTGCCGGGAGTCGTGCGCGCCATTGTGAATCGCCTCGACCTGCGCAAAGCCCGATACGTAGACCAGCAGCAGCCCGAAGCCGGCGGCACAGAGCGCGGCCGCGATTTTCGCGCGCTCGACTGATTGGGGGCGGTCCGGGGTGGCGGCCGCTGCGCGTTGTTCGATATGTTCCATGCTGATCGATTCTCCTCGTCTTCAACGATTGCTCACGGATCGGACCGCTGCAGCTCGATCGGCTTTCCATGAGGCGTCCGCCGCGCCGCTTCGTCCCACTGGTCGCGCCTGTGTGCAAGCAGCGCCCCGGTCACCAGCCCCTTCCGCGTGGCGATGCGTTCGAGCGCGGTGAGCCAATGCCGATAATAGTCGCCGCCGGTATCCGCGTCGCCGCGCGATTTCACTTCGGCGATCACTTCGGCCAGCGTCCCGGCCCATTCGGTCCATTCGAATGCGCCGCGCTCGTGCAGCGCGACGGTCATCGCAAAGGCCTGCGCCTGCCATGGCGCTTCGAACACCGGCCCGCCTTCGTCGCGCGGCAGGTCGGGCAGCGCTTCGCGCAATCCCGGCGGATCGCCTGCCGCCGATCGCGGTTCGATGGCCGACCCGGCAGATCTCATCGCGCCTCCAGATACGATTCCCAGCAGTCGACATTCACCGAGGCCGCTGTCGTGTCCGCGCCCCACAGGTCCTTCGCATCGAAGCGGACCGAATAGAGCCATTCCGGATGCTCGCCGCTGCCGGTCGCATTCTTATCGGGCAGCACGTGGACGCCGTGGACAATGACGATCGTTCCGGGCTTGCCGCGGCAGTAGCGCGGCAGGCGTGTGTGCGACGGCGGGTTGATGTTGCGCGCGCGGACGGCATCGCCGGCCTTGAAGCGCGCGGCGCTGTCGGATTTGCGCTCGGTCGGGGTGCCGCGCAACAAGGCTGCGGCGGCACGACCGGCTTCGAGCACGCGCACGTTGCCGCTCGGCGGCTCGCGCATGACGCCATCCTTCATCTCTTCGGGCGTCACCAGTCCGCGCTCGAGCAGCAGTTTGCTCATACCCTCGATCCAGATCCTGTAGTAGCTGCTCGACAGATATTTAGCGGCCGGCAACGTCTCGCGCGCCGAGCGCGACTGGTCGATGTTCCACTGGCCGGTCGCGCCCATCGCAACCGTCAGCGCCAGCGCCCGCCGCTCCCATGGCGCGTGGAATCGCGGCTCGTCGATCTCGGGATTCACCGGACCGTAATGCTGCATTCCGCCCATGTCGTGGACGCCGTTCATGGCTTCGCGTCCGCGGGCGAGAGCGGAAGGCCGGTGCCGATCATCGAGTCGCGCGTCACCAGTTGCTCGAGTCGATCCGCGCTCCAGCCTTCGGTGCCCGCAGGCCGTTGCGGCAGCACCAGGTAGCGGATTTCGGCGGTCGAATCCCAGACACGCAACTCTTTGTCCTCGGCCACCTTGACGCCGAATTCGTCGAGCACGCCGCGCGGATCGATCACTGCGCGCGAACGATACGGCGCCGACTTGTACCAGACCGGCGGCAGGCCGAGCACCGCCCACGGATAGCACGAGCACAGCGTGCAGACGACCATGTTGTGGACGCGTTCGGTGTTCTCCAGCGCCACCATGTGCTCGCCCTGGCGCCCGGTGTATCCGAGCGACGCGATCGCCGCGGTCGCATCGCGCAGCAGCCAGTCGCGAAATGCGGGATCGGCCCACGCCTTCGCCACGACGCGCGCGCCGTTGCGCGGACCGACCTTCGATTCGTACGTCTGGATGATGATGTCGAGCGCCTTCGGATCCACGTAGCCTTTCTCGACGAGCAGCGATTCGAGCGCGCGAACGCGCAGGTCCATCTCCGGCAACTCGGAGCCATGATCGTGGTCGTGGCCGTCGTGATCATGACCTTGATCGTGCGCGCGGTCGTTCGTGCCGTGATGGCGCTCGCCGTGATCCTGCTCGTTGTGCTCGTGCTCGCTGTGCTGGTTCGACATCTGGCCTCCTGTGCGCTGCGCAGTGACAACATCGGCTACGCGTCGTTCAATCCTTTTACCCCAGCGCGACAATTTTTGCCAACTGCATTGCCATGTCGCGCGCCGATCCCGACCGGCACCGAAATATTTTCCGGCTTTTTCGATTGTCCGTATATCCGGAATTGTTTCATAGCGCACTGACACCATTCGAGCCGCGCTGCAACATCTGGGGCGTTGCAGGCAGTGAGAGATGGCGATGGCAGAGAAGCGAAACGGCCCCGATAAACTTTCCGGAATCGGCCGTGCCCGACGCCGGTTTCTGACTGAAGCAGGCGCTCTGGCGGGCGGCGCCGCAGTCGCTCCGTACGTGCATGGCGCCGACCCACCGCAGGCGAGGGCACCCGCCACTTCGCCAGGCGCTCCGGCAACATCGGGCGCCGCGCCCGCCGTCACGCATACGCGGTTGATCGTCAACGGACGCTCGCACGAGCTCGATCTCGATCCGCGCGTCACGCTGCTCGACGCGTTGCGCGAGAACCTGCGCCTGACTGGAACGAAAAAAGGCTGCGACCGCGGTCAATGCGGCGCATGCACCGTCCTCGTCAACGGCAGGCGGATCAATTCCTGCCTGTCGCTCGCTGCGGCGCACGACGGAGACGAAGTGACGACGATCGAAGGCCTCGGCACGCCGGCGGCGATGCATCCGATGCAGAAGGCATTCGTCAGCCTCGACGGCTACCAGTGCGGCTACTGCACGCCGGGACAGATCTGCTCGGCTGTCGCACTGCTTTCCGAAGCCGAAGCGGGCGCCGCCAGCGCCGTGACGCGCGATGTCCGCGCCGGCGGACCGGCGCGGCTCAATCCCGAAGAGATTCGCGAGCGGATGAGCGGCAACATCTGCCGCTGCGGCGCGTACGTCAACATCGTCGCGGCAATCACCAGCGTCGCGCCAAAGGGAAGGACCTGAACATGCGTGCATTCACTTACGAGCGCGCGGACTCGGTCGACGCAGCGATCTCCGCGGCAGCCCCGCTTCCTTCAGAGACGAAATTCCTCGCCGGCGGCACCAACCTGCTGGACCTGATGAAGGGCGATGTCGAAAGGCCCGTGCGCATCGTCGACATCAACCGGCTTCCGCTGGCGCAGATCGTCGAGCTGCCCGGGGGCGGACTGCGCATCGGCGCGATGGTGCGCAACAGCGACGCGGCGAACAACCGTCTCGTGCGCACGCGCTATCCGCTGCTCACGCAAGCGCTGCTGGCCGGCGCATCGCCGCAGTTGCGCAACATGGCGAGCACCGGCGGCAACCTGCTGCAGCGCACGCGCTGCTACTATTTCTACGACGCATCGTTTCCCGCATGCAACAAGCGCAATCCGGGCTCGGGCTGCGCCGCGCGCGAGGGGCTGAACCGTATCCACGCAATCTTCGGCGCCAGCGACAAGTGCGTCGCGACGCATCCGTCGGACATGGCGGTCGCGCTCGCGGCGCTCGATGCCACGGTCGAAGTGCGTGGTCCATCGGGGACACGCCGCATCCCGATGCGCGACTTCCACCGGCTGCCCGGCGACACGCCGCAGCGCGATACGAACCTCGAGCCGGGCGAGTTGATCACCGCGGTCGAGCTGCCGCCATCTCAGTTCGCCGCGCATTCGCACTATCTGAAGATTCGCGATCGGGCGAGCTACGCCTTTGCGCTGGTGTCGGTCGCCGCGGCGCTCGACATGCAGGGGCCGGTGGTGCGCGAGGCGCGCATTGCGCTCGGTGGTGTCGCGCACAAGCCGTGGCGCGTCGAGCGCGCGGAGCAGATGCTCGCAGGCCGCCGGCTGGATTCGGCCGCCATTGCCGCCGCGGCGAACGCCGCCGTCGAAGGCGCCGTGCCGCTCGCCGACAATGCATTCAAGGTCAAGCTCGCGCGCGCCGCGATCGGCGAGGCGCTGGAGACTGCCGGAGCGATGTCATGAACGACCAATCTTCAATCGTCGGGCGTCCGCTCGACCGCGTCGATGGCCCGCTGAAAACCTGCGGCGTCGCGCGCTATGCGGCGGAATTCTTCCCGTCCAACCTCGCCTACGCAGTGATCGTGCAGAGCACCGTGCCGGCCGGCAAGGTGCGTCTCGATGTGTCGGCAGCCAGGGCGATGCCAGGGGTCGTCTTCATTCTCACGCACGACAATGCGCCGGAGTTGCCGCAGAAGGGACGCGGCGCGGTCAACCCGCCGGCCGGCCGCACGCTTTCGCTGATGCAGGACGACGACGTTCACTACAACGGCGAGCCGATCGCGGTGGTCGTGGCCGACACGTTCGAGATCGCGTCGGAGGCGGCATCGCGGATCCGCGTCGACTATGCAACGGCGCCGGCGTCGCTGAGCTTCGAGCAGGCGAAGTCGTCCGCGTACAAGCCGGAAAAGCTCACGCGCGACCAACCCGACAAGTCGTGGGGCGATGTCGACGCCGGCCTGGGCGCAGCGGCCGTTCGCGTCGACCATGTCTACACGACGTCGATGGAGCATCACAACCCGATGGAGCCGCACGCGACGGTCGCGCACTGGGAAGGCGACCGGCTCACGGTCTACGACGCGACACAATATGTGTCCGGCGTGCGCGAGACGCTGTCGAAGACGCTTGGCGTTCCGGTGGAGAAGATCCGCGTCGTCGACCCGTTCGTCGGCGGCGGCTTCGGGTGCAAGGGCTCGGCGTGGTCGCATGTCGCGCTTGCCGCGCTGGTCGCGCGCGCGGCGCAGCGGCCGGTCAAGCTCGTGATGGCGCGCTGGCAGATGTTCGGGCCGGTCGGCGGACGGCCGCGCACCGAGCAGCGCGTGCTGCTGGCGGCGCAGCGCGACGGCAAGCTGACCGCGCTCCGCCATGACGTCATTTCGCATACGTCGGTGATGGAGGACTATGCCGAAGCGTCGACGGCGCCGACGCGCGCGCTCTATGCATGCGAGAGCGGCGCGGTCACGCAGCGGCTCGTCAAGCTCAACGTCGGTGTGCCGACATTCCAGCGCGCGCCGGGCGAATCGACCGGCACCTTCGCGGTCGAATCGGCGATGGACGAGCTCGCCTACGAGCTCGGCATGGATCCGGTCGCGCTGCGGCTGCGCAATTACGCCGAGGCCGAGCCGTCGACCGGCAAGCCATTTACGAGCAAGCGCCTGCGCGAGTGCTATGCGCTCGCCGCGCGCAAGTTCGGCTGGGCGCGCCGCAACCCGAAGCCCGGGTCGATGCGCGACGGGCGCCAATTGATCGGTTGGGGAATGGCGACCGCGACATATCCTGCGCATCGGCAGCCGGCGTCCGCGTCGGCGAGGCTGTTGCGCGACGGCACGGTGCTCGTGCAATCGGGCACGCATGACCTCGGCACCGGCACCTACACGATCATGACGCAGATCGCCGCCGATGCGCTCGGCATGCCGTTCGAGCGCGTGCGCTTCGAGCTGGGCGACACGATGATGCCGAAGGCGCCGGTGTCGGGCGGCTCGACGACGGCATCGAGCGTGGGGCCCGCGGTGCAGGAGGCCTGCCGCGCGCTGCGCGAGAAGATCGTCAATGCGGCGATTGCCGATGGCGGATCGCCGCTGTATCGCGCGGCCGCCACCGATGTCGACTTGCGCGACGGCACTCTCGTCGCCCGCAACGGACGGCGCGAGACGCTCGGCGCGCTCGCCTCGCGGCAGAGCGCGCCGATCGAAGCGAAGGGTGACGCCAAACCCGACGAGGCGCAGAAAACCGCATCGCGCTCGTTCGGCGCGTTGTTCGTCGAGGTGCGCGTCGATCCGGCAACCGGCGTGCTGCGCGTGCCCCGAGTCGTCGCCGCGTATACGGTCGGGCGGTTGATGAATGCGAAGACCGCGAGAAGCCAGCTCCAGGGCGGGATCGTCTGGGGTCTCAGCCAGGCGCTGTTCGAAAAGAGCCTGCTCGACGAGCGCTATGGGCGGTTCGTCAACGGCAATCTCGCCGAATATCACGTCCCGGTGAATGCCGACATCCAGGCGATCGACGTGGATTTCGTCGACGAGAACGACACCGCGTTCAACCCGCTCGGCGCCCGCGGCATCGGCGAGATCGGCATCACCGGCGTCGCCGGGGCCGTCGCCAATGCAGTCTTCCATGCGACCGGAAAACGCATCCGGGACCTGCCGATCACCCTCGACAAGTTGATCGCATAGGCGGCTCTCGCCTGATAAAGGCGTCTCGCGCAAGCGTCTCCAGGGCGTTTCGCGCGGGTTCCTCAGAGCGCCTCTCACATGGCGGTTGGCGCAGACGGACCGACTGGCGGTTCGTGCTGCGTCCCAGGCGGCGATGTCGTTCGCGCGCCTTTTTCATCGGGCGCGACAGGCACCCGGCCAGCGCAGCGGGTGGGCCGACAAGCGGGCATCGCCACGAACCGTCGCGCCCTCAGAATCGGCGGACAACAAGAATACCACTCGGGGCCCGTCCCATTTCCGGCCAGGGTCTTGCGTCATCGTGAAAAAGCTCCACTGTGTCGCTGTCGCTTTAGCTCTGCTGCTCTGCGCGGCATCGCCGCTTTTCGCCGGTAATCCGACCAATCCGATCCTGTTCGTCACGCAGGTGCCGATCCCGGAGGAAGTGAACACGCGCGACATCACGCAGAGCTTCCTGTCGACCGCGTCGCCGTTCTCGAACCATCTTGCGGATACGACGCACGCGGGACGCGGCGGCTCGCTGTTGGTGCGCTTCAGCAATGGGCAGGTCGTCGACCTCCTGGCCGTCGCCGACTGGAGCGCGATCGCAGGCGGGCAGCCGCCTGCCGATGCGATGGCAGTGCGCAATCCGGCGGTCAACTGGACGGCGACGAAGGCGATCTTCAGCATGACGACCGGCAAGCCGAGCGTCCCGAACGACAACACGCCGTACCTGTTCCAGCTCTACGAGATCACGCTGCCGACGCAGGCGCAGCTCAACGCGAGCACGAAGCCGGTGCTGACGAAAGTGGCGAACCAGCCGGACTACAACAACGTCTTTCCGGTTTACGCGCAAGGCGGCAGGATTGTGTTCGCGAGCGACCGCCCGTACAACGGCCAGCCGCATCTCCTGCAACGCGAGGAGTACCTGGGCCTGCCGACAGTGTCCGGCCTGTGGGTGCTGGATCCGGCCGATGCTTCGTCGCTGCAATTGATTCATCACGCGCCGAGCGGCGCGTTCTCTCCGTTCATCGACAGCGCCGGCCGCGTGATCTTCACCAACTGGGATCACCTGTCGCGCGACGGCGAGGCGCTCTCCGACTATCGCGCAGGCGATCCGAATCCGCCGTACAACGAGAACTGGACGCAGACCTTCAACGGCTCCGGCGATTTCGACGACGAGGCCGCCGCGGCGAACTTCGCGAAAGTCACGACGATGCCCACCGAGGACACGTTCGATCCGTTTCCCGAGCCGCGCGGCAACGATCGCAAGACACTGCTTACGTTCTATCCCAATCGCAACGGGATCGAGCTCAACATCTTCACGCCATGGATGGTGTCGCTGAACGGGACCGGCGCCGAGATCCTGAACCACGTCGGCCGCCACGAAGTCGGCTCGCAATTCATGCGCAGCTATACCAACGATCCCTACATCGTCGACTTCCTCCCGCAGTTTGCGCCCTCGGCGACCAACGGAAACTACGCGATCCACAAGTTCTTCCAGGATTTCTTCGCGCCGAAGGAAGACCCGCTGAAT
>Ga0105240_10008534_pt1 | contig 14643 bp, 10 predicted proteins | sample KBSC54metaG_FD_80426 | JGI IMG/M metagenome (GOLD analysis project Ga0105240, IMG submission 80426) | Corn rhizosphere microbial communities from Kellogg Biological Station, Michigan, USA - KBS C5-4 metaG | ecosystem: Host-associated > Plants > Roots > Rhizosphere > Soil | place: Michigan, USA... | reverse complement strand
TGCAGGAAGTCACGTTCGGGCGCTATCGCTTGAAAGCGTACCAGCAAACGGTACAAAATTTCATCCAACGGCTGCGTGAGTTTTGCCAGAGTCGAGGCATCAACTTCTTCACCGTGAGTTCGAACATGTCCCTGGAGGAACTCCTCCTGAAGCAACTGCGCCAGGCGGAGGTTTGGGCGTGACTCAGAACGGAAATCACCGCTTGTGGTCGGCTCGACCCGGTTCGGCCACTGCCTCCGCCGGCCACACCCGCCCGCACTTGGAGCCATGAATTTCCTCGCTCCAGCCGCTTTTGGTTTCGCCGCCGCGATCCCGGTGGTGATCCTGTTTTACCTGCTCAAGCGGAAGCGCGCCATCAAACTCGTTTCGAGCACGCTCTTGTGGCAGAAATTCCTTTCGGAAACCCAGGCCAGCGCTCCGTTTCAGAAACTGCGAAAAAACTGGCTGCTCATCCTGCAGATTGTTCTGCTGGTCCTCGCGGTGCTGGCCTTGGCCCGCCCGTACTTTGCCGCTCGGATGAAGACCGCGCAGCTCCGGGTGGTCATTCTCGATGCCTCAGCCTCGATGCAGGCAACCGATGAAACCCCCTCTCGGTTCGAGAAAGCTCGAGCGGAGGCCTTGAAATGGGTGGATGGGTTGGCGGGGAGTGATCAAATGGTGGTTTTGGAGGCTGGCGTGAACACGGAAGTCAAACAGTCGGCCACCAGTGAGAAGGCTGCGTTGCGGCGCGCCTTGCAGTCCTGTGTCTGTTCAGATGGCCCCACTCGCCTGGTGCCTGCTTTGAGGATGGCTGAATCGCTCGTCCGCGACCAGCGCGGGGCCGAGATTCACCTGTTCAGCGACGGTGCGGTGCCTGACTTAAGCGAGTTTGAGAACAAAGCGCTGCCGCTGGTGTACCATCAAGTCGGCAAGGGTTCGGATAACGTGGGCATCACCGCCTTGGATGTTCGAGCTAATCCTGAGGATTCCCGGCAGCGAGCTGTGTATGTGAGTGTGGCGAATTTTTCTTCCAACAGCGTCCAAACCGATTTGGAATTGCGACTGGATGATCGCCTGGTCGAAACCCGTCCGCTCACCTTGGGGGCCGGGGAGGTATCCCCGCAGGTATTCCTGGCCGCGCAGCAACGGGATGGGGTCTTCACGTTGCGCCTCACTGGCCAGGACCAACTGGCAGCCGACAACCAGGCGTCCATCGTGAGCCAATTGCCCAAACCGGTTAAGGTGTTGATGATCTCCCGGGGAAACCGGCTCCTGGAGAAGGCCCTGCGCGCGGCCGCCAATGTGGACCTGTTGGTTGCCAACGACCTGACCGATCCGGCGGCCGGCTTCGATTTTGTGGTTCTCGATGGGATCACGCCCGCGACGTGGCCGAAGGGAAATGTGCTGGCCTTTCACGTGGTGAATACCAATTGGCTGCCGGAGGTCACGCGTGTGGAAGGACCGGCGCTCGTCGATTGGAGATCCACTCACCCGTTGCTTCGGTATGCCGGGTTCGACAATGTGCAGATCGCGGAGAGCCTGGCCGCCAAAACGCCTACCTGGGCTGTCTCTCTTTTGGATTCCCCCCAGGCCCCGCTGATTCTGGCCGGTGAAATCGGCCGCCAACGGATCCTGTGGGTCGGCTTCGACGTTCTGGAAAGCAATTGGCCGCTGCGTGTGTCCTTTCCCATCTTCATCGCGAACGCCGTGGAATGGCTGAACCCGGCGAATGCCCAGGGCGGCCAGCTCTTGGTCAAGGCGGGAGAACCCTTCCGCCTGGGGCTGCTCCATCCGGAGAAGCAAGCGGAGGTGACTCCTCCAGGGGGACCGGCCCGGGCCTTTCCGATCGACCCCCAAGCCAACGAGTTCGTCTTCGGAGATACGCACCGGCAGGGCGTTTATCATGTGCGCCTGGGCACCAACGAAACCACGTTTTGCGTAGACCTTCTCGATGCGGCGGAGAGCAACATCAAACCCCGTGACGAGTTGCAGCTCGGCAAATACGCCCGAGTCACGGCGACTCGGCTGCAGCGCACCAATATGGAATTGTGGAGAACCATCGCCGGGCTGGGCCTGCTGGTCCTGCTCGGGGAATGGTGGTACTACCATCGGAGGACAGTTTGAATTCCTCGAGCGCCCCGCCTTCGACCGTTCCTTCCTTCAACGCGCGAGAGAGCACGGCTCCGCATCCCGGGGGGGACGGGTATGAACCCAGGAACCCAGCCCGGAAGGGGCGGGTTCGGGCAGGAATTCTCCTGGTCTTGGCCATCGCCTTGTTCGCCTCCTGTTCGCGGTCCGGTTCGAACTCGAGCAAGGTCGTTATCTATTGCGCGCAGGACCAGGTGTATGCCGAACCTATTTTTAAGGAGTTCGAACGACAGACCGGGATCAAGCTGGGCGCCGTTTATGACAGCGAAGCGGTAAAAACCGTCGGGTTAGCGAATCGTTTGCTGGCCGAACGAAACCATCCGCAGTGCGATGTGTTTTGGGGAAATGAGGAGATGAAGACTCGCCAGCTTGCCAGCGAAGGCGTGTTCCGCGAGACGAACGGCTGGATGACTTTCGGCTACCGCACTCGACGGTTGGTCATCAATACCAACCGGCTTTCGCTCGCGTCCGCACCGCACTCGCTGATGGAGCTGACCAACAGCGCGTGGCATGGCAAAGTGGCTGTTGCTTACCCGCAATTCGGGACCACGGCGGCGTATTTCAGCGTGCTGCGTCAGCGCTGGGGTGACGGAGCGTGGCAGCAATGGTGCCGGGCATTGGCCGCGAACAAACCCTTTCTCGTAGACGGCAACTCGGTGGTCGTAAAGCTGGTGGGCCAGGGGGAGGCGTGGCTGGGCTTGACGGATTCGGACGATATTGCCGATGGCCAGCGTGAGGGGCTGCCGGTGGCAATGATGCCGCTGACCCCCGAAACCCTGGTCATCCCGAATACGGTCGGAGTGATCCGCGGCGCACCTCATGCAGAGGCCGCTCAACGCCTGTTTGAGTACCTCCGGACGCCAGAAGTAGTTCAAAAGCTCGTGGCCGCTAAAGCGCTCGAAGGCACTTCGGCGAGCCAGCTCCCGGCCGCGGCTGTGCCATTGAACTGGACAAACCTGTTGTCCAACCTGGAGGCCACCACGGACGAGCTTAACCGGATGTTTTTACGGTGAATTGGCTTTTGCTAAAAAACAGCCTGTGGGTCAGCACGGCGGTCACGCTGCTGAGCCTGGGGCTGGGGCTTGCCGGCGCGCTTTTTGTGACCGGCCTGGCGGCCCGTTGGCAAAACCTGGTGCTCGGGTTGGCGGTAACGGCGCTCGTTTTGCCGCCGTTCCTCGTCACCAATTGCTGGCTGCATTTCTTCGGTTACACAGGAGTCTGGCGGAGTTGGTTGCCGCTGGACCTGTTTTCACTGGGTGGCACCATTTGGGTGCTCAGCTTGCTGCTGTGGCCCATTCCTCTCCTGGCCGCCTGGAGTGCCTGGCGTCGCTTGGAGCCCGCGCAACTCGAGTCCGATATGGCGCTGACAGGTTGGCCTCTCATTCGAGGATTGCTCTTCCCGCTGGCGCGCACCGGCCTGGGCCAGGCCGCCGTCCTGGTGTTTGTGCTGGCCATTAACAACTTCGCTGTCCCGGCCATTTTACAGGTGAAGGTTTCTCCGGCGGAAATGTGGATTCGATTCAACACGGCTTTCGACACCGCCGGGGTGTTGCAGTTGTGTTGGCCGTTGGCCATCCTGCCGCTGGTTCTCATTTTGTGGGCGGGGAAGCGCGGCGTGCCCTGGCCGCACCGGCAGGGCACTGTGCCTGACCGGTTGTTCCGCCGGCAGCTTGGCGGGTTTGGGTTCCGCGCCTCCGCGCTGATCACGATCCTGGTTTGCGCGTTATCCGTGGGGTTGCCGTTGCTCCAACTGTTGGGCACCGCTCGCACCTGGACGGAGTTGCCCGGAGCGTTGGCCGCCGGGCAAAGCGCATGCTGGAGTTCGTTTTGGCTGGCCGCCCTGAGTGCGACGGGTGTGGTCGCCTTTGGTCTGCTGGTGCGGGTGCAAGTGGCACGACGTGGGCAGCGGGTCCGTGCGTCGATCGAGGCTGCCCTGGCAGCTCTGCTCTGGCTTCCCTTTCTGCTCCCCGGCGTGCTGATTGGTATCGGCCTGATTGCCGTCTTCAACCGTCCGCGACTTTCTTTCTTCTATGAGAGTGCGGGGATCATTGTTTTGGCGTTTCTGATTCGGTACCTAGGCTTCGGCGGGAGTACCGTGGCCCGGGTTGTAAGGAGCACCGATCCCGCGTTGACGGATGTCGCTCGCCTGGAAGGTGCCTCGCGTTGGCAGATGTTCCGTCATGTTCACTGGCCGCAAATCAGGTCGCGGATCAGTACGATTTGGTACATTGTCTTCCTCCTGTGTCTGTGGGACGTGGAGTCGATGATCCTGGTTGTGCCACCCGGAGGGGAGACCTTGGCTCTGCGCATCTTCAGTTTGCTGCACTACGGCCACAACGCCCAGGTGAACGCGCTCTGCCTCACTCTACTGTTGATCGCCCTGGTCCCCTTGCTCGCGTGGAGAGCGGGAGCCATGGTGCGCACGGCCTGGGGCCGGAGGGGACGTGCCGTGAGGGTTCTTGCCGGCTGCTTGCTCCTGGCCTTCACTTTGGTCCTGGCCGGGTGCGCTCCGCCGGTTTCCGCCACTGATGCTCCCCTCAGCAGCCGCATCTTCAGCCGAGTCCAGGTGATCAGCCATCGAGGCGTGGGGGTGGGCGAGTTGAATAAACCGCGGTCAGTAGCCGTGGACGCCCACGACAATCTATTCGTCACCGACATGACTGGCCGGGTGCAGAAGTTTTCCTCGAACGGTGTGTTTTTGCTTTCCTGGCAGTTGCCTCAGACCGATAAGGGGCGCCCCAAAGGAATGTGCACCGACCGCGAGGGCAACATTGTCGTCAACGAACCGCACTACTCGCGCGTGAACCATTTCTCGACAGAGGGCAAACTAGTGGCGCAGTGGGGCGTGCACGGGACTAATGACGGACAACTTACCTTTCCCCGGGCAGTGGCGGTCAATTCGCGCAACGAAATCTACGTCAGCGAATATGGCTTGGTGGAACGTGTCCAGCGGTTCACCGCGCGGGGTGCGAAATTCCTGAACAGCTTCGGCCACGCCGGAACCGGCCCTGGCGAGTTCAACCGGCCCGAAGGACTCTTCGTCGATTCCCAGGATCGAGTGTATGTCGCCGACTCCTGCAATCATCGCATTCAAATCTTTTCGAGCGACGGACACTTCCTCCGCGCTTACGGAAAACCGGGGCGAGGCCTGGGCGAGTTGAGCTACCCGTACGATATCTGTGTCGACGCCGCCGGGAGGCAATACGTCTGCGAATTCGGCAATAGCCGCATCCAGGTTTTCGACGCTGACGACCATCCAATCGAAATCATTGGCGGGCCAGGCGCGGAGCCGGGTCGGTTCAGCAACCCGTGGGGCGTGGCGCTGGATTCCCAGGGAAATCTCTATGTTGCGGATTCCCAAAATCATCGTGTCCAGAAGCTCCTGGCCAAGGCCGGCGCGACCGGCAGACCGGTTCCCGCGGGTTCTCCTCACGTTTCGCCTGCCCAGGTGGAGAGAGGCCGTCTGCCAATCCTGGTGAGCCGATGAACTTTCAATTCACGCATCCGTATTACCTGTTGGCGCTGGTCCCGGCGCTGTTCTGGGTGATTTGGTTCGCCTGGAAAACCGATGTGCAAGTGAGCGCCTGGCGCCGCTGGACCGCGCTAGGCCTGCGTGTGCTGGTGGTGCTCGCTATCGGGTTGGCGATTGCCGGGCTCCAATGGCTGGTGCGAGTGGAAGGAATGAATGTCTTTTTCGTGTTGGATCGCTCCGACAGCATCCCGTCTCCGCAGCAGGAGGCCGCGCGCGATTATGTCAACAAGGCAGCGCGGCAGATGAAGAAGGTGGACAAAACGGGCGTAATCGTTTTTGCAACGGAGGCCAGCATCGAGTCTTCGCCCAACGCGGCGGTCGATCTGCAGAAGATTCAGGCGGTGGTCAATACCGAACGCACGGATCTGGAGGCGGCGATTCGACTCGCCACCGCTGCTTTCCCGGAAACGGGCCAAAAGCGACTGGTCCTCTTAACGGATGCCAACGAGAACGTGGGCGATGCGATGAATGCGGTGTTGGCCGCCAAGCCCCTGGGAGTGACGGTTGATGTTCTGCCCTTAGGCATCGCTCGCGCCAACGATGTGTCGGTCCAAAAGGTCCAGATCCCTCCGCGGCTCAAGGAAGGGCAGCCGTTTGAGATGAAGATCTTCGTGCAGGCCGAACAGGCACAGGCCGCCACCGTCCGGCTGTATCGGAATGAACAATACCTCGGCGAGCAGAAAGTGCAGCTTTCCGCCGGAAAAAATCTGTTCACGTTTCCGCAGACACTCTCCGAGCAGGGATTTTATAGCTATGACGTGCGGGTGGACGTGCCGGGCGATCCGCTGCCGCAGAACAACCGCGCGACCGCCTTCGCTACCGTGCGGGGCATTCCTCGGCTGCTCATCGTCTCGGCCGATCCGGAGCAGGATCGCCAGCTCGCTTCCGCGTTGCAGGCGCCTCGGCTGAAGGTCAGCTTGGTGGATCTCAAAGGCTTCCCCAGCACCCTGGCCGAGATGCAAAGTTACGACGCGATTTTCATCAGCAACCTGGCGGCCGGCGACCTGGGCACCGATCGGCAGAAGTTGCTCGAAAGCGCCGTGCGCGACTTTGGGGTTGGCCTCGTGTGTGTTGGAGGCGACCAAACCTATGCGGCCGGCGGGTATCGGGGCACTCCCTTGGAGGAGACCCTGCCTGTCAATATGGAGTTGGACAGCAAAAAGGTTCTGCCGAGCGGTGCGGTCGTGTTGATCATGCACGGAATGGAGTTCAATAACGGCAACCAGGTCGCCCGCGATTGTGCGCAGGGTGTCCTGGCCGCGCTCGGCCCGACCGACGAGATGGGCGTGCTGCTCTGGGACGGCGATGAACACTGGGTGTTTCCCCTTCAAAAAGCCGGAAATAAATCCGAGATGCGCCGCCAAATTGCCGGCATGAACCAGGGGGACCTCGGCAGTTTTCAACACATCATGGAGCTGGCCCGTGATGCCCTCAAAAAATCCACGGCCAACCTGAAGCACATCATCGTGTTCAGCGACGGCGATCCGGGCCGCCCCGATCTGCCGTTGATGCAGTCCATCGTGTCCGATCGGATAACGGTGAGCAGCGTTTTGATCTCGGGCCATTCGCCCGACGACACCATGCGGTACATGGCCGGCGAGGGACATGGGCGATTTTACGACGTCAAATCGCCCTATGACTTGCCGCAAATCTTCCTCAAAGAAACCGCGGTCATCCTGAAATCCGCCATTTATGAGGAGCCGTTCAAACCGCAGGTCCGGTCGATCAGCGAAGTGGTGCGCGGGATTAGCGCCAGCGACTATCCGGCGCTGCTGGGCTATGTGGCGACGACTCCGAAAGCTCGCGCCGAGACCCCCCTGTGGACCGAGAAGGGTGACCCCTTGCTCGCGCATTGGCAATATGGGCTGGGGCGCTCCGTCGCCTTCACTTCCGACGCCAAAGCCAAGTGGGCAAAGATTTGGCTTACCTGGGATAAATACCGTCAATTCTGGTCCCAAATTGCGCAGTGGAGTCTGCGCCGTTTGGAGAATGCCGACTTCACAACGGAGGTGACGGTGGACCGAGGTTCGGGCCTGATCAATGTGGAGGCCCTGGATGACCAGGGAAATTACCGTAATTTCCTCAACCTCCAGGCAGCGGTCGTTAGTCCGAAAGGGGAGCGTAAATCCGTGCGGTTGGAGCAGACCGGCCCGGGGCACTACGAAGCACGCTTCCCCACTAAGGACGTCGGCGCATACTCACTGAACCTGATGGACATCAAAGATGGGAAGCTGCGCGGCGCCCAATTCCTGGGGGCCAGTCTCAATTACTCGCCGGAGTTCCTCTCCGCCGAGCCCAATCTCAATTTAATGCGCCGATTGGCCGAGAGCGGCGGCGGCAAGATGCTCAACCCGGCTGTCCTGGAGCTGAACCCATTCTCCCATGATCGTCAGAAGACCTTCCAACCGCGGGACCTTTGGGAGCTGCTGCTGGAAATGGCGATCCTTCTTTTCGTGTTAGACGTGGGCGTCCGGCGGATTCAGATCGATCGTGAAGAATGGCATCGGCTCGCCCAGGTCATCCGCCGGTGGTTGTTCTGGCGCGGGGTTCCGCGGACGCCTGAAGCGGAGGAGTCCCTGGCCGCGTTGCTGGCCCGGCGCGACCGCGTTCGGTCCGCGCAGACCGCCCCGATTCTGGAGCCCAAGCCGGAGCTCTTCCGCCCGCTCAACCCGGTAGAGGACAGACCCGATCTGCTCGAGACGAAGGCTGCTCCGCCCCCGGTCACGGCCACCACGCAAGAGCCCGCGGCGGGACAGGAACAACCGGCCAGCACCGCCAGCCGCCTGCTCGAAGCCAAGCGCCGCGCCCAGAAGCGGCGGCCTTAGCCGCAGCTCGGTGGCGTTGATCCCTTGTGGCCGGAAACCGCCGAGGGCTATCAGCATACCGTCGCAGGCCCATTTTGGTTACGGTGACGAGTGCCGGCGGAGCCCCTTGCGGGTGAAAAATGCATTGCGCCTACCCCCGGGGTATGGCTTTATCCACTGGTCAAACCGACAGACGGTAGAATTTTCCTCCCGGAAACCGGCTGGTTGTGGCACATTGTCGGGGCGCTATTGTGAATCGAAGCCGAATGCAGATCTTTTACTCGGGCAACGTGCAAGGCGTTGGGTTTCGATACACTGTGAAATCCGTAGCCACCGGGTTTGAGGTCACCGGCACGGTCGGTAACCTGCCCGACGGGCGAGTCGAACTCGTCGCCGAAGGCGCCCGGGAGGAACTCAAAGCGTTTCAACAGGCCATTCGAGACGCAGGTCTGGAGCACTTTATTCGCGATGAACAGGTGCTCTGGGTTGAACCCCTCAATCAATTTCGGGGTTTTGATATCGTAAGATAATTTTGACATGAAGTTTGCGATTATAGCGGATATCCATGCCAACCTGGATGCGTTCCAGGTTGTCCTCGAGGATATCAAACAGCAGAAATGTACCCACCACGTCTGCCTGGGAGATGTGGTCGGCTACAACGCCAATCCCAAGGAATGCCTGGACATCGTCCGGAAGATGAACATCCCCTGCGTCAAAGGAAACCATGACGAGTATTGTTCCACGGACGGGGCGCTGGATGGCTTTAATCCCGCCGCCGCTGAGGCCGTGAACTGGACGCGCAAGCAGCTTTCGCCGGATGACAAGTCGTGGCTGCGCGATCTCAAATACGTCCGGATGGTGACTAATTTCACGATCGTCCATGCCACGCTGGATGGTCCCCAACGGTGGGGATACGTCTTCGACAAGCTCGCCGCGGCGGCCAGCTTTACCTACCAGAACACCTCGATTTGTTTCTTTGGCCATACCCACGTGCCGGTCGCCTTCATCCGCGACAGCATGGTGCGCGGTGGCACCTATTCAAAATTCAAGATTGAGCCGGGCAAGAAGTACTTCATCAATGTGGGCGCTATCGGCCAGCCGCGCGATAACAACCCCAAGGCGGCCTATGTCGTCTATGACGTTGACGAAGCCACCATTGAACTGCGCCGCCTCGAGTACGACATCGCTGCGGCCCAGAAAAAGATTCTGGATGCCGGGCTGCCCCCGCGTCTTGCGGAACGCCTGGCCTTCGGCAAATAGCGGGCCGACCAAAATGCACGGCCGGCGCGGATCCAGGAATTCCGAAGCTGGCGGATCGCGGTCTCTGCGAGGAGACCAAATCCGGCCGAAGTCTCTTACTGTTCTTACCGCAGGTCACGCGACGGCCCGGCGGTGAAGATTCTGATCCTTAAACCCAGTTCCCTCGGCGACGTCGTTCAGGCGCTGCCCGTGCTTCGCCTGCTCAAGCGCCACCTCCCCGAAAGCCAAATCCACTGGTGGATCGAATCCAAGCTGGCTCCGTTGCTGGAAGGCGATCCGGACTTGAGCGGGACTATCCGTTTTGAACGGCAGCGGTGGGCGGCCCCGCAACATTGGGGCGAATTGGCCATGAGCATCCTGTGGGTGCGCCGGCAGCAGTTCGACTGGATAATCGATTTGCAGTGCCTCGCGCGCAGCGGCGCTTTCGCCTGGCTTGCCCGAGGCAAGTTGATGGTGGGCCTCGACGAACCGCGTGAGGGCGCGCGGGGCTTTTACGACTTGGTCGCGCGTCGCCCTTCGTTCCATACCCACGCGGTGGATTGGTATCTGCGCGTGTTGCCCCTGCTGAAAGTCCCGGCGCACAACTCGTTTGAGTGGATGCCGCGCCGGCCGGAGGTCGCTTCAAAGATCCAGCAAAAATGGCCCGCCGCGGCCGATTCGCAATGGCTGATCCTTCAGCCTGGGGCTCGCTGGATCAACAAACGTTGGCCAGTAGAGGCCTTTGCGGCCGTTGCGCGTCAAACCTTGGACGTCCACCCAGAACTCCGACTGGCGGTCCTCGGCGGTGTCGAGGACCGAGCCTTGGGTGCCGCGATTGATCGAGCAGCACCCGAGCGCTGCCTGGATTTAACCGGCGCTCTGACGCTAACGGAAATGGTTGAATGGATTCGGTTGAGCCGACTGGTTGTGACCAACGATACCGGCCCGATGCATGTTGCCGCCGCGCTGGGCAAACCGGTCGTGGCGCTTTTCGGTCCCACCGAACCGCGGCGCACGGGGCCTTATGGCCAGATGGGTAACGTGCTGCAATTGGAGCTGCCGTGCGTTCCGTGCTTGAAATCTCATTGTCGATATTCCAAGCCACTGGAATGCCTGCGGGCCTTGTCTCCCGACGTGGTTTTGCAGGCGGTGGACCGGCAGCTCCGGAACCCGGACCGCTCCCGATCGGCAGGGACTTGGGAAGGCCGAGCCAGCACGAAACCGCTAATCTGTGCTAATTCGACGCTAATCGAATGCAAGATTTCATGAAGCCAGAGATTCGCAAAGACGAGGGGTATGAATTCCCCAGACAGGATTAGCGTGCCTTAGCGCAGATTAGCGGTTCCATTTTATCTGGGAGCTTTTTGCCGCTTGCTACTCCCGTGGGGGTCTTTAAAGTGGAGAGGTGAAAATTTCTCACGTATGGCGTGGAGTTCTCCTCCTGGCGACGATCGCCACCGGGTCGGCGCAGGTGCTGGTGGAGGTGACCCAGGACCAACAGCAATACCTCCCTGGCGAAGCGATCCCCACCGCCGTGCGGATCATCAATCGGTCGGGCCAGACCCTTCATCTCGGGGCCGAGGAAGATTGGCTTTCGTTCGCGGTTGAATTCCGAGATGGCATGGTGGTCGACAAGAGCACCGATGTGCCCATTCTGGGGGCCTTCGATTTGGAACCCTCGGAAGTTGCGATCAAGCGCGTCGACCTGGCCCCCTACTTCGCTTTGGGTCAGGAGGGGCGCTATGTGGTAACTGCTACGGTCCGGATCAAGAATTGGGATCGCGAAATTAGCAGCCGCCCCAAACCTTTCGATATTATTGAAGGTGCGAAACTGTGGGAGCAGGAAGTGGGTTTGCCTCAGCTTTCGACCGCGACGAACACGCCGCCACAGCTACATCGCTATGTTCTGCAACAGGCGAATTACCTGCGCGGTCAGCTCCGTCTTTACCTACGAGTGCTCGACGATTATGGCAAGGTCCTCAAGGTGGTTCCAATCGGTCCGATGGTTTCTTTTGGTCGGCCCGACCCGCCGCAGATCGACCGGCTCAGCAATTTGCATGTTCTCTATCAAAACGGGGCGTCCGCTTTCAGCTATACCGTCTTCAATCCGAATGGAGACCTGATTATTCGCCAGGTCCATGATTATACCGGTACGCGCCCCAGGCTCCGCGGTGATGATAAAGGGCAGATCGCTGTCGTCGGCGGGGTGCGCCGCTTGACGGCCAACGATGTGCCACCCTCGGATCCGGATGAGGATTCCAGCGGGCCAGCCACCAACACGCCGGCCGTGACGCAAAACGCTCCCAAAGCTCCCTCGCCGTCGGATGCGGTAAAAGGCCCGAAGCCCTGAGAGAGTGTCTCAGAATTGCCGGAGCGGCTTCGGAGTGTGGCGGCGGCGTCCCGCCGCCGGCCTTAGTCGGTCAGATCCTCCAACGACTGAATACGTTCCTGGACCTGCTTCACGATGGGCGCAGCGCGGACGATGGCGTTTTCTTCGGTTTGACCAGAGAATGATTTCATGATCACGCGGACCGCGGCGATGGCGTCTCCGTTTCGGTCGCGCAAGGGCATGATTACCGAGACGGCGTCATTTTCCTTGCCGTAGTACGTTTCGCCCCGGGCGATGACTTCCTGCTCGGTCTTGGTTCCTGGTTGGCCAAGGTCATCGGCCTCTTTGCTGGCGACGAGCCGGGTCGTCCCGGGTTGCTTGCCGGGCACGTAGATTTTCAAACCGAGCAGTCGCGGGTAGCGCTTCAACATCTCACGAACCAGGGCTTGGGCCGCCGGAGCAAATGGCGTAAAGACGATCCTGGTATCGGTGAAATAGCTGACGGCATCCGACTTCGTCCAGAAACCGATTTTGCCGCTGGTCAGCGCGTTGGCCTTGTCAGTTACCGAGACATACTCTTTCCCATCGAGCGAACAACGGATCTCGCTGCCCTTGCATTCCACGGTGAGTTCATGCCACACGTCCGCGGCAATCGGCAGATCGGGACCGACTAATGGTCCACGTTCGCCGTTCAGGACTTTGTAGAACTTGAACGTGCTGCCGAGCGAGCTGGCCCGCACGACGTAATAGTTAGTCTCGTTCTGGATGCGAAAGGCAATGCCGGCCATCTGTTCCATGACCCCCTTAACATTCTTGATCCGCGTGGTCAGCTTGAAGTCACCGAAGACTTCATCCTCGTAGATCAACAAAGGAAAGTGTTCCTCGGTCGGATCCTGGGCTAATTGTGCCAGCACCGCTTGTTTGGCCTCACCCGTGGCCTGGGCCGTCAAGGGAGCCAATTGGGGAGCCACGTTGTCCAGGATGATCTTCCACTCGCCGGGCTTGCCTTTTCCCGTCACCGCGCTGCGGAATCCGGGGAGGGTCTGGTTCTGCCGCATTTCGCTAAAATCGAAACGGCGTTCTGCCCCCCGGGCAGCCCAGGCGGCCAACAGCAGGGCCAAACAAAGACGAACGTGCATCTTCGCAAGGGTAACAAATCGATGCAGGCCGACAAGAACTAGCATTTGTTCAGAGACCCACTCGCGTTCGGTCCATCATTCTGCTAGGCTCAACCCATGTACCGCGCCCTTATGATCCTGAGGATTCTGTTGACTGGCCTCCTCTTTGGCACCTCAGCCTTACGAGCGGATGACTGGCCGCAATGGCTCGGGCCGCAACGAGATTCGGTTTGGCGGGAATCCGGCATTCTCGAGACCTTCCCGGCGGAAGGCCCGGTCGTCCGCTGGCGCACAGCCATTGGCGCGGGCTACTCCGGACCGATTGTGGCGAAAGGGAAGGTCTACGTCACCGACCGCCGGCTTGGCCAGGACGCGAAGAATCCCGCGGACCCTTTTCAACGCGAATCGATCACGGGCTCCGAGCGGGTGCTTTGTTTCAACGAAGCGGATGGGAAACCACTTTGGCACTATGACTATGAATGCTCGTATCACGTGAGTTACCCGGCCGGGCCTCGCGTGGCGCCGTTGGTCCATGACGGAAGAGTTTATTCCTTAGGTACGGAAGGCAACCTGCTCTGCCTGGATGCACTTAATGGAAAAGTTATTTGGTCAAAAGCCCTCCAGACGGAATATGGGCTAAAAGTGCCGATGTGGGGTTTTGCCGGGCACCCGTTGTTGCACGGCAACCGGCTGATCTGCCTGGTGGGCGGTGAAGGCAGCACCGTGGTGGCCTTCGATAAGGATAGCGGGAAGGAGCTTTGGCGCGCGCTAACGGCCAGCGAACCGGGCTATAGTTCCCCGATGATTTATCCCGTGGACGGAAAACCTGCGCTGATCGTTTTTGACCCCGACGCCGTCAACTCGCTGGATCCTCAGGATGGCCGCGTGAACTGGTCGGTGCCGTTCAAATCCAATAGCGGGCTTAGCGTCGCCACCCCACGGCAGATCGGCGACAAGCTTTTCTTCACCTCCTTCTACAACGGGTCCCTCATGCTCCAGTCGACACCCGCCGCCCTCGCCCCGACCACCTTGTGGCGGACGCAGCGGGCCAGTGAGAAGGATACCACTCACTTGAACGCGATACTCTCCACACCTTTTTTGGAAGGCGGCTATATCTATGGGGTTTGCAGTTACGGACAGCTGCGTTGCCTCAAGGCCGATACTGGGGAGCGCATCTGGGAAACACTCAAAGCAACCACCAGTGGCGAGCCGGTTCGCTGGGCCAATGCCTTCATCGTCAAGAACGGCAGCCGCTTTTTCCTGTTCAACGAACAGGGTGACCTGATCATCGCACATTTCAGCCCTGGGGGTTATGAGGAAATCAGTCGGGCCCACCTTCTTGATCCCACCAATAAGGATTGCGGGCGAGCGGTGGTGTGGTCGCATCCGGCCTTCGCCAACCGCTGCGTTTTCGCGCGCAACGATAAAGAACTCGTGTGCGTGGATCTCGCGAAGAGGTAATTTACTCGCATTAGCCGGGAGAGGAATCTCACG
>Ga0105240_10008531_pt1 | contig 14644 bp, 16 predicted proteins | sample KBSC54metaG_FD_80426 | JGI IMG/M metagenome (GOLD analysis project Ga0105240, IMG submission 80426) | Corn rhizosphere microbial communities from Kellogg Biological Station, Michigan, USA - KBS C5-4 metaG | ecosystem: Host-associated > Plants > Roots > Rhizosphere > Soil | place: Michigan, USA... | reverse complement strand
TCTGGGTCTCGCTCACCACCCGGGCGACGGCGGCACGGTCGGTCACATCGGCCGCGATCGCAAGTGCCCTCCCACCGGCAGCCTCGATCTCGGCGACGACCGCGTCGAGCTGGGATTGGGTGCGCGAGGTCATCGCGACCGCCGCGCCCTCGGCGGCCAGCCGCTTGGCAATCGCCTTGCCGAATCCCCGGCCTGCGCCGGTGACGAGCGCCGTCTGCCCTTGAAGCCCGCGTGCCATGCTGCCCCCGAATCTGCCCGCCCTGCTTTACGCCATGGTCGGCCAGTTCCGCCGTTCGGTGCAAGTCAGACCCGTCCCGGGTTCACAGGCGCTGTGGCGAGGCGCCCTCGTGCGCTCGCCGCTCCGGCCTTTCAGGCCCCTGGGTGTGCGGTCTGCGCCTCGGGTTTGTCGGCGAATACATAACGTGGGTAGGTGGACCGTGCACGTTCGGCCTGGGCGAGATCGATCTGTGCGGTCACGAAGGGGGTCTCCTCCGAGGTCATCGCAATCGTCTTGCCATCCGGGTCGATGATCCATCCCAGCCCGCCGTAGCCGCCTTTGGCGTCGGCCCGGTTGGAGGAGAGCCCGAACGCTCCGGCGAGCACCGCGGCAGTGCGTCCGGCGGCAAGCCATTTCTCACGCGTCGCGCCGCTGGTGATGCGGGGGGTGGCGATCAGGTGAGCGCCCTCGCTACCGTAGTGGCGGGCAAGCTCCATGGCCCACAGCTCCGTGGAGATCAGAAAGCCGATATGCGCATCTCCCACCTGGGCGGGTGTAAATTCCGGCGCGGCGGCGTGATACCACGTCACCTCCCAGGCGCCATCCTCATTGGGCAAAAAGCTCTTGGTATGCGCAGCGCGACTCCCGGTGTCCGGCTCCCACACGAACCCCTCGTCATAGCGCTCATTGCCGAAGTCGACCGGGCGTGTGCCGAGCACGGCGGCGCCCCCGAGCTCCGGGAAACGCGCCTCCCACTGATCGTGCGCCGCGATCGACGCAGACCATTGAGCCGGATTGAATTTCCGTGAGTTGGCAATCCACGGATAGAAGGGCATCTCGGGCAGCACGACCAGATTGCTGGAGTAGGTCTTGACGTGCTCGATCAGCTCCGTCCACGCACTGGCTATCGCGGTCGTGGAATCGGGCCACTGACAAACGGTGACTCGGAGTGTTTTCACACGCCCTCCTGTTGGGCAGCGGCAGTCGCAAGCGACGTGCCGCCCAGGAATGAGGGGCTCCGCTCGCCGCTGCCCAAGGTCAAGTCGGTCAGCCCCTGTGGGGCTTGCGGAAGCGCGTGTAGTGAATGGCGATCCAGACGATCACGAAGCCGATGAACACCGCGACCGCCGATACGAAGGCGCTGCCGGCGAGCCGCGGCGGGGAGCGCTCGTTGGCCTTGACGACGAGCCAGTGGACGTAACAGACGAATACCAGCATCGCGGTGCCGAACCGCATCATCTGCCGGCGTATGAATTCAACCGTCGCGGGGCGGCGCTCGGGCGCCAGCCAGTAGTCCCGATGGGGCAGGTTGATGACGGCGTTCGGATTGCGCAGCGCGAGGCTGATCGGGAAGACGATGATGAGCGGCAACAGGACGCAGCCGACGGTTGCGACAATGAGGTATCTGCGGCGGGGGATGAAGCCGGTTGCGATGCCGCCGTGTCCGAAGTGAGCGCCGACCAGCGGCGGAAGGTCCCGGCCCACGACCCAGATGAACGCGACCGCGGCGGCGGCGGCGAGCAGAAACCACACCGAGGAAGCGCCGCGCTGCGTTCTTGGCTGAAGGATGCTCCGACTCCGCTGCGGGCATTGCCGCCAGCCCGCCTGTCTGTCGCCAATCCTACTTCAGGCCCGCCATCTCCGTCGCCAACAGCAGCGCCATGGCGCCTCCGCGCGGATCCGGCCCGAGGATCGCTGCCCGCTTCAGGTACTCATCCAGCGACTTCATCCGCGCGGTCGACTCGCAAACATCCAGCTGGTGTCCGTTCGCCCCCGTGCGCGTCAGGATCGACACCCAGGCCTTGTCGATGATCGGCTGGTACTTGCGCTTCGGCAGCCAGCCCTCGCGCACGCCGCGCAGCATCGAGAAGGCGATCATCGCCGTCGCGGAGTACTCGGCGTAGGCGCCGGGATGGTCGATGACGTTGCGCCACATTCCCTCCGGGTCCTGGTACTTCGCCAGCACTTCCATCAGTTGCCTGTAAGAGCGCAGCAGCTCGCGATAACCCGAGTGGTTCTTCGGGAACTCCGTGAGAGTCAATGCAAGCCCGATGGCGGCAAAGGCGTTACCGCGTCCCCAGGCCGCATCGGTGAGGGGCTGGTGGCGATACAGGCCATCGGGCCGCAGGTCGATGTGCTGCATGAAGGCGATGTGCCGGGCAGCCAGGTCGAAGTACTTGCCTTGCCCCGTCAGGCTGCCGGCCTGCGCCACGATCGCGGCGCCCATGAAGATCGAGTCGCTGAACTGCTCGTGATACGGCATCGACTCCTTCATTTTCCCATCGGCGTCGAAGCCCAGGTCCGCCACGCGCTGCACCAGTTTCAGGTAGCGGGGATCGCCGGTGCGGCGTGCCAGCTCGGCGAACACGAGGTGCCCGGCCAGGACCAGGGAATTGGCGTGCGCCAGGCTGTCCTTGCTGCCATCGGCGTAGGGCTCGGCGAGGCGCTTCACTTCATCCAGATGGCCGAGGCGCATCTGGCCGATGAGCGCGATGGCCTGGATGTACCAGACCTGATTGAGGTCGTGGCCGAAATACTGCGCGAGCTCCTCTGCCAGCTGCTGCGGCGAGCGGGCGCGACGGCGATCGATCTCGCGGTGGGCATCGGAGCTCGCGATCGGCTCGGACAGGGCGCTCAGTATCCCGGGCTTGGCCGGCACATCGCGCGCCGGAATCCGGCCCACTTCAGCGACGACCTGGTCCGACAGCGCGGCGGCCAGTCCCGGGCTGTCGTCCCCGACCACCAGCACCAGGTCGGGCGCATGAATGCCGATCCAGCGCCACAGGGCGTGCGACTCGGCGTGCTCGCGATAGGCGACGCCGGTCGGGGGAAACTGCAGCGCCGCCCCGTCGGGATTGCCCTGGGGGATGGCGATCAGGCGAAACGGGCGCCGGGAGGCGGGCATCCCCTCGAAAGCCTTCGCCTCCGCGCGGACGCTGGAAATGCTGGAGCGATCGCCATTGAGCCCGCCGACCAGGACGACGGTCGGAGCCGAGCGCTGGCCCGAATCGATGACCGTGGCCTCGATGAGCGCGCCGCTGCCACTGAGGCCTACGTCCATGTGCTCAGCCGCCGGAGCCGCTTGTACCGCACAGAAGGTGGCGAGGAATAGAAGTGCAGAGAGACGGACCACGCGTGTTACTTGGATGACTGCCGTTCGAGCACCGGATCGTACACCCCGAGCGCCACCGCGCTGAGGTCTTTGTGGCGCGACGATCATGTGGCGGTTCGGCTCACGCCCGGTGCTACACTGGAATGATGACTACTCTCATCTCCCGCAAGTCGATGCTGGCCACCGCCGTCCTCGGTGCGCTCTTCTGGCTGGGCGTTCGTGCTTTCGCGGCCGACGCGAGCGCCTCCTGCAATCGACATTGCCTGCTGGAGATCCTGACGACCTACACCGAGGCCCTCACCGACAACGACACCTCACGGCTGCACGTGAATCGTGCGTCTGAAGGTGGAGAAGCGCCAGATCACCGAGGTGGAGGAGATCTCGTACGACGGAATGTTGGGTGGCACAGCCGCTTCATCGCTGCATCTGCCGGACCGGGTGTTCGATACCGTCCTTCCCGAGGACGAGCGCTCATCGCGTGAGGAGCTGTTCGGCATCGCCACGAAGTATTTCGATGCCGTCTCCCGCACGTTGGATTATCACGAGGTGCCCTGGGGTCCGGAGTGCGAACGCATCGAGTTGGGGACCTTCACCGTCAACTCCTCGCTCGGCCCCGGCAGCTGGGCGCCAGATCACCGTTGCCCTGCTCCATCGCGTCCCAGTTGGAGTTGGCAACGGCAATGAGCCGCTCGCGCGAGGCTCGCTCGGCCGCCGGAATCGGCTGGCTGAAATCTGGCCGGGGACCGGCAACCGTGTCGGCCGCTCCGAGACCGGCGCGTCCCACGAGCGTCTCCGCCTCGGTGATCCGCCGGTCGAGCACCTTCAGGCGGATCGCCACCATGACCGGCTTGTCGTTCTCCTTGAGAATGCCGATCCAGACCGCATCGCCGCGGGAAGAGTCGAGCACATAGATGTTGAAGTCGCGGCGCCCGTTCGCCGTGGTCCACAGACCTTCGTGGCCGAATTTGAGCGGCACCAGGTTCTCGGTGAAGTGGATGTCGCGCGCCACTGAGAGGCGGGATGGGTCGTGCGCCACAACTGCCTCAACGCACCGATCCAGCGTGTCCTTCAGGCAGGTGCGGTCGCAGCCGGCGGCCGCATTGGCGGCACTCGCGACACCCAGGCACAGCAGCAGAGCCGCAGGTGCGCGCATCAGCGGGCAAGCGGCACGGCGTGCAGCACGAACGGCCCGGGGTCCTGACCCTTGAGCTTCGGATCGATCAAGTAACCGATCTTGCCTTCGTTGCAGTACACCGTGTCGCCGATGAGCGTGACGGCCGTCGGGGAATTCAAGCTCTCGCGCAGGACCCGGATAGTCGCCTGATCGCCTTTGAGAGTTGCCTCATCGATGCGCGCGCCCCCGCCTTCCGCGAGCATGAAAGTGTGTTTGCGAATGAGCCGAAACCCGTCCGGTCCGCGCAGCGCCTCCGAGGTCATGAGTTGCGTGATCGTGCCAGCGCTGCCATCACGGTTGCGGTCGACGCGCAGGAGGAGACCTTTTGTCACGATGTTCACATAGAGGATGCCATCGGTGTCGAACACGAGGCCGTCGATCCCCTTCAGGCGCGCATCATCCGCAAACACCTCCAGCGCCTTTGCGCCGCGTTTGAGTTTCAGTATTCGCCCGTTCTGCGTATCCGAGGCGAACGCCGCGCCACTACGATCGATAGCGATGTCATTGCAAACGGAGGCGGGCGCCGGCAGGGGGTATGCCCCCTTGAGCTTTCCGGACTTCAGGTCGAACGCCACGAGCGAGGAGGTACCGACGGAAGGCGGGCTGCGCAGGGCGCTCGGCGTCGAGCAGACCCAGAGTGTCCCGGAGCGCTCATCCGCCAGCACGCCGAACACCGAGAGCAGCCCGTTCTGCCCATCCGGCCTGATCCAGGCTTCTGCACGGGGGCTTCCAGGTGTGGCGCGGTAGATGATCCCCTTGACGCTGCCGCTGAAGAGCGTCCCGTCGGCCGTGGAGCTGATGCTCTCCGGATAGACGTTCGTGTCGTCGATCGTGACATCAGCAAGTGGCGCCTTAGCCGCATGCGCGACGCCGCAGACCAGGGCCGCAACGGCGGCCAACCACACGCGAAAGCGATGCGAATCGATCACGGTCATCCCCCCGCCGGCCGGGCGCCGGGCGGCCGAGAGTCTGCCCCGGACGCCCGGCACGCGCAATTGACACTGTTGAAATGCCAGCCGTCTCACCTGTAGCGTAGGTGTGATAGGCCACGTCTGCCGTCAGCGCCGGAGCGTCACTTCGTGAAAAACTCTAAGCAAACCCGCACCCACCCTGTCGCCGCCCTATGGTTGGCCGGAGCGCTCATCGCCTCCGGTGCGGCCTTCGCCCAGGCCCCAGGTGAGCGCAGTGCTGTCATTCCCACTGATTGCAACCACGCGTGCCTGCTGGGCTTCGTGCATTCCTATATGGACGCGCTGGTCCACAAGGATCCCTCGCGCGCCCATTTCGCGAAGGACGTGCGCTTCACCGAGAACGACGTGGAGATGCCCCTGGGTCGCGACGGTCTGTGGGGCTCGATCAGTGGCGCCGCCCCCACGGGGCTCGAAGTCGCAGATGCGACCACCGGGAATGCTGCGTGGTTCGGCACGGTCGAGGAGCACGGCGAGCCGGCCTACTACGCCATGAGGATCAAGGTTCGGGACGGGGAGATCGCGGAAGTCGAGACCGTCGTCGATCGCAAGGGGAGCTTGCCCGCACCTTTCGGCGATCCCGCCAAGCTGGTTCACGACCCGGCTTTCGCGGAAGTCCTGCAGCCCTCGGAGCAGCGCGCGCGTGAGCGTCTGATCGCGGTGGCGAATGGCTACTTCAGCACCGTCGAGCTCAACGATGGCCAGGTGTTCACCTCCTTCGACGACGACTGCCAGCGCACCGAGAACGGCATCAGCACGACCAGCGGCAATCAGGCGGCCGCCGCGATTGCGCAGGGGTGCGAAGCGCAGTTCAAGCTCGGTCTCTACCGGATCAACAAGCGGGTGCGGGAGCGCCGCTACGAGCTGGTCGACGAAGAGCGCGGCGTGGTTGTCGCGACCGGATTCTTCGATCACGCCAACACCTTCGATCACTACAAGACCAACGACGGCAAGGAGCGCAAGACGGCGCTCAAGTGGCCCAACTCGATCACGCTCATGGAGGCGTTCAAGATCCGCGCCGGCAAGATCTATCGCGTCGAGGCGGTGTTCACCTATGTCCCTTACTTCATGCACAACCCCTGGGCCGACGCGGCGGCACCGGCGATCGCGGCCACCCGGTCGGCCCCGCATCCCAAGTTCGATTCCTGTGCGCAGGAGTGTCTGATCGGGATCGCCAACAAGTACATGGACGCGCTGGCCGCCCAGGATCCGACCCGGGTTCCGTGGGCACCGCGAGTCCGCTACACCGAGAACAGTGTGTCGATGATGATCGGTGATGGCATCTGGAAGACGGTGACCTCGATCTCCAAACCGCTGTATGCGACGGATCCCTCCACGGGCAACGTCGCGTGGTACGGGCTGATCGAGGAGCACGGCCAGCCTGCCTACTACGCGATGAGGCTCAAGGTCGAGGGCGGCAAGGTGGCTGAAGTGGAGGCCGTCATCTCGCGCAGCGGCTACCCCGGTCCGTTCGGGGACCCCGCGAAGTACGCGCACGATCCGGCATTTGGCGAAGTCGTACCTCGAGGCGAGCGTCAGTCGCGCAAGCAACTCGTCGACCTCGTCAACGGTTACTTCAGCACGCTGCAGTTGAACGACGGGACGGTGCGCACGAAGTTCGATCCGGACTGCCAGCGCAATGAGAACGGCGTGTCCACCACCAGCGGCACGACCTTCGAGAATGCCGTAGCGGCTCAGGGCTGCGAAGCCCAGTTCAAACTGGGTCTCTACAAGTACGACGACCGTGTGCGTGGCCGGCGCTTCGAGCTGGTCGACGAGGAGCACCAGATCGTGGTCGCCACCGGCTACATCGACCACGCGGCGCGTTGGCAGACCTATCAGACCACCGACGGGAAGACCCGCAAGTCGCCCTTTTCCTCTCCCAACTCGTTGGGATTGATGGAGATGTTCAAGATCCGCCACGGCCGCATCTATCGCATCGAGGCGGTCTTCACCATGTTGCCGTACTATATGACTTCGCAATGGCTGGAGCGTGAGCCGTGAGCAAAGTCGTACGCCTGCACCAGAACGGCGGACCCGAGCAGCTGCGCATCGAGGAGCTCGAAGTCGGCGCCCCGGGCGCCGGCGAGGTGCGGTTGCGCATGGAGGCCATCGGACTGAATCGCTCCGAAGCGATGTTCCGCGTGGGCGGGTATGGGCCGAAGCCCGCGTTCCCAACATTGATGGGTTATGAGGGCGTGGGCGTCATCGAAGCGCTCGGCCCAGGCGTTACGGGGTTCGCGGTCGGCGAGCGCGTGTGTGTGATGCCGACCTACCCGATGGGCAAGTACGGAACCTACGCCGAGCGCGCCTTGATGCCGGTACGCAGCCTCATCGCACCTCCGCCCGGCTTGAGTCCGATCGAGGCGGCGTCCATCTGGATGCAATACTTCACCGCGCTGGCGATCATCGAGGTGGCCCACGCAACCGTGGGCGACTACGTGATCATTCGCGCAGCCTCCAGCAGCGTCGGCCTCGCCGCGATCCAACTCGCAAACTGGGCCGGAGCCGTTCCGATTGCCATGACCCGCGGGAGCTCCAAGACGGCTGCCCTGCTGCAGCAGGGCGCCAAGCACGTCATCGCCACCGAGGAGACCGATCTGGTCGCCGAGGTGCAGCGCATCACGGGGGGCAAGGGCGCCCGTATCGTGTTCGATCCCGTCGGCGGTCCCGATATTTTCAAGCTTGCAGAGGCGGCAGCGGAGGAGGGCATTCTCTTCCAGTACGGCGGACTGAGCCTGCAGCAGACGCCGTATCCGCACTGGCCCGCGGCATTCAAGAGCCTGAGCGTGCGCGGCTGGGTGGCTTCGTTCATCTGGAACAAGCCCGAGCGCTTTGCTCGCAATCATGCGCTCATCCTGCGCGGCCTCGCGGAGGGCCATCTGCGCCCGCTCGTGTCCAGGACCTTCCCTCTGGCGCAGATCGTCGAGGCTCACCGCTACCTCGAGTCGAACCAGCAGGTCGGCAAGGTTGTCGTCACCGTCTGACCTCCGGTCCCCAGGCGCACGCACCCCTGGGCGTCCCCCGGCAATGTAATAGATTGTAATATCACCCCAGGGCAGCGGCGACCGAGTCCCTGGAGAGTCGATGCAGAGCGGAAGGAATGCGGGTCTGGGTGTACTGAAGAGCTGGGCAGCTGGACTGGGGCTGGCTGTTTCGCTGGTCGCCTGCACCTCCCTGGGAGGCCACTCGCGCAGCGGTGGTGGCCAGACACCCGCCGCCCCCGGTTCGCAGCCCGCGGCGCAGGAGCAACCCGCTCCTCCAGCCCCGCCAGCACAGGCCGCCCCAAACGCACCCGCTGCACCGCCCGCGCCATCCGCGCAGCCCGAGCCATCCACACAGACCTCGCCTCCCGCGCAGGGCACGCCAGGGACGCAACCCTCACAGCCCGCCCATCCTGCTCAGCCCGCCGGGCCGCAGAGCAGCGCGCATGCGCCGGGCAAAACTTCGCCCGCGAAACCGAAGACACCCGCGGCCGCCGGCAGCAACGCGAAATCTCCGCCGGCGGCCAAGTCAGGGGGGACAGAGTCGAAGTCGCAGCCCCCCTCGCCGGAGAGCGCGTCTTCCCCGCCACCCGCGCGGCCATCGGCGGCACCGGCACTCGACCTCAATTCGCTGGAGCAGCGCTTGCGAGACACCCATGCCATCGGTGTTTTCACGAAGCTTTCGCTGAAGAACCAGGTGGACGACCTGCTCGCCGCGTTCCGTGCATTCCACAACAAGCAGGCGGGCAAGACGCTCTCGCAACTGCGGCAACAGTACGATGTGTTGCTGCTGAAGGTGCTGTCCTTGTTGCAGGACGATGATCCCTCGCTCGCCGCGGCCATTTCCTCCTCGCGCGAAGCGATCTGGGGGATTCTGACGGATCCGCAGAAGTTCTCTAAAATCTGATCCTCGATCACAGGAGCTAGCATGAGTCCGCGCGTATGGATCACTGCACTGAGCGCCGTCGCCGCCTGCGGCATCGGCTCGTTGAGCCGGGCTGATCCGCCCCTCCCTCAGGATATGAAGGCCGTGATTGCGCTGCAGGGGCAGCCTTGCGACAAAGTCGTGAGCGTCAAGCGCAATGCCGACAGCGATTACCTCGTCACCTGCCAGGACGGCAATCGCTATCACGTGTTTGTCGATGCCAAGGGTCGGGCCGTCGTCCAGAAGCAGTGACTTGAAGACCCCCGACGATCGCCGATGAGGTTGGCAACACGCGTAGTGCGGCGTCTCGGGTGGCGGGGTCCTTTCCAGCCCACGCGCCACGTATGGAGTCGGGGACTGGCCCTGCTGTGCGATCACAACGGCGGCGTGCGGTTTGTCAGAGAGCAACGCGGCGGCCAGCCGCCAATGCCGATCGATCCGCACGGCTACGAGGGTGTGCGGGAAGGAGATCTGGTGTGGACGCGCGCCACCTCGCTGCCGGAATTCCTCGACAAGGTCCTGCCGCGCATCCCAGCGCGATTCGTGCTGCTGACCGGGGATGAGGACTGGTCGATCCCGGGGGATTTCTCGCGCGCGGCCGAGCTCTGCGCCAGCGACAAGCTGATCGCCTGGTACGCGCAGAATTTCGACGGCCTCGATCCGAGCGGCAAGATTTCCCCGCTCCCCATCGGGCTGGACTTCCACACCATCAGCAACCGCCGCCGCTGGGGACATCCGCTCGCGACGCCGCGCGAGCAGGAGATCGAGCTCGAGGAGCTGCAGGCCGGCATGCCTCCCAACGCGGCTCGCCTGCCGCGGGTACATGCCGACTTCCACTTCAACAAACACGCCCGGCCCCTGATGGGGGAGTCGCGTGACAGCGTGGAGAGCGCGTTGCGCGCCAATGCTCTGATCGATTTTCAGGCCGAGAAAGTTCCCCGCCTCGACTTGTGGCGCGAGAAGACCCGGTATGCCTTCGTCGTCAGTCCGCATGGCAATGGCCTCGACTGCCACCGGACCTGGGAGTCGCTCGCGCTCGGCAACATCGTCATCGTGAAGCGCTCGCCGCTGGACCCGCTGTACGAGGGTCTCCCGGTGGCTATCGTCAGCGAATGGAGCGAGATTACAGCGGAGGCATTGGCTCAGTGGCAGCGCCAGCTCGCGCCGCGGTTCTCGCAACGCTCGTTTCGAGAGCGCCTGACCAACCAGTACTGGATTGATGCGATCCGCCGGGTCGCCAGGACCTGACCATGGGCCGGAGCACCGCAATGGAGGCACACCCTGCGAGCGCCATAACGATCCCGATCAATGACGGCGCCACCGTCTCCGGACTGTTGCAAGTTCCGCCGCGCGCACGGGCCTGTTTCGTCTTTGCGCACGGAGCCGGGGCGGGGATGCAACACCCCTCCATGGCGAGTGTTGCCGCGGAGCTTGCCGAGCGCGGGATCGCCACGCTCCGCTACCAATTTCCCTACATGGAGAAGAAGTCCAGGCGCCCCGACCCGCCCAGGGTGTGCCACGCGGTGGTGCGCGCAGCCGTTTCCATGGCCGCGCGGCTCGCGCCCGGATTGCAACTCGTCGCCGGAGGCAGATCGTTCGGCGGCCGCATGACCTCACAGGCTCAAGCGGCCGCACCCCTCCCCGGAGTGAGGGGGCTGGCATTCCTTGCGTTCCCACTGCACCCCCCGAAGCAGCCGTCGGACTCGCGTGCGGAGCATCTGAGCTCGGTCAGGATTCCGATGCTCTTCCTGCAGGGAACGCGGGACGAGCTCGCTGAGCTGCCGTTGCTCGAGCCCGTCGTGAGGCGGTTGGGAGATCTGGCCACCCTGAAGCTGCTGGCCGACGCCGACCACTCCTTCCACGTTCCCGCCCGCAGCGGCCGCAACGATGACCAGGTGCGCGGGGAGATGCTGGAGGCCTTCGCCGCCTGGACTGAGTCGATTATTGTCAGCGGATGAAGCGCGCCGCGCCCCCATTTGCAGCGGCGGCGCAACGCGGCCTCCTCCCATCGGTCACGCCTCATTTGCCGCTCTTGATCCGGTGCGCGTTGGGGCATACTCCGCTTCGGCTGAAGGCCTGCAACACCAGCATTGGCAGTGCCAGGCGCGCGACCTTTGGAAAACTTGACACTAGAGCTACCCATCGAGAGCCCACCTATGCCCAAAAAGGAAAGTGATCAGTCACGGCTGCCCGATGCGGCGTTGCCCGCGGGCCTGGATCGCTTCGCGCTGGAGCGTCGCCGTTTCCTCGCCGAGGGAGCCCTCTACGGCGGGGGATTGCTGGCCAGTCTGGGACTGAGCCGCTACGCGATGGCCCAGCCGCCGCAGGCAGGAGGCGAGGGCGGGCGTCCCACCCTGAGGCCACCGCTGCCCCCCGAGCCCAAGGTCTCACAGCCCGCACCGCTGAAGGACCTCAAGGGCAAGGTGGCGTACATCACGGCCTCCTCCGACGGAATTGGACTGGGTATCGCACGGGCCGCCTCCCTGGCCGGGATGAAGGTCTGTATCGGATACCGGAACGAGGAACGCCTGAAAGCCGCGTTGCCCCTGTTCAAGCCCGGCAACGCCGGCGTGCTCCCGGTGAAGCACGACGTGACCGATCGCGATGCGTGGGCCAAGGCGCTCGAGTCGATCAAGAGCCAGTTCGGCAAGTTGCACCTCGTGGTCAACAACGCGGGGTTCAAATCCTTCGCCATGGTGAGCAAAGCCTCCGCGGCGGACTGGGATAACGGGGTGGCGGTCAACTTCACCGCCACCTACAACAGTGTCGTGACGTGCCTGCCCCACATGTTGGAGCACGGCGAGGGCGGACACTTCGTCGTGACGTCCTCGATGAGCGGCCTGCTGCCCGGCGTCACCGCCGGCGTCTACACCGCTACCAAGATCGCTGTCGTCGGGCTCATCGAAGCGCTGCGCATCGAGCTCGAGAGCACGACCGTCGGCACCTCGGCGTTCGTACCAGGCGGCGTGCAGACCGACAACTACCTGGGGACCGGTGAGGAGAACCCGTACCGCAAGGAACAGTTGGCGAAACTTCCGCCGGATATCCGCAAGCGGTTCGCGGGCAACGGCCCCTCTCCGCTGATGGACCCGCTGGAGGCCGGCAAGCGCGTGTTGAACGGCGTCATCCACAATGACCTGTTCATCGTCACTCACCCGGAGTACATGCCCGGCACGAAGCAACGCTTCGACGCCATGATGGAGTCGGAGCCGGTGGGAGATACCCCGCCGTCACCGGAGCGGGTCAAAGGGGAGGCGCGTGTGCTGCACGCAGGCATCTACCCGCGGGAGATCGTGCACAGAAAGCAGAAGCGCAAGACCTTCCTTGCGACCAAGCTCTGAGCCTTCCTCCCAACGCGCTCCAGACGTACAGAATCACCATCGGGAACTCGCATGTCCAAGAAGCAACCCATTCGAGTGAAATGCGATGCCGCCGCGGCGAATCCGCTGAACCGGCGCCAGTTTCTGGGTACGGGAATGGCCTTCGGCGCCGGCGGCCTGCTCGCCGAGCTGGGCCTGACCCGCCAGACCCAAGCGCAGAACGCGACCCCGCCCGCCGGCAAAGCCCCTGCAGCCGGCGGTCCGCCTCCGGGTCGTCGTCCTTTGCCGCCGGAGCCCGCGGTCTCGCAGGCGCCGCCGCTGAAGGATCTGAAGGGTAAGGTGGCTTACATCACCGCCGCCTCCGACGGCATCGGGCTGGGCATCGCCCGCGCGGCATCCCTTGCCGGCATGAAAGTCGTCATCGGCTATCGTAACGAAGAGCGCCTGAAAGCGGCGCTGCCGCTGTTCAAGCCCGGTAACGCCGGCGTGCTGCCCATCAAGCACGACGTGACGGATCGGGACGGGTGGAAGGCCCTGGTCGAGCAGGTCAAGAGCCAGTACGGCAAGCTGCATCTGGTAGTCAACAACGCCGGCATCAAGACGCTGCGCCAGGCGCACGAGGCCAAGTTCGACGAGTGGGATAACGCGGTGGCCGTCAACATGACCGCCATCTACAACAGCGTGGCCGCCTGCCTGCCGCACATGCTCGAGCACGGCGAGGGCGGTCATTTCGTGACCACGGCATCGATGGGCGGGCTGCTGCCCGGTGTGAATGCCGGCGTCTACACGGCCACCAAGATTGCCGCGGTCGGCACCATGGAGGCGCTGCGTGTGGAGCTGGAGTCCACCAACATCGGCACGTCCGTGTTCTGCCCCGGTGGCGTCAGCACCGACAACTACATCGGCACCGGCGAGCAGAATCCGTTCCGCAAGCCGCTGCCGCCGGGCGCCCCGCGTTTCGGCATGTACTCCATGGACCCGCTGGAGGCGGGCAATCGCGTGCTGGACGGCGTCGTCAACAACGATCTGTTCATCCTCAGTCATCCGGAGTTCGCACCCGGCATGCAGGAGCGCTTCGATGCGATCATGGACTCGACCCCGCCGGTCGAGGCTCCCATCCCTCCGGGCCGCATCGAGGCCGAGCGCGGCGTGATCCGCTGCGGCATCTACGAGCGCGAGATCGTGCATCGCAAGGTGAAACGCCCGACCTACATATTCAAGGCTTGAAGACGGCTGCCCATAGTTCCGATCCGCTGCTGGCGCTGCGGGATGCCCTGCGGCGTTTCGCTGCGGAGCGGGACTGGGGCCAGTTTCATTCGCCGAAGAATCTGGCGGTGGCCTTGAGTGTCGAGGCCGCCGAGCTGCTCGAGCACTTCCAGTGGCTGACGGATGAGCAGTCCGCCGCCCTCTCACCCGAGACCCGCGCCGGCGTCAGCGAAGAGCTGGCGGACGTGCTGCTCTACCTCATCCGCCTCGCGGACCGGCTCGACCTGGACCTCATCGCCTGCGCCACTGAAAAGCTACGGCGCAACGCCGAGAAGTACCCGGTGGAAAAAGCGCGCGGTAACGCGAAGAAGTACACGCAGCTCTGAGCAGGGCGTACAGTAACGGGCGGCAAGGACGATCGCCTGCATGAATCGACGCACTTTCATCCACGCCACGCTCGGTCTGACGGGTGGCCTCGGCTTGGCCGAGGCGGACACACCGGTCGGCTCGCTGTTGAAGATGCTCGAGGACTCTCCGCGCGAGCAGGTCCCTCGCGAGCTCGTACGGCGCATCCGGGCCGGCGCGCACTACGAAGAAGTGCTCGCAGCGCTCTGCCTGGCCACGGTCAGAAACGTTCAGCCGTACCCGGATGTGGGCTTCAAGTACCACAGCGTAATGATGTTGCGAGCCATCGACGCGGCATCCGGGCACCAGCCCCCGGCGGATGAGTGGCTCCCC
>Ga0105240_10008523_pt1 | contig 14651 bp, 15 predicted proteins | sample KBSC54metaG_FD_80426 | JGI IMG/M metagenome (GOLD analysis project Ga0105240, IMG submission 80426) | Corn rhizosphere microbial communities from Kellogg Biological Station, Michigan, USA - KBS C5-4 metaG | ecosystem: Host-associated > Plants > Roots > Rhizosphere > Soil | place: Michigan, USA... | reverse complement strand
GGTCGGAGTCCCACACGCCGGAACTGCCTCATACGGCGCGGCGGCAGTTCCGGCGTGTGGGACTCCGACCATTCGGGGCCTCGCCGGTAACTCGGAGATTCTTCTGCGGGGACGGCTCTCGTGCTACCTTGGCACGCGAACCCAGCTGATTGGATTCGGCGGAGTTCGCCGATTCCGTCGGCGGCGGCCGCAATACTTCAAGGAGACGGTATGAACAGCACGCGTGCACTCTCAGCCCTGGTCGGAGCGACGGCGCTGTTCACCGCACCCGCCATCCAGTCGCGGCTGATCGACGTCGCGCCAGGCGCGGAGCTGATGGGCGCAGCCGTCAATCAGTCGGCCTCGAACCTGGCCAACAGCCTGGGCGCCGCGCTGGGTGGTGTGGCGATCTCCGTCGGATTCGGCTATTCCGGTCCCGCCATCATCGCGGTCGTCGTCGGCGCATTGGGACTCGTACTGTTCTCGCTTAGCTTCCGGATGGGCGATCGCTCCCCCGTCGAGGGCGAGCTGGTGTCGGCATGACCGCTGGGCGTAGGCCGACGCTCGCCGACGTCGCCGCGGAGGCTGGGGTCTCGATCGCGCTCGTGTCGATCGTCGTGCGCGACGCGCCCGGAGCCAGCGCCGCGGCGCGAGCCCGCGTTCTCGAGGTGGCCAAACGGCTCGGCTACCAGCCGGACAGTCGAGCTCGCCTGCTGCGCAGTGGTCGCAGCCGGCTGCTCGGAGTGGTCTTCGACGTCCAGAACGCGTTCCATGGCGAGTTGGTAACCGGTCTCTACGCCGCCGCCGAGCGCATCCACTACGAGTTGGCGCTCAGCGCGGTCACCCCGCAGCGCGACGAAGCCACCGCGATCGGCGGGCTGTTGCAAGACCGCTGCGAAGCGCTCCTCGCGATCAGCCTCACGACCAGCGCGAGCGACCTCGCGACGGTCGCGACCCGGCTGCCCGTGGTCGTGATCGGTCGCTCCATTCGTTCTCGGGCCGTCGACGTCGTGCGCAACGACGACGGCCAGGGCCTGCGAAAGGGAGTTGACCACCTCGTCGGGCTCGGCCACCAGCGGATCGCGCACATCGACGGCGGTCCCGGAACGATCTCCTCCGAACGGCGGCGCGGGTACGAGAGCGCCATGCGGGTGCACGGCCTCACCGATCGCATCCAGACGATCACCGGTGGGCCCACCGAAGAGGACGGCGTGCGGGCAGCCGGCGAGCTGCTGTCGAGCGGGACCATGCCGACCGCGATCACCATGTACAACGACCAGAGCGCGGTCGGCGCCATGGACGCGCTGCGTCGGGCCGGGGTGTCCATTCCTGGGGACCTCAGCGTGATCGGCTACGACGACGAGCGGGCGGCGCGGCTCGGGCACATCGACCTGACCACGATCGCGCAGGACACCGTCACGATGACGACGCTGGCCGCCGCGCGCGCGCAGGATCGCGTCGACGGCGTGCCCGTGGCGCACCGCGAAATGATCATTCCGCCGCGCCTCGTCGTGCGCGGGACGACCGCGCCACCGTCAGCCTCGCCGTAGTCCGCGCCGCTCGGCGGCCAGTTCATCGGATCACGGGCACTATTGACCAATGTTGTCCTCACTGGCCCCCGCTCGTCGGCGGCTGGTGTTGATCGTCTCGGCGGTGGCCTTGGTGGCCGCACTGGCCGTAGCGGCGGGCGTCATCGTTTCGAGCATTGGCAGTTCGACGAAGGCGCGCCCGGTCGCCCAGGACACCGTCGGCCCGGTTCTCCTCGTGCCCGGTTACGGCGGCTCCACGTCGGGGCTCAACTCGCTGGCGGCCACTCTTCGGGCGAATGGACGCCGCGTCTCGCTGTTCAATCCGCCCGGTGACGCGACCGGCGACCTGCGAGTCCAAGCACAGGCGTTGGCAGCGACGGCGAGGGCGCTCCAGCACTCGACGGGCGCGCCGTCGATCGATGTCGTCGGCTACTCGGCCGGCGGAGTCGTCGCCAGACTGTGGGTGCGCGACTACGCAGGCGCCGCCATAGCGCGGCGCATCGTCACGCTGGGATCGCCGCAGCACGGAACCCAACTGGCGGCCGTGGCCGGGTCGCTGGTGTCCGGGGCGTGCCCGGTCGCCTGCCAACAGCTCGAGCCCGGCAGCGATCTTCTGGACAGCCTGAACTCCGGCGACGAGACGCCGGCCGGTCCGACCTTCGTCTCGATCTGGAGTAGCGGCGACGACGTGGTGATCCCGCCGTCGTCGGCCGAGCTGACCGGCGCGGTGAACCTACAGGTCCAGCGGGTATGTGCCAGGGAGGCCGTCAATCACAGTCAGCTACCTAGTGACAAGGTCGTTCAGGCGATGGTGGTGGCGGGGCTCGCCGCCGGGCCGCCGGTCGTGCTCAAGGCCACGGACTGCGATCGGCTGCAGACCGGGTGAGCGGCGCACCGCTCAGCTGGTGATGTCCTTGGTGGTGAAGTTGGCCCAGGCGATGCCGAAGAACACGGCGACATAGACGAGCTGAAGCGCGACCCCGCGCTCGACGTCACGCCAGAGGATGGGATCTCGAAACAGGTCGATGAACGACAGCCAGTATCGGGTCGGCAAGTACGCCTTGATGGACCGCGCGGCGTCCAGGGTCAGCAGCAGCGACGAGCCGACCAGGAAGGCGAGCGCCCCGAGGCTGGCGCCGAGCGCCGAGTCGGTGAAGGTCGACAGCATCAGGGCGACGGCCGCGACACCCAACATCGACAGGCCGACGTAGAGAACGGCCAGCACGGTTCGGACCAGCACCTGCTGGACGGTGAGGGTGCTGCCCGACACGCTGACAATCGACGTCGTGCTCGACAACGGCTCGGTGCCGAGGATGGCCGAGCCGACGGCGAAGCCGGTTCCGGCGACGACGACCACCGCGGTCAGCACGAACACCACGGCCGCCGTCAGTTTCGCGACCAGTAGCCGCGCCCGGCTGACCGGGCGGCTCAGCAGGTACCGCAAGGTTCCGCCGGCGGCCTCCCCCGCGATCGAGTCGCCCGCGATCACGGCGACCGCGATCGGCAGGAACAGCGGCAGCACGATCGCCAGCGCGGCCACCGAGAACAGCTCGCCGTTCGCCAGCACGGCCGACAGGAACGCCGGACCCTGACCCGGCCGCGGGCCCAGATGAGTCGTCGCCAGCAACACGGCGACGACGGTCGGCAGGAGGTCCAGGAGCAGCAAGGTGGCCCACGTCCGCGGCCGCCGGAACAGCTTCTTGAGCTCGACGGCGATCATGAGGCCCGCTCGACCCGGTCGGCGGTGCCGCTCGTCCGGGCCAGGACGACGTCCTCGAGCGTCAGCCGCTCGGGCGACAGCCCGATGACCCCGATGCCGCTCTCGACCAGGCGCCGGTTGAGCTTGGCCGGGTCGTCGGTGCGCACGACCAGACGGTCACCGGTGCGCGCTTCCACTTGATCATCAAGCAGACTCGCGGCGTCGTCGGGCCGGTCGACCTGGACGACGCTGCGACCGGTCGGGGCCTTGAGCGTCGCCAGGTCGTCCTGAACGACGAGCCGGCCGCGATCAAGAACCCCGATTCGGGTGCAGAACTGCTCGATCTCGGCGAGCAGATGACTGGACAGAAAGATCGTCGTGCCGCGCGCGTTGAGGTCGAGGAGCAGGTCACGCACCTCGTGGATGCCCTGCGGGTCGAGCCCGTTCGTCGGCTCGTCGAGCAGCAGGAGCTTCGGCTGGCGGAGCAAGGCGGCGGCCAGGCCCAGCCGCTGTCGCATCCCGAGCGAGTACGCCTTGACCGGGCGAGACCCGACGGCGGCCAGGCCCACCTGCTCCAACGCCGCTTCGACGCGCCGGTTGCGGTCGCGCCGTCCCGGGTTCGGTCCACTGGCGTCGAGCAGCCGCAGGTTCGCCGCGCCGGAAAGATGGCCATACGCGGCCGGCCCTTCGATGAGCGTGCCGACGTGCGGGAGCACCCGACCGGCTGCCTTCGGGATCGGCGCCCCCAGCACCTCGACAGATCCGGCCGTCGGCAACACCAGCCCGAGCAGCATCCGCACGGTCGTCGTCTTGCCGGAGCCGTTCGCGCCGAGGAATCCGTAAATGTCGCCCTGGACAACTTCGAGATCAATCTTGTCGACGGCGACCAGCCCGCCGAAGCGCTTGGTGAGCCCCTGGGTTCGGATCACCGTCGAGGCGGACTCCGTCATCCGGTCAACGTCCCGCGCTCGCGATATCGGCGCCCGCCTGCGTCAAGGTGGCGGTGGTGACCGTGCCCACCAGCAGCCAGGAGATCTGGGGCTGGAACGTACCTCGCTGGCTCTTGAACACGCCGACTGACACGGGGTCCGACAGCAGAACGTTCACCGGGCCGATCGCCGTCGTGACGCCTTGGGGTGTCTTCACACTCCCGACCGCCTTGGTCAGCTGGTCGCGAATCTGGCCCCCGGTCCGGCCGAACACGGGAATCGCCACCAGGACGGTGGCGCCCGAGCCGTACGCCGTGACCGCCGAGGCGGTTGGCGAGATGGAGTCGCGGGGCAGGCCGCCGAGCGTCCGGGGAGTCGGCACGGTTTGCAGCCGGTCGGCGAGCGACAACAGGTCGGGCGCATTTCCGCCTGACACCTTCGCGCCCGGCGGCGGACTGAACGCGGTCGTGGCGGTTGAGGGCTCGCTGGTGCTGAGGTCGAGCATGGTTGTGGACACCAGGGCGAGACTGTCGCCTTTTCCGTAGACCGCCACCGAGACCGGCAGACCCGATCCGGGCAATGCCCAGACGTCGACGCGCGAGATCGTCGACTGCGCTGCGTTCGGGGTGTAGCGCAGACCGGCGGCTTCGCGGCCGGCGATCCGCTTGCTCGCGATGCGCCGAACCTCGTCGGGTTGGGCCTGGGAGAGCAGCCGCCGCGCCAAACTGGCCGGGACAAGATCATCCGGGCGGGGCAGGTGAGCGCCCGAGGCGAGCGCGCCTCGATCGAGTTCGGCGGTGTTCGACTCATAGTTCCATGACCAGAGATCCTCGCCGGCCGCGTGCAGGTCCTGCTCGCCGCTGACCGTCGTCTGATCGACCCGCCAATCCCGCGGCGTGCGCCACCAAACCCGCAGCTGGGTCGTCGACCCGAACAGGTCGGCGACGGAACTGAACTGCCCCGTGGTCACCGGCAGTGCCAGGGTTCCGCTCGACTCGGCGTACCCGGAGTAGCCGACCGACGCCGATGCCTGCACCCGGGCCAGCAAGCCTTTCGCGTTGATCGAACTACCGCCGGCCGGGAGTTTTCCGATCGCGTAAGGAAGGCCGCAGAGGACGGCGATCAACCCGAGAGCGGCAGTCCACCGAAGAGTTCGCCGCCGTCGCATCAATCCATGGTGCCCGAAACCGCGACAGACAAGCCTTAAGGTTTGCAGAAGCCCTGCCCCGCTCAGGGCCGGCGAAAGACAAGGGCCGGGAAAGATAAGGGGACCTGCCGGTGCGCGTGTTGTTGACCGGAGGCGCGGGGTTCATCGGCCGTCACGTGCTGACGAACTTGATCTCGAGCGGTCACCAGGTGCGGGTGTTCGACTCCCTGCGCGCCGACGTCCACCACGGACGGACGCCTGCGCTCGACGGCGAGCTCGTGATCGGCGATGTCCGCGACGGCGCCGCCCTCGACGAGGCCTTGCGCGACATCGACGCCGTCTGCCATTTGGCCGCGAAGGTCGGTCTGGGCGTCGACCTACAGGACCTGCCCGACTACGCGAGTTCCAACGACTACGGCACCGCCGAGCTGCTCGCCGCCATGACCCGGGCCGACGTCGGTCGGATCACCTTGGCGTCCTCGATGGTCGCCTACGGCGCCGGACTATGCGCCTGCCCGGAACACGGATCGGTGCCGCCCCTGCCGCGATCCGAGGCCGACCTGGCCGGCGGCGAGTTCGAGCCGCGCTGCCCGATCTGCCGGCGAACACTGTCACCACGCCTGGTGGGCGAGGACGACCCGGTCAGTCCGCAGAACGGCTACGCGGCCAGCAAGGTGGCGCAGGAACACCTGGTGTCGGCCTGGGCCCGCGCGAGCGGGGGCAGCGCGATCGCGTTGCGCTACCACAACGTCTACGGGCCGGGGATGCCGCGTGACACCCCGTACGCGGGAGTCGCGGCCGTGTTCCTCTCCGCGTTGCGGAACGGGCGCGCGCCCCGGGTCTTCGAGGACGGCGGTCAGCGCCGCGATTTCGTTCATGTTCGAGACATCGCGACTGCAACCGTTCGGGCGGTCGAACACGAACAGGGGGGTATGGCAGTTTTCAACGTCGGGTCCGGCACGCCGCGCACCATCCGGGAGATGGCCGCCGGGTTGTCGAGAGCCGTCGGCGGACCGGAGCCGGTCGTCACCGGCGAGTTTCGGCTCGGCGACGTCCGCCACATCACCGCTGACTCATCGCGCGTGCGCGAGGAGTTCGGCTGGCGTCCGCGGGTCGACTTCGCCGTCGGGCTTTCTGAACTCGCAGACGGTGGCGGCGAATCCGCCGCCGGCCGATGAGGACGTCACAGAACCGTAAGCACGCTTCGGGCCTGACACAGACATTGCGACGCTTCCCTCGCGCCATGATGGCCCCGTGATGATCGACGTCCTGCTTCCGTGTCTGGACGAGGCCGCCGCCTTGCCCTGGGTTTTGTCCCGCATGCCCGTGGGTACCCGGGCCATCGTGATCGACAACGGGTCTAGTGACGGATCGGCCGAGCTTGCTCGATCCCTCGGCGCCGAGGTCGTCGAGTGCTCGCGGCGCGGTTACGGCGCCGCGTGCCATGCGGGCCTGGAAGCAGCCACGGCGGACTTTGTGGCTTTCTGCGACTGTGACGCCTCGATCGACCCCGCCGCGATCCCCGCGCTGGCGGCGAAGGTCGTCGACGGGGATGTCGACCTCGTCGTCGCCCGCCGCCGGCCGAGCGGGTCGATGGCCTGGCCATGGCACGCGCGGGTGGCCAACCGGGCGCTCGCGTGGAACGTGCGTCGGCGCGCTGGGGTGCCGCTGAAGGATCTCGGCCCCCTGCGGGTCGCCCGGCGGACGAGCCTGCTGGCGCTCGGCATTACCGATCGACGCAGCGGCTATCCGCTCGAGACGGTGCTGCGTGCCGCGGCCGCCGATTGGCGCATCGCCGGCGTGGACGTCGCCTACACGCCCCGCGTCGGCCGGTCGAAGGTGACTGGAACCGCCCGCGGCACGTGGCAGGCCGTTCACGACATGCGGGCGGTGTTCGCGCAATGCTCGGCACGCTGATCGTCATCGCCAAGTCGCCTGTCCCCGGACGCGTGAAGACGAGGCTCTGTCCGCCACTGAGTTTCGAACAAGCCGCCGATCTCGCCGACGCGGCGCTGACCGACACCGTTCGGGTGGCCGCAGTCGTCCCCGCGGCGCGGCACGTCCTCGCCCTCGACGGTCCTCGCTGGCCAGCAATCCCGAGCCAGTGGACGGTCGTCTCGCAGGAGCCCGGCGAACTCGATCGACGCCTGATCGGCGCGTTCGCCGCTGCCGGAGCAGGGCCCTCGCTGCTTATCGGAATGGACACACCACAAGTCACCCTGCCGCAGTTGACGATGTTCGACGCGGATCGCTTCGACGCCTGCATCGGACTCGCCGACGACGGCGGGTTCTGGGCGATCGGCTTCCGCGACTCGCGCGCTCACGCCGACGCGATCCGCGACGTGCCGATGTCGACGTCGGAGACCGGACAGATTCAACTCGCGGCGTTGCGGTCCAGAGGGCTCAGGGTTCAGGTGCTCGATCGACTGACCGACGTCGACACCTACGACGACGCGGTTGACGTGGCCAGCCAATGTCCGGACGGCGCCTTCGCCACAAGATTTCGGTCGCTCGCGTTGCGGGATGTGGGCTGATGCGCCCTGGCGCGTTGCGGCCGTACGAGCAGTCGTTGCGGGAACGTTCGCCCGTGCAGCTGATCTCTGATGACGGCCAACTCCTGACTCTCGATGTGGAACGCTGGCTCGACGATCTTGACGAGGCCGATGAGGGGGTTCTCGCCCGTTGTCGCGGTCCGGTGCTGGACGTCGGCTGCGGGCCGGGGCGGTTCGTGCGGGCGGCCGCCGGCCTGGGTATCGCCGCGCTCGGCATCGACGTCGCCGCCACCGCCGTTCAACTCACCCGTACCGCGGGGGGTTCGGCAGTGCTGCGCGATGTGTTTCATCCGGGCCCGGCGGACGGACTGTGGTCAACGCTGCTGTTGATGGACGGCAACGTCGGCATCGGCGGCGACGTCGTGCGACTGCTGCGCCGAGCGCGTTCGCTTCTGGAACCGGGAGGACGGCTGCTCGTGGAGGCGGCCGCCGACGAGCACCTGGACCGCGCCTTGCCTCGACGCTTCACCAGGCACGGTCAGCCGGTCGGGCCGCGCTTCGTGTGGGCCGAGGTCGGCATCCGCCCGCTGATCCGCCATGCGAGCGAACTCGGCTTCACCGTCGAGGAAATCTGGACGGTGTCGGCCCGCACGTTCGTCGCGTTCACCCGGTCGTCCGCGGACCTGTCGGATGACGAGTGCACGCCGTCCGTCGCCTAGTTGTGCTGCGAGCGGGACTCGGCCTGCTGCTCGCAGTCGAGGCGGTACTCGTCGCCGCGGCGGTGCGTCACACCTACGACGAGCGCAATGTGCTGGTGTTCGAGGCGGCCGCCCTCGTAGTCTTCGTCGTCGCGGTGTTGGCCTTGGCGCGTGCCGCGCTGTCGCGGTGGGTCGTGCTCGCCTTCGGCGCGGTGCTCCAGCTGATCGCGATCCAGCGGCCGCCGGTCGACAGCGACGACGACTTCCGCTACCTGTGGGACGGCAAGGTTCAGCTCGCCGGTGTCGACCCGTACCGCTACCCGCCGTCCTCGCCGGCGCTGGGTCACCTGCGCGACAACTACTTGTTCCCGAGCGGCGCCTGCGCCCACTACCCGCTGCCCAGTGGAGCCTGCACCCGCATCAACCTGCCCACCGTTCACACGATCTATCCGCCCGTGGCCGAGGGCGTGTTCACCCTGATTCGAATAGTCAGCTTCGGCCGCGGCGATCAGTTTCCCTTGCAGGTCGCCGCGGCCCTCGGCGCGCTCGTGGTCGCCTGGCTGCTCTCCCGGCAGGGCCGGTCGGTTTGGGCCGTGGCGCTGTGGGCCTGGTGTCCGGTCACCGCCATCGAGCTCAGCAACAACGCGCACATCGACTGGCTCGCCGTCTTGTTGGGAGTGCTCTCATTGAGCGCCTGCGCCAAGGGTCGGCTCGGCACTGCCGGGATGCTCCTCGGCGCCGCTTTCGCGACCAAGCTGTACCCGGGTGTCCTGGGCTCAGCCATGCTCAAGCGGCGGCGCTGGCCGGTGCTGGCCGGATCAGCTGTCGCCACGGTGGTCGTTGTGTATCTGCCGCACGTCGTCGCCGTGGGGACCTCCGTCGTCGGATATCTGCCGACGTATCTGAATCAGGGCGGTTACGGAAACGGACACCAGTACCGGCTGCTTGCCCTGGTGCTGCCGACGACCGCCCGGACGCCCGCCGCGGTAGTCATCGTTATTGCCGCGGTCGCGTGGGCGCTGTTGCGGAGCGATCCCGACCACCCGGAACGCTCCGCCCTCATCGTGATGGGCGTCTCGATCCTGGTGGTCACACCCACGTTGCCCTGGTACACCCTGCTGTTGCTCGCCCTCGCCGCGCTCGCCGAACGACCCGAATGGCTGGGCGTCATCGCGGCGCCGACGATCGAGTACTTGCTCGTCGGCGCCGAAAAGGTCTCGCTCGACGCGGCGACCTCGTGGTGCTACCTAGCCGGTCTGGCGATCTTGCTCGGCGGCACGGCGTTGCGGCGCGGACGTCCGGCCGGAACAGCTGGAGCCGCGCTGACGAGGTGCTCGTGAACGCGCCTCGGGCGCCGTCACGCTGAAAATAAGAGGCCGTGCAGTATCGGCGCGCTGACCCGATTGTTACCAACAAAGCACGGCAAGTTGGAACCGTCGAGAACCTTGGCCTCGAAGTGTGTTGCGTAACAGCGATTGAAATCGACGCGAATGCAACCGAGAGGCACTTCACGATGACCAAAATGTTGAAGACGATAGGTCTATTAGCCGTGGCCGCGGTCGCCACCGTCAGCCTGGCGGCGTGTAGCAGCGGCAAAGGCTCGTCGGACAAGAAGCCGGTGGCGACGATCGGGTCGCTGAGCGGGCAGAGCACTTCCGTCAAGCTGGACTCGGGCTTCACCGGCGCGCTCACTACTCTCGGACTGACGCCCGGCGTTCTGGGCACGGCGACCCTCACCGACGGTTCGGTCCACTTTCCGATCACCGGCGGGCACGTGACCGTCTACCAAAAGGGCAAGGTTGATCCGTATGTCCAGGGCGATCTGCAGCACGACGGCAGCGGGCTCTCGCTGACGGCCGGATCGACGGTGGTTCAGCTGCAGAACTTCGACATCAACCCGGGTAGCTCGCAACTCTTCGGTGATGTCAGTGTCAACGGCACTGTGGCGGCCAAGCACGCCTACCTGTTCAACCTCGATGGAAGCACCCTGGCCCCGATCACCATCACTAATGGCGTCGCCACCCTGACCGGAACCCGCGTCCTGGTCTCTGACACCGCCGCCTCGTTGTTGGACAAGACGTTCGACACGACCGCGGTCAAGGGCGGACTGCTTGTCGGCGTTGCGACCATTCTTGCGACCGGTAGCTGACGAAGCCTTTCGGACCTGGATTAGCCGCACCTCCGACAGAAGAGTTAATGACATCGCAATATGTTTTGTGGCTGGTCACGATGTGGTGGCCAGCCACGAAGCTTTACAGTCGAGTGAACCCATTCGGTATCCAAAACTGATCGGATTGATCTCTTGTGAAGCTGCCGAAGCTACCCGCGGATCCGCCACGATTCTGGCCCAGGTTTTCGAGTCCGCTGCGTTCCCTGGCCTTGACGGCGCGGGTCGGCCGTATTCTGGGAATCTTTTTTGCGATCTGCTTCGTCACCGGGTTGTTGAGCCATTACCAGTACGGCCCATGGCATTGGCTGCCGGAACCCGCGAGCCCGGCATGGGGTTACCGCTTCACGCAGGGCCTGCACGTGCTCACCGGGATCGCGTGCATCCCCCTGCTGCTGACCAAACTCTGGTCGGTCTATCCGAAGCTGTTCGCGTGGCCGCCGGCGAAGTCTGTGCTGAACGGGATCGAGCGGCTCTCGATCGCCGTCTTCGTGTTCTCCGCGCTGCTCGAGCTGCTCACCGGCTTCATCAACATCCTCGACTGGTACCCGTGGCCGTGGTTCTTCACCTCGGTCCACTACGCGCTGGCCTACATCGTCATCGGCTCTCTGGTGCTGCACATCACCGTCAAACTGCCTCTGATACAAGAAGGCCTGTCCACCAAGTTGACGTCGTCGGGATCGAACGACGAGCCGGAGCCGACCGGCCAGGCGGCCTCGGAAGACGAGCTGGCGGGATTGTCACGACGCGGCGTGTTGACCGCTACCGGGGTGGGTGTCGGGGTCCTCGTCGCGGTAACCGCTGGCAATACGGTGACCCCACTACGCTCCATCGCGTTGCTCGCCCCGCGCCAACCGGACAAGGGGCCGCTCCACGTGCCGATCAACCGCACAGCCGCCCAGGCATCCACTGCACACGCGAACCTCGCCAAGCTGGTCACCGCCGACTCCTATCGCTTGACCTTCATGGGGCCGCGCCCGTTCGACCTGACTGTCGCGCAGATCGAAGCGCTGCCAACTGTTGATCACGTGATCCCGCTCGCCTGCGTCGAGGGGTGGAGCGTGTCAGCCCGCTGGGTCGGTCCCACGCTCCTGAGCCTGGTCGAACGAGCCGGGGGCGACCGGAGCTCGAAGGTCCGCATCACCTCGATCGAGGCCAACGGCATCTACAACAACTCCCACATCTTCGGTCCGCAGCTGGAGGGCGCCGTCCTGGCGACCCACCTCAACGGCGCCCGGCTGACCCTCGATCACGGCTATCCCGTTCGGCTAATCGCCCCCGACAGGGCGGGTGTGCTGAACACGAAATGGCTGAAGACGGTGGAGATCACATGAGCGCCGCCCAGGGCGAGCGACCGTCATTGACCCGGCTCGCGCTCGGAGCGCTCGGGCTCGCCGCGATCGGGTACGGCGTGTCGCTTCTATTCGAGAAGCCGAAGGTGAATCGCCCCTTTGAAGTCATCAAGTGGGCGATCGGTAGCGACATCGTCGTCGACGGGATTCTCATACCGGCCGCCATCGCTCTCGGATGGGTGATCTCGCGCACCGTTCCCGGCCGTGCCCGCCGCTACCTGCAGGGAGGCCTGATTGCCGCCGTCGGCGTCACCCTCGTCTCGTTGCCGCTCATTCACCGGCGCGGCAAAGCCCAACCGGGCCAAGCGCTCCTACTGCAGAACTACCAAGTCAACCTGGCGGTGTTGCTCGGCGTCATCGCGGCGGGCACCGTGCTTCTCTATCTGTGGAGAGTCGTCAGGGACATGCGGGAGGACGCACCCGGCGTCGAGCCACCAAAGTCACGCCCCGGACGTTGAGGTCAACCGCTCGTCGGGTAGCTCGAGCAGCGGATCTGGCGAACCTGTGGTCCACGTGTGCCGCCGCGACACCGAGGCAGTCGGAGCTCGAGGGCGGAGCTCGGGGCCCGAAACACCGATCCGGCTTGGAGCCGCCAGTTGGGGCCAAATGGAGCCGCCTCGGGGAATCGAACCCCGGACAACCTCATTACGAGTCTCACATTCTTGGAGGCATGCGCGCTATGACGCACCTCGGCCTTCTCGTGCGTGCGTGGAGTACGACGACTTTCGAAGCTTCACTGACCTGCTCCTGACCCAGCGTGACACTGCGACATCGCGCGGCGGCAGACCGAGCGGTGGCCGATGAGCCGCAATAGCAAGCGACGCAGAGGTGCCAAGCGGAAGGTAGAGCGCCGCGCGGAGCTCGCCCGTTCGGAGGAGCACAGCCATGGCCTGAACCGGGTCTTCCGCCAGGCATGCTCCGGCTGCGGCGGGTCGATCAGGTGGGTAGGCGCGCGGGAGGCAGCGGAACATGGCATGGATATGGAGACGGCCGCACGGTTCGTTGGCGCAGGGCTGGCTGATCTTGAGTTCTGGATTTGTGCGTCCTGCGGCGAAGCGGGCGCGCTTGGTCCGGCGTCGCTCGATCTCTGACGGCAGCCGACCGCATGCCGGCCCCCCGTACGTCTGGTTGCGGAGTGCAACCTGAGCTCGCCTCGGGGGATCACAGCAGTGCGGAGTTGGTCGCGGTCGTCGCGCCCGCAGACGGATACGAGCAATCTAACAAGTTGTTAACATCGATGGGCTACACACGTCCGACAGCTTCGTCTGCCGGCAGATGGGACGACGGTTGACGTCAGCACACCCAGGCACGAACCGCGCTCGGGATGCAGCATGCAATCGGACTTGTCCTGCCTTCGCACGGAAGCGCGTGGTGGGGACAAGGCGTGTTGATGAACATTTGTGCATCTGCAGCCTCAACCCTTGCGTGGACGCTCCGTAGGTGCTTGGCTGCGTTCGGTGTCCACGGCTGAGCCGACGCGCCCAGGAATGGTGCGTCCACGAAGTGCCCCCGGGAGATTGATGTGACCGCACCCCAGAAAAAGACTCTGCGCAATGCCAGCGCTCTGCGTCGCCTTGTCCTGGCCGCGATAGTTGGACTGCTACTCGTCCTTGCCCAGACGACTTTTGGCACGTCAAGCGCATCGGCAGAGGCTCATCAAGTTGCCTCGACAAGCGCGGCTCCGATCATGACCACGGGGCCTGTTGGACAATCTTCCTGCGTGTCGCCAAAGGGAAAGCCCTCGTTTAACGGAACCTGCATCAGTAGACCGGGTGAGGCTGAGTCGCCACCGCGGCACGTGACCACCGTCTGTCCCGCGATCGCCAATAAATCATCGAGCAACGGGACGTGCTCCACGACGGCGGGGGCTCAGCCGGGGAGTCGACCGGGGGCGACGACGCCGAAGGGCGAAAGTGTTTGCCCGTCGGCTGCTGGCAAGGTATCGAGCATTGGCAGCTGTTCAGCCGGCAGATCCGTAGTGCCTCGGGCGGCGGCCGATGCTCAGAGCGCAGAAACTCCGGACGACGATCCAGATCTTAGCTTTGTCAGCTTTACCGCCGATACGACGAATCTTGATCTCATGCATTCTGCTACGTTAACCGCGGTCATAAGCTCGAATGTCGCAGTTACGCCGTACTACCTTTATATTTACGACGAGACGACGATGGGCTGGACTGCGCGGTGCGGCGGGGGGACGGAATGCAGCGTGTCCGTTTCATTGAACGCTGCGGGCACTGAGACGTACAACGCATTCGTTGGAGACTGGCTTGGGTCTCCAATAAATGTTCAGTCTGAGGCAGACTCGCCGGTGGACGTTCAGTGGAACGTAGGGGTTGTCTCTCTTACGGCAACCAACACGACGCCATTACAGCTCACCACCACCACGCTCACGGCGACGGCGGCCGTCGACGTCGGCCCAACGAATTATTACATTTACATTTACGACGTTGATTCCATGGGGCGCATCGCCACCTGTGGAGGCGGCACCACCTGCTCGGTCGATCTCACGTTGACTGATAATGACAGTCACCACTACAAAGCGTTCGTTGGCATTTGGGACAACACCCTCGGGCCCACCCAAGTTCAAGCGGACTCGGGCTCGTCTTCTCTCGCCGTTACAGCGCAGCAGCAGCCAATGGTGCTAACCGCCAGCTCGACC
>Ga0105240_10008522_pt1 | contig 14654 bp, 12 predicted proteins | sample KBSC54metaG_FD_80426 | JGI IMG/M metagenome (GOLD analysis project Ga0105240, IMG submission 80426) | Corn rhizosphere microbial communities from Kellogg Biological Station, Michigan, USA - KBS C5-4 metaG | ecosystem: Host-associated > Plants > Roots > Rhizosphere > Soil | place: Michigan, USA... | reverse complement strand
CGGCGGCTCACCATCCTGATCACCACGCATTACATGGACGAGGCCGATCGCCTGTGCGACCGCATCGCCATCGTGGATCACGGCAAGCTGGTGGCCCTGGACACACCCAAGGCGCTGAAGGCGAGCGTGCCCGGCAGCAATGTGATTGAAGCCCAGTTCTCCGCGCTCCCCCCGGACTGGGAGCAGCAGCTGCATGCGCTTTCAGAGGTCACTTCAGTGCAGGCTGAAGGCGGCAACACCTTCCGTGTGCTCACCGGGAACGGCTCGCGCACTACCACCGAACTGGTCGAGCTGGCGGTAAGGTCGGGCGTTGAGGTGCGCAGCCTGACGGTGCAGAACACCACGTTGGACGATGTTTTTGTCCACTACACCGGGCGGCAGTTGCGTGACGAGACGGTGAAGGCCTACGGCTTCGTCATGCCGGAGCGGCCAGGATTGCGTCCATGAACCGAACCTTTGCCATCATCGAACGCGAATTGCGCAAATTCTTTCGCTCGCCGGCCCTGATGCTGGTCTCCATGGTATTTCCGCTGATCCAGTTGATCGTACTGGGCAACGCTTTTGGCGGCAAGATTCGCGACGCCAAGCTGGGCGTGGTAGACCAGGACCATGGCACGCAGTCCTTAAAAGTGCGCGAAGCCTTCGAATCCGTGCGCGCCAATATGCGCACCTTCCTGCCGGTGTACTACCAGAGCGAAAGGGAAGCGGTAAAGGACGTGCGCGACGGCAAGCTGCAGGGCGCCGTCATCATTCCGCCGGACTATTCGCGGCGGGTCTACGAGGAGAACCATCCTCGCATCGCCCTGCTGGTGGACAACAGCGACAACTTCATGAGCTCGGCCCTGGAGCAGAGCTTCACCGAGCTGACCAAGTCCCTGAACGAGCCGGAGGTGCAGCCGCGCATCATCCAGCAGAACGTGCTCGACATTGTGGAACTGTATCCCTACATCGAGTACATGAAGTACCTGCTGCCCGGCTCCATTACGCTCGCCATGTTCGTTTCCGTGATGATCGGCGGCGGCATGCTCTACATTGACGATAAGGCGCGCGGCGTGCACGAAGGCTACCTGGTCACGCCCATCACTAAGACGGAACTGGTGCTGGGCTTGAATGGAGCGGGGGCCATCAAGGCGGTGGCCGCCGGCGTTGTGATCACCGTCATTGGTTCGCTGCTGGCTGGCGTGGGAAGCATTTTTGATCCGCGCACGGCGGTGTGGCTGTTCCTGCTCATCATTCTGACCTCGGTCTCCTTCAACGCCATGATGTTCCTCATGATGGTGCGGGTGGAGGATCCGCTGGTGCCGCGCGCCACCTTTGGCATCCTGAACACGTTGCTGTTCTTTCCTAGCGGCTCCATCTATCCCATCGAAGCCTTCCCGTGGTGGCTGCGGGGGGTAGCCAGAGCCGATCCCTTCACCTACGCGGTGCACGGATTCAAGGCGCTGCTGCTGAAAGAGGCGGGCTTCGTCGCCATTTGGCAGGATCTGGTGATCCTGACAGTATTTGCAGTGGTCATGATGGCGATCGCCATACCGCTGTTCAAGCGCTCCCTGTAAGCACTGGCCATCAATGTCATAATCAGCCGAGGCCTGCGGCGAGGAAGTTGCTGTTGGTCAGCAGCATCGCGGTACGATACTTGAGCCAATTTCCCATCTCACCCTGAAATCCGCTATCCTTCCAAGAATAGCTATGCCTGAAAGTGACCAGCCCAGTCCGGCGCCTCCCACTTACTCGTCCAAGACTCTGTTTGAAGCGCCGCCTTATGATCCCGCCAAGGAGCGCAAGCGCAAGATCAAAATCTCCATCATCGTGGCGATCATCGTGGTGCTGGCGGTTCTGCTGTGGGTAAACCGCTACTGGCCGCAAGAACACCTGGTCAAACAGTTCTTCGCCGATCTGCAGAAGCAGGACTACAAAGCGGCCTACGGCGTCTGGATGCACGATCCCAACTGGCAGCAGCACCCGGAAAAGTACGCCCGTTACCCCTATAACGAGTTCTATACAGACTGGGGGCCGGGCGGGCAGTGGGGCCTGATTCGTAGCTTCAAGATTGTGGGCGCGATACATCCCAAAGCCGGCAGCGGAGTGGTTGTCGGAGTGGAGGTCAACGGCCGGGTTGACCAGGCGCACGTTTGGGTGGAGAAGTCGGATAAAACGCTCAGCTTCTCGCCTTATTGATACATCTTGATGGTTGCCCGTTGGAAACCCCAGCATTCAGCACCAGCATTCAGCCCTGCGACATTGATGCTTGAGCACGACAGTATCGGCGGAGCTTCCGCTGTTCAGGCCAATCCATCCAGTCGGAAAAGGATGCGGCCATAAGACCACGCTCGTTATGTCCCTGTGGGGATATTCACCTGGACTGGCCCGCGTCCAACCGGTGCTGTCGCTCTGCTGCCCCTTTGCATCTACATAAGCTATGAGCGCAATGCCTACTCCCCCGCCGGATATGCCGCCCGAGCCGCAACTCGGACCGGACCAGCGCCGCAGTTTCCGCAAATTCCTGATTGGCGCCGTGATTCTGGCCTGTATCGTCGCCCTCGGAATCGCAATTTTTCTGGTAGGATTCAGCCGCTGAACTGATGAGCATTCCTGATTGAAGAATGTTGAATTGAAAATGTGCCGATTGCCCGATTTTCAATCGTCAATCTTCAATCGTCGCTCAAAACGGCCCGCTCTTCACTTGGCTGAAATGATTTACCACTTTCTGCAGTGAGGCTTCGTCTTCCACGTTGAGGCAGGTCTTGGCCCGGTCAATCTGGCGCATCAGGCCGCAGAGCACCTTGCCCGGGCCTGCTTCGAGAAAAAGTTCCACTCCGTGCGCGGTAAGCAGGCGCATGGATTCCTCCCATCGCACCGCGCCGGTGACCTGACGCACCAGCGCATCGCAACTCTTGTCGCCGGTCTCAACCAGCGCCGCATCCACATTGCAGGCCACTGGAACCTCGGGGCGGCTGAAGGTCAGCCTTTTCAGGTCGGCAGCCAGGTGTTCCTGCGCCGGCTTCATGAGCGCGCAATGGAAGGGTGCGCTTACCGGCAGCATGATGGCTTTCTTGGCGCCCCGGCTCTTCGCGAGCTCTGCAGCGCGTTCCACCGCCGGCGTGCTCCCCGAAATGACCACCTGATCGGGCGAATTAATGTTGGCCGGCTGGCAGACCTGGCCTCGGGCGGCCTCGGCGCAAACCTGCGCCACCTGCTCCAGCGGCATGCCCAGAATGGCGGCCATGGCGCCTTCGCCTACGGGCACGGCTTTCTGCATGTATTGTCCGCGATTGCGCACGGTGCGTACCGCATCGGCAAACTGCAGCGTGCCTGCGGCCACGTGCGCCGAGTATTCGCCCAGGCTGTGGCCGGCGGCATAGCGTGGCACAAGGCCCAGCTCCCGCAATACCCGGAACACAGCCACCGACATGGTCAGGATGGCGGGCTGGGTGATTTCGGTCAGCTTGAGTTTGTCTTCCGGTCCTTCCCAGCACAGCTGCGACAGCTTGTACCCCAGCGCCGAGTCGGCCTCCTGGAAAGTTTCCATGGCCACCGGATAAAGCTCGGCCAGCTCCTTGCCCATGCCCACTTTTTGCGAACCCTGGCCCGGGAACAGGAAAGCGATGTTCCCGGCGGGCACGCGCTCGTCGGGCTTGGGCTCATGGCCCACGGGGTGGTAGGGCAGGCGGGAATCTTCACTCATGCGCGAATCCGGTCAGGAGGTGATTTCGGCAGGCAGGCGGCTCAGCTCCTGCTCGATTTTGGCATTGATCTGGTGCTGGCCGAATTCGGAGGCCACGCGCACCGCGTTTTTTATGGCATTGGCGTTAGAGGAGCCGTGGCTCACAATGCACACGCCCTTCAATCCCAGCAGCGGCGCCCCGCCGTATTCGGTGTAGTCCACGCGCTTTTTGAATTCCACAAACGCCTTGCGCGAGAGCAGGAAGCCGACCTGGCGGGTGATGGTGGCGCGCAGCGAATCCTTTAGGGCCTCCCGCACCAGCTCCACCACGCCTTCAGAAATTTTGAGCGCCACGTTTCCCACAAAACCGTCGCAGACGATCACATCCACGTGGCCGTTGTACAGATCGCGTCCTTCGACATTTCCTATGAAATTCAGCGGCAGCTGCTTCAGCAGCTTGTAAGACTCGCGGGTAAGTTCGTTGCCCTTGGTTTCCTCTTCCCCGATGGAGAGCAGGCCCACCCGCGGGCGGCGGGTTCCGAAAATGCTGCGAAAATAAATCTCGCCCATCACCGCGAACTGCTCCAGGTTCTGCGGCTTGCAGTCCACGTTGGCGCCCACGTCAACCAGGATGGCGGCGGTGCCAGCAGCGGTAGGGAAAACGGCTGCCAACGCGGGGCGGTCCACTCCGGGCAGCGTGCCCAGGATGATCTTGGCCGTGGCCATGGCGGCGCCGGTATTGCCGGCGGTTACAAAGCCGGCGGCCCGGCCTTCGCGCACCAGCCGCAAGCCCACCCGCATGGAGGAATCACGCTTGGCGCGCAGCGCCTGCGCCGCTTTGTCCTCCATGGTAATGGCTTCGCTGGCATGGACGATTTCGATGGGCAGCCGCGCCGCCTGCCGGTGGTGGGCCAGTTCCTGGCTTAGCACTTCTTCCTTGCCCACCAGCAGAACGTGCACGTGGTGCTGCCGCGCCGCCAGAATCGCGCCTTCAATTTCTGGCTTGGGCGCACGGTCCGAGCCCATCGCGTCCACTGCTATGGTTGCCATCGGTAGCCAGAACGGAACCGCTTACTTGGACTCTTCCATCTCCAGCACTTCGCGGCCCTTATAGTAGCCGCATTTGGGGCAGGCGCGATGCGGCATTTTGCGTTCGTGGCAGTTGGGGCATTCAGATAGTGAATGGGCGGTCAGATGGTCGTGCGCACGCCGGGTGGAAGTGCGCCTTTGCGAATGACGTCGTTTCGGGTTTGCCATGGGATCCTCTTTTTGCCGGCCTGCGGGAACGGGGCACAGCCCCACCCCAGTCTAAACCGGCGAATTCTAGCTTTGCAGCTTGTCCTTGATCTCTTTTAACGCCGACCAGCGCGGGTCCCGCAGCGGTTCGGAGCAATTGCACTGTTCAATATTCAGATTGCGGCCGCAATGCGGGCACAGCCCGCGGCAATCTTCGCGGCATACCGCCTTCAGCGGCATGGCCAGCAGCACTTGCTCCCGCAGCACATCTTCCAGCAGCACGCCTTCCCCGGTGTAATAGCTGACCTCCGCCTCATCGTGAGGAACCGTCCTATCTTTCATGCCGGCGTCGGCGCCCCGGGGCCGGTAAAGCAGGTCAAAGTCGCCGGCCACATCGCGCAAAATCGGCTCCAGGCAGCGGGCGCAATTCATTTCCAAGCGGGTGGAGAACTCGCCCACCACGCGAATGTCTTGAATGCGCTCCCGACGCCCCTGGCGTTCTTCCAACAGGTCCGCGTGCCCGCTGCTGCGCAAGGGCTGCACCTGGTGGATCTCTTCCCCGAAATCAATGACATCCGCCCCGATTTCCTCTTGGAAATCGACCCGGTGCTGCTCTAACTCGTGGAGACTGATCAACATCTGGAACCTCCCGCACGTCCCCACCCCGACCGTGAAGGCCCGCGGGAAGCGCAAACTGCTGCTGGCTACTGGCGGCCGCCTCGGCAACTGCCGACAGGCGGCGCAAGTTCTTGCGGAAGCAATATTTAGCATATCGGCGGGTGCGCAGAAGTGTCAAGAAAGGGGTCGAGAGCAGCATTTCGCACAACCACCTTCTGTATCACGTTAATTCCACCGTCATATTGAGCGAGGGCGCACGCCCGAGCCGAAATACCCTATTCGGCCAAACGAGCGCTGAGCGGGTGGAGGCATTGCGGCCGGGCTTATCACGGCTAAATAGCGATTAAGAATGGGGTCGCATTCATGAACCCTATCTCGCTGCTGCGCGCTCAGGAGAGCAGCGCCAGACCCGCGCTCATCAGCTTCCACACCAAATACCAGCTGGCGATCACGGTGAAGCATGTGGCCGCGCGCAACCTAGTGTTGCGCGCGAAGCCGATGGCCATCAGCACGATGCACCAGATGGTGAACACATCCAGCGCGGAAGCCAGGGTGTAGGAGAATTTGTTCGCGGCCATATTCATGAAATACGCCGGATTACTGGCCACGGGATTATTAATGTTGAAGCTTTCAGGGTTCGCGCCGGCAATGAGCGATGCGATGCCGAGCAGCGCACTAATCACAAAGGGCAAGCTTCCATACATGACGATGGCCAGCGAGGTCTTGTATCCCACCTCCGCGGCCGCACCGAAGCGGAAGCTGCCCATCAGTAGTGCTGCGATAATCAGGTACAGAACCAGCCCGGTCGCGGGACTGGCGTAGGCCATGATGCGCGAAAACCTGGCGATACTCGCATACCGTTGCGCGCGCTGGTCGGGAGGTAGTTGCTCCACCTGCTCCGCGCGGGAAGAGCTGGTAATAATGTTGTGCGCCACCTGGTCAAAGCCGACCTTGTGGTCCACCACCGCAATGAAAGCCACAGAGACGATGGCTATCAGCAGCCAGGGCGCCCACCAGCGCGAGTTTTGCCGCAAATCGCTGAAAGTCTTACTCGGCGCAACAAACGTGTTCAGGATGCGTTGCGCTTCCGATAAGGCGGGCGGCGCGGTCTGCGGGGCCGCGGCAGGCATGGAACTCATCAGCAATGCTCCTTCCGCGCAGGAAGACCGGATTTTAACGATTACGTTCAGGGCAACGCAACCGAAAGCACTGAGCACTCACTCGCAAACCGCTTAGCAATTCGCCATTATCAGGTTAATCATCGACCGCCCCATCAGCACTCGCATGTGACGCCACTTACTACCTGCTGAGAGGTTGAAGGGCTAAATGCCAACTGCTAACTGCTAAATGCTTCTGGTCCTGAATGCTGATTGCTGACTGCTGCTTCCATCTCCGGCGTGGCCTGCAGCAGGCTGTGGGTGTAAGGGTGAGCCGGGCTGGCGACCAGTTGCTCGGTGGGGCCAGTTTCCACGATTTTGCCCCGGTACATCACGGCGATGCGCGTGGCCAGGTAGCGCACCACCGGCATGGAATGCGAAATAAACAGATAAGTAAGTCCGAACTCACGTTGCAGGCGGGCGAGCAAATTGACGATCTGCGCGCCTACGCTCACGTCCAGGGCCGAAACCGGCTCATCGGCCACGATGAATTTGGGCCGCAGTGCCAGGGCGCGGGCAATGCCGATGCGCTGCCGTTGTCCGCCGCTGAACTCGTGGGGATGGCGCTCCGCCGCCGATTCCTCCAGGCCCACGGCGCGCAGAAGTTCAGCCACTCGCTCCCCGCGTTCCCGCCTTCCGGTGCTGTTGTGCACCCGCAGAGGTTCGGCCACGATTTCGCCCACCCGCATGCGCGGATCGAGCGAGCCGAAGGGATCCTGGAAAATGATCTGCATGTCCCTACGCAAGCGGCGCAATTCCGCGCCACTGGCTCGCAGCACGTCTTGTCCGGCGAAGCGCACGCTGCCTGAGGTGGGTTCAATCAGGCGCAGAATCAGCCTGCCCAGCGTGCTCTTGCCCGAGCCCGATTCGCCGACTATGCCCAGGGTTTCGCCGGCTTCGATTTGGAGGGAAACCCCGTCCACCGCGCGCACCTCGCCCTGCGCACCGCCGCCGAAAATGGATTCCCCCATGGGAAAGACTTTGACCAGATCGCGGGCTTCAACCAGGGACATTTAGGGGATAGTAACATTGGGCGGCGCGGCAATTGCTACTTGGCCGTTAGCTGACTGGCTGGGCTCTTGCCGGCACTACGGAGATAGTCAGCCAGGCAGCTAGAAAGCTTGCCAGCTCGGCAGCTTTTTCACGCCGCGCGCCGCTCCGGCTTGGTGCCAGGCTGCTTCTCTCCCTTTTCCTTGGCTTCGGGGACTCCCCTCTTGGCAGCGGCATTTTCGATTTCGGCGTTGACCTCGCCGCCTACCAGAATCGCCACTCCGGTCACATAGAACCACAACAGCAGGATCATTACCGCGCCGAGGGAACCGTAGGTCTTGCTGTAGCTGTCAAAGAAGTGCAGGTACACGCGCAGGGCAAACGACACGAGAGCCCACAGGAGCACGCCTGCCACCGAACCCGGGCTAACCCAGTGCCACACCGGAAACTCCACGTCCGGCGAGAAGTAATAAATCAAAGCGAAGGCGAACAACAGGAAGAAGACCGCCACCGGCCACTGCGCTATCTTCCAGGTCCAGGTGGCCACGCCGCTCAGGCCCACAAAGTTGCCGACGGCATTCGCGATAGCATTGCCATAAAGCACAATGGCCATGGCGACGAGTATGAGAACGCCGATGGCCACAGTTAGTCCAACCGCGATTGCTCTGAATTTCAGGAACGAACGTCCTTCGCGCACGTTATAAGCGGCATTCAGCGTGTCCATCACGTTGGTCATGGCCGCGGTGGCCGAGAGCAGAGTCAGAACGAGCCCAAAAGACAACTTGCCGCTGCCACTCACGCGGGTAGTTTCTGTCACGACGTGCTGAACCACCTGTGCCGCTGTTGGTGGCATGGCATCGGTCGCCTCCATGACCAGGTGCTGCTGGATTGCTGAGTGTGGCCCGGTTACGATGCCCAGGATAGCCAGCAGGAACATGAAAAGCGGAAAAACCGCGAACAGGAATCCGTAGGCGATCTGGCCGGCCCGGCCAAAGACATCGTCTTCATTGATCCCATGCCATACCCGCACGGTCAGCTGCCGTACTGTTAATCCGCCCAGGTTCCAGGGCGAAGGGCGCTCAGGGGCCGTTTTCTGCTTCTCGTCTTCTCGGGGCAAAAGGCGCCTCCTTCAGGGCTTCTTCCCCCTTTTCGATGCGCCAGGGGAGGGAAATTCCAGCCTGCAACTTGCGATTTCCGAGCTGCCTTTAGGGCTTAAAGGGGCCCGCCTCCAGGTTGTTGAAATGTAAAGAGGATCTGCGTTTGGCCAAGGACAGCATGGTAGAATCTGCTCAGAACCCAGTGCCCAGGACCTCTCCGGCGTGATTGAACTGGCGCCCTCAATTCTCTCGGCTGATTTCGCTCACCTCGCCGAACAAGTGCGTGCGGCGGCTGAGGGGGGCGGAACTGTTCTTCACGTGGATGTCATGGACGGTCATTTCGTCCCCAACATCACCATCGGCCCGCCGGTCGTGGCTTCACTGCGCAAGGCAACGGAAGTCCCGCTCGATTGCCACTTGATGATCGAGAATCCTGACCAGTACATTCCTGCATTTGTGGCTGCTGGCGCGGACTGGATTTCGGTGCATCAGGAAGCTTGCGTTCATCTGTATCGCACGCTGCAGCTCATTCGCAGCCACGGGGCGCAGGTGGGCGTGGTACTCAATCCGGCCACCCCGGTTGAGACCCTGACGGAAGTGCTCGATATCGTGGATTACGTCCTGGTTATGTCCGTCAACCCAGGTTTTGGCGGTCAGAAGTTTATTCCCGGCGCGCTGCATAAACTCCGGAAGCTGGCGGAGTTACGCAATGCGCGCGGGCTGAACTTCCGGCTCGAGGTGGATGGCGGCGTCTCCCTGGAAACAGTGGGCGAGGTTGTTCGCGCCGGCGCCGAGATTCTGGTGGCAGGCAACGCGGTGTTCGGGTCAGGTAATCCCAAAACTAACGCACAAACCTTGCTCAAGGCAGCCTTGGAAGCGACCTTACAGAAGGTGTAGAGTTGCTGTTGTCGAACTAAGCACGTGTGCACGGCCGGCGGCAGCGCCAGGGGCTGCAGCTACTAACCGATTGAGGGTAGGTAATGTTTCATCGCGTTCTCACCATTTCCACAGCCGTGGTTCTTCTCGCTTTTGCGGTCGCCTGTACTAACAAAAAGGTGCAGAACCCGCTGGCCAACCTGGGTTCCAAGCAGCCGGACAAGGTCCTGTTCGACCGCGCCATGGACGCCATGAAGCACAACAAGTTCGACGTGGCGCGCCTCAGCCTCCAGACCCTGATTAATACCTACCCCGATTCCGAGTTCGTGGCCCGCGCCAAGCTGGCGGTGGGCGATTCCTGGTACGCCGAAGGCGGTACCGCCGCCCTGCAGCAGGCGGAAATTGAGTACAAGGACTTCATTACCTTCTTTCCCACCATGCCGGAAGCGGCTGAGGCCCAGCTTAAGATTGCCAATATCCACTTCCAGCAGATGGAGAAGCCGGACCGCGACTTCACCCACGCCATGCGTGCCGAAGATGAGTACCGGCAACTCATCTTGCAGTACCCGGACAGCAAGCTGGTGCCGGTAGCCAAAGAACGGCTGCGGGAAGTTCAGGAAGTGCTGGCCGAGCGCGAGTTTCGCATTGGCCGCTTCTACTACCTGCGGCAATCCTTTCCTGCGGCCATTGCCCGGCTGCAGGACGTCAGCCAGTCTTACCCGCTCTACAGCCAGGCCGACGAAGCCCTGTTCATGTTAGGGCAATGCTACGAAGGCGAAATCGATGCCATTCGTCTGGGCCGTCTGAATGAAACCGCCAAAGGAAAACTGATCGCCGATTTCACCCGCGATGCGGCGCAAGCGTATGACAAGATCCTTACCCGTTATCCCGTGATGGGCCGGGCTGCGGACGCCAGGAAGCGCCTGGAAGCGCTGCGCCAGTCCGTCCCCACGGCTACGCCGCAAGCCATTGCCCAGAACAAAGCGGAAGAAGCCAGCCGGCACGAGGCCGGCATGTTCGGCCGCATGATGGGTAATTTTACCCGCCATCCGGAGATGGCGGAGGCCGCTCGAGTAGGCGAGCCTAGCCTGGTGGATTCCAAGCCAACCAGCGCAACGGATGTTGTTCGCGAGGCTGGCCGCGCCCTGATGGACAGCAATGCAGGGGGCAAGGGGACCAACTCGGTCAGCGTGGAGTCCGTACAGCCGGGCGCAACCCCGCCGCCTAACCAGCCGGTTCCGCGCAGCGATAGTCCGAACGCCACCCCAGCTCCTGCCGCATCTGATACCAACGGCGCGGACGCCGGAACCGCGGCAGCGCCGGCCAATGCCGCTCCCGCTCCGGCCGCCAGCACCGATTCCAATACTAGCGGCATCGAAGACCTGACCTCCACTACTGGCAGCGCGCAGAGCACAACCGCACCGACCCAGCCCGCCGCAAACGGCCAGCCCGCCGGGAACGGCCAGCCCGCAACCTCCGACGGTTTAACCACGCCGGCCCAGGCGCCTGCGCAAATCAACGACGCGGCCGGTTCCGCAGATAAGTCCGCCCAGTCCGCTGACGCGCAAAAGTTGCAAAACAGCACGGACCAGGGTTCATCCTCCAGCAACAAGAAAAAGAAGAAGAAGCACAAGCTGGTTCCGTTCTAGTCGGCTGCAGGAACCGTAAGGAAATCAAACGTTTGCCAAACGCGGGCGAATGCCGGATGGATGGCTCAGGCGTCGTCCTTTCGTGTTACCTTCGTGTTCCCGTTCTCGTTGACTTGGGGCCTTTGAAACAGTAACGTTTCGTCGTAACTCCCCAAAAAGAGGAAAACTGCGCAGTGAGAATCCTGCTTGCCGACGATAGTGTGACCGCCCAGAATATGGGCAAGAAGATCCTTGCCGAAGCCGGCCATGAGGTCATCTGCGTCGGCAATGGCGCGGCCGCACTCAAGAAAATCGCCGAGCAGGAACCCGAACTGGTCATCCTTGATATCTACATGCCGGGGTACAGCGGCCTGGAAGTTTGCCAGCGCCTGAAAGAAGGAAACGCCACGGCACACCTTCCGGTGGTGCTGACGGTGGGCAAACTGGAGCCTTTTCGCAAGGAAGAAGCGCAGCGAGTTCATGCCGAAGCACTGATCGTGAAGCCATTCGAGGCCAGCGAACTGGCGGGCGCAGTTGCCCGGTTCGCCGAAATCACTGCCGGTAAGTCTTCCAAATCCAAGAGCAAGGGCAAGCTGGCGCCGCCGCAGGCCAAGCCCAAGCCGCAGTGGGAAGAAGCTCCAGAAGATGAGTTCGTCAATACCACGCAAAAATTGCAGGAGCAGCTGGAAGAAAAGGAATCGGCCTCGGCTTCGAAAAATGAGTTCTCTGCTCCGTCCTGGAATGCGGAAGAGCCGGAGCCCGCGCCTGCCGTAGCGGAGTTTGAGGCGACGAATGCGCCGGAACCCTGCGCTGCTCCTACAGTCGATTCCCCTCCCGAGACCGGCGCTGCTGCAGTGGTTGAGACGGCCCAGCCGGAAGGCGCAGCTGAGTTTAGCGTTATGCCCCACCAGGAGTCTTCGCCGGCTGCAGAGGTCGCCGAAAAAGCGGCCGCTGCTGCGGCCGGGGCTGAGTCGGGCAATTTCGCATCTGTTCCCGGATCAACTGATAGCTTTGCCGTAAATCCGCCGGTCGAGCCTGCCGCCCAGGAGACAGCGCCGTTTGCTGTGTCCACCTCGGACGCACCCGAGATGGTTTCGCCTCGTGGTCCCGAACTCTCGGCAGCGACGGACCCGATGGCGGTTCCCGCGGTTGATCCCGCTTTTGATCCGGACCGCACCCAGTGGGCCAGCCATTACGCCACCCGCTTTGGAATAGCCGAGGAACCGGCCGAAGAGGCCGAGCCTGCCGCTACTCCCGCAGAACCCGTCGCCGAGCAACCGCAAGGCGAAGCTCCGAGTGCGGCCCCCTCGGACGAGATTTCCGCCATTCTCAGCAGGCTGCCGGGCGGCATGCCTGCCTCGGAGCCGTCGCCAGCGGCCGAGCCGGCAGTCGAGTTCGAGCAGCGGCCCTGGCCGGTTGAGTCTTCCGGCGACACTACCGCATGGAACGCGGAAGAAGTTCCGGTAGAGGATCGGGACAGCTCGATCTCCCTGGCGGAAGAGATGGAGAACGCGTTTCGGACAGCCGATTCGGGGCTGCGGGTTCAGTTCGCCGAGCCGGAGCAGGAACCGGCCGCCTACGAGCCGGCGCCGGTCCACGAGGAGGCGGCCCACAATGTTGCGACGGAGACGCCGGTTAATAGCTTCCAGCAGGAAACGTTACACGCGCCTGCAACGGTGGCCGGCGAAAGCGCTTCCGAATCGGCTCCTCCCGCTCCGCAGCAATCCCTTGACACTCCCGCAGCCAACTCCGTACCCGAAATCAAGCCGGCGCAGCCCGAGCCTGATCGGCTGGCCAGCGTAATGCAATCGGCCGCGATGGCTATTGCCACTCGGGCTACCGTCTCTGCCGTGACTTCGCAGCTGTACACGCCCCCACCTGAAAGTGCCACAGCCGCCACCGGTCCCTCTGCCATTGAGGAACTGGTGAGCCAGGTACTTGAGCGCCTCAAGCCCAAGCTCATCGCTGAAGTCAAACGTGAGCTCGGAACATCAGAAGAGAAATAATCAGGTTTCTTGCTCAGCCTTGCGGTTGACCTTCACGGCCGCTCCCCCGACCGCAACTCAACCGCTTCGCAGCGATGGTTCTTGTTGGTGTGCTACGCACCAGCCTCGGCTGGCTTTGTGATTGCGTTCTGCCGCCGTCTCCGCCAGGCTCCCGCTACAAAAGCGGCGAGGATCGCTAACAGCGAAGCCGCACTGATCAGCCGGGAAAGCCGCTCTACCCAATCGGTCGGGAGCATGACGTGGATCAACTCATCTCCGGCCGGCACCTGCACCTGGAGCAAGCCTTCGGGCTGCGAGGGGCTGATTTCTAGTCGCCGGCTGGAACTATCCTCTGCGGTCCATCCTGGATAATAGAACTGCCGCACCATCAGCCTGCCGCCGCGCGCGCTTTGTGTCTGCAAGATGATGTCGCGGTCGCGGAAACGGGTTACGCGCACAATGTCGGCGGCATTGCCAAAACTCGCGAGCGGTTCGCCGCCCAGGTGTTGCAGCCCGGCAGGCGTGTAGAGTGCTTGCGGCGTCCAGCGCAGCCACACGTAGCGCAAACGGTCCTCAGCCAGGCCAACGCTGTCCCGGTCGGCAATGTGCGACTTCTGCTTTTCGTATTGCGACCAGATGTTCAAATAGGCGGCACCCCAAACGACGAGGAAAACCGCGGCTGCCAGCGGCAGGGCGACGCCTATTGTGCGAGGGCGCTTTCCCAACTCCGCCAGCCCGATCGCCATGATAGCCGCCACCCCCAGGCACAAGACGGTGTTGAAGCGCCAGGGAAACTGGATCTTCTGCAGCAGGGGAGCCTGCCGCCAAATCAGGTCGCTCACCGGCAGCATCAGCCCCAAGCAGACGCCGCAGACGGCTGCCCAGAACACCAACTGACGGCGCTCGCTGGACCGCCAGCCGATGGCGGCAAAGCACACGGCGACGACGACGGTATCCAAGGTCAACCAGGCCATCCGCGCGCGAAATCCGCTCCAATCCGCTACCATGGGCCCGCCAACAGCCAGGAAATTTCGCGCATAGTGGTAGAGAGGCAGGCTGGTCAAATGCGAAGCGGGAATGTTCGCTTCCTGGTGCAGCGCGGTAAACAGGTAAATCCCCGCCACTCCCACGCCGAGAGCCATGCCGGCGGCTGTCTTCGCGAATACCCGGGCTCGGCTGTCTTGCGGTGCAACCAACAGCGCATAGCCCAGGGGCACGAGCGAAAAAAGCAGCACGGTGAAGAGGTGGCTGGTAATCAACAGCGCGTAGCAGAGGGCGAGCCAAATTGCGGCCCGCGGGTGCCCGCCGGCCACTCTGTTTACGAAATACAACACCAGAGGCATCCACACCAGCGCCCAACACTCGGGTATGTCGCCGCGGACGTAAAGATCAGTCCAGAGATG
>Ga0105240_10008521_pt1 | contig 14658 bp, 22 predicted proteins | sample KBSC54metaG_FD_80426 | JGI IMG/M metagenome (GOLD analysis project Ga0105240, IMG submission 80426) | Corn rhizosphere microbial communities from Kellogg Biological Station, Michigan, USA - KBS C5-4 metaG | ecosystem: Host-associated > Plants > Roots > Rhizosphere > Soil | place: Michigan, USA... | reverse complement strand
CGGACGAGGTGTTTGTGTGACATCGGGAGACCCATTACTTAAGTCCGTCGTTTACGTTGATCGTGTTGTTGGTTTCCGCGGTGTAGGTGACGTTCACGGAGAACGCGTCCTCCACCACCGCCACGGTGTTGAGGGAACCGGCGGTACCGTGCGAATCGATCAGGTAGTTGTTCGTCTGGGTGTTCGATTCACTGTGGTAGAAACCCGAGATGAACTGGATATAGAACCTGGGCTCGCGGGCATACGCGTCGATCGTTCCGGCCGAGGCTATGTTCATCGCCGTGGTGCCCACGGCGGGGGTATAGGAGTCGTACGTCCCCCAGGGCACCTGCTCCGGGGTCGCGAGGGCATTCGTGCAGATCAGGGGTGGGGTTCCGGGAAGTGATATGGTGGTCGCGCCTGTGGCGCAGGTGCTTCCCTGGCCAGCGTTCGCTCCGTTGTTGACCCGCAGCCACCATTCCGCGTACGACTGGCCAACTATCGCGGCGTGTAGAGCGCGCTGACGCTCCCGCGTGTTTCCTGCGATGCGCTCCTGCAGGCCGAAGCTGCGAAACATGCCGACGCCCAGCATGGTCAATACGAGGAGCAGCAGGAGCGAGGAGACCAGGGCCATGCCACGTTGAGATGATGATGAAGCGTGCATGCGAATTACCCGCGGCTCATGAGGTTGATGACCCGCGTGAAGACGATCGGCGGCGCGGTCGACTGACCTGGCTGACCGGCCAGGGGATTGGCGAAGGTCAAGGTGATGGATACGCTGAACACATTGAGGAAGTCATTTGCGGTCATGTCCACCGTGTTGACGTATGAGTTGATGCTGGTGGCGGTGCCTGTGGTATCCACTCCGTAGGCGACCGTCATGCCCGTGACGTTGTCGACCAGCGCCATCGTTTTCTCGGTGGCCGTTCCCTTGGCTCTCGTGCAGACCAGAGACGTCGTGTTGACACCGTTGACTACGGAAGCTTGGAGGAAGAACCGGTACTCGTGCGAGGTGTTGATCGGCGTGTCCGAAGTGCCGAAGCAGCCGAGCACCGAGCCCGTCGACTCCGTCTGAAAGCGGACGGCTATGGTGTCGGAGCCACCCGCGCCGGTTTGGTCACCTGCCAGGATCTGACCAGCGGCCATTGCCGTCAGGGGGGAGGCCTGGGCGGGGAATGCGACATTCAGACCGACATTCAGCGGGTTCGGATAGTACCCGGTCGATTGCATGGTCTCCTGCATCAGCGTCATGGCGATGCGCTCGTTGTCCTGCAATTGCGCCAGCAGCGCCTGGTTGGTCGAGGTGTTGCGCGTGGTTTGCAGGATCGAGAACAGGCCTCCCAGCAGGAAGATCGCGATGACGACCGCGACGGAGACCTCTACCAGGCTGTAGCCGCGCTGACAGGCACGAGGTTGGGTGCTGCGCCTCATGGATGTATGGCTCATGGCTCGACGTAAAGGATGAAGTGAGTCGCGGCGGTGTTCTGCAGGGCCGTATTGTTGTTTGCGGCCGTGTCCCCCGCGTTCATGCCGGTATTCAGCTCAACGAGATTCTCAGTCCAGTTGATTTGTATCGTGCAAGTGACCGGCACGGTGGCGGTGCTTTTGGCGCATTTGATCGTGGCCGTGGCATTCGGCGGCATCGTCTGCTTCAGCGCGGTTCCCCAAGTGCCCAGGTCATAGCCTGCCAATTGCTGGGCGGTGCACGGAGCTCCCTTGGTGCACGCGGCTTGCGTCGTGACGGCGGTATCCGAGGAGGTGAAGGTGCCGTCTGACGCCTGTACTGTGTCGGTTACATCCGCGGCGGTGATGGCGGACCAATACGCACGGTTTGCGTGCATCATCGCGCCCATGCTGGCCGCCTCGAGGGACGCGATCGAGCGCATTCGGGCGGTGCCGGTGCTGGACAGCGCCAGCGCCTGCATCTTCGCGATACCCAGCAGGCCGACCGAAATGATCAGCAGGGCCACCAGCGTTTCGACCAGTGTGAAGCCGGCGTGCACGGCCCTGGAGTGTTGCTGTTTCATTGGCATTCGCTCGTTGCGTTATACTTTTCCGTCATCACCTTGCCGAACGTGCTGATCTGCACGCAACGCGTCCATTGCGCGTTGGCTGGTGTCGTCTTCAAGACGACGGTGACATAGGTCGACGTGGTGGGCAGGCCGACGGCAAAACCCTCGCGGTTGTACTTCACGGACTGCACGGTCGCATCGTCCGATATGAGACTGTCGGTCGTTACCGAGAATGCATTCTGCTGGCGGATCAGGATGTCCCCGGTGCTGTAGGTTCCGCTGTTATCGACGTCGACGAAGACTATCCACCCGTTCTCCCAGTGCGCGGTCGCGTTGCAGCCCAGCGGGCTCGCAACCGGGCACACTATTACGAAGGCCGACTGCTTGATCGCTTCCGAGCGCGCCAGCATGAGATCGCCCAACAGGCTGTTGACTTCGGTCGAGACGCGGTTTGCGTTGGTCACGTACCGGTAGGAGGCCGTGCCGATCCCCAGCAGAATGGCGCCGAGGGAAACCACTACCATCAGCTCGATGAGGCTGAAGCCGCGCGACTTGCGCCGCAGGCTGGCAAGCCCACGGATCGCTGATAGACCCTGGCCGGGGGCTGTTTCGAATCCGGGTTGGCGCTGAGTGCGCACTAGGACGGTCTCCCAAGCTTCAATGAGTCGCGAATCTACTGAAGCTGGCGCAGCAAATCCCGGGCAGGCGACCAACGGTGTTCCGGGGGGTATGGACGGTCGGGGGAGGGCATAATGCCGGCCGTTGTTTGAACTGCGTCACACTTTGCGGGCCGACGCGCCAGCGGACGGCTCACCGATCCCGTAGCGACCTTTTCAGGCCCGCGCGCGCGTTCCCGGCCACCACACGGCGATCTCCTTTTACATGTTGTGTGACCCGCAGCCCATACCCTAACTCCAACTTCGAAATTGTGTCTGGGATCACAGACAGGGGTTGCTGCGAGGCGGAAAAGACATTGTTGGTCTGATTCCTGAAGTTTCTTTTAATTCCGCACCCAATGTAATTCCGAACCCAACGCGCGAAAGGGAGACGCCGATGAGTGACACGCAATCTCAAATGCGCCCGATTTACTTCGCAATCGCCGCCGCCGCCGTACTGTCGGCGATCGGCGCGGGCTATGCCTACAGTTGGACCCAGGCCCCGGTGGCTCGTGGCTTTACCGAAGCCGACGTCGCGAAGGTCGAAAACAGCATCAAGACCGAATTCGCCCGCCGCAGCGGCCTCAACGTCGAGTCGGTGAAGATGGTCAAGGAGTCGCCGGCCCGGCTCACGGGCGTAGCGAAGATCCGCACGCCATCGCTCGGCACAGTCGAGAAAACCTGCGAAGCCACGCTCAGCGAGCGCGGATCGCCAGTCTGGCAGTGCAATTGATCCGGTCGCCGCAGCGATGCGGCGTACCGGCCGGTGTCGATCGCGGATTCGATTGCGCGGGACTGCTGGTTTCCCGCGCGGCATGCTTTTGCTGAGCCAGATCAGCCGCTAACGCGGCGGCACACAATTCGCCGTCTGTGCTGCAGCGGTCGCGAGTAGGACTTATCGGGAGCGCATTACTTCGCCACGGTTCCCACGTACGTAACGTGGGAAGCCATGAGTTGGGCGCAGCGCAGTGAAGGGTTTTTAGAGTCTACGCACGACCTTGAGCATGAACTAAGCTATAAAATCTAGTTCGCATAATGTATATTATGTTCAATTATGGCTACGGCGGCTGGCCCGAGCCGTTGGTCTGAATCTGAGATCGCCCTCACTGCGTCCAGTCCTGCTCGTTCAGTAGCTTACGGGGCCTCCCGCTGGCCCCGTCAACGATATCCGTGCTTCACGCCTTCACCAGCGCGCCGTCGAAGAGTACAGGCGCGAGATCGCACGTCGACGGCATGACGCCGAATTTTCATGTGAGCTACAGGCCCGAGCCACCGATCTGCTCTCGGCAATCGCGAACCTCATCAGAATGGCCAACCACCTGAAAGACTACGTGCCGGAACCCGGCAGCCAGCGTCCACGCCCACGCATGGTGAAAAGCTAGGAATTCCTCATCCCACGGAACGAGAGCCCCGCAATGAAATTTTCAAACACATCGATTGCAATCGGGATTCTGAGCCTCTACAGCCTCAGCACACTCGCCGACAAGGCAGACACCACTCGATGCATTCACAACGACTCCCTGCAGCTTCGAGCGGTGAGCTACCCCTGCCCAGACCTCAAACAGTTTTGCGAGCCTCCGCCAGGGTGGAGACCAACCTACGCACTTTTCGACAACGGAACACTGATCACGCTAATCCGCAAGCCCGACCCAGACGCGCCCAACATGCCAGGGAATTACAGACCCTAGTGGGAGCCACAAGGTACGATTCAACCCGATGCGCTCCGTTCGCGACCGCTGCCGCACCCCACCGATTGACCTGACCGACCCACACCCCGCGCCAGCCGAAGACGGCTGCTTCGGGTCCGAAGACGGACCGCACGGGGCGTGTACACGCCTACCTCCTGGTCGGCGATCCTGACAGGAACCGACCAGCCCCCCAAAGCCTACGACGACCTTTGACGCCGTCAAGCTGCGATGCGGACCCAGGGGCGCTGCCCCTGGACCCCCGGCGGGGAAACCCCGCCCGAAACGCTCCAGGCGCCCACAGCCGCTTACTCAGGGACGCGCATCATCAAAGCCCACCTTTTTTTAACAACTCCAGATGCGACGAGCGGACGCTTACCGTCAACTCGAGTCGGGCGTGGGTGCTCGTTCGAGCCGAGGTACTCCGTGTGAGTGTACCGGCCAACCTCTCGCCTGAGCACAAGAAGGCCCGCAGGCCTTGCAGGCGCGATCACCCGCCGCTCGTGGGTGTACACTCGAGTCCGGCTTGGACTACGTAGCCGGTCAGCACCCGCTAAGCGCACGGCATTCTTGCCGGGAGGCGCCTGCCATGCCTACCTATGAGTTCCGTTGCAAGAAATGCGGCACGCTCTTCGAACGTCAAGAGCGCATCGCCGAGCACGAGAAGTCGCACCCGCTGTGTCCGAAGTGCAAGAGCGAAGAGGTCGAGCCCGTGCTAGCTGGTTTCTATGCTGTCACTTCGAAGAAGAGTTGAAGAAGCCGTGTCATAGGCTACCGGAGGCACGAATGCTATTCGACTTCACTGAGCCAGAACGCAATGTTGCGCGCAATGCGTTGGAGATCTACCTCTCCGATCTGCGAGAGGAGATCGTCAAGACAGAGAAACACGAGTGGTTGCAATCGCTACACGAAGAGGAAACTATCCTCAAGCGCGTGATTGAGCAGTTGAGTGTTTGAGACACACGCGCGCCGCGCCGGAATGGCGTCCGTTCAGACGGAAGACCACCTGTCACTGCGGATACAGTCCGGCATCCCGCGCTGCCGGGCGAACATTACACCTATTTGTTTTTTGCGAGCCGGCCCGTCAGCACATCCAGCTCCTTGCTATGGAACAGATCGATGCACTTCATGGTGTTGAGATCCGAGCCCACGCTGCTTGCGTAATTGCGCTGCACGTATTTCGTGACCAACGCACTCAACGCGTCATACGCCTCGATGGGTTGATGACCAAACTCCAGATAGGCGCCGGCCGTGGCATTGGCGTCGTCCTTTGTCTTCGCGTCCCCATACACCTGTCCCAGGCAGCGGCTCAGCGCCCAGTTCTTGAGTAGCGTCTTCTGTGAATAATGCTTCGCCTCGTCCTGTGCGATGGCTGGCTGGATCAAAGCGAGCAGGATGACCCCGAGCGTTGCCAGAGTTTGCCTCATGGCAGCACCCACAAGGATGCCGAGTCGGGGACGAACGGTCCGTTGTCGGGATCAGAGGTGAGATGACACGTATCCGAGCACAGGAATTTCAGCACGTAACTCATGCGGATTGGGCAGGCGTTCCGGAAAATTCCGGCCTCGACGTCCTTCTGGACGGCGCCGCCGATCTTGCGGCCCACTTCGGCCGCCGAAACCCGAACAGTCACAAAAGCCGTCCAGGCACGATTGAACGAAGGTCTGCGCATGGGGGTCCTTCCGTTACCAAACTAGCGGGGAGTATCGCCAAACCTGTCGCCGCCATGGCGACGCTGAGCACCGTGCGATCGCGATCCACGCGCCAGATCTTACCTGTGTCGCTCCGTAGCCATCGGTCGAGAGCGGGTTGACGAAAAAGTGATGTCGCTCGAAGCCCAGGCCCCGTGGGAACCGGGCGGTCGAGACAGTTACCGCCGCTTGTGGACTGCATAAGTAAGGTGCGTCACCCGCTGCGTCGGCTCCGCGCGCACCGGCCTCAGAGCTACGCGGCTCGCGTCCACGCCCTCGAACAGTCGAATTCCGGAGCCGAACAACACGGGCGCTAGCGCGATCGAGAACTCGTCGATCAGGCCGGCGTTCAAGTATTGCAGGATCGTCTCCGCGCCACCCGCGATGCGGACGTCGCGGTCGCCGGCGGCCTTGCGCGCACGGTCCAGCGCGGCCTCGATGCCGTCGTTGACGAAGTAAAAGGTGGTCCCGCCCGGCCGCTCCCACGGCTCGCGCCTGGTGTGGGTGACGACGAATACTGGCGTGTGGAACGGCGCCTCATCCGGCCATGACAGTTCGCCGGCGTCGAACATGCGCTTGCCCATGACGCTCGCACCGGTGCGCTCGTGCGTCGCCCGAGCGATGTCGTTGTCGAGACCTTCCTCGCCGCCCTCACCGAGCTTGAGGATTTCCCGGAAGAATCTCAGCGGAAACACCCAACCCTGCAGCTCTGACCACTTCGTCTTCCACCGCTGGACCCTCGGGTCGCTTTGACCTTCGGGCGAGAAGACATTCTCGACCGGCACGGCCTCCGGCGCCATGAATCCGTCGAGCGACATCGACACCATGAAGAACACTTTCCCGGCCATCAGTCCTCAACTCCTTATTGACGATTCTTGGTGACGTAGGCAGCCAGCTTGCTAAGGGTCTGCTGTCCGCCCTCAATCGCGTGGTACTTCTCGACCACCTCGTCGCGAAGTTCCTTGGTGGGAAACACCGTGCGCATCTCGATGCGGGTCGCCGCACCGGCGATGGGCTCGAATGTCAGAACCGACTCGAAGGCGTTCGGGTCGCCGCGGGACTCGCCGTGCAGCAGAGCGATCCGCTCCGGCGGGATGATCTCGGTCCAGGAGATCCACTCCTGGAAGTCTGTCCCGTCCGGTCCGTGCATCACAAAAATCCACTCCCCGCCGACGCGGAACTCGAACGCTCGCGTTGTGGTGGTGAACCCCGACGGTCCCCACCATTGCGACAGGTGCCGGACTTCGGTGAACGCCTCGAACACCAGGTCCCGTGGGGCATTGATGACCCGGGAGATCACGATCTCGCGGTCAGCCGTCGCTGACTGCGCCGGCGCGTCCCGTCCTGTCGTCGCCATCACCCCTCCTTTCTTGCCTTCTTGAGGTTTTGCACGTACGCGTCGAGCCGGTCGAAGCTCTCGTTCCAGAACCGCTCGAACCCGCCGGTCCACTCGTGGACCGGTCGCAGCCCGCGAGCGTCGAGGCCGTACAAGCGCTGCTTGCCAGCCTTGCGGTCCCGCACCAGGCCGACCTCGCGGAGCACCCGCAGGTGTTTGGAGGCCCCCGGCTGGGTCATCCCCAGCTCCAGGGCCAACTCCGTCACCGGTCGCTCACCGGCCTGCAGCAGTACCAGGATCTGCCGGCGCTGCGGCTCGGCGATCGCGTTGAAGACGTCCGACGTCGTCGCTGCTCGTGCCATGCGCGCCATCATATGCCGATATGGGAATGTGTCAAGCTGAGCAATTCAGTCGAGGCTCATCGCTGGCCCGGACATCGCCAGCCTGTTAGTTCCTATACCCCGATAATCTCACTACTTTACCGGGATACCTCACGGGCACAGATTAGTCTCCGACTCAACTGGAGGCTTTTTCCCATGCGTGTGTTTGTCACCGGTGCCACCGGATTCATTGGCTTGGCCGTCGCCAGGGAGTTGGTTTCAGCAGGCCATCAGGTGCTCGGCCTGTGTCGCTCGCCCGATAAAGCGGCCGAACTGGCGGCGACCGGCGCTGAAGTGCTGCAGGGCTCGCTCGAGAATCTCGACAGCCTCAAAGAAGGCGTCCGCCGCAGCGACGGCGTGATCCACCTCGCCTTCAACCATGATTTCTCCAAATTCGCCGCCAACTGCGAAGACGACCGGCGCGTCATCAAAGCTCTAGGCGCGGAGCTCGTCGGCTCCAAGCGCCCGCTGGTGGTGACATCGGGGACCGGGATGGCCGCGACAGTACCCGGTCAGCTCGCGCGAGAAGATGGTGCAACTGTCAGCTCCAAAGTGATTCCACGCGCGGCTTCTGAAGAAGCGGTCCAGTCACTGGTTGCACAGGGCGTTAACGCGTCCGTGATGCGCCTTCCACAGGTTCACGATACCGCCAAGCAGGGTCTCGTGACCTATGTGATCTTGATCGCACGTGAAAAAGGTGTGTGCGCGTATCTCGGCGACGGCCAGAACCGTTGGCCGGCAGCGCACATTCTCGACGTGGCTCGCCTTTACAGACTGGTAATCGAAAAGCCAGCGGCCGGTGCCGTCTATCACGCGGTGGCGGAAGAAGGTGTGCGCCAGCGCGACATCGTCGAGGTGCTTGGGCGGCGCCTCAAGCTGCCGGTGAAGTCTCTCACCCAAGAAGAAGCGCCCGCCTACTTCGGCTGGATGGCTATGTTTGCCGCGCACGACATGCCGGCCTCCAGCGAGCAGACGCGCAAACGCCTCGGGTGGCAGCCGAAGGGCCCGGGCCTGCTGACAGACCTCGAAAACCTCGAAGGTTCTGCGGCCTGACCGGGCAAGTGCAGTTCGGACGCGCGCCTAGCGAATCGAAGCTGACTACTACACGACACGCAGCCGGCGACTCGCCGGCTGCTGCTGGGGAACTTTACGCAACGGCGATGGCAGCGACGTCCGTCGCATAGCGCGACGTTCCGCTGCCGGCGCCGCCGAGAACGACCGGCGACGTCTTGAGCTGCAAGCGTGGCCCGGAGAGCTTACGGTACGCGCCCCACAACTGAATCAAGCGCGGCGACAATCCAAACATCCGGGCGATGCGCTGGCCCCCTTCCCTCACGATATCCCGAAACATGCTCGGCAGGCATTCGCCGGTCCGATCGTGCAGGTCCTGCAGCTCATTCAGCAGAGGGAGCGCGACACCGGAGAGAAGCGCGCGGACCGGCTCGAATTCCGCGCCGTTCGCAGTGAGCAGTTGCTCAACGGTCTTGCCCTCCATGGTCTTCGAGTAAAGCTGGTCGGGTATCAGTGCACCGATTGCGTTCTTGCCACCGCGCAGGGCGCGCAACTGGCTGCGGCCGGATGAATTCACACTGCGGTGACCCTGATTCAAGAGGTGCAATAGGGCGGCATCAAAAGCGCCCTGGTTGTTCATACTCACTGAAGCTGTCTTTCCTGGGCTCGTCAAAATGCGCAGATCGCGCACGACCCGCATCGTAGCGTGTTCGGCGAGCTTTAGGACAATTTCGTCGACAGAATTAAACGAATCCCGACACCGAGAACGCGAGCGGGTTCCCGATGTCGCCGCCAGCTCAGAAGGAATGCTGCACGTCCAGCACGAACTTCTCGGGGCGGCGCTCCGCGAGCGCGAGCTCGCTGAGATCGACGAGGAGCTGGCGTTCACTTCGTAGCGAACGGCGGCACGCATTCCGTTCGATTTCTGAACTGACATGTTGAAGACGAGGTGGCGACTGGGCGTGGTCGATTCATAGGCGCGCCCTCGCATCTGGACCAGCAGCATCCATCCGTACTCGAGGTGCCGAATCACGGCGCTGCCACTGCCCAGGCGCAGCGCCGCGGCAATCGACGCGAAGACGTGCGCGTCACAGGGAAGGAGTGGTGGCAAGTCGCCGATGCTCAGAGTGCTCAATGGATTTCCCGCGGGGCTCACCGCGCCGCGGGACAACACGGCGAAGGCAACACGCAGTAATTCTAGAAAGTACTTGAAGAACGACTCATAAGTCATTTACTCTGTTATCTTATGGAGACTGTGAGTGCCAACTCAGCATGCGGCGGATCAACACGACCGGATCCTCACCGATCGCCAGTGCGATGAGTACGATCTCACCCACCTCGGTCTTGCGATGGCCCTGCACGATTTCGCTCAGCACGTTCTCGCTCATGCCGACCGCCTTTGCGACTTCGACCTGCTTTCGGTCGGAATCCCTGATGGCAGTGCCGATCACCGCGCCGACGGTTTTGCGCCAGCGCTGGAGTGCCTTGCTTTGACTGACACGTCCCGCGTTGTCCGGGGGAATTCGGAACAGCGGACGTGGACGGGACGGTAGGTTACCCATAGAGCGGCCGATCAGGAGTCGCTCACCGCGCGCGCGTGCGTGGCCATTTCCTCGCACAACCGCTGCGTCCATGTGAGCTCTTTCATGCTGGCCAGCGTAGCGCAGCAAACTGCGTCCTCAGCAAGCACGCCCCGAGCGCACTGTATGGGGTACGAAGCTTTGCGCGTTTGAGGGGTGCAGTCCGCGCCGCGGTGTTGACGCCGAGGGAGCTCCAGTGCGCGAGCTGGGCCGCCATCAGTTTCGCAAGGCGGACCCTGAGGGAGCGCGACTCGAGGAGGCGCGAGCACACTCGATCCTGGAGGCGCCCGTCAGCGCGGGCGCCGGTCTACGAATTCCAATTCAACACGCGCCTCATCAACACCAGCGGGTCCGCGTTGATCGCCTTGGCAATCAACACGATCTCGCCCAGCTCCGTCTTGCGGTGACCCTGGACGATCTCGCTCAGCATGTTCTCGCTCATGCCGATGGCCTGGGCCACCTCGACCTGCTTGCGGTCTGAGTCCCTGATCGACGTCCCGATCACGGCGCCGACCGTTTTGCGCCAGCGCTGAAGTACCTTTCGCTGCGCGGACTTCCGCGCCTTCTCCTCTACCTGCACCCTTCGCTCCTGACATGAAGGCGGAGCGTTTTCTACCTCGGAATCTCAGTAAACCTGCGTTTGTCCTGAATCTTGCAGACATGTCAGTTACTATCGGGATGCATCCCGAAAATGGCGGACGGCTCGATGGATGACCGCTCGCGTCGCGGCACGACGATGCGATGCAACACAAAAAACCAGCGCAGCAGGGGAAAGGAGCAATGAAGGATTTGCAGCGGTTCTACATGCAGTTGGCGAGCGCCCTGGAGCGCACGTGGACTCCCCTGGAGGACAAGCGCCATGCGGCCATTCTGCTGCGCAATGCGGCGATCGAAACACCGCACTGTCACTTCTGCGGCAATGATTCGAAGAGTGACCTCTACGAGTCCCGCTACAATCCGAAAGCCCGGATTTGCAAGCTGTGTGCAGCGGAGATCGCCGAGGAATTCAAAGCCCGGGCCGCCCGCCGAGCGTTGAGCTTGCCCTCCTCCGACACCCTGACGCCAACCGGGCTGACCAGCTCGACCGATGCGTGTCAACTCGATAGGACTACTTAAGGTATTGAACGACGAGTCGCGTCGCCTCGTCGATGAGCGCTTCAGTCGCTCTATCCGACAGCATTTCCGGGTGATGCAAGACTGCCGAGTGAGTCAGGGCCTCTATCGAGGTCACGCAGACGAAAGCCGCCATCTCCAGGTTGACGGCGCGAAACTCCTTACGATGGTTCTCGAGGTATGCCCTGAACATGCCCGAGGTTTCCCGGTTGAAGCCTTCGACATTCTCGAGTCTGCCGGTCCGCGGGATCTGCTCCGCCAGCACACGATGTAGCTTCGGATCGATGCGATGCGCTTCGATCGCCGCGGCCACGAGCTTGCGCACCGCTTGCTCCATGGGCTGTGTCACGACCTCTGCCAGCGCCCGGCGAACAACCTGCAGGAGCTCTCGATGGTGGCGCTCCATGACGGCCGCGACGAGCGCCTCCTTGCAGGGAAAATATTGATAGAGCGAGCCAACGCTAACGCCGGCCTTCTCGGCAATACGGTTGGTGCTGGCTTTATCGAAGCCTTCCTTCACCAGAATGCGAGCGGTTGCCTCGATCAAGGCGTCGACGGTGACGCGTGATCTTTCTTGAGAGGCCTTTTTCCGGGGATTCAGGGGCGGTCGGCGCGGCATTTTCCGTGTTCCGAATGCGAGTATTCAAATGCGAGCGATCGCTCGTATTATGAACCTGCAACGGCAAATATCAACACGGAAGGACAGGATCATGTCACAACTCTACTCCCAACTCATTGCGATCAAGCGGTGGGCCGATCGCGGTCTTTACGATGCGGTGAGCCACAACTTCAACCAACTCGGCCAGGAGGATCGTGGGCTCATGCTGCGCATCCTCGATCACATCCACGTGGTCGACCGCATCTTTCAGCACCACCTGCAGGGCTTGCCGCATTCCTTCCTCGCGCCCCGCTCTGCGACCATGCCGGATCTGCAGACGCTCGCAACGAGTGCGCAAGACGTCGATGATTGGTACTCGTCTTACGTGGACTCTCTGACAGAGCGCGATTTCGAGCAGCCGCTCGATTTCGTCTTCACCAGTGGCAAGCCCGCCCGCATGCGACGCGGCGAGATCATCCTCCACGTCTGCCTGCATGGAACCTATCACCGCGGCAATGCCGGTGCCCTCCTCCAGCTGCGCGGGCTCACCCCGAGTCGTGATGCCATCACCGACTACCTCGAAGACGCCGCCTGAGCGGTCGCGCGGTGCCCGTGGCTCACAACGGGCACCGTGCGTCTACGCACGCAGGCATCCCGTGAGCTTCCGCGCAGCGACTCATCGTGCGATTTCACCGTCGGAAAACCACGCAAGCCGCTGTATTTATTGACTATTAGCGTCGATATTCGCATTGACCTCCGAAGCGTTTCGTCTACACTGACACGTGTTGGATAGTTGCTTGCCGAGGGAGATGGTGAAGTATGAACGCAGTGCTTGCGGAGCCCGAGTCGCGGAGGAATGCTCAAATGTCAGGTGATGAATCGATCGTGAAGCAGGTCATTGAGCTGCGATCCGACGTCCGTCACATTCAATCAGACGTGACCGAAATCAAGGCTGAGCTACGTGCCACGAATCAACGCATTGATGCCCTCGCTGAGCGAGTCGATGGACGATTCGAGTCATTCGCAGTGACAGTCGGTCAGCGATTCCAGAAGGTTGAGGGCCAGATTGCCAGCCTCAAGGACGCTCTATGGTCCGCGAAACTCTGGGCGCTCGGCCTCTACGTGGCACAATCCGGGACGATGCTGCTGGTCATGGCACACGGCTTTAAGTGGATCTAGCGCGCCTCGGTAACGCATGTGTGATGCATACGTGTGAGCTGACATTGCAATCAAATCCCTGCGGCGTATAGTCAATGTGCCTACCCAGATAAAAAGCAGCCCGCCGACAGAAGCAAGCTCCGGTCGGCGGGATTCCAGGACAATCCTCTCACGGGAGAGAACCCATGTCAGAACCCAACACCCGGATGCACCGCTTCGGCAAGCATCCCGCGAAGCACGACTATCGGACCCTGCGGCTCAAGGACTACCTGGAGCCCGGCATCACGGCGCCTCCCGAAGCGCACAACACGCTCACCCGTGTGTATGACAATTTGAAGACGAAAGATCCCACGAAACTGTTTCCCATGGACGGCAACGACAACCTGGGAGACTGCACGATCGCGGCCATGGCGCATGCGGTGACGATGTATCACGGCCTCGTCGGGCACCACGCGCCGATCATGGAAGAGAAGCAGGTCATCAAGCTGTACATGAAGCTGACCGGCGGTCTCGACAGCGGCTTGAACGAGCTCGATGTGTTGAACTACTGGCGGAAACAGAAAGTCAGCGGTGACAAAATCCAGGCGTTCGCGAAACTCGATTACCGGGACCACGTTCACGTGAAACAGGCGATCAGCCTCTTCGGCGGCGTCTACCTCGGATTCCAGTGCCAGGCCAATTGCGAATCAGACTTTCGCGCCCGCAAGACGTGGACTCCGGGGAAGTTGACGAACGACGGCCACGCGGTGTTCGTCGTGGGATATGACCATGAGACCGTGACGGTTCTCACTTGGGGCAACACCCAACAGGGGACCTGGAAATGGTGGGACGCCTGCGTCGACGAGGCCTATGCCATCGTGCCACAGGAAGCCAAGAATCCGAAATTCGCACCGGGGTTCAACTTCCAACAGCTCATGGACGATCTCAACGACGTCGCCGACGCGAACTAGATCAGCGCCAGGGCGTTCCGGCGGAGCCGCCCCCGGGACACCTGGCGGCGAATCGCGACACACCGCGGTCGTGCCTCCCGCACTGCTACCCTACGCGAGCCACTCCGGCGTAAACCCGGTGGTCACGGTAGCGTCGGCCCGCGGTCGGGCCCGCCAGCGGCGGACCGAGGACCCGCTATTCCTTATGAGATGACCAGTTGATCACGTGATAGACGGCAGGCGTCGCCCCTACGTTGCGCAGTCCATGCAGACTGTCGGAGGCGTTGAAGATTACCGATCCGGGCCCCAGCCGCACCCATTTGCCATCCGAGAGCGTCTCAACGGTGCCCTCACGGAGGATGACCAACTCCTCGTTGACATGATGGTGCGGCGGATGCGAGGTCGTCCCCGGATTCAGGGTCGTCACGTGCAGTTCCAACTCCGGGAGAGTCGCGGTCGGCCCCTTGTAGAGGCTGCGAACCTCACCGGTCGGCGTCGCGACAGCCTTCATGTCCTTCCAGTTGAACGTG
>Ga0105240_10008520_pt1 | contig 14659 bp, 7 predicted proteins | sample KBSC54metaG_FD_80426 | JGI IMG/M metagenome (GOLD analysis project Ga0105240, IMG submission 80426) | Corn rhizosphere microbial communities from Kellogg Biological Station, Michigan, USA - KBS C5-4 metaG | ecosystem: Host-associated > Plants > Roots > Rhizosphere > Soil | place: Michigan, USA... | reverse complement strand
ATGATCTCAGGCGCTTCGAAATGCAATCCTATATTGACCTGCCCGCTGGCAGGATTGGGGTAGATAAAAGGTTTATCACTGGTGTCCGGCTTCACCGTCACACCGGGTCCCCTGAAATACAACCCGCTGTCCCTCGCACTATAAAGACGGCCACCGGCAACACCTAAAGCATAAAAATAAGGACCCGGTATGCTATCCGTCAGGGTCCACACTGTCCCCGGCGCTGCATGCAGATCACGTTGATATACCGTCACTATATAGTTGCCGGAAGTATTATCCAGGTGGCTGACGGCCGCATAGTCATGCTGATCATCCGCCGCCAAAACGGGATCACCAGTCTGCAACCCGTTATTGTCCACCACCCAGCTCCTGCCCCTGTCCCCGCTACGGAACAAACCCAGCCTGGACGTCGAGGCGGCATAGAGCACTTTGGCGCTGTCGAATAAAAGACCGACCGCACCCAGCCCCGGCGCCAGCGTGGAGAGATAATAAAAATTGTCCCAGCTACCCGCCTCGGGATTGTATCTGTATGATATTCCGTTGAATCCGGCCGCCCCTACCAGCGTCGAGTCGATGGCCAACAGCTGGTATACATTCCCATCTACATTGGTGTAAAAGTTCGCGTTGAAAGGCTCCCAATGCCCGGCCGCTTCATTCAGCTTATAGAATCCGACGCCAAAAGTACCGGCATACAGCTCATCCTTCCAGATGGACAAACTCGAAATACTATAAATGCCAAGACCATTGTTCAACGAATGCCAGGATGCGCCATCGTCATTGCTCACACGAATGCCATCCTTGAAGGTACCGGCATACAGCTTTTGATGATATTTAGCGACGGCCACCACATACAGATCGCTATCCAAAGGGGTCGCAGCATGCCACTGCGCACCGTCATTGCTGCCGATGTACACAGTACGGGTCCCACCCACATAAGCCACATGTTCATAGGCTGAAAAACAATAGATGGTCTCTTCTTTCGGTATCTCGGCAACCCTGCTCCAGGTCTGGGCAGTACATAAATAATGCGCAGACAGGACCAATACGCCTGCCAGAACAAGCTGCTTCATGTTATAGGTATTTGCGAAAGGAGGTGACAATAGAGAACGCACCCTCAGTCGCTACGGTTGCCTATAGTCTGAGGCTATGTTCGCCCGCGGAAAGCTGTATTTCCTTTCCCGGCTGGCCTCTCTTCCCGGGCAGTTGAAGTGTCGCCGTACAATTTGGTGGGATCACCGCAGTATAAATAATAAAGCGCCCTTCCGTCCTCCACGCACTACGTATCGTACCATACGGCCCTTCATGCGTCGCCTCGAATTGCGGCAGGCCTTTTACAAAATGCGGCCGGAGTAAAATATGCCGGAACCCCGGCTGCGCGGCATCGGGGAATATCCCGGCCAGCCCCTTGTACATCCAGGCGCCTATTTCGCCAAACATAATATGGTTCATGGACATATCGCTCTTTGCATCCAGGGACCAGTTCTCATACAGGGTAGTAGCGCCATTCACCATCCACCATCCCCAGCTGGGAAAGGTCTCGCTGGAGGCTACCTTATAGGCCAGATCCGCATACCCATTCTCGCTCAACGCATTCAGCAGCGCCTTGGTCCCCAGTAACCCAACATTGAGATGGGATCCATCGGCCTCCACTTTCCTGGCCAGGTTGGCGGCTACTTTGCTCTTCATATCATCGGGCACAAGCCCCCAGTACAATGGCATACATAGTTCCGTTTGCATCCCCTGCCCATAGACGCCGGTGTTCCTGTCCAGGAATGTCGCGTTGAATGCATTTTTTATCTTCTCCGCCAGCGCCGCATATTTCTTACTATCCTCCTCCCGCCCTAACAGCGCCGCCGCCCTGGAGAGAATGGACGCATCCGTATAATAATACACGGAGGATGAAAAGATCACGGGCGGTTTGGTGCTAACAGGGATCCAGTCACCCAATCCCCAGGTAGTGAGTCCCGATGGACTGATGTCGGTGATATGATCCACATAGCGGCGGATATTATCATAACAATCTGCCAGCAGCTTCTTGTCTCCATAAAATAGATAAATATTCCAGGGTATGATGGCGATGGTGCTCGTCCAGTCGGGGCCATTACCCCATTCATAGCCCCATCCGCTGCTGGGAATGATAGAAGGCAACACCCCATCGGGCTGCTGTTCATCCCGGTGATCGGCCAGCCATTTCTCATAAATGGTGATGCCATCGAAATTATAGAGACCTGTCTCCACGGCAATATGCGCATCGCCGGTCCATCCATTCTTTTCCCGCTGCGGACAGTCCGTAGGATATCCAAAAAGGTTCGACAGATAGGAATTGTTCGTAGCTTTCCAGATCTTATCCATCATTGGGTTCGAGGTCTTGATGGTCCCCACCGAAGGCACATCGCTGTGCATAAACCAGGCGGTAAGATCGTCTTTCGTCAACCGCACTTCCGGCGAGGTGACCACCTCCACATATTGAAATCCCTTGTAGTTGAATTTCGGCATGAATACCTCCTCGCCCTTCCCATTCAGCGTATAGATATCCGTTCCAAAAGGGTCGCTGTCATCCGTGGGGCGATAATGCACGGCAATATTCGTCTGATCGACCCTTCCGTTAGGGTAAAGAAATTCGCCGTGTTTTACTGTCAACACAGTCCCGGCGGGTCCATGCACACGCAGACGGCTCACCCCGGCGATATTCCGTCCCAAATCGAATACCCACGCGCTATCGCCGATCCTGTTCACAGACACAGGATGGATCTCCTCCACATCCCGGATAGGATGCAATGCCTGCGCTGCAATAAGTTGAGAGGGCGCGGGACGAAAGATCACATCTTTCCACGTGCTGTCGGCAAATCCCACCGTATTCCACCCCGGCTGCTCCAGCCGGTCATCCACATGCTCGCCCGTATAAATGCTGTTCTGCACAATGGGGCTTAGTGATGTCTTCCATCCTTTGCCGGAGCTTATCGTTTCCCCGGAGCCATCCTCGTAAACGATACGGAGATCCATACAGAAAGAGGGCCTGGACCTCCATGGCGCTTCATGAAAAAACCATACGGCAGTAGATTGATGATTGTACCACCCATTACCCAATAACACCCCCAGCGCATTGTCCCCCGACTGCAACGCCGAAGTGACATCGTAGGTGACATAGAGGTTCCGTCTGTCATACCGGGTATACATGGGGTCCAGACGGTGATCGCCAACGCGACGACCGTTGATATATAGTTCATATAATCCGGCAACGGCTATATATGCCCGTGCAGACCGGATCCGCCGCGAGAGCTGAAAAGTTTTTCTGAAATAAGGCGCCCGCCGCAGATCGCGGTCCCGCGAGTCGCTGATCCACGCGCCCTTCCAGTTGGCGATATTCATCATGCCTGTCTCGAAAGAGCTTATCTGACTCGAAGTCATCTGGCCATCCTTATCCCAGACATCCACCCGCCAGTAGTACCGGGTAAAGGGCTGCAATGGCGGACCCTGATACTCCGTCATTTCATCGGGTATGTTCCGCCGCCCGGTGGTCCATATTCCCCCGCCCGTCTGCGCGCCCGCCCCACTCGCCAACACAGCCGAATCCGTCCCCACGCTCACCGCATACGCCGTCTGCACCGCACCCTCACGCTTATCCTCCAACCTCCACGACAGCCGCGGATGCGTAGCATCGATACCCAACGGCGCAGACAAATACTCACATCGTAAATTTACAGGTTTACAGAGCGGCTCAGCAGCCCGGACGCCAAACGAAAAGGCCAACAGGAAGAAGAAGATGCTTTTCATAATAGGCAAGATAGGACATCTTACCTTGAACATCCATCCTGTACCTACCTGCCTCACCCGGCGCCCTGCCCTGGCCGGCCCGGTCAACACCCATCACCCCTTCGTCATCACCTCCGCCAGCTTCCTGTCCATCTCAGCCGCCTCTTCCTCCGTCCCTTTGTCATATCTGCCGATGATACGCCCCTCCCGGTCGATCAATATTTTGGTCGGTAGTGAGTGTATCCCGAATTTCTCACTGATATCCTTCTCATTCTTTTCCCCACGCTGGATCTTATCCATATCCAACCCGCGCAGCACATTATGCCAGATGCCCGTCCCATCCTTTGCCAGTGCCTTCTTCCAGGCCGTGCTGTCCCTGTCGTCATCCGAAACCCCGATGACCTCGAGCCCCTTGTCCCTGTACTGGGCATAAAGCTCTTTTACATGAGGCATACTCTTCCTGCACGGCACACACCAGCTCGCCCAAAAGTCGATAAGAACATATTTCCCTTTTAACGACGACAGTGAGACCGTCCCGCCACCAAACTCCTTTGCCGTAAAATCCTTCGCCATACTGCCCGGCCAGCCCGCCGCCAGCTTTTCGATCTCGTCGGCAATAGCCTTCCCCGCAGCGCCCTGCTGCACCTTCTCACCCAGCCTGGAGTAGAACAGCCGGGCGGAATCCAGTGACAGCTGGCTCGTATAAAACCTCAGCTCATAGGCAGTCACATACGACTGCGGATGACTGGTAAAAAAATCATAGTCTATCTTTCTGGTCCGGTCAAAATAGGGTTCAAACTGATCATGTATCGCCGCCGCCCGGTACTTTAACGTGTCGATATACTTCTCGCTCTTTTTAGCCTTCACCGCCGCACGCAATGCCTCGCCGGCTTTTTCATACTCTTTGGACAAGGGTTCCATTTCCTTGTACACGGGAGCCTTCTCGCTGGCCAGCGCCTCATATTCCTGCTGGGAGACAGAGCCGGTGACGACAGCCTTTTTGTAGTTGTCTGCCGGCAAAGCAATAGTCATATCACGCGGCTCCATAAAAAAGTCCACGGAATGAGGATCATCCATACCCGTGGGGCGGACTGTTCCGGTGAGATAAGCCATCGTCGGCTCCGAAATATCGCCGTGGAAGCTGAATTTGCCGTCCCGCACCCGGGCGCTGTCCACCTTGCGCTTGCCATCACTGCCCGTATAATACAGCTTCAACATCACGGGAGCGCCTGGCAGCGTGCCATTCAAAGAAAAATGTCCGCCGCTACCCAACAGCTCAGTCAGTTTCTTGCTCAGCTCATCCCCGTGCAGGCTTTTTGCCACGATCTTCCCATCCGGACCGATCAGCAGGTTGGCGGGGATGGCATTGATATCGTATTGTTTGGCAACAGCATTGTTCCAAAACTTCAGGTCCGACACATGCGTCCAGGTGAGGTGATCATCGTGTATAGCCTTTAGCCATTTTTCCTTACCGTCGGGCCGGTCGAGCGACACACCCAATACGGTAAAATTCTTATCTGAATATTGCCCGAAAGCCGCCACCACATTGGGGTTCTCAGCCCGGCAGGGACCACACCAGCTGGCCCAGAAATCCACCAGCACATACTTCCCGCGGAAGCTGCTCAATGATACGGGCCGGCCCAACGTGTCATTCTGTGTAAAATCCAAAGCTTGTTTGCCAATACCCGTTAGATTATTGATACGAATGCTCTCCTCGATCCGCCGCGCAGGTCCATTGTTGCGTGCTGCCGGTGTCAGCGTCTTCAGGATCGTCTCCTTGTCATCCAGCTCCAGACTTCCCAGCTCAAAGGATAACAGGAACGCGCTATAAGAGGCGTTACGATGCTCTGCGATCCATTGCCGGGTCAACGCCTTATTTACCGAGTCCACCTTATCCAGCTCCGGCTGCAAGGCAGCCAGCCCGGATGAATCCTTTTTCGCATACAGCTCATTGGCCTTCTTATACAGGTCTGACCGGTTCTTAAGCACCGGGTCGGCATCGATCATCTTTTCATATGCCTCGCGATCGGCAAGACAGGGCTCACCCGAAACATTTGCATCCTTGAACTGTGGCCCATCCCCTTTTATCTCCACATTGCCTGGCTCCAGGTACAGCAACATGACAGAACCTTCCGCATATTTCGCACCGATGCGCAAAATATACGCATCGCCTTCACCAGGGGCTATATTGAAATGGGCGGTAAATCCGCCCGCCACCGTTTGTACCGAATCCTTCTGCAAGCTGTTCGCCATGGGGTTGTAATATACCCACTGGCCGGGCGCAAGGTCCTTGATAGTGGCGTGTATGGTTGTATTCTGGGCCGTGGCGGTCATCGCCGACAAAAATGCACAGCAAATTATCATCAATGGTTTCATCTGACAGTGTTTAATAATTAGGATTTTGTTTGATCTTGTTATTGGATATGATCTCTGCATCGGGAATGGGGAATATCAGCAGGCTCTTGTCCTTGATGCTCGGCAGCAGACTTTGAACGGTGGCGAAAGGCAGCCTCCTCAAAGCAAACCAGTCCTGCCCCGCCTCGCTGACGAAATTCTTCATTTCTTCTCCCACGATCAGCAGTTGCAGATCCGCAGCCGTAGCAGCGGCATCCACCCCGCTAAAGTCGGTGAAGCCGGCATGCCCCATGACGGTCTTCAAAAGCGTCTTTGCATCGCTCAAATTGCCTCCGCCGGCAACAATGGCCTCGGCTTCCAGCAGATAGGCTTCCGTCAGCCGGAAAGCATAGCTGTTCTCGGAGATAGCCGCGGCAGCGATATTGCTGACAGATCCCGGATAATATTTTGTCAGCGCCACATCAGGGCCATAGGGATTATTTACGGTTTGCATATACCAGCCCGCCCGGGGATCCCCATTGAACAGCGAGTCCATAAAGCCGTTGGGACTATAGTCGTCATAGGAGATATAGCTCATCCACTTTATATTTTGAGCGTTGTAAGGCTGTATGCCCATCATAACCTCTCCGCTGCTCGGCCCCTTGGTCCAAAAGAGGTCCTTTATATTCCCTTCGAGACTAAAAGGACTGTTGGCAATAATATCCTGCGTTAGCGTAACGACCCTGCCATAATCCGCAGTCGAACCCCGGTTGATCAATACCCTTGCTTCCAGCAACTTGCCTGCCCAGGTATTGGCATAGGCGATAGAGGAGTTTGCGGAAGGGAGGTCCGGTATCGCCGCATCCAGGTCGTTGAGAATGGAATCATAGCTGGCTCCCACCGTCGACCGGGTCAAATAAATATTATCCGGCTGCACGAATTCGCTGCGGATGACGATCCCATATGGACTGGTTGCATCATAGAACTGTCCATAGTACAATAACAGCTGCGTATTCCCAAAGGCCCGGAGAAACTTCGCCTCCGCGATCATTTGCTTCTTCACGGCCGGAGTGATCTTCGCCAATGGAGCGATATTCTTCAAAAAACCATTGGCGGCATTGACAAGCGCATAGCCGTAGTTCCATATTTGTCCAACACCATAGTCAGTGGCCTTGTACAGATGTTCGTCCAGGCCGCCTCCGCCAAAAGTATAGGACAGCATTCCGCTCAGCTGGGAAGACTGCTCCTCAAAAGTGGAAAACCATAGCGTAGACGGTACGCCGTTATTGTCCGCTCCACCGGCAGCCATCCGGTAATAAACGCCGTTCAGGGCCGTCGCGGCGCTTTTTTCATCCGTGATAATATTCCCGTCCACCTCCTGGGTGGTAGGATAAACATTCAGCTCTTTCTTGCAGGCGCCCAGCAGCAGGGCCATCGCCAGGAACCATCGTATATTGATCCGATTCATAGTCTGTTTGTTTTTGGTTTAAAAAACGATCTTGACACCCATGGAAAAAGTCCTGACCGCCGGATAGTTGCTCACGTCGAAATAACCTCCCGCCACACTATAGGCATCGTCCGAAGTTTCCGGATCATTGCCCGGGTATTTTGTAATGGTGAATATGTTCGTGGCCGACAGATAGACAGCAGCCGACTGTATACCCGCCTTGTTCATCCAGTCGGATTTGTTAAACCTGTAATTAAGCGTGGCCGTACGCAGCTTCAGATAGGAGGAATTGTACATGCTCAGGTTGGTGTTATAGATCAGCTGATCGCTCCCCAATAGCAGACGAGGCCTGTCGGCGCCTGTGTTTTGCGGCGTATAGCGCTTCAGCATGCTGACATTGGCATTGGAAGTCCCCACGAACGTAGTGCTGCTGACATCGTCGCCCCACATGAGCTTGCCGCCATGCGAATACAGGAAGTAAATATTCAGATCGAAATTCTTATAGCTGAAGCTTTCCGTAAATCCACCAAAGTACTTTGGCGCACCATTACCAATGATGACATGGAAGTCAGGATACGCCGCGCCATAGGCAGCATAGGAAACAGTATCCAGCTGATACATCGGATCGCCAATATCGAGGGTCGGGAATATAAAATTTGCAAAAAAGCCCAGTTTGCTCTTATAGTCGTCCAGCTGCTTCTGCGTTTTGATGATACCGTTGACCTTCATCCCCGTGATAAGACCCAGCGGCTGACCTTCGACAAGCGTGGTATTCTGGTACTCGATCGCAGTTGGGTTGGGCAGCTGCCCGTCCAGATCGGCAGTTTTGCTCAGCTTGGTAATGATGCTGCGATTAAAAGTAATATTGGCGGACATGTTCCACCTAAAATCCTTTGTCCGGATGATATCTCCCTGCAGCATCAACTCTATACCCCGGTTGCGTATCCCCACCACATTCCCTAACAGAGAGGAATAGCTGCTGCTGGGAGGTACGGGAAGGGAAAGAAGCGCGTCGTCTGTCTGCTTATTGTAATAGTCGAAGGTTCCCTGCAGCCTGCTCTTGAAAAATGAAAAGTCCAGCCCCAGGTCCGTCTGCTTGGTCGTCTCCCATTTCACGGCAGGATTGCCCAGCTGGTCCGGCACCAGGGCGTTATTGCCCGCATAAGAGTATGGCGTATACAGGGTCCGGTACTTCTGATCGCCGATGTTCTGGTTCCCGGTAAGCCCATAGCTGCCCCTCAGCTTGATGTCCTCGATCCAATCTACATGCTCCAAAAATTTTTCTTTGGACAGACGCCAGGCGATAGCGCCGGAAGGGAAATAGCCGAATTTATTGTCAGGACCGAATTTAGAGCTGCCATCCGTCCTGCCGGTGAAAGTAAACAGATATCTGTCCTTGAACGTATAGTTGGCGCGCAGATAAAAGGACACCAGGTAGCTTTGCGGCTTGGAAGGCTCATCCCCCTTTGTATACAGGGGAGTGATGGCCGAGCTCAGACTGTTCAGCACATTGTCGTTGGGATAACCCGTGGCGGTGGCGCTAAAGAAGCTTGTCTTCACCGTCTCATAGGATGTACCGGCCAGGATGTTCAACGAGTGCTTTTCATTCCACTCTTTTGTATAGCCCAATGTATTCTCTACAAACCAGTCGGCAAATCGGCTGTTGCTGTTACCGCCGATGCCCCCATTGGAGGAGACATTGCCATAGAAGCTGCCGATCTGAAGATAGCTGGGTGTATAAAGGCGTTGGTTGTAGATCTGGTTGTTCAGCGATACGGTGCTCTTGAGCTGAAGCCCGGGAATGATGTCATATATGGCGCTCAACGACCCCAGCAGGCTTGTCGTCTTGGAATTGTTGATAGCCGTCAGCAACGCCACAGGATTTTGAAACCCCTGGTAGCTGTATCCCACATTGGCAAAATTGTAATAATTGCCGGTGGAGTCGAATGCCGTATAGTCGGGGCGGGCCCTCAATGCCTGATCATAGGCGCCATTGGCAATGTTCTGGTTTGTATAGCCGATGTTGAAATTGGTGAGTATGCGGAATTTTTTGCTGATATCGTTCTCCAGATTGATCTTCCCCACTACCCTCTTGTAGTCCGTGCTCTTGACGATACCAGGCATGTCGGTAAAGGAGATGGAGGAATAATACCGTGAGGAGCTTCCGCCACCCTGTACGGCGATCTCGGCGGTATGGGCAAGACTTGTGCGTGTGACCTCCTTCAGCCAGTCGGTATTGGACGTCCCAAAGAAATGCGCCGGATCATTTACCACCTGGTCGGCCTGAGCCCGGTGCGCCATTCCCGCCTTGTCCCTTGCCGCATTGTCGTTCACCGCCGCCTCCGTCAATAGCATCTTATATTGTTGCGCATCCAGCACCTTCGGCTTTCTCATAATGCTGGTCAATGTCGTATAATAGTTGGCCGTTATCTGCGGCTTCGCATCTTTTTTGCCTCTTTTGGTGGTAATGATCACCACCCCGTTGGCGGCCTTGGCCCCATAGATGGCCGAGGCGCTGGCATCCTTTAATATCGAGATGGATTCGATATCGTCCGGGTTGAGACCTCCGAGAGTATTGAGCCCATTCACAAAGGCCGTAGACATACCCTGGCTGGCCCCGCCGACACCGGCAATATCGTTCCCTACCGGGCTGCTTACATCATAGCCCTGAGTGATATAGTTCGGCTGCACCTGCATAGGCACGCCGTCTATCACATACAGCGGATCGTTCCCTCCGATGATGGACGCGGTACCCCTGACCCGGATCCGTACAGCGCCCCCCGGCGTTCCGTCCGTCTTGGTCACCTGTACACCCGCGGCCTTGCCGGCAATGGCGTTGTCCACGGTATTAAAAGGAATATCCTGCACATCCTTTCCCGAAATGGAGGACACCGAACCCGTGAGGTCCTTACGCTGGGAAGACCCATATCCGATCATCACCACCTCATTCAGATTGGAAGCCTGCTGGATCAGGACGATGGATATATCGGCAGCCTTACCGGTGACCTTATACACCTGCGTCCCGTATCCGACGATCGAGAATTCAATGACGTCCTTCTCACCCGCGGGAATGGTAAACCCGCCCGCGGCATCCGTCTGTGTTCCGTACTTTCTCGTCTTATTCACCACCGACACCGCTACCAGCGGCTTGCCATCCAAACCCGTCACCTTCCCGGTGATCTCCCCGGGCGGAGCAGCAGCCTCCGGCTTACCCGATGCACGCCCCTCCCGCGGACTGATGATCAGTATGCCATCCACCAGCTTAAAGGAAAAGTTGGTTTTGGACAGGGCCATGGTCAATGCTTCATCCACACCCGCATCCCTGACTACGACAGTGACATGCCCCACCTGCCTGATAAGATCATTGTTATACAATATCTCGACATTTCCGATCCGTTCTATCGCCTTTAACACTTTTTCAAGAGGCTCGTCGTACATGTTCAGCGTTATCCGCTGAGAATACCCGCTGGCACTGACATGTAGCACGGCAAAAACTAAGATGGCTGCAGTTAATCTCATACTCCTGGTAATTAATTTCATACCTTTGGTTAGTTTGGTTAAACAATAAGCAATGCAATAGCGCTTCACCTGTTTTACCGACATTTCACCGGGGACGCGGCATCGTTCCCGGTTTTTATTGGTTGCGGCAATACACGTGCAAATGACAGTGTCATTGGATAAGATAGATAGGGCGACAATGGCAACACGAAGATCACATGGCTGGCGGCAGCACTCGTACTTCTTTATTCTGTACGGAGAACTTTACACCCCCGACAGCCTGGAATAGGTTTAATACCTGCGAGATATTCACCTGACGGCTTATCTTTCCTGTATAGTGGGCACTGACCGTCCCATCGAAATGCACTTCGATGTCGTACCAGCGCGATAGTTGCTTCATAATGGTTGGGAGATCGTCATTATGGAAAAGGAAATATCCATCCTTCCATGCGATGACCTTTTCCACATCTACTCCAGGATTTGCTTCCAGCTTTCCCTTGTCTTTCGCCACCATTTGCTGACCTGGGGTCATCAGCACCGCAGCAGCGCCACTTACCACCTTCACCGATCCATCCGTCAGTGTCGTGCTGACCTCATCATCATCGCTATACGCCGTGATATTGAAGCTCGTGCCAAGCACCTGCACTTCCACGGGCGGCCGTGGGGAAGATCCCGTAGTCCGCACAATAAATGGCATAGCAGCGTTCTTCGCCACTTCGAAATACGCCTCCCCCGATACTTCTACGGTCCTGCTCCTCCCGGAAAATACGGTGGGGTATCGGATGGAAGAAGCCGCATTCAGCCAAACCCGCGTGCCATCCGATAGCAGTACACTTGTCCTCCGTCCACGAGGCGTGGTCAGCGTATTGTATACCATCTCCGCGCCGGCGCTTCCACTCGTATTTTCGGCCCGATACGCCAATTCCCCGGCGCTAAGTCTTGTCACAGATGCATTGCCCTGCCGGTCCAGTGCTTCATTGCCACTGCTGTCCAGCACGATTTGTTTGCCATCGGCCAGTGTAAGGATGGCCCCTTCATGCCCCGGCGCCACATCACGTGCAGGCTGTTGCGCCACAGACGCCGGCTTTTCCGATGCTCCGGTGCGCCAGAGCCAGGCTCCGCCCGCCAGCAGGATCACTACGGCCGCGGCGGCAGTCCACCGGATAAAGAACACACGCGATGCCTTCCCTCCCCGACCCTCAGCCATTCTCTTTTCCAGCTGGGCCATGATCGCCTCTTTTATACGCCCGTCGTCCCCGCCGGCAAAATCATCGGATAGCATCACCTGGCGTACAAACCCTTCCAGGGTCTCCTGCTGTCCGGATTTTCCTACCAGCTGCGCCAGACGCACTCTTTCGGAGTGGCTAAGATCTCCCGTAATATATTTTTCCAATAAGATCCCGAGTTCCTGATTGTCCATAATATGGTGGTTAAATGTCTGTCCTTCGGACAACGAGCCTCCGGCCCGTTCTATACAGGACGCTCCGCCGGAGGAGGAAGGATTAGCCCGGCGTAAAATTTTTTTTAAATAAAAAGAGAAAGTTAGCCCAGGTCGCGAAGCCAGCCCCGTAAAAAGTTCAGGGCAATGACCATATGTACTTTGACAGTATTCTTGGAGAGTCCCAGGTTCTGAGCGATCTGTTCATGCGAAAGCCCCTCCAACCTGCTCATCTTAAAGATGATCTTTTGTTGTGGCGTCAGCCTCTCTACCCCCTCCATCAGGACCCTGTACGCATCCTTGCTCTCCAGCTGCACATCCGGCGCCTGCATATCCTCGCGCAGCATTGTCATATCCGCGTCCGCCGTCTCTATGATCTTTTTCCGCAGGGCAGCGATCACCTGGTTGCGCCCAACCACATAGATGTAATTTTTAAAGCTCACCACTTCCGCAAGCCGCTCCCGCTGCAGCCATACCTTCAAAAAAATATCCTGCGTAAGGTCCTGCGCAACAGCAGGGGATTTCACCAGGGTCAGCGTATTGTAATATACCCGGCTCCAATAGGCATCCACCAGTGCCCGGAAAGCTTTTTCATCACCCCCCGCCACAGCAACAAGGGTTCTCCGTTCATCAGGTGCGCCGTCTTGGTTTATATCGATCATTTTCTCAGTTATGCCTCCTTCGGACGAATCGCCAAGGGCGGTTCCCGATAAAGATAAGGCAATCCTGTACCTAATTCACAAACAATTCATCGACAAAGAACCAACCCCTGTCATTAGCGGGTTGCGGCTTCTCTTTCTTTTTTGGCGCCTTGGGATCGACCTTGGGAGGTGGCGGTGGTAACAGCGATGGAGGCAGTTTACCGATAGGCTCGACCACAACTCGTATATATTTCACAGTCGTCGGCGGGAACTTACATTCATAAGGGATGAGGTAATTGGATTGAGGCATCGTATCCACCGGCGGTATCAGCTGATAAAGCAACCGCAAATTTCCCGGGTCATCCCCTCCCATGATACGGATGCTCTTCGGGGGATAGATCATACTGCCTACATTCACCAGGCTGCTGACGGTGACGCTCCGGACATGTATGGGCTTCGCAAACTTTTCCAGACATTCCATACGACTCCTGTATGCGATCCATTTCCCATCCCCAAAGTCTTGAGTTCCTTTCACCAGGTCTTTCAGGGTCGTCCCACCTTTGCCCTTGTAGGAGGAATCAGTAGGAGTGATCAGGATGACGGTGTCGGGTTTGTAAGTGGCGCGATAAAATCGATACTGCATCACGTCGCTGGGGCGCCATCCCTTCCGGAACGCCCTTGCCTTCACCAGCACCTGGCTGTCGATAAATGCCCGGTTGTTGTACACAATGGAATGTATACTGTCCGGATCAGTGCCGTCCACTGTATAGCGGATCGACGTCCCGGGAACAAAATGCTTGAGCTGTAGCGCGATAGGCGTGTCGCTGATCACCTGTCCTGCCGTCTGATTGACGGGTGGGTTTATTTTCTCGAACAGGGTATCCGCACGGGCGCCTGTCTGAATATCCAGCAAAGGATATTTCTTTTTTATCTCACTCGCTTCTGTAAAGCTCAGCCCGGAATTCCAGACATAGATCTCACGAAGCTCTTTCAGCGTCAGCAATTTCTTCACATCCTCCTGACGGACGGCTGTATTGGTCAGCGAGATGCGTTTCAGGTGCTGCAGCTTTTCCAGGGCTGCCAGTCCACGCCCCGTCACCTTTGTAAAAGAAAGATCCAATTCGCGCAGGTTGACAAATTCGCTGATCGTAGACAGCTCGTCATCCGTCACAGGCATTTTGGCGAGGTTTAAAGAGACAAGCTGCGTCTTTATAGGAAGCAGCTCTTTCAGCTGATCAGGCTTGAAAAAGGCGGCGCCAAAAAAATCGACCGCAATGGCAGGAGAGCCCGTCGCCAATGGATAAACTGTCCGGAAGTTCGTGTTCAATCGCCGGACCTTATCCTCACCGGCCGCGGAGAAATCATAGACTTCCTGCTCTCCGGAGCTTCTGAATATATTGCTTGCAATGGTCCTCAGGGTATCCGTCGGATCGAGCTCTGAGACTTTCACCGTAAAGCTGGCTCCCCGCCTGATCCAGTTATACAGGATGGCGAGCTCCTGGTCATTCAATTGCGGCTTACCCAGCGGCGGCATATGCTTCCTGTCGT
>Ga0105240_10008519_pt1 | contig 14659 bp, 12 predicted proteins | sample KBSC54metaG_FD_80426 | JGI IMG/M metagenome (GOLD analysis project Ga0105240, IMG submission 80426) | Corn rhizosphere microbial communities from Kellogg Biological Station, Michigan, USA - KBS C5-4 metaG | ecosystem: Host-associated > Plants > Roots > Rhizosphere > Soil | place: Michigan, USA... | reverse complement strand
CGGCAATTGACGCGCGGCGACTTCGGCGCCAGGGCAAACTCAACAGTGCGCGCGCCGATAGGATGAGCGAGAACGTCGCGGTGGTACCCAACGCGAGAAGGGTCCACACGAAAAAGAAAGCTTCGCTTGACTTGCCGATTTCGCCACCCATCACACCGTGTGTCCCTCTCATGTGGAGGACGGGCATGATCAGCCCGAGGAGCGACCCGAAGAAGATGATGATGTATCCCGCTCGCCGTCCGGGGAGCAGCAGCGTTCCACACAGCAAGACTGCGAAGACGAACACCACAAACAGATTTGAGAAACCTGGCGGGGCCATCTTGAACAGAACATCGCTGGTGATGTGGAACGTCATGAATAGAATCGTGAGCAGGGATGATGTGGTCAACATAGTGGTTTGTTTCATGTGAGATTCACCTTTGTGCGGGGTGTACGCGGACTGAGAGTAGTTAACCGCTTCCTCGCTGGCCAAACGCCAGGCACGGTCGCGGCTCCGATTGGAGTGTGCGAGCCGGAGGTGAGACGGTTGCGCATCGTGAACGCGAGCCGGAAGTAGGACGGTTCATTTTTCAGGGCTCGTTTGGGGTTGGGCGCAATGGGGACAGAACGCGGCATCTGGGACAACTCCGCGGCCGCAACTGGGACACGGATGGAGGATCGGCTTCCGTAAGAGGAAATAGAGCACGAAGCCGACGCAGTTCGGAATGAGGACCGCGAGCGCCGTCCAGGGAATCGGCGGCATGCCGCGGGGCGCTGCGTCGACGTAAATATAGCCGGCGAGAAGAAAGTAAGCGGCGGCAAGCACACCGCCCACGAGACCTAGCAAGGTCTCGAGGCCGCTGGTCCGATACTCGTGGAAGACCCCGAAAAAGAAAAACACGAAGGCTACAACAGCCATGATTTTGGCCGGAAGTGGAATCATGCCGAATCCGCGGCGCCAGTTCATAGAGTGTCCTCTCCCAGAAGCCGGCTTCGAAAAAGCGGCAGGAACGCGAGTAGAAGGGATGGCACCAGCCAGAAGGCGGCGAATCCGAGCTGCCATACGCGGCTGGGGAGATTCCATTGCGCCGCCAGCCATGCCAAGGACCGCCACGTTACGGCAGATCCCGTGAGCGTGAGGAGTATTGCGACCGCTGTGCCGATCCAAAGGCGTTTTGCCTGCGCCTCGGCCGATCTCATGGCCTCGAGGCGGCTGCGGACTCCGTTCTCCACCCGAAGCGCTGCTGCCGGGTCGTGTTCCAGCGCGAACCAATCCAGCGCCCGGACGGCGCGCGCCGAGAGATCGGCATACCGGCCGCATTCGGAGCATTGTTCGACGTGAGTATCGAGCCAGTGGCGCTCCTCCGCCGAAATTCCTTCCACGAGGGAACGATCGAGCAGGAAGCGGGCTTTTTCATGGTTCTCAAACGGCATAGGGGCCTCCTGCGAGAGCGGCTTGCAGCATCGACAGGCCGCGATGAATCCTCGACGAAACGGTCGAGATGGGAGCGCCGGCAACCTGGGCAATCTCCGCCAGCGACAGGTCTTCCTGGAAACGCAGGAGAAGCGCTTCGCGGTAGATTGGCTCCAGCGCACCCAAAGCAGCCGCGATTCGTTTGGCATCTTCGCTTCTTGCGGCCGCGAAGAACGGCGATTCGAAATCGGGCGCAGGAAGGTTGAGGCCCGCTTCGTCGTCCGGGCACAGCGGATGCCGTGCCGTCGCCGTCTGTTGCTTTCGCAGGTGATCGATGGCCAGGTTTCGCGCGATGGAGAACAACCACGGCTCGAAGCGGAGGCGGCCGTTATATTGGCCGGCGTGTTCCAGTACACGCAACCAGGTTTCCTGGACGAGGTCCTCGGCGTGTTCCCGCCTGGAAGTCCAGTAGACCAGATATCGGAGGAGCCGATAGTGGTACTGCGACACGAGTCGGCCAATGAATTCCGAGTCTCGTCGCCGCAGTGCGCGCGCGATGCTCTCAGACTCGGGTTCGGCCACAAGCGAAAAGGCCGTCAGCACGGCAACCATACACTATATACGAGGTGGAGCCCCGGAATTACGCAAAAGACAGAAGCGGTCCAGGGGACCCCGCAGACCAGGGGTCTGCCCCACAATGGTTTGGAGATATGGAAACTCTTACAGATAAGATCGCCGTGGTCACCGGTGGGACGGCCGGCGTGGGTCGCGGCATCGCGTGCGAGCTTGCGCGTTGCGGGGCGCGAGTGTTTGTAACCGGCCGCTCCATCCAAGACGGCGAACGCGCGGACCCACGGATCACCGGAATTCGTTGTGACCACCGCGAGGACGAGCAGGTCGCGGCCGCATTCGCGCGCGTGGCTGAGGAAGCCGGAGCCATTGACATTCTCGTCAACAACGTTTGGGGTGGCTACGAGCGGATGATCGAAAACGGTGTGTTCACGTGGAGCAAGCCATTTTGGGAACAGCCGGTTTGGCGTTGGGATGCCATGTTTGACGCCGGAGCGCGCGCCCACTATTTCGCGAGCCAACTGGCTGCCCGATCCATGGTCGCTCACCGGCGAGGGTTGATCGTGAACATTTCTTTCTGGGCGGCGCAGAAGCACATCGGTAACGTCGCGTATGGCGTGTCCAAAGCGGCGACGGACAAACTGACGGCGGATATGGCTACCGAACTACGGCCCTATCGCGTTGCCGTTGTGTCCTTGTACCCGGGGCTGGTCAGGACAGAGAAGGTCCTGGAAGCCGCGGCCTGGCTCGACCTGAGCAATTCAGAGTCGCCTGAATTCATTGGACGGGCGGTGAGCGGTCTGGCGGCAGATACGGACGTGATGCGACACAGCGGCGAAGTCCGCGTGGCGGCGAGTCTGGCGATAGAGTATGGATTCAGAGACATCGACGGCAAGCTTCCACGCCCACTGTCACTGAACGATGTCTGAAGTTACGGCGTCTTCTGCGAATCGTTGAACGTCAGTTTGATGGTGGTGGTCTTGCCTGCCGCTACGTCGATCGGATCGGGCTTGGGCGGCTTGCTGCTGTGCATGCCGAGAGAAGAACCCGACGGCGGCGGGGATTGCGCGTCCCATTTTCCGGTAGGGTCAAAGGCAGCGCTTACGTAAGCTGGAACCGTCTGCACGTTCTTGAACACCGCAGTACCGGTCTTGGAATCCACAGATTGGACGTCGACTGGCGGACCAGCCTGCGTATCCGGCGAATTCCACAGGGCCACGTAGATCTTGTGATTCGCGTCTACCTTCCCTGCCCCGGTGTACACGATGTTCACTTCAATTGTGCGGCCGGCCTGCGCAAGGGCGAAAGCCGCCGTAAGAAGAGAAGCCCCGAAAAGGATCCAGAAGCGTCTTGTCATACTGCCCTCCTTGGGAAAGGATAGCATCCACTTTGTCGCGGCCCGAGCCCTTCGGCTAACGATACTCGAGGCACGCACTTATTATTGCCAGCTTTGGAAATTCGTATCCTTTGGCGCGATGGTCTTCATGTATTGGGCGAAGACGCGGATGAAGTGGGTCATCATGGGTACACCGTCGGGCATTTCGCCGGTGTAGCAGTGCGGTTGGTTGTTACCGAATTCGAAGGACCCGCCGTAATACGGACCCTTGCCCGGCAGTTTGGTGCTTTCCAGAAAGTCCTGCAGGCGGTGCGAAGCGGCATCCAGATAGAACGTATCCTTGGTGCCCATGGTGACGTGAAGTTTGCCCACGAGCCGCGTGCCCAGACGGTCCCAATCCCGCTGCAGCATCGCGGTCAGATCGTAATGCTCGCGCCAGTATTTCGCGACCGCGGGATCGATCGCGCCCGACTCGGGGTTCCACAGTTTGGCCGGATAGCCATCGGGATCCGTCGGACCGAAGGTCGCGTGGAATGCATCCATCTGGCCGCCCGAACGTCCGCGCGTGCCGAGAACGTTTTCCTGGCGGCTGAACGATTCCATGGTCGAGAGGATATGGTCGTCAGGCAGGCGGCCGAGCAATTTCGGGTAGCGTTCGAAGGGACCCTCGTCGAAGTAGGCGTTGGTGTCCTTGTAAACGTCGACCATTTGGAACTTGTGAAAGTCGACGGGATCGGGACAGAAGCCCCACGCGCCGCCAAAATAATCGGGATAGAAGATCTGCTGCGCGAGGGTCATCCAACCGCCGGTGGATCCACCGAATACCACGCGCGCCCAGGTCTGACCGATGGCGCGGAACTGCTTCTCGACTTCGGGGTACAGCTCTTTGGTGAGGGCGTCGCCGTAGGGTCCGGCATTGGCGGTGTTCACGCCGTACGAGTCGTCGTAGTAAGGCGTGGCGTGGCTGGTCACGACGAGCAGCATGCGCGGCAGGCGTCCGGCGGTCCAATCCTGGAAGAACTGATAGCCCTGTGGATTCCGCGGGTCAGGAGTCTCGCTGAAATTGAAGAAGTCGCCGCCGAAGTGGGTCTGCAGGAATGCCACGGGGTAAGGGCCCTTGCCTTCGTCGAAGTCGCGCGGCACGAGCACGGTGGCTTGGAGGAAAATCGGCTTGCCCCAGAACTCGGTCAGCAGGTTACTCTGCACGCGCAGATGGCGAAGGTACTTGGTGTCTTTCGGCGGGTCGATGGGCGGCACCGTTTCGGTGAGGTCCAACTGCACGGCAGCGTCGCGGATCTCGAGCTGCTTCGCCTTGCTGTAGAGATTGCCGGGCGAGCGATACCATTGCTGGCCTTCGCCCTGGTCGGCGTGCAGTTTGAGGGTGTGGCCGTCGGCGCGGTGAAAGGTCTCGTAGACGTTGAGTACGGCCTGTACGTTGTACGTGCCGGGCGGCAGATCGGCGAGCGTGTGGAGCGGCGCGCCGGGAGTGTCCGCGCCCATTTCGACGCTGCTGCCCGGCTGCCATCCGTCGACATCTTTGCCGAAGATCTGCGCCGTCTTCAGCCCCCAACTCACCTGGAAGCGCGGCTCGCCCTGCATCTGTTTCGAGACAACCAGGATGAGGCGGCCATCGCGCGCGGCGGCCCCGGCCTCTGGCGCCAGCCGAACTTGAATGCGGGGCGCGGCGGAGAGGCTCACTGCCAGAAGAAGGAGGGAGAAGCGCATGAGGAGATTATATAGAAACGGGGAGCGGTCAGCGATCGGCTTTCAGCTTTCAGCCGTCAGCTTTCAGCGGCAGATCGCCGCATTGCGGGGGCATGGGCCAGCGAGGAAGAGGAAGCGGCGGCGAGGATTGTCGGTTTTACTGGAGCGGCGCAGCCGGCGGGGAAAAACGCACCGGCGACAAAGATCGCCGGTGTTACCATCATTTGAATACTATGACACTCGATGAAACGCGTCGACGATTCTTGAGCGCCTGTTCGGGCATCGGACTGGGCGGCACGCTGCTTCCGGGAGTGCTGTGGGCGCAGATCCAGCAGGTCGGCGAGCCGAAAGTGACGGCCGAAATGCTGAAAGGGGCGCTGGCGATTTCAGGCGTGTCGTTCGGCGAGGACGATCAGAAATCCATGCTCACGGCCGTCAATGCCAGCCTGTCGCGGTATGAAGAGATTCGCAATCTGCACATCCTCAACAACGTCGCGCCACCGTTCTATTTCAGTCCGCTGACGCCCGGGATGAAAGTCAATCGCACGCGCGAGCCGTTGCGCTTCAGCACTCCCACGGTCAAGCGCCCGGCGAATCTCGAGGACGCGGCATTCTGGCCGGTCGCGCAGCTTGCGCAACTGATCAAAACGCGACAGTGTACGTCCACCGAACTCACGAAGATGTACCTGGCGCGCCTACACAAGTACAACGAGAAATTAAATTGCGTGGTTACCTTCCTGGACGAAGTCGCGCTGGCGCAGGCGAAGCAGGCCGACTCCGAAATCTCGGCCGGCAAGTATAAAGGTCCGCTGCACGGCATTCCGTGGGGCGCCAAGGACATCATCGCGGTCAAGGGTTATAAGACGACCTGGGGCTCGGGCGCTTACAAGGATCAGATGCTCGACGAAGAGGCTAGTCTGGTCGAGATGCTGCGCGATGCCGGCGCGGTGCTGCTTGCGAAACTTACGACCGGCGAACTGGCGCAGGGCGACCAGTGGTTCGGCGGGCAAACCAAGAGCCCGTGGAATATCGAGCAGGGCTCGAGCGGATCGTCGGCCGGTCCGGCGTCGGCAACGGCGGCGGGACTGGTGGCCTTCGGCATCGGCAGCGAAACCAGCGGATCCATTCTGAGTCCCTCGGCGCGCTGCGGCGTCACGGGGCTGCGGCCCACGTTCGGACGCATCAGCCGGTATGGCGTGATGGCGCTCTCGTGGACGCAGGACCGCATGGGGCCGCTGTGCCGCTATGCCGAGGATTGCGCCCTGGTGATGAGCGTGATCGCGCGTCCCGACGGTCGCGATCTGAGCGTTTCGGAAATCCCGTTCAACTACAACGCCCACCTGGATATTCGCAAATTGCGCATGGGATATCTGGACGGCGCCTTCGAGGAAACGCGCGATCCGCTGGCCAAGAAGGCCGACGAGCAGACGATGGAGCAGGTGAAGGCGCTCGGGCTGAAACTGGTTCCCGTCAAAGTGCCGGAGTGGACCATCGACACATCGAGCATCGGAGTGGAATCGGGCGTGTTCTTCGACGACCTGATCCGCAGCGGCCGCGACAAGCAGATGACGAATCCCGGGCGGGCGAACAGCTTCCGCACCAGCCGCATGATTCCCGCGGTGGAGTATCTGCAAAGTCAGCGGGCGCGGAGCATGATGATGGCCAAGCTCGCCGAAGCTACGGCGGACGTGGATGTCTACCTGGTGCCCGTCAATTCCGGCGGCGGCGGTCCGGCCGGGGGTCGTGGAGGCGGTGGAGCAGTGCCGGATGCCAGTGCCGCGGCGGCGGGCCGAGGTCGAGCGGGCGGAGGTGGAGGCGGATTCAATCGCAGCGTGGTGGGCCGCCATTTCAGCATGGCCAACCTGGCCTGCTACCCGGCACTGAATGTCGTCAACGGGTTCGCCGAGAGCGGCACTCCGCTCAACATCACATTTTACGCGCGCCCCTTCGGCGAAGCCGAGTTGCTGGCCCTCGGCAAGGCCTATCAGGATGCTTCGGGCTTCCATCTGAAGCGCCCGGCGCTGGCGGTCTGACGCACATGCCCGACGTAATCGTAGTCGGTGGCGGACCGGCCGGATCGTGCGCAGCGCTGCGTTGCGCGCAGATGGGACTGAACACAGTCCTGATCGAACGGGAAGCCTTCCCGCGCAACCGCCCCGGCGAATCGCTGCATCCGGGATTCGAGAAGGTGCTGGATGAGCTCGAACTGCTGGCACAGGTGGTGAACAGCGGCTTCCTGCGCTTCGACGGCAACTGGGTGACACGCGCGGGCGCCACCACGTTCGAGCCGTTTCCGAACGGCGGAATTGGCCTGCAGGCATCGAGGCCGGAGTTCGACGCTCTGCTGCTGGAATGCGCGCGCACTGCGGGCGTCGAGATCCTGCAGCCGGGAAGAGCGCTATCGCCCCTGCTGGACGGAGGCAGAGTGAACGGCGCCGAAACGAGCGCCGGCAGAATGGAAGCGGCTTTCGTGATCGATGCCGCAGGACGCGGCAACTGGCTCACGCACCATTTGAATCTGGAGATCGAGACGCGCTCGCCGCGCTGGATCGCGCACTACGCTTATCTGGAAGGCGAGTGTCCGATCCGCGACGACAATCCCGGATTCTTCGTCGACGACGAGGGTTGGACGTGGACGGTCCGCGTGCGTCCCGGTTTGTACAACTGGGCGCGCCTGAATATCTACGGCAATGCGATCGCCGACGATTTCGTTCCGGACGAACTGCGCGGACTTCGCGTGGTGTCGCCCGTGCAATCGGCGGATGTCACATGGCGCTTCATTCCGCAATGCGCAGGCGACGGCTACTTCTTGTGCGGCGATGCGGCCGCGGTGCTCGATCCCACTTCGTCGCATGGCGTCGTGAAGGCGATCACGTCGGGCATTCTCGCGGCGGACCGCGTTACGCAGGTGATTAAGGAAGATCGCGACCCGGACGAGGCGGCCGAGGAATTCCGCCGGATTTTCGCCGATTGGTTTGCTTATGACGCGGGCCGACTCAAGCTGGATTACGGCCGGATGTTCGGCGAGCGGATCGCGGCGCGGCTCAATTGTCCGTCGGAAGCTTCTCCACGCCATCGGTAGAATGAGGTGGGCACTCTGCGAGCATGTCGATCTTCAGAATCGTTCTCATCATTTTTGGTATCACCCAGATTTATTGGGGCTGGCGTTTATACCGGATCGCCGTGCGACTGTTCCCTTCCCCGGTGCGACGGACAGCCGTGTGCGCGCCAGTGCTGGCCTTCTATCTGGTGGCCATGGCGTTCAACTTCGGCTGGTTCGGACCACGGCCTTCGCCGATCCGGCTGACCGCGGCCGACGCGCTGCTGGGTGCGCCGTTCCTTTGGTGGCTGGCCTGTTCGATCGTCGGGTTCGTGGTCGCGGCGCTATTCAGCATTCCGCAGGGCATCGTGGCGATGGCCCGGAGATTCTCGAAACGGGACCTCGAATCGCCGGACCGCCGTGTGTTCCTGGGACGCACAGCAGCAGTTGCCACCGCCGCGCCGTTCGTGGCGGGCGCTTACGGACTGCTCTACGGAAGGCTAAACCTGGAGACGCCGACGCAGAAGATCCATCTGCCGAAGTTGCCGCGCCAGTTCCACGGCTTTCGCATCTGCCAGCTTTCCGACATCCACATCGGGCCCTTCATGCCTGCCGACGAAATCCGGCGGTACGCGGCTATCGCCAACGCGTTGAAGCCCGATCTGACGGTGCTGACCGGCGACTTCGTCACCTTCGACCCCGCCACGCAAGGCGCGGTTGTCGAGGCGCTTTCGGGGATCCGCGCGCCGTATGGCGTGTACGGCTGCCTGGGGAATCACGACGCCTGGTCGGGCGTGGAGGATTCGATCACGGAATTGTTCCGGCGCGCGGGCGTGCGGATTTTGCGCGGCGAGAATTTGCCGATCGTCTCGCACGGCGAATCGTTCAACCTGATGGGCGTGGACTTTCAGAGTCCGCACCGTTTCGGTTCGTCGCCCGCCGTGGAGCACCTGCTGACGAACATCGAAGGGCTGATCCAGCGCGATCGCGTGAACATCCTGCTGAGTCATAATCCTGACACGTTTCCGCGCGCCGCGGAGTTGGGCATCGACTTGAGCATGGCGGGGCACACGCACGGAGGGCAGGCATCGCTGGAGTTCATCAGTCCGGAGATCGCGCCAAGCAGACTGGTGACGCCGTACGTCGCGGGCCATTTTCAGAAGGCGGGCGGGCAGTTGTACGTGAATCGCGGGATCGGCACAATCTTCATCCCGATCCGGATCGGCGCGCCCCCGGAGATCACGGTGTATGAGTTGGTGGCGGGCTAGCGGCACTCGAGTCATTTCGACGACCCCTCTCTCACGTTCGGGGCTCCGATGCACGACTGAATCGGAGCCGCGACGGTAACGGAGCGTCTACTTACCTATCTTCTGCAAAAACTGCTGCGCGGCGGACCGGGCCTCGGGGTCCGCTGACCCGACCGCCGCTTTCAGATGTTCGACCGCCGCCGCCGTGTCGCCCTTCTGAAACAGCACGACGCCGAGTTCGTATTGCGCGCGCCCGAAGGCGGGTTGCAGACGGACGGCGGCCTGCAGTTCCCGGAGAGCGCCGCTGCCGTCGCCCTTGTTGACGAGAAAAAAGCCGAGCATCTCGTGGGCGTCGGCGGCATTGGGATCGGCCGCCACCGCGGCTTGGGCCTGCTGCTCGGCTTCCGCGTTGCGCCGCATCCCGGCGAGCAGGCGCGCATACCCCAGATGTCCCGGCGCATAGTCGGGCTTCAGCTTGACGGTTTCCTGGAAATGATAGGCGGCCTCATCGAGATTCCCGAGCGCGCCCAGCAGGGTCGCCAGGTTCTCCTGCCACTCGGCGACCCCGGGCTGGATCGCCAGGGCCGCCCGGAACTCCCGTTCCGCGGACGCCGCTTCGCGCGTGCCGATGTACAACTTGGCCAGGTAGTTGTGCAGATCGGGCAGTTCCGGATCCAACTGGATCGCCTTCTCCAGACTGGCCTTCGCTTCGGCCGTCTTATCCTGCTGCCACTGAGCCCAGCCGAGTTGACCCAGCAGCACGGGATCGTCAGGCGACAATTGGAGAGCCGCGCGAGCCACGCCTTCGGCCTCCGACCAGCGCTGCATGTCGAGCAGCATGTTTGCCAGCTTCAGCAGCACAATCACCGAATTTGGGTCGCGCAGCCGCGCCTGTTCGAACTCCCTCAGCGCGCGCGGACCGTCGCCGGCCAGTCGATACCCGTCGGCGAGGTCGATGTGGTACGCAGCGGGAGACGAAGCGGTCACGAGACTAGCCAGTCGCGGCAAGCCGGCCTTCAGATTGCTCCCGTCGCGCACCTGCGCGGCGGCACGATCTAACACGTCGCGGGCGGAAGCCGTCAGCGTGGCCGGATAGTACGGCACTACCTCGCCGCGATACATGTTGGCGGGCGTCTCCGCGACCTCGGGCTTGGCCGCGAGCAGATTGCCTGCCGGCTTGCGCCGCTGAATCCAGTGGTCGGTCATCACGATGTGGACGGCATCGTCGGTGCGCCGCTTAGGCATGTGGCAGCTCACGCACTCGGCGGCGGCGGTGTGGCGCGGGGTCACGACAGTGTTCGCCAACACGGCGGTGTGGCAGTCGCGGCAGATCCGGTTGTACTGCGCCGTCGCAGCTTCGCCGCGCGGGATGTTGTGCGGATCGTGACACGTGGTGCAGCGCAGCTTCCCCGCGCTCTTGAGGAAGCACTGCGACACGCGCAGGCGATATCCGGCATGCGCCACTTCCACTCTATTCTTATTCGGGACGGCGCGGTCGAAAGTCAGGCGGAATTCCGCCAGCGGCTGTCCGGGCACATAGGAGAATGGTCCGCGTCCTGTGCGTTGAATGGAATGCGGCAACGATTGCGTGGTGGTCTCGAGGTGGCATTGCAGGCAGACCTCCATCTCGCGATCGGCGCTCAGCCGCTTGGGATTCACGATCGCGGCCTTGCCTGACGTTTCGACGTGCTCGCGCCCGGGACCGTGACAGCTCTGGCAGTCGATGCCCTGCGGCAGCGGCGTCAGGAACTGCGCCTCCGAGCCCTCGGCCTCGTGTCCCGCCGGAATGCGCGGATACGCGTTGTGGCACGACATGCACTCGTACGAGATGGCGCGCGTCGAGCCGGGATAATCGGGCCGGTCGTAGCCGGGATTCATCGCAAAGTATCCGCCGTTCTCGGCGTACCAACCGAGCGGAAGCTGCTGCAGCGTGTTGCGCGGCGTCAGGTGCAGGTAGGTGCGGGCATGATTGCCCGAGCCCATCACGAAATCGATCCGCTTCTCTTCGATATTGATTTCCTGATCGCCGGGACCGATCTGCCAGCGCCGTTGAAAGTAGCTGCCGCCGCGTTCCAGCATCTGGTAATACATATCGGAAGGCGCGTGATAAAAGGGTTTGACGCCCGAAAAATCCTCGACCGCGCGCTGCGGGTGCATGGCGAAGAAGGAGCGTCCCATGCCGGTCTGCGCGTACGTCTTCGCGATCTCGGCATGACATCCCGCGCAGAGTTTCGGGTCGACGTAGTTGTCGGCCGCGAAGACCCCCGAGACGAGCAGCCAATAGATCGCTATGCGGCGGCGGAATCTCAACGGGCGATCCCTTTCCGTGCGATTCTCCCAGGACCGCTTCGCGCGCACGTCGGGAATGATAAATCGGACGCCGAGATTGTCAGTGGGGCTGAGGCGGAGCATTCGCCGAAAAACAGCCAGCGCCTCCTTGTATCGTTTCAGCCGCCACAGACAAAGCCCGTATCCTTGCAGGCAGCGGAGAAAGGGTCGATTATCGATCATCATCCAGGAGATAACGCCGTCGAAACCCGGGGGCAGCGAGAGCTCCCCGATTCTCACGCCGACCTCGTAATGACGGAGCGCATGCGCCGGCAGTTCGTCGAACGCGAGCAGACCGAGGTGCGCATGCGCGTCCAGGCAGCGCAGATCGGCCTCGCAGAGTTGCATCATTTTTTTATACGCGCCGCCGCGGTCGCCGAGCTCCATCAGGTCGGCAACGCGGCCAATGGGTTCGGTGTTGACGTCCTTCCAGTCCCAACCCGGCAGCACCTGTTCCATCTCGAACTCCGGCCGCGGCCCGAGAGCAACAATTGGTCTGAGGAGCGAATCGACCTCAACGTCGCCAAAGTACCGGTCCGGGTTCCAGACACCCACATTCTTCAATCGAAGCGGCGTGAGGCCGAGCGCAGGGACGTCGATGCGCGTCGCAATCATTTCACCTGAGACATACGAGGTACCCGAATACTGCCACCGCCGATACGGTATCAACGCTACGATTTCACCCGGCACGACATCGTCCCCACTGTAGCTCCTGAGTTCGACCCGCCCACCATCGGGAAGTACCCGGCAGCGCGTATCCAGCGCGTTAAAGGACAAGACGGCTAACTCCACGCCGCCTCCAGGTCGTCTTCCCGGGTACTCCGCCAGTTCGATCCACTTCCGGTAGGCAGCGATGTACGCGGCGGCTTTCGTGCCCGGTGCAAACTCCAGGTCGGCAGCGCTGATCATGCGGTCCCGCATGTCCGGAGATATGCAAAGGGCCGTTAACCCTCGCCGGGCATTCCCTTCGAAGTGGAACGCGAGTACTTGTACCGGCTGACCCGCGACCTCGGCGAAACCTAGGGGGTCCAACTCCTCCAAGAATACCTGGCGGAACGCCTCCAACTGCTCGACGTCGTCCTTCGCGCCGGCGGTGATACGGGCGATCAGTTGGCAAGGTGCTTCACACTCGTTCGTCGGTCTGGTTCGAGGGGCGTGGTGGCCAGTGGATTTTCTGGGCATGTCGCGGCTCAATGATCAGTTTGCCACAGGCACCTTCTCGATGCGGTCGATGACGAGCAACTTGCGCGCTTCCAATTTGAGTCCCAGCGATTCCGGCGAACTCCACAGAGATTTGCCGTCGGAGGCCGGGGCGGCAGGCGCCATCGCCTGACCGGATGCCCACGCCGCTTCGACCAGTTCCTGCCGCGAGAGTTCCAGGACAAAGTCATAGCGCGCCGTCAGGCCCGTCAGGTCGGTAACCGGCCGGTCTTTGAGGCGCGACAGGTGGCCCACCAGCACGGCCATAGTCATCTGCTGCATCTCGAGGCGCATCCCGTCGGGTCCCGTGGTCTGCGTGACGCTGCCGTCAGGACTGCTTCAGCTTCGGCCCACTCTTGCCGATTACCAGCGCGAAGGCCGGCAGTTCCCTGGTGTTGCGATGCGACGCCAGATTGAAGCGTTCGCTGTTTAACCACTCCCGCCCCTAGACCTGGTAGGACTTGACGCGGTAGGCCGTCCGGATCAGGTCCGCCAAGGTGAGGGAGCGGAATTCCAGGCGCGCCGCATCGATGGTGGCGCCGATCTCTTGTTGTCCGGCGATGAGTTTGGCCGGATCCAGGGACGCCGGCTTCACCGACACAACTTCGAATGCCGGCGGCGTTACCGTCTGGCCGTACGCCGCAAGCGCAAACAGGAAGAGCGTGCTCGCTTTTTTCCCGTGCATATTTTGCATTGTGAATGCTGGATCGATACGGTGCAACGGTGTGCTCCAATCGGAGCCGCGAACTTGAGAGAGCGGTTTCCGCCTAGTACCAATACTTGGTGCGCTGGGTCCACTCGGAGTTCGGGTAGGCGCGGTGCAGGAGTTCGAACGCCTGGCGGGAGTACGGGCTGGACTTTTCCGACGGGTCGTAGTGAGTGGCCTCGACGGCCAGGTGCAATGCCTGCGGCACGCGAGCGTCCCGCGGATGGGCGCGGGCCCACTCGATCGCATTCGCGCAAAGATAATTGACGGAGTTCGCAGCCACGCGATTGAGATCCTGCCATTCCTTTTCTCCCTGCGCGCGGTTGGCGGGAGGCAGAAAATCGACCGGACCGAAATGGCCGTCGGGGTAGAGATCGATCAGCGCCTGGTGCATGCCGGACGCACTCTCGGCAGGCTTCAACAGCCACCAGTTGTCGCGCATGATGTCGCTCTTCAGGACCGATGTTTCGCGGCCGAACCCGGCACGCACCAGCGGTTCCAGGCCGGGCGCGCGCAGCATGAGGAACGTGGCCGTAAATCGCGATGCCGCGGAGTCCTTTTCGGCCAGATATTTTGCCATCTCGCCGGCTAACTCCGGTTTGAGCTTGGCCAGCCGTTCGGCCAGCGTGCGTGCCGATGCGACATCACCTAATACGACAGCGCGCACCCATGCGGACTGCGCGATGTCGGCCTGCAGATTCTCCGGCATCAGACTGTTGCTGGTAGCGTCGATGAGAAGCGACAGCGGCACGACGTGGTTCAACGCGCCCACGCTGTCTTCGTCCAACGCGACGGGCTTCCGTTTGAGCGAGTCGGTGTCGATGGGCGTGTCCAGGTCATCGTCGTCCGACATCGCGGTCACCGGCCGGCGCGGTGCGAAGCGCAAAAACTCGGTCCAGTCGCGCGACAGCTTGAGACGCTCGCCGCGCACCAGATTCAGCGTCGCGATTTCGGGTTTCGCGGCGATGGCGGTATCGGCCCAGGCGCGCGCGGCATCGCCATTTCCCGACCGGATCTGCGCCAGAATGCCGTAGTAAGTCGCGCTGTCCCAGGCAGGCGAATCGGGCTTGAGGCCACGGGCGGCGGCGATCAGGTCCGGCGAATCCGAATGGCGAAGCGCGGCGATCAGCCAGGG
>Ga0105240_10008518_pt1 | contig 14660 bp, 11 predicted proteins | sample KBSC54metaG_FD_80426 | JGI IMG/M metagenome (GOLD analysis project Ga0105240, IMG submission 80426) | Corn rhizosphere microbial communities from Kellogg Biological Station, Michigan, USA - KBS C5-4 metaG | ecosystem: Host-associated > Plants > Roots > Rhizosphere > Soil | place: Michigan, USA... | reverse complement strand
CTGGTACCCCTGAGGCACATGGGTACCACTATTGGGGTGCAGTAATCGATTCTTGTTGCCGGAATAATGGCTTAGCTCAGATATGCGGACAGTCTTCCAGCGCGTTATTGTCGCCATCGTTTCGACGGTCGTTCTTGCCACAGCGGGTGCGCTCGGCGGATATGTCATGGGCCACGCCTATGCTCTGCGCCAGACCGAGTCCCGCCTCGACCAGTATGCGAACCGCATTCTGCTTGAGACGATCGCCTCCACTTCCGAGTCGCGGGCGATGCTGGAAACGATGAACAGTTCGCCCTATGCGCTCTGCTCTGATGCGGAGATTGAATATTTTCGGCAGCTGATCTTTCAGTCGCAATTCTTGAAAGCCGCCGGGCGGATGCGTGGCGGAAGAATTGAGTGCTCCACCACTTCAGGCCGAAGTCTGGTTGCATCCGCACAATATTCACCGGTGATGGCAAGACAGGATGGCACCAGGATCTACAAAGACCTTCCGCCGTTCCGGGTTGACGATCAGAGTGTGGTGGCAGTGCAACTCGGGGCGGCGTTTATTGTTTACGATCCGTACAACTTCGTCTCGCTTGCCGCTCCACCGATGCACTTCACCGCCACGGCGATCGACGCTCCGAGACACAAGATGGGGCAGATGATCGGAGGCAGCCCCAGTGTCCCGGAGAACATACTCACTCAAGACGGCAAGGCGAACGTTGGGAACACGCTTTACGCCACACGCTGTTCAAAGGCGTCGGATGGCTGCCTGACAGCCTATATCTCGATGAGCGATGCGCTCGCGATGAACCGCAGATATTCTTTGATTTTCATCGTCATCGGAGCAGCTTTCGGGGCAATATTCGGCTTGCTCTGTCCGATGCTCTACAGCCGCAACAAGAGTGTTGAGCAGCAACTCATCCGCGCTGTTCGCGCCGATGCTCTCACCGTGGTGTACCAGCCTATCGTCGAACTCTCGTCCGGCCAGATTGTGGAGGCTGAGGCTCTGGTGCGTTGGACTGACGAGTACAAAAACTTGGTCAGCCCCGATGTCTTTGTAAAGATCGCGGAAGAGAAGGGGTTTGTCGGCGAGATCACGAAGCTGGTTTTGCGGCACGCACTTCGCGATTTTGGTGCGACACTGCGGGCGCGTCCGGCATTCAGAATCAATATCAATATCGCGGCAGCAGATTTGGCTGACAGCAATTTCATCCCGATGCTCGACAAGCAACTTGGCGATGCCGAAGTGTCGCCCCGCAATCTAGGCGTGGAGATCACCGAGAGTTACACGGCTCGCCAGCAGGTGGCTCGCAACACCATCCTGCGCCTTCGCCAGCGCGGCCACTATGTTGCCATTGACGATTTCGGCACCGGCTACTCGAGCCTGGCGTATTTGCATGATCTTTCTGTCGACGCCATCAAGATCGACAAGGCTTTCACGAAGGCGATTGGCACAGACGCAGTGACGGTGTCGATACTTCCGCAGATTCTCACGATGGCGGAGACGCTCGGTCTTCGGGTGGTTGTTGAAGGCATCGAGACAAAGGTTCAGGCAGACTACTTCGGCGCAAGCAACCAGGACATTCACGCACAAGGCTGGCTGTTTGGTCGACCTGTTCCAGCGAGAGCTTTTCTCCAGCTGCTGGATGAAGAAGATGCGCGCCTGAGCAGACAAGCTCAAGAAGAGTACCCCGCCGGCGCAATGGTCGCTACTTCGTGAACTGATATCGACTCGTTCGGTGAATCATTGGCGCGCAGAGCCTCGACGCGCAACAATACTGAAATGAGAATCTCTCAGCCTCGAGCGCTTGCATTGGCGTGCTTCATGCTCGGAGCGCTTTCCATAGCATCAGCTCTCGAAAGACAATCGGCGACCGATTACCACGCGCGGCGAGTTGCGCTCAGCAACGAGCTTCATGGCGGTGTGGCGATATTGTTCGCTGCGGAAGAGCCGCTACTAGACTTCGATCCGTATCGCCAGGATTCCGACTTTTACTACCTGACCGGCTGGAGCGAGCCGGGCGCGGCGCTGATGATTGTGGGCCCGGTAAGCGGGGCCGAACACCCGGGGCAATCAGCCCGTACGCGCGAATACAAGGAGATTCTGTTTCTGCCAACGCGCAACCTGCGAATGGAGCAGTACACCGGGGCGAAGATGGACGCGGCGACTCCGGGCGTTGCTCACGCGACTGGTATTGATACGGTCGAGCCGATGGCGAATCTCGCCACCGATCTGAACAAGCTGATCGAGGATGACCGCCGGCTGGCACTGAATATCTGGACACAGCCGCACATGAAGGTTGCGGACTCGCTTCTCGATTTCACAGCGGCGACGCTCGGCACCACGGCGGCGGCGCCGCGCGACTTGTCCAGCTTGACCATGTCCCTGCGCGAAGTGAAGGACGCGGTCGAGATTGAACTGCTCAAGAAAGCGTCGATCGCTTCAATTGCCGCCCAACGCGAGATGATGAGAGCCGTCAAGCCCGGGGAAACGGAACGCACCATTGCCGGGATCATGACCGCCGCATGGTACAGAGAGGGATGTGAGCGGCCATCGTACGCTCCGATCGTCGGAACCGGCATCGACTCGACGATCCTTCACTACTCTGAAAACAAACGAACGATTCAGGATGGCGACATCGTCGTTGTGGATGCGGCGTGTGAGTATTCAATGTACGCCTCAGACATTACGCGCACGGTTCCGGCAAACGGGCATTTCACAGCCCGGCAACGAGAGATCTACGATGTAGTTCTTGGAGCGCAGAAGGCGGCGATCGACGCTTTCGTTTCCGGGAAGTCGAAGATTAACGATTTCAGCCATCACGATCCGGACACGCTCGATGCCGTTGCATTCAATTACATCAACACCCATGGCAAGGATCTGAATGGGCAGCCGCTGGGCAAGTACTGGCTGCACGGCCTCGGCCATATGGTCGGAATCGACGTGCACGATCCGGCGCAGTATCCGGCAGTGCTGAAACCGGGGATGGTGTTCACGATCGAGCCGGGAGTGTACATACCCGAAGAGAAGCTTGGTGTGCGAATTGAGTGCGACTTCCTCGTGCTGCCCGACGGCAAACTCCTCGATCTGGATGCCGATCTGCCGCACACGGCGGATGAGGTTGAGGCAGCAATGCGGAGATAGGTGTCATGGACACATTCGAACAATCGCCGTCTGATCAACTCGAGATGCTGAGCAAGGTGTTCTCTGAGCAGTTGATGGCGTGTCTGGAAGAGTGCGCACGCGGCCGCCGAGGCTTGTTTTCGGATGTCGCTCTCACCGAAGAGGACGAGAGCAATCGTGAATGGCCCGAAGCGGCGCGGCTACGCGAGCTGGCGCAAGCGTTACAGAACGTGTTCGCGCAAAGCGAGCAGCGCAATGCGCTATGCGATGAGTTCCTCGATCTCTGTTCGATGCACGGGGAGAGCCACCCCGGGGAGCCGCGGCTTGCGCGGATGTTTCTGTCGCGGATTGAAGGCGGGCAGGTCGGCACGCCGACTGAGGAAGCGCGCAAGCCATGGTAGTGCTGCATGCATTTCTCGCTCTTGCGGCCGGCTTCGCGACCATGGCGATTCTGGTGACTGTGATGACGGTGCTGCTGCAGAAGTTTGTGCCGGATTGGACGGAGAGTGCGGGAACGCCAACGCTGGCGTACACGTTTGTAAACCTGGGTTGGACTTTTATTGCGGCGGCTGCGGGGGGATACCTGACAGCATGGATTGCACAACACAATCCGCTCGTTCATGTGCTTGCGCTTGCGATTGCCGTGCTCCTTCTGGCTGCACTTAGCGCACTTCAGCAACGGGGCAAACTGCCTATCTGGTATCTGCTCGGGCTGGTCGCGATCGCGCCCATCGGGGCCTTCGTGGGCGGAGTCGTTCGTCTTCGAGTCCTTGGCGTGCTCTGATCGAATCTGGAGGCAATGAAGAACCGCCCGATCAGATCGACCGGGCGGCATGAACTTCAAGTGAATGGGATTGCTTACCAGCGCAGCCCAATTGTGACTGGGATGATCTTGGTGTCAGCTCCAACGGTGGTTACGCCCAAGCCATTCGGAGTGGCACCGATTACGGCTGGTGAGAGCACATCGAGATAGCGGGCTTCGGCAAAGAGTTTCATACGACCGTCGCCGTTCCAGCCTGCAAAGCGATGTTCAATACCTCCGCCGATGTTCCATCCACCCTGGTTTGAGGAGAAGTGCCCGACCACCTGGTTTTGCGTGACTCCGTAACAATAGCCGAAGTAGTCGCAGTAATAGCCCTGCTGTGGATCAGTGAAATTGGTGACCTTGCGGTAGAACCCGCCGCCGCCAACGCCGTAGAAGGTAATCGAGCTCTTCGGGTTGACCTCGTACATTGGGTCCAGCGTGAATGACCAGAGGGTGTCATAGCCGCCGGTTGCTCCGGCTTCGCCGACGATCACATCCGGCAGCTTGCTGTGAACCAGCTGGTACTCCAGGTTCATGCTGAAATGCTGATCGAAGCGATATCCAGCGCCCACGGTAAAGTTGTAGCCCCATCCGATGTACGGGGATGAGTCGTCCGTTGGCGCGCTGAAGCCGCCTCCAACTTCGTACGTCAAATGGCTCCTGACACCTCCAGGTCCGCCGCCAGGGCGGGATCGATTGTCATATTGGCCGCTGCCGGAACCGGCGGCCGAGGGTGCTGCGGGCAGTGCCGCATCCCCGGGATGGGCAAGGTCGGCAGTTTCGACCGGGTTTGAGCTCGAATACGTTGCGGAAGCCGCATTGGAATAGGTTGCTGAATCATCTGAAGCCGACACAGCCTGAGCGCCCGCAGAGCCGAGTGCCAAGGCAAGAGCGCCACCAAGCATTGCGGTGCGCCCCATGAGCGACAGACAGCGAACTGAAGTCATTTCATCTACCTCGCTAAAGATAAGTACGCGTATTCCGGGGACACTGAACTATCCCCCCGTAAGCACTTAGACTCGATTTCGTTTTCAAAGTTGCTTAATGCACCAGATAAGAAAGGGCTGGAGTACGCTCCAGCCCTTCTGTTTTGACCTGATTGAAAGTGAGCTCTGGTCCAACTCCTGGCCCTAGCCCTGGATGTCGAATTGCTCCGGATGCAAGGTGGCATCGCTCTTGATGAGGATGTTTTTACCCACCAGATCCTCAAATTCCGTGATCCAGCTTCCGCTGTTCGATTTCAGCACCTTGACCGTGTCGGGGTGGACTCGCAGCATGACGTCCGCGGACTCGAGGTGCCGCTTCATTTTGCGCAGTTCGCTGTAGATTTCGTTCGCCACCGTGCTCGGGCTCTTAACCATACCGGTTGCCTGACACGTGGGGCAGGGAACCGAGAGCGTGCGCTCCAGCGACTGCTTGACGCGCTTACGGGTGATTGCCACCAAGCCGAAATCATTGAACTGTAGAACCTTGGTTGGGGCGCGGTCACTCTTCAACGCTTCTTCGAGCGCCGCCATCACTTTGAAGCGGTTCTTGCGCTCGTCCATGTCAATGAAGTCGATGACAATGATGCCGCCAAGATCGCGCAGCCTGATCTGCCGCACGATTTCCGGAATGGCATCGAGATTGGTCTTCAAGATGGTGTCCTCAAGACGCGCGGTCTTGCCGACATATTTACCGGTGTTGATGTCGATTGCGACCAGCGCTTCTGTCTGGTTGATCACAATTGATCCGCCGGACTTCAACCACACCTTGGAACGCAGGGCTTTCGAGATTTCGTCCTGAATCCCGAAATGTTCGAAGAGCGGCGTGTCCTTGGTGTAAAGCTTCACGCGCCTGACTAGATTCGGCGAGAAGCGGTTCAGGAAGCGCACGATGCGTTCGTAGTCCGCTTCTGAATCTACCCAGATCGACGAGAAGTTGCTGCTTACCTGGTCGCGAAGAATGCGCTCAATGAGAGACAGATCGTGGTAGATGAGCGCCGGTGACTTGGAACTTTCTGAGCGCTGTTTGATCTCGTCCCAGAGATGAATGAGGAAGCGCAGATCAGCGCGCAACTCCTCTTCCGATGCTCCCTCTGCCGCGGTGCGGACGATGAAGCCACCCGAGGCATCGCCACGCTCGTGGGTAAGAATTCTCTTTAGCCTCTGACGTTCTTCGTCCGAAGCAATCTTGCGGCTGACGCCTACATGCGAAACAGTCGGCATGAAGACGAGGAACCGGCCCGGCAGTGCGATGTGGCTGGTGATGCGGGCGCCCTTCTTGGCGATGGGCTCCTTCGCAATCTGGACGAGGATCTCCTGGCCCGGCTTCAGCAGGTCCGAGATGATCGGTAGATCGGAGGTCTGAGCGGAACGCCGCGATGGTCCGCGACGACCGTCGGGACGTTGTCCGCGATCGCCGCCGCGATCTGCGCGACCACCACGTCTTCCGCGACCGCCGCGTTCCCGGCGTTGCGGAGCATGACCGTCGCCGGCGGGCTGGCCTTCAGCCGCGACTGGTTCCTCGTCTTCAGCTTCGTCGTCAACCTCTTCGCCATTCTTGTTATCAAAGTCGAGCTGGATGCGGTGATCGAGGTGCGCTTCCTGAAGCATTTCGCCCAGTTCGCCGGAGCGGATCTGAGTGTGGAGCTTTTCTTCTTCTTCGTAATCGTCGAGATCGTGCTCTTCGCCCTTATGGTGCTGGCGGGAGAGGTCGTATTCCTCGCCCTCGATGACTTCTTCTTCTACCACTCCGCTGCCCGGCGAAAATGCCGAGACAGCCGGGATCGATGCGGCGCGGGGTTCGTCCTGCACATGTTCTGCGGGCTCATGGCCCTCGGGCGGCTCTTCGTCCGATCTTTTCTTCTTGCCGCCGAGACCAAACAGACGGAACTCAGCCGGCGGGAGCGGATCGACATGATGCGAAGCGCTGCGATCTCCTTCAGGATCTGTGCTCTCTTTTTCGGCGTGCTCACCTTGCTGAGACGCTGACCCAATCTCCGGTTCCAGGGTTACGCCGAGTTCGGGTTCTACTGCAACCGCGTCGGGTTGATATCCGCTCGAGCCTGCTTCAAAGGTCTCCTCAACGATGTCGTCGTCTGGCAGACCAGAGTGCGAGAACTCCTGTTCAGCGTCCGATCCGGCCAACTGTTGAGGCGCGTCGCCCTCAGAGGCAATCTCCTCAACGAAGTCCTGCTCCTCGATTTCATCGGCGGAACCATCTTCGATGATGGCGTCGGCGCGAAGCAGAGGCTGTTCGGCCCCGCCTCCGCGATGACGGGAAAGTGATTCGCCGGGCAGCAGTCCGCTGCCATCCCATACGATGGGCGACTCTATAAGCGTCGCTGGCTTGTAGGTGGAAGCCGGACGGGGCGGGGCGGGTGTCTCCGCGACCCTTGTGGTTTCCGCGGGTGTACCGCCGTACTTTGAAAGCGACTCTCCCGGCAGCACAAACTTCTCGGGCTTTTGTTCTGAGCGTCCGCCCCGCGGCGCAGCAGGAGCGTGGATCTCTTCCGCAGCTTCCGGCTGGGCCGACGCGCTCAAATTCATATTGGTGTCGAGGAACTCTTCCGACTCACCAGCCGGAGCAGCGGCGACGTTGTTGCTGACACGCCCTCCACGGCGTCTGCGGCGTCCGCGCCAGCGCTTCGCACCGGGCTCTTCCGATCCGTCTGCTGCTTCTTCCTGATCCTGGCTCGGACTCACTGCGGCAGGCGCGAACTCTGCCGGACTCGGCTCTGCGGCGCGCTCAGTCGCTCTCGGTTCACGCTGTTCACGCCCGCTGCCTCGCTGACCGCGATCGCCCTGTCGAACTTCGCGCGGAGGCTGGTTGCCGCCGCTTGCGGCGGCTTTCTCAAGCTCGTCGGAGTCCTCGGACTCTTCGAGTTCCAGGAAGTCTGTGACGTAGAGGAACGCGTCGCGCTCCAGCCCAATATCGACGAATGCAGACTGCATGCCGGGTAGCACACGCGTCACACGCCCGTTGTAAATGGAACCCGCCAGGGTGTACTCGTTTTCGCGTTCGTAATAGATTTCCGCGAGCTGATCGTCTTCTAGTATTGCAAGCCGCGTCTCATGCGGCGTGCTGGAAATACAAATCTCTTTTGCCATCGTGCCTTTCCGCCCAGCGGAATTCTCCTGCTGGGGCAATCGGCAAGGCGGGATGGAGATGCGCGCGGACGGGGAGGAGGTTGGGAACGTACCTGAGGGATGACCGGTGTGAGACTCGCAAGCCCGACGGGAAAACAGAACCGATGCGACCGGGTGGTGCTGATCCCGAGGCGTTGTCCTGCGTTGCGAGTGTTTCGTTTTGGCGATCCGAAAGCAGAGAGTTTGTGGCCTTCCGATCAGTTATGGCCGTTTGCGATGTTTCATCGCCGGCGCATAACCAGGCCCATGCCAACCAGATGATCGACATGAGCGGGGCCGTTAGACGCCGGATCTCCGAGCGATCGATGTTGATCGCTGAAATCTTCCGGCTTGCCCGTCTCTGCGTGCTCATTGTGAACCCGATTCCTGCCCGGCGCTCAATCCACCTGGACCTCGCCGGATCTGGCATCCGCCCTGTGTGCCGTCTCTGCTTGTTGATCCGCCCGCGTCACGTGACCGGCTGAATACAGCATTGCAAAGGCACCGACACCTGTGAGGATGCAGTAAGTACTTACAATCTTGTCTCCTGGGGCCCGGAAACTCCCGGTGATCCTCAAGAGGTGTTACCCGTTCAATCTTGCCCCTCCGGGCCTCTCTCCGGCGTCGGATAACCTCGACGCCTGTGGACCGGAGCACCCAATCAATTTACGAACCTGCGCATGCGGATATTCATTACCACGCCTAGCGCCAGGAAGGTAAATAACACCGAGGATCCTCCGTAACTCATTAACGGTAAAGGGATTCCGGTGACTGGCATGAAGCCAATGACCATGCCTACGTTGACCGCGATCTGAAAGGTCAACACAGCCACGACTCCCATAATAATCAGGGACCCGGGCAGGTCGGCGGCTGTTTGAGCGTTTTGAATCAAACGCATCAATATGAGGAAGTATAGCAGTAGCACGAAAACCGCACCCACAAAGCCATGCTCCTCGCTGTAGGCCGCGAAGATGAAGTCGGCGTGCGGAATGGGGATGAACGCTCCTTGCGTCTGAGTGCCTTTTTCCGCTCCTTTGCCCCAGATTCCGCCAGCGCCGACGGCGATCTTGGCCTGCAACACCTGGTAGCCCGCGCCGCGTGGGTCATTGTCAGGATTGATGAACCCCGTGAGCCGCGCCTTCTGGTAGGGCTTAAGCAGCTTACCGCTGCTCCAGCCCCCAACGACCAGCACCACCGCGGCGCAGACCAGGATGGCGGCCTGCTTCAGGTTGATGCCGCCCAGAAACATCCCGATGACGAGCACTGGCACGTACGTCAACGATGTTCCGAGGTCAGGCTGTTTGAGGATTAAAAGCATGGGGATTCCGACCAGCGCAAAGCCCTTACCGATCTCTTTCCAGGTGAGGTTTCGACCGCCGAGGTTGGCAAAGTAGCGAGCAACCGCAAGGATCATCACCAGCTTCATCCACTCCGACGGCTGGAACAGGATTGGCCCGACCTTGATCCAGCGCCGCGCTCCGAGCGCTTTGTGGCCTATTCCCGGGATCAGCACCAGCATCAGCGCGAACAGAAAGAACCCGTAGATCCACGGCACGAAGTCGATCAGCTTGTGATAGTCGATACGCGAGAAGATAAACATCGCTATGAGGCCGCCGACGATCCAGTAGACCTGCTTGGTGTGGAAGCCAACGTATTTGGTGTGCAGGGTGGCGGAGTAGATCTCAAGGACCGAGACCACACACAGGCCACCGACCAGGCCGAGCAGGGTCCAGTCGAAATCGCGAAAGCTCATGAAGCGGCGCATCTGGCTCATTGCGATTTCACCTGGGCGGGCCTGGCGGGTAGAGGAGGCTGAGGACCGAGTTTGGCCGAGTCGGATCCGGGATGAGGGGTTCTGCTGGTTCCGACCTGGCCGGAGAGCTCAGGAGGCATCGAGGACTTCTGGCCGGTTTGCGCCAGGTTCTTCGCCCCGCTGGTAGCAACTGGGACAGGCATAGTGCTTGTTGCCGATTTGCGCGTGCCTGGTCCGGATGTTGCTCCTGCTACGGTTCCATCTGCACCGACGTAGAACTTGCCGGCCCGTACCTTGGTCGGCGGTTCACCTTGTGCGCCGGAAGCGGGATTCGGCGTGGTCCATACTGCGCCGACTTCGACGGGCTTCGGATTCGGAGCCTTCACCGGCAGCAGGTTGTTTTGCAGACGGCGTTGCTTTTCGACGTAAGCGGCGACGATGCGCGCTCCCAGCCGGGCAGGGAAGTAGCTGAATTCCCCATGCTCCCAGAGCACCGCGATCACGAGCTCAGGATTTCGACGCGGCACGACGCCTACAAACCATACATTCGGCCGAGTGTTGTGGCCTTTGTTGGTCTTGCCCAGAGCCTCATGGCTCATGACCTGCGCTGTGCCAGTCTTCCCGGCGAGATCGATACCTTCGAGGTGAGCTGAACCGGCGGTATGGAAGTAACCCGGCTGCGTGACCTGCGCCATGCCGTCGGTGATGGTCTGCCAGTTGTCTGGATTGATCGGCAAAGACGCATCGCCCGTTCCGGGCAGATTCTCGTACAGATCTTTGCGGAACTCCCCGGGGAGCTGATCCGGAGCGACCACGTGCGGCCGGACGAGGTGCCCTTCTGAAGCGATACCACCGATAATCCTTGCCAGTTGCAGCGGCGTCGCGGCAACGGCTCCCTGGCCGATTGCAACGTCCAGCGTCTCGTCGGGATACCAGCGGCGATGGTAGTTCTTCATGAGCCAGCGCTGGCTCGGCATCAGGCCTGCCTGTTCGCCGGGAAGATCTATACCAGTTTTCTGCCCGTAGCCGAAGGCTGTTGCATACTTCGAGATGCGATCGATGCCAAGCCTATCGCCGAGCTGGTAGTAGAAGGTGTCGCACGAGTATGGGATGGCGTTGTGAATGTCGACTGCCCCATGCTTCTCGTCGCAATGGTGGAAGTAGCCGTACGGGCCCCAGCCGCCCGCGCAGTTCACATGCATGTTCTGGGCGACACCTTCCTGCAGTCCCGCCACTGACATCAAGATCTTGAAGGTTGAACCGGGCGCGAGCTGTGCCTGGATGGCCTTGTTCATCAGCGGGTGGTCGGGGTCCGTGATCAGCTTGTTCCATTCGCCGCGTTCAATCTTTACCGCGAATAGGTTGGGGTCGAAGCTCGGCCGCGACACCATGGCGAGGATCTCGCCGTTGCGTGGATCCATGGCGACGATTGCGCCGTTGCGATCGCCCAGGGCCAACTCTGCTGCACGTTGCAGATCGTTATCGATCGTCAGCTTCAGGTCCTGCCCGGGAACCGCGTGCTGGATGCCGAGGAAGCCCACTTCACGTCCGTGGCTGTCGACGATGACATCCCGAGAGCCGTCCTGCCCGCGCAATACCTGGTCATACATCTCCTCTACGCCGCCCTTACCGACAACATCTCCGGGTTCATAGGCGGCATAGCGGGTCTGGTTCAGATCTTCTTCGCTGACCTCACCCACATAGCCGATCAAGTGCGAGGCATAGCCGTCGCGCGGATACAGGCGGCGCTCGCCTTCGATGGTTTCCAGTTCCGGCAGTTCGTTCCGGTGAGCTTCGATGAACGCCTGCTCGTCTGCGGTTACGTCTTCCTTGATCGGAATCGGCTGGTATCCGGGCGACAGCCGGTACTTGTGCAGAGTTGCCTTGAGCTGGTCGAGGTCGAGGTGGAGACCGCGCGCGATCATCGGCAAGTCGGCATCGACGTTACGATTTTGTTCGCGGACAAGGAAGCACGAAACAGAGGGGTAGTTGTCGACAATGAGGCGGTTTTCGCGATCGAAGAGCTTGCCGCGCGGTGCAAGGATGGGCACCTTCCGGATACGGTTTTGTTCGGCCAGAGCTCTGAAGTTTTGTGCGCCAAGAATCTGCAGCCGCCAGAGCCCTGCAGAGAGCGCCAGAATGAGCGCAAGAATGGCGTATTGAACCACCGCGAGCTTGAGGGTGGAGAGCTTTTCGCCGCGTGTGACCTTGTCAAAAACCATGGGAAGCTACTACTAGGATACCCCTATCCTGAATTTTTGATTGACGATGATCGCGCGCGCCAGCCTTGTTCTTTGTTGCGGAGAACCAATGTACTCAATTGCGGATTCGCGGCCGGGAATCGCTCGTCGCGGATCCTCAGTCGCGAATTTTGGTCCGGTCGAGTATGGGGAAGAGCACCAGCGCAATCACCGAGTTGCCGATAGCTTTGTACAGTTCCGCCATCCAGTTAGTGTCCATCGATAGGCCGAGAAGAAAACGAACCACCAAGAAGTACGTCGCACTGCCCACCAGGGACAGGACAAATGTCATAAAGAGCCGTACAGCGTGGTTCTCCACGTTGACCAGAATGCCCACTGTTGCTGCGAGATACCCGACGAGTGTTTTCGCTACTCCATTAATGCCGATGTAGTGGCCACTTAACGCGTCTTCGAAGATCCCGAGAACTCCGCCGAGGACGGAACCCTGAATAGGATTACGACGGCTCAACGCAAAAAAGACCGTGATGACCAGCGGCAGATCGAACCACGCGAACCGTCCAAGAACCCTCGGCAGCCAAGCCTGCAGCACCACTGCAAGCACTGGAACCAGCGCATAGATCAGCGCCGGGTAGCGGTGGATCTCGAATTCGCGGCGAGCGTCTGCGGAGAGCACCGACATGGTTATTGCTTGTCCCCCTGGGGCGGCGGATTGCTCTCGGCTGGCTTTGGTGCCGCCGGCTTCTTCGGCGCAGCCTGTCCCGCGTCTGGCGCTGTGCCGGCCGGAGGTGGCGCATTCACTGGTGTAAACCGGTCAGGATGAATTGCCACCGGTGGGCGCGTAACTGGATTCGGATTCGATGTATCGTTCCGCAGTTGCTGATCGGGCGGCAGATTCGGATCGATCAGGCCGGGAAGTTTCTCAGCCATTCCCTCCGAGGTCTTCTGTTTCTCGGCTTCGGCGCCTTTTAGGGCTTCGCTGGTCGCGATGTCCTGCTGCTGCTCCTGTGAAAACTGCGGCTCGGTCGCTGTAATCACCAGGACCTCATCGAGTTGATCGAGGTGTGCGGCCGGCTTGAGGATCACGTCCACAAACCCGTCGCGCTCCGGATCGTTGACGACCTTTTCGACTATGCCCACGGGGAGTCCGCGTGGAAAAATCTGGTCCCCGCCAGCGGTCAGTACCTTGTCGCCGGGCTTGATGCGCTGGTCACTGATCACGTCGACAATCTCGGGCCGGCCCTGGGCGTTGCCTCGCAGCACTCCGCGAATCCGCGTTGATTCCATGATCACGCCCGCGCCGCTCGATTGATCGTTGATCGCAAGCACTTGCGCCGTATGCCCGAACACATCGCGGACTTTACCCACGATTCCGTCTGGTGTAATCACTGCCATGTCGCGGTCGATGCCATCTTTCTTGCCCTTGTTGATGGTGAATACACGCGACTGCTCGGTCCCGCTGGTGCCGATGACTTCGGCCGGCAGCGTTTTATAAATGTACTTCTGCTGGAAATCGAGCAGCGTTTGTAGGCGCTGTCCCTGCTTCGCATCCTCGAGCAAAGCTGCCTGTTCAAGACGCAAGCGGTCGATGGTCTTCTGCAGATCGGCGTTCTGCTCCCGTACGTGCCTAAGGTAAAAGTAGTTGTTCCAGATCCACGAAATCCCCGAGCCGGAATTGTGAAGGGCCTTTTCTGGAGGGCTGACGATGCCATTAGCCCAAAGCCGGATCAGCCGGACTTCCTGCCCATCGCCCTGCCCGCTATTGGTGCGACGCACCTGCATGGCAAGACCCAGAATCTGCGCCACCAGCAACGCCAGCAGCACCAGCAGATTCCGATATCGAACTACAAAGGACTCCATAAGAAGCGGGGACTAGGGACGTAGGGACATAGGGATTAAAGAAACCCACAGTGCATCGTCATGTTCAGAATCGTAGAAGTGCTAATCGGGATTGATGAGTTCGGGATCGAGCCTAGTCCCCAGTCCCTACGTCCCTCAGTCCCTAGTCAATTTTGATCTTTCTCAGCAGTCTGAAATCCGACAGCATCTTGCCAGTTCCCAGCACCACTGAGGCCAGCGGATCGTCGGCTACCGAAACTGGCAGGCCCGTTTCTTCACGGATACGCTTATCGAGATTCTTGATCAGCGCTCCTCCACCGGTCAGCACAATGCCGCGATCCGATATATCGGCCGACAACTCCGGAGGCGTCCGTTCCAGCGCTACGCGAATCGCATTCATAATCACCGCGATGCACTCGCCCAGCGACTCGCGAATCTCGCTGTCGTCAATCGTGATGGTCTTCGGCACGCCTTCGATGAGGTTGCGGCCCTTGATTTCCATCGTCAGCGGCTTGTCCAGCGGATAGGCCGACCCGATCTCGATTTTGATTTGTTCGGCGGTGCGTTCGCCAATGAGGAGGTTGTACTTGCGCTTGAGGTAGTTCGTGATCGACTCGTCCATCTGATTGCCGGCCATGCGGACGGAACGCGAATAGACGATGCCGGAAAGCGAGATGACCGCAATGTCTGTCGTGCCGCCGCCGATATCGACAACCATGTTGCCGCCCGGCTCGGTGATGGGCAGGCCGGCACCGATGGCGGCGACCATGGCCTGTTCGACGAGGTAGACTTCGCTTGCCTTGGCGCGATAGGCCGAGTCCTCGACCGCTCGTTTTTCAACCTGGGT
>Ga0105240_10008517_pt1 | contig 14660 bp, 10 predicted proteins | sample KBSC54metaG_FD_80426 | JGI IMG/M metagenome (GOLD analysis project Ga0105240, IMG submission 80426) | Corn rhizosphere microbial communities from Kellogg Biological Station, Michigan, USA - KBS C5-4 metaG | ecosystem: Host-associated > Plants > Roots > Rhizosphere > Soil | place: Michigan, USA... | reverse complement strand
GCCCAGAGAATCGAGAAAATAGCCGGCTCGACCAAACATTCCCCGATAGCTCAGTCGGTAGAGCAAGTGACTGTTAATCACTGGGTCGGCGGTTCGAGTCCGTCTCGGGGAGCCAGATAAATCAAGGGCTGCAGCGAATTTCGCTTGCAGCCCTTTGTCCGCCACTCGGGCGTTTGTCTACCACTCGCCAAGGCACGACCCCTCGTGCGGCTAAGTCCCGTCCACTCTGCGGGCTGCAAAGTAGAACGAGCCGCCTGTGCGGCGCTTCGAATTCTCGACCAACAGCTCAAGACGTAGGGTTGTACTTTCTGGGTTCTTTTCAGTACCAGCGGGCACCTCCAACGCGATTGCATGGGCGTCGCCCCCATTGAACACGAAAGATGGATCCGATGTGAGCATCGAGGCGTCCATACTCTTCGCGCGCCGAAGGGCGGAGGCGAAAGCAGGAGATTCGTTATTATCGAATCGTACGAACAACGGCCAACCCTTGAGGACCGCCCTGCCGTCACGCGCCCACGAACCAACTCCGACGGCCACATTTCTGAAACACCTACGCTCAATCATCCGGCCATCTCCGTAGCTGCGCAGCAAGTTTAGGCGTTGGATGAGCACAAAGCGAGAAATGCCCATGGAACGGCGCGCTGCGGTCAAGTGGTCCGGCGTCAGACGCTCGAGCGTGTGTGGGAACCATCCGTCTAGGGCGCGTTCCGGGGCGAGCAGGAGCGGCGAGAGTTTCTCCGTATGGCGCTCGACCTCCTTGACGACGTCCGAAGGTTTTTGGTTGCCGCGTGCCGCCGGCAAAGTCAGGTCGATCCCGAATTCCTTAGCGCGGAAAGCGAGTGAGTGAGTTAGCTCGTGGGCGATGGTGTTCCGAAACCGAGAAGGCAATGGAGCCGACGACCCCTCCTCGGTAAGCGCATTTTCTGTAAAAGTATACTTGTCACTGTCCACAAGGAGCCGCCAACGTTCAGTCGCGGATCCCAGGTCGCGTGCATCGGCGGCCTCGCACAGCATGGCCTCCACCAAGAGGGGGCGTAGCACCAGCTTAGCGTCGAACCGCCGGAGCAACGCACGGACTGCCACAAAGCCATCTGCATCGGCGATTTCATTACCCATCGCCGAGCAGGCCTCTGCCCACGCATCGACGTGCGCCCTAGAAAAGGTCACCCTTCAGTCCTCGTCGGGGATCTTAGCTTCAATCTGGCGGAGCTTCTGCTCACCCCAATGGTCCTGATGCTCGCGGTTGAACTGCGGGGCGATACCCGGTGTTGTCGATAGGTCGTAACGACGCAACGCCTCCGCAACGTGATACCTAACCTTACCTGATCGCTGCTCGTTCCGCGCGATGAAATCCTTCTGGTGCTGAGGGACGCGGCGAGGAAGGTGGGGCGGAACGTAGGGCAGGAAAATGCGAGTACATTCTGACCGAAAGTCGCTCTTGGAAAGGAATTCTCTGATGGTTGTTGCCGCCGGCCGCTGGACAGCAGCTACTTCGGCTTCTGACAACGGGGCGACAGGCGCGTCGTCCTCGCCGTCCCAGCCTGCCAAAGTGGCGTATGGGTCCTCGGTTCGGTGAAGGGGCGAACGCGCAGCCGCCGCCGACAACTCAGCCTCTTCTTCGAGGTGTTCGACGTGTGCATAAGGGTTCTCAAGCAGCTTCCGAGCCGCGCGGATGTGGTCCATCGGTCGGTTTTTGCTGGCCATTTGATAACCATGGGGAGGGGGCCGAGCTTTTCAAGACTGAATGGCATGTGCCCCATTCAATCGCCTGCGATCAAACGGTACCGTGCGTGCGCTAAGCTCAGGCTAGCCAGTCGCTCGAATCGATTTGTCGTGGAACTGACTGCACAAGCCCTCGGCGCCAAGGAACTTGGCGACCGGATCATGAAAGTGAATCACGCCGTCGAACAATGTGCGATCAACATTTACAGTGGTCAGATTTTCATGGTGCGCCTTACTGCGCGACCGCTGGTAAACGAACTGATCGAGTTCCGATCGCACGAAGAACGACATCGAGCGTTATTCGGTGCTGAGCTGACCGAAAAGCCAAAGATCTGGCCCGGCATGCTTTGAAAGCTACGATCTCGGCAGGCGTCCTGACTACCTATCCGGATCTTGTAGCGCTGCCATATGAAGCCGGCCGGCTCAAGCTCTGGATCTGGCTCGGTCAATTCTGACAATCAGATCTTCTACAATCGGAATCTTTGTGAAAGGGAGCAGCCTAAGACCAACCGCTGGAGAGAAGCTGACTTCGGCTCCGAACCTTCCCGAGTGTTAAGCAAGGCATGATGATAAACATTGGGGCCCCGCGAGGGGCCCCTCTTACCTTCTGACGACCCCCAACGATATACAACTATTCCGGCTCGATTGCCCACCTCAAAACGGCATCGGTCTCGGCGCATGACCTGTGCTCAGGATTATGCTGGCGCCAATCAGGGGCATCCCGCGTTCAACAGCTACGGCCGGCAAATGCTGGCGATCTGTTCCCGAACCGGCATTTGCGATTGCGCACGTCAGGGAACTGCTGTAGCGTTCGCGCCCAGCCGCTGCCAAGCGGAAAATCTTAGGACTTCGCGTTTCAACTCTCTCGTCACCCGCGACACCAAAGAGAGTCACAGGGATTTCTTTCTATTTGCAGCAAACTGGCCGCACCAGGATCGGGTGGGACGCCAAGCTGGCCAACAACTTGTTTCAATGCCGCCGTTGCGAGACTGCGGTGCAAATTCGAGCTAGGGGCAAAAATGAATCCATCGATTTGTGTGCAGTCATTGCGCAACGCAATGATTCTTTTTTTTTCCATTGCGCTCTCGTCTGGGATCGTTCTCGCAAGTAACGCACCCACATCGAATAGCGAGAGCTCTTCCGTCAGCGCGGCCACGCTGGAACAAGTTGCTCAATTGCCGCTCGCGTTCGAAGAGAACCGCGGCCAGGCACCGGAGGATACGCGTTTCATCGCACGCGCTGGCGGCTATCAGGTTCACGTGTCCTCCAGCGCGATGGCTATCGCGCTGACAGAGCACGGCAAACACCTTCAGGGCGATGCATTGCCAATTCTACGTGTGCGACTCGTGGGCGCGCGTGAGGACGTCGAGGGCGCTGGTGTTGATCGCCTCGCATCGACGACCAATTATTTCTTGGGTTCAGACGCGGCCCGACAATTCACGGACGTTGCGAACTACGCGCGCGTTCGCTTTGACGAGGTCTATCCCGGCATCGGGCTTGTCTACTATGGCAACCAGAGCAACCTCGAATACGACATCGTGCTGCAGCCAGGCGCAGATCCGACAAACGTCCGGTTAGCGCTGGATGGCGCCAACGACATCCGTGTAGACCAACAGGGCAATCTGCTGCTGTCCGTAGGTTCCGAATCGTTGCAATTGAAGATTCCGGTTGTTTACCAGGAATACGAGGGCAAACACCACGCCATCGCTGCGAAATTCCAAATACTGGCAAACCACGAGATCGGAATTCGCACCGCGAAGTACGATCATCATCGCACCCTGACGATTGACCCGACGTTGGTGTATTCCACGTATGTTGGCGGCGGCAATCGCGATCTCAGCAATGCAATTGCGGTCGATTCCGCAGGCAATGCGTATATCGCTGGCACGACCTATTCGACCGATTTCCCGATGGCTTCTGCCTACCAATCAACCTACGGGAAGTCTCCGGGTGCGACACAAGCTTTCGTGACCAAGCTCAACGCGACCGGCACTGCCTTGATCTATTCGACATACCTGGGCGATACATCGCAATCTGACGCCGCAAACGGCATTGCCGTCGACGCTTCCGGCTACGCATACGTCACTGGCACGACCTCAGGCTCAGCGTTCCCAACGACAAGTGGTGCCTACCAGACCACCCGGGTGACTGGCAGCAATTCGTTTGTCGCCAAGCTGGGGCCTGCAGGCAACACCTTGTCCTATGGAACCTACTTGAACAACGCGACGACACAGGCGATCGCGCTCGACAGTTTGGGCAACGCATACGTCACAGGAACGGCAACCAGCGCTTTCAAGACCACTGCCGGGGCTTTTCAGGCGACCGCGCTGGCTTCCTCTAGTCCATTCGTCTTTAAGCTCAATCTAAGTGGCACAACTGCTCTATACGCTACTTTTTTGGGTGGTAGCAGTGGCACCGAAACGGCGACGTCCATCGCGGTTGATAGTGCGGGCAGCGCGTACATCGGCGGCGGTGGCCGCTCGACAGATTTTCCGACCTTGAATGCATTTCAGTCCGCACTCCAGGGAGGCAACGACGGTTATGTCGCCAAGCTCAACCCTCAGGGCAGCGCGCTGGTCTATTCGACCCACCTGGGCGGAACCGCTGATGAGGTCGTCAACGGCATTGCCGTGGATGCCAATGGCAGTGCATATGTGACTGGTCAAACCACCTCGTTCAATTTTCCGGTTTCCGCCAATTCCTTCCAGAGAGCAAGAGGGGGTCCAAACTACACGAGCCTGCCGAACGCTTTCGTAGCCAAGCTGGCGCCCGGCGGCAACGCATTGGTGTTTTCCTCATATTTGGGAGGCGGCGGCTCGGCGACCCATCAATCCACTTTCGGGGACTGGGGAACTTCCATAGCCATCGACAGCGCCGGACACGCGTTCGTCGCTGGCGAAATCAGTTCCACGACCGGATTTCCGTTGGTCGGTGACCTGCTGCCGGGGATGCCGGAAAACGAACAAGGATTGTTCGTCGCCAAAATCGGCGCGTTTGGCGACACGTTGCTGTACAGCACGCACATCGGTTGGACTTCTTCGTGGAGCTACGCGATTGCCGTCGACCCCAATGGAGACGCTTACGCTACGGCAGCGGCCGACAGTGGCGATCCGACGCCGGATAACTTTCTTGTCAGCAGCGGGGCGTACCGGACTGCGCCAAATGGAACGACGTGGGAGGACGCCATCGTTACCAGGCTGACCACTGGAGTACAACCGGCGGTAACACTCGGTCTTTCAGTGAAGAGCGTCAATGTGGGTCAACCGCTGACCGCTAGCATTTCGGTTTCCGGCTCGCCTACAGGTTCGGTGTTGATTTACGACGGAACGCGAACGTTGTTGACGGTCCCGTTATCCAATGGCGCCGCTACGGCTAGCCTGAACCTACCGGTCGGCGTGCACGGCTTAACCGCCGTGTATCGCAACAATGGCGCTGAAGGCTTGTCTTCCACCACTTACGTCGCGGTCAATCAGCCCGCGACGTGCAACTGATCTTGCGGAGCATGGACATGACTATTCTGCGCAAGATCGTCGGCTTCATCGCGTTCGTCACCGTTTCCGCGACAGCTTTCGCGGCCGGGAACCAGCTGCCGACGGTGAGTCTCACGGCACCAGCGAATAGCGCCTCGTTTTCCGCAGGCGCGAATATCACCGTGTCGGCGACTGCTTCCGATCCCGATGGAACGGTCAGCAAGGTCGAATTCCGAGCGGGCACTACCCCACTCGGCACCGTAACGGTGGCACCGTATACGGTCACGTGGAACAATGTATCCGCCGGCTCGTATTCGCTCACCGCAATAGCGACGGATAACAAGGGTGCGACAAAGACGTCGAATGCGGTAAACATCACCGTCGTTGCGAATCAGGCGCCTACGGTATCGCTGACCGCACCGAATAGCGGCAGTGTCTACACGACCGGCTCGAGCATCGTGCTGAACGCGACGGCGAGCGACAGCGACGGCACGGTTGCCAGTGTGCAGTTCTACAACGGCTCAACGCTGCTCGGCACGGCCATGACTGCGCCCTACAGCATTACCTGGTCGAGCGTGCCTGCGGGCAACTACGCGCTGACGGCAAAGGCCACCGACAACAAAGGTGCGGCCACGACATCAATCGTCGCGACCATCACGGTCGCCGATCCGCCGCTGGTCGTGGTTACCAGGCCGCTGATGTGCGGCAGTACGTATGCGCCGAACACGATCACGATCACTGCCGACGCCGCCAGTCAGCAAAGCTCCATCACCAAGGTGGACTTCCTGCAAGGCACGTCTTTGCTCGGCACCTCGACTACGGCACCGTATGCGTATACCTGGTCGAATGTCGGTGCGGGCAACTACTCGATTACCGCGCGTGCGACCGACGCGAATGGGCTGGTGACAACCTCGCGGGCCGTAACGTACAGCGTTGTCACCGATGTGCCGCCGACGGTAGGTATTACGACTCCCGCAAACAACGCGACGTACTCAGCCGGTGCGACGGTATCGGTCGGCGCAACGGCGACCACCAACAATCCGCGGACGATCGCCAAGGTCGACTTCTACGAAAACAGCGCCCTGGTCGGAACCGCAACTGCCGCACCCTATACGTTTGCCTGGAATCCAAGTTCATCTGGATCGTATGCATGGACGGCTGTAGCTACCGACGACTTGGGATTGGCGGCCACGTCTGCTTCTGTCCAAGTCAATGTAATTTCAAACAGTCCGCCTTCAGTCAATATCACATCGCCCAGTGCGGGTTCGGGCTTCCGTGTCGGCACTACCGTCTCCATCAGTGCGACTGCGGCAGATAGCGACGGTACCGTTGCCAAAGTCGACTTTTTTGCTAACGGCACAGCCGTCGGCACCTCGACGACGTCTCCGTATTCCGCAAGTTGGAATCCTACGAGTGCCGGTAATGTGTCGCTGACCGCCGTTGCTACGGACAACCTCGGGCTGGCAACGACCTCTGCAACAATCGGCATCACAGTGACCACTGATGCGCCGCCGACAGTGAGCATCACTGCTCCTTCCGGTGGTTCCGCGGTTCCCCTCGGTAAACCAGTGACGATTACTGCGACCGCATCGGATAGCGATGGAACCGTGTCGAAAGTCGACTTCTACGCTGGCGCCACATTAATCGGTACGTCGACAGCCGCGCCGTATTCCGTCAATTGGACGCCCACGAATTCGGGTGCGGTCGTACTGACCGCAGTAGCCACAGACAATGCGGGTATTACTACAACGTCTGGAGCAATATCCATCACGGCTGACAGTCCGCCTCAAGTTAGTCTTACGTCTCCGGCGAGCGGTGCCACGTTCGCCGATGGTCAATATGTGCAGGTCAGCGCGACAGCCTCCGACAGTGATGGCACGGTTGCCAACATTACCTACTACGCCGACGGCACCGCCATAGGCTCTGGCAATTCCATGGTGTGGGGATCATCCTTCGGAGCGCCGCCCTCGGGGTCCCATGTCCTGACGGCGGTTGCAACGGATAATTCGGGACTGTCGACCACCTCGGCACCGGTGCAGATCACGATTGGGCCGGCTCCGACAATAACGGGTTTCACTCCGGCGAGTGCGACTGTCGGCACCGAGATCACGATCAATGGCGTAGCACTCGATAATGGGCCGTTGCCGACCGTCACCTTCAACGGCAAGTCGGCATGGGTGACATATGCATCCGCGAGCCTGGTCAAGGCGCTAGTTCCAAACGGAGCTGCTACCGGTCTGATCAAGATCACACCCTTGCTGGGTGGCCTTTCCGCACAGAGTGGAACTAACTTTGCGGTGATCCCGCCCGGTACCGGAACAGCGGCCGTAAAGATCACGGCCGCGAATGCGGAACCGGCTACCATCAACCAGACGTACTCCGTCACGGTTCAGGTCACAGCGACATCGGGCACGCCAACAGGTACGGTCCAACTCGGCAGCCAAACCAGCAGTTGCTTTGTCACTTTGCCTGCCACGACATGCACACTGACGGGCGAACCAGCGGTGGGCGAAGTCAACCTCGTTGCGTACTATAACGGCGACGCCAATTTCGCGACTGCATCCGCGCCGCTGTTCGCGCACATCACAAATCCGACGACGCCGACGGAAATGTGTGGGTTGGATCCGAACACGGTGCCAAACGACCCACCCGGGTTCGTGCCGGTTAATCAACTGAGCGGCATTGCCTACACGCCCGGCATCGCCCAGGACATCACCGGCAATGGCAATTTAAGTGTGATGATTGCCACACCAGCCAACAACAGCGCGACCACCGATACGCTGGCTCAGATTTCCGGAACCTTTGTCGGCCCCGTCAACACCGGCATCACGGTGAACGGCATTATGGCAAGCACGGTTAGCGGACAGTTCCTGGCTTCGAATGTCCCTTTATCCGCTGGCGCGAACACGATAACCGTGAATGCGACAACGTTACCTGGGGCCACAGCATCTACAACTGCTACGATCAATCAGGGCAGCACACCGACTTCGCCGTTGTCGTTTGAAATTGACGCCAGCACAGCCGCCAGTGGCATCGCGCCTTGGACGGTGCTGTTCAACATGGCCGTTGGCACGCTCCCGCCGAATGATGCCGTGCAATCGGTCACACTTGATATCCAAGGCGACGGTGTATACACCTATACTGCGACCACGGTGATGGGCTTGCCCAACAAGCTCACATATTACCTGCCTGGTCTATACACGCCGACGCTCATAATGATCGACACCTTGGGTCATACCTACGTCGCACAACGCAAGCTACTGATTCAGGACCGCGGCGCGCAGCGCGAAATGTTGTGCGATGTGTATGGTTATCTTAAGGATCGGTTGAATGCGCAGGATGCGACGGGAGCTGTGAGCACCTATCAGCCATTAGTTAGGGGGCGATATCAAAACCTGTTCAACGGCATGAGCAGCCTGTCGGCTTTTGCTTCCAAGCTTGGTGTGGTTGCCAGCGGTACGATGGGACTCGGATATGCGGACATAACAGTAGTGCGTGACAACGCTGACCAGACGCGCAGTGGGTTCCCGCTAAGAATGACGCAAGGTTCCGATGGCGTCTGGCGCATCTCGGAGATGTGAGATGGCCAAGTTTCGCTTTAGGATTCGCTGGCTGATTTTGGGTCTTCTCGCTCTGTTCTATCTGCCGTTAATTCCAGGCTGCATCATGGTCCATGCGCCAAAATCTGGACGCATCGTAGACGAAGCCACGGGCAAGGGGATTCCGAATGCTTTTGTGATCGCGGCTGGAGTGATGATCTGTAGTGGAAGCGGCTTCATCGAGGCACACACATCTGCCGAAAGCGAGTATCGCGTTGTGGTGCACACCGACGATGATGGAAATTACTGGTTACCGAATAAGTGGCTACATTTGACCTTTGACCATTTTTACCCTTTTTTTGGAAGTTGCAACGAAAAATGGAAACTCACGGCATTTAAACCAGGCTATGTCGTCAGCGACGATGAACGCATATGGGCCGCAGTTCCACCGAATGCACGGAACGGTGCACACTTCAAGCCGCGTTTTAATCATCCTTCGAGTTATTGGCTCGGCCTTTTTGTGAAAGTCGAACCGCTTCTCATGCACGAAAAAAAAATGGATGTGGGAGATGCATCGAAATACTACTCAGATCTGATAGAGCTCACTGGCAGCCCCCCGATCAAACCGGAGCGCACCACCGACGAACTTGCCCTTCGTGACGCCAGCGCGGCATTCTTTCTTCCAAAGGTGTGCGCGCTCGATCCTGAAGAAGTGATCGATTTGGGCCCTCACATGGCGGCCTTCATAAATGATTCGGACAAATACGTAGATATTTGGAACTCCCTTGATCATGGAGTGAATTATGGTAAGGGTGGCAAGCAAGAATATCCTTCTAAAGCAAAATACGTTTGTGAAGCAATGAAACTGGCGGTGGAATGAAATGCGTATTACCTTGATATTTGTACTATTCCTTCTGTCGGCAGAGTGCTGCGTCGCTTTCGATACGGAAACGCATGCGCTGATTACACGTACAGCATTTTCGAGATCGACGCTGAGCGGCGTCGGGACTGACTCGATTGTGACTCAACTAGGTTTGGACCGCTTGGCCTTTTCGTTGCCGTTTCGGGATTATTGGATCCAATTCCCGGGTGACAACTATTACTACAACGGTGGCGTCTATCGTACTTCAGACAGCGGACCAAAATGGTCTCGCCCCGAAGCATTCGAGCGTTGCCAAATGCAAGAGTTCAACAGATTCGTGAAGGACACGCCTCCATACAACGAATACGGTTTGCTATTTAACGATACTGTCGATTCCGGCTCCCCCATGTTCACGAAAGACACGCTGCTTCCGATCCAGAACTGGGTCGTGCGCGGCGCAATTCGCGAGGACGACCTCGGCGACTTGGGCAAATTTGTATTCTCCAGTGGTGTTCACTGTCGCACAGAGCTTATATGGTCGGACCAAGGTCCAAGTGCGCGAAGCCTCAATCATTTCTATGATCCTTATCTCGATATTGGGCTGACGGTACCCGCAATGGCTCCCGATAGACCGGCGGTTTACGGGGGAAAATCAGTGGACTGGGCGTTGGGATACGTCGATAGCTTCGCTACTCCACCACAGGTGGACGTGAATCGTGGCAATTTGTACAGCTATGTAGACGCCCGCAATACGTTCTGGTGGGCACTGACCAGAAAGGCGAGCAAACAAAGCGGCGTCCCTTATTCACAAGCAAGTGCCCAGAATGATGCTGATGACCGGCTGTACCTCTGGGCTACGACGTTTCGCGCTCTCGGAGATGTCTTGCATCTGCTCGAAGACGGAGGCCAGCCGCAGCACACTCGCAACGATCCGCACGGTGGCCCGTTTGCTTCAGACGAGCAGAAGGCGTTTGAGGACTACACCAACGATCGTGTGCTCGGTGTAACAGACGATCTCAATGCACATGTCCGGGCGTTTCTTGGGGACAAAGACCTCTCGCCTCCGCCACCTCTTGGTACGTACCCGACAGCCACATTCTCGACACCCCTAAGATTCTTCACGACGCGCAACGATAGCCCGACTCAAACCACATGGGCCGGGCTGGCTGACTATACAAACAGGGGATTTTTTACCGGGGGCACCCTACCAGGCGAGCTCAATGTCGCAATGGGCTTCTATCCCTTACCACCGCAACTGGGGAGTTATTACGGCACCGTGAGCGCCCCTTGTGAAGGCATATTAGGCGGCGATCCACGGCTCTCTGCGGTCGTTTGTAAACATTACACTTTGACTGTGCCAGATGTTGTTGCACCCGGGTACGCCGACGCATTGCCAGCAGGATTCTCACAGCCGCCGTTGGCTTCGGAGAGCATTTTCACAAGCAGTAGTAATGCCTCTGTGGTAACCCTCGCTCTCGAAGAGTTGGACACCATCGGTAATATGGCTATTCCCCGAGCTGTCGGGTATGCAACGGGAATGCTCAATTATTTCTTCCGAGCCACGCTTCAGGTAAGCCCGCCCGATGACGGCATCTACGCAGTGATCAATCACGGCACGCCGCATTCAGTTCTGGCTGGAGGTTTCCCGGTAAAGTCCGATGGCACGACAACGTTTGGTTTCGAGAAAGTACGGCTAAAGGTTCTGAATACGACTATGGCCGACGGTACCGGCAACCACACCCTCGTCGAATCCGGCACGAATTTGCATGTCGAGCAAAAGCTGAAGGCCACAGTGGCCGGTGACATTACCAGTCCCCAACTGCAGGGACCGTTCCTAGTTGCCATCGCTCGGTACCACCGCAACCCGTGCTACAAGCCCGACTTGTCCGGCGAAGTGTGGACCAACGACTCCAATGTCATCCAGATGCCCAGCGGTTGTACGTCTACTGCTTCCGTGCGCAGCACATGGCCGGAGATTTCCGTCTCTCAGTCAGTACAGATTGCTGCAGGTGATCTGGATGGAACCCAGCCCAAATTGCTGACTTTCGATTTCAGCGATGACCCGATCCCGGTCAACGCCACGGATCTGTTCATTCAGGTTGCTTATCGTGGACCGATCGGCGAAGACCAGAATGACTCCTTTGTCGGCGAACAGGATGGTATTGCCGTCGGAAGCATCGATGTCTCGGAACCCACTTACTTGACGATGTTCAATGCGACAGACTATGTGGTGAAGAACGGTGCCTGGCAGGTACCCCAACAGAACGACCCGCAACCGACCACACTGGATTCCATTTCAGTATGTGCAGGAGGTTCGCAACTCTACGACTTCAGTGCACCCTCTGGACAAGGTCTGGCGGTGAAGCACGTCATTCGAACGGTGATGCTTCGCGACCAGACTGTCAGTACTTATTCTGAAGTCGCAAGCTCGTTTTTTGCACAGTCTCACCCGTTGGAGTGGAACGGAACCCAAGCCGTGGACGAGCAGGGAACCGGATACAACCCGATCGATGGCACAGAGACTGCGATGTACGTTGGGCGCAAGATGCCGCTGGGAAATTTCGGCACGTATTTTGTGCATTGCGCCGACGATTGTCCGACTACCCCACCGGGCTACTGGGAGCTTACGCCGGACTTGGCTCCGCAACTGTCAGAAAATGTCGGGACCATTGCGCCACCTGGTACGTCGTGCTCGTTCGCCGCGCCAGCGCAAATGGCGGCGCGTATGCAAAGTACGTTAAAAGCGGCGTCCTTCGCACCGCAAGTAACAGGTCCATCGAACTTGCAGTAGAAGTGAGCTCAAGAAGCCTAAATGCACTCTTCTAAGCAGCACACAATGGGTTCTAATAGCGACTGGCGACGCGACCTTGCGCGCTTATGCGCCTGCAGTTCACGGGCAAAGGGCAGACGTGCGAGGTTGGCTGCAGCGATAGCGCTTGCCTATGCCGCGGCTGCGCCTGCCGCGACGATTTTCGTAGACAGTTCCGCAAGTACCAGCGCGGCCGGCAAATGTAGCCTGTTCGACGCGGTGACATCGCTCAACACCAGCAGCACGGCGAGCGGCAGTACCTGCACTGCGGGCGACGGCGACAATGACACGATCGATCTCAACGGATTCACAGCTCCGACCACAATCGACTTTACGCAATCCTCCGGTACCGATCCCGATTCCGCGCTTGTGATCAGCAAGCCAGTGAGTATCGTAGGCTCGCTGGCCGGCAATCAGCAGCCGCTAGTCACCATACAACGCGATCCGGCGACGGTAGCTGCCTTCCGCCTAATTCATACCACGGCCGACCTTACTCTGCATGGCCTTGCGCTAACGAATGGGAGCGACAAAGGCACCTTGGGTGGCGGAGCGATCCTCGGCACGAACAACGCAACGATCGCGTTGGTCAACTCCGTAATAACCGGGAACCAGACCTCGTTGCAGGGTGGGGCGATTTACGACGCGGGTGGCCCGAGCACAGTCACGCTCACCGACTCCGCGATCAGCGGCAACATCGCAAGCGGATACGGTGGTGGAATTGCGGGCGATTTTGTTTACTCAACACGCTCGACGATCAGCGGCAATTATTCCATCTCGGGCGCGAGCGGGGTTTACGCCACCTCGAAATTTGGCTGCACCAACTCGACAATCAGCAACAATACAGTGCCTCCGTCCGCACGCGATGGAGCGATCCTGGCTTTCGCGGCAACACTGGAGTTTTGTACGATCGCCGCAAACACGCTGGGAGGCATCGAAATCCTCAATGCCTCGACGGCGACGGCAACCATCATTCACGGCAATACTTCGAGCGGCGGTATTGATGTCAGCCACCTCGCATCAGTAACGGTGGCTCTCTCAGGGAACAATAATCTGATCGGTTCGCACAGCGGCACGGTGACGATTCCGCCCGACACGACATCCTGCGATCCCAACCTTATTGCGCTCAGCGACGACGGCGGACCTACTCAAACGCAAGCGCTTCCCGTCGGTTCGTGTGCGGTCAACGCGGGCCCGGCGACCGCGCCAACGATTACTACCGATCAGCGCGGCGTAGGCTACGTGCGCCTGGAAGGCAGCGCGACCGACATCGGAGCGTTCGAACTGCAACCGGATCACATTTTCGCCAACGGATTTGATCCCTGAGGAACTCTCGCCGACTCGCACACAGTTTTCCAAGCAGCTCGTCTTGATACGTGTGTCACGACGTCATCGTGATGCACAGGCAGTTTGAAAGGAAGTCGAAAGGTCTCTCCGACCCGACGGCCTCGCCTCCAAAGATCGCATGTGGGGCATATTTGGGGGCATGTTACTGGATGCCTTTATTGTAAATACACAAATAGTTGTTGTGAGAAGTCGAGTCCGTCTCGGGAGCCATTTTGTAGAAAAGCCTTGCAAGAACTGCAGGGCTTTTTGTGCCTGCTCGCTTAATGGTAACGTTTATGTTACTATTAAGCAATGCCTCGGATTGAAGAATACCTGCGCGAGGACGGCTCCAGCCCGTATCAGGTGTGGTTTGATCGCATACCCGCACAAGCGGCTGCAAAAGTCGCAACCGCAATTTTTCGGATCGCTGCCGGCAATATGAGTTCGATCAAGTGGTTTTCCGGGCTTGGTGAAATTCGTGTCGACTGGGGCCAGGGTATCGCGTCTATCTGCTCAGGGATGGCGAAACACTGATGGTGTTGCTTGGCGGAGGCACCAAGGCGAGCCAGCGTAAAGACATCGAACAAGCCAAAATGCTGCTTGTCGAATACAAAAAGCGCAAGAAATCCACAGGTGAAGGCAAGAGGTGACCCATGGCACTCAGTCGCGATTTTAAACAAACCATAGTCGGACGCGTGCAGCGCGAGCCAGCGTTTGCCAAGGCGATGCTGGACGAAGCGGCGACGCTGTTTCTCAATGGCGAGCCAGAACCCGCTCGCCTGATTCTTCGTGATCTGGTGAACGCGACGGTCGGCTTTGAAACACTGGCGCGCAAGACCAAGAAGCCCAGCAAGAGCCTGCATCGAATGCTGTCTTCCGAGGGCAATCCTAGTATGGACAACCTGGCGACGATCTTCGGCGCAGTTCGAAGATCG
>Ga0105240_10008510_pt1 | contig 14673 bp, 7 predicted proteins | sample KBSC54metaG_FD_80426 | JGI IMG/M metagenome (GOLD analysis project Ga0105240, IMG submission 80426) | Corn rhizosphere microbial communities from Kellogg Biological Station, Michigan, USA - KBS C5-4 metaG | ecosystem: Host-associated > Plants > Roots > Rhizosphere > Soil | place: Michigan, USA... | reverse complement strand
GAGGGATTCGAGGTCAAGCGTGCTTCTTTTCTTCGTCATTTTCTTTTGAGAACGGAGTGGGGTAGCAGACGAAATGCATGACGCGAGGGACGGAATGTTGAGGTCAGGACAGGCCAAGGTTCCTCGCGAGAAGATGTGCGCGAAATTACCGCGTGATTGCAGAAATTAAATTAAAAGCTTGACGAAGATGATGGTGGTGATGCTTAATTGCAGGCGTCCCTTTATGCCCGCATAAGACAAACGTTTGTCTTAGTGTGAGAAAAGCCCATGCCATGGGCTGGCCCACAAAGAGACGGCTGTAAGCTGCAACATTTTTTTGGAGGCAGGATATGAAATTGAGATGGTCGGCGATCATGCTCGCAGTTTTTCTGTGGGCAGGTTATATCGGAATCGGATTTGCGCAGAGCACGAACTCCGGCGACATTCGAGGCACAGTAACGGATCCATCGGGAGCGGCGCTTCCGGGCGTGGCGGTTACGGTTCTCAACAAGAATACGGGTGTATCCAAGGACTTCACGACCAACCAGGACGGTGTCTATGACACCTCTTCGATCGTTGCGGGTACCTACCAGGTGACCTTCTCGAAAGAGGGATTCTCCAAGTTGCAGAGATCCTCGATCACCATTCTTGTGGGAAATACAACGGTCAATGCCGTCTTGAAGGTTGGCTCGGTAAGCCAGGAAGTTGTGGTTAGCACCGATGTCCCGCTACTGGATACGGAGAGCGGCGAGCAGTCGACGACGCTTGAGGCGAAGTCGATGTCGCAGTTGCCGCAGGTGGGTCAGGATTGGCAGAACTTCACGATCCTGCTGCCGGGCTCGTCGGGCGCTCCGGGTGGATCGCAGGGCGCGGCCAATCCGCAACAGGTTGCTTCCATCAACGGAAACCTGCCCTACAGCACGATCCTTGCTGACGGAGCGTCGGTCACGTTGCCTTCGTCCGCCAATGCGGACGTGATGGTTCTGGAGACGGTGCAGGAAGTCAAGGTCAGCGCCTCTGCCTTCTCGGCGCAATATGGCGTCGGCGGCATCATGTTCAACCAGATCAGCAAAGGCGGCACGGATGCTTTTCACGGTGCGGCCTATGAGTATTTCCAGAACAATGCATTGAATGCTGCGTCGTATGCATGGGGGACCGGAAAAATACCGGTTCTGCGCTATAACAACTTCGGTGTATCTGTTGGAGGCCCGATCCTGAAGAAGAAGATGTTCTTCTTCTTCGATTTTGACAAGATCATTCAGCACGGCGGCGCGAATCCCTCCTTTACCACCGTGCCTACCGCGTCGTTTCTCAGCGGCGATTTTACTGCGGCAGGAGTTCCAACAATTTATGATCCCGCAACAACGGTAGTTACACAGTTGACGGGCACGCGTCCCTTCCCTGGCGATCCTACAAAGATACAGACATGCCCTTGCATCGATCGAACCTCTTTCGCAGACGAGTATGGAAACGGTAATAGAATTCCAGCCAGCCGGATCGATCCTGTAGCCAAAGCGATTTCCGCCTACTACCCCACTTCCAATGTGAATTCGACAACCTTCACCAATGGTTACCCGACGAACAATTTCGTCTCTGCCATTCCCGGGTCAACACCATTCACGAAGTTCTTCGGGCGGTTGGATTGGGATATCAAATCCAATAACAGATTGACACTCTCTGAAACGGAGAGCGATAACCCGGCCTATTCGAACGGTCAGGGCAATTGCCCCATTAACTGCCAGGCGCAGGACGTCAGTCGGCACAATGCGCAAATTACCGACGTCTGGAACATCAGCCCGAACGTCATTAACGAACTTCGACTGGGTTACACCAACCAGATGAACTTTTTCGTGCCTGCAACGCTTGGCAAGGGATACCCCGCTAAGCTGGGATGGCAGTTCGCGAAGGCGGATATCTTCCCAATCGTTACAGTCAATGGCTTCTATCAGCTGACATCGAATATCAATGCGGTTTATAAAGAGCATGTTTACGATCCATCCGATGTAGTCACGCTCATCCGCGGTAAACACATTCTCCATTTCGGTGGAGAGGTTCTGTTCTTTCGCGACAACTCCACCGCGTGGGGCAATACCAACGGCGGAACGATGACGTATACGGGTGCCTATACGCAAGAGACTCAGGGGTCGTCCTCTACCGGGCTTACTTTTGCTGATTTTCTTCTGGGGCAGACGCGGAGTTGGAATGCGAATGTCACACCGGAATATGGCGGCAGAATCAAGCTTCCGCAGCTCTTCGTGCAGGATGATTACAAGGTCACGCCAAGCCTGACGTTGAACGTCGGCCTGCGTTACCAGATTCAGTCCGGCTGGGGAGAAGTCAAAGGCAATATGCGAACCTTCGATCCGAAGATTCTGAATCCTGCGACTGGGACGCTTGGAGCCATGTGGTACGGGTCAACGCATGCCAGTACGCTTCAGGCCCCTGTCTATAACACCCTTCTGCCGCGCGTCGGTTTCTCGTGGGAGGCTAAGCCCGGCACGGTTGTTCGTGGCGGATTCGGTCTCTATGCTTACAACTGGAGTCTGGACACGTATGGCAGTGGCATGGGAGCAGCCTTTGGTTCGCAGGGAAGTACCAGCGATACGTCAACAAATCAAAATAGCCCGGTCGTCATCCTCTCGTCGACCGGTTCGACTCTCCCTTACATCGCCGCTACGATGGACCCGAGTAAATTCAACGGGTCCAATGTGAGCAGCAATATGTACCACACGCCGGTTGGAGGAACCTACCAGTGGAACCTGAGCGTTCAGCGCCAACTGGGACCCGATATGGTTGCTGAGCTTGCGTATGTTGCCAGTCACGGTCACGACCTGCCGTTCCCTGTCGACATCAACCAGGTACCTGAGGGTAAGCTTGCCGTCAACGATGTAGCCCTGGGTTCTCGTCCCTATCCTCAGTACGGGGGCATCAGCCAGAACACCAATAATGCGATCTCAAACTACAACTCACTGCAGGCATCGATCCGGAAGCGTCTGACGCATGGGCTGAACTTTGACTTCAACTACACCTGGGCACACTTCCTCGATGACATTGATTCATCGGGTTGGGGAAGCCGTGCAGGTGCGCAGACGTACCAGCGGTCGTACACTCCCAGAGCAAACTATGGGAACTCGAACTTCAATGTAGCGAATGCGGTGAAGGGAAGCATCGTCTATCAGTTGCCGTTTGGCAGGGGAAGGCAGTTCCTGAACAACAACTGGCTGCTGGATGAACTATTCGGCGGTTGGCAAGGTTCCGGCACGCTCGTGGTTCAGAGCGGTCAGCCGTTCACTGTAACGATGAAGACGAACAACTCGTACGCGCAGGCCGGAAGCTGGTTCCCGAATGTGGTTGGGAATCCTCATCTATCCAGTCGCGGCTCGCAACACGGCACGAATCAGTGGTTCAATGAATCGGCCTATGCTGCGCCGACTCCCGGAACCTTTGGCAACTCTGGCCGCAATACGCTGAATGGCCCTGGCCTGACGAATGTGAACTTCTCTTTAGGCAAGATCTTTGCCGTCTGGGAGCAGGTCCATCTTCAGATTCGGGCTGACGCGAGTAACATCTTCAACCACCCGAGCTTCCAGTTGCCGTCGGCTTCGCTCGCAGTTTGTTCTGCTGCAAACAGTACGGGTACTTGCTCGGCTGCCGGCGCGATTCAGACGGGCACCTCCACCATCCGATCGACGACGATTGGCGGCCGAACGATGCAGCTCGGCGCGCGACTCTCGTTCTGATACACTCCGTTGGGATGGCGGGAAACACTCCGCCATCCCCTAGCTTTTTAACGAGGCGATCCCTGTGGGATCAGATGGTCTTCGCATGAAGGTGTTTTCTTTCGTTCTGTTGTTGAGCCTGGGTGCAGTCGGCTCGGGAGCGGCACAAACGGGTGGCGGCTCCGCGGTACAGCAGATCCAGGTGCATGAGCAAAGGGCGCATCAGCTTCTGAGCCAGAATAAGCCGGAGCTTGCGGTGAAGGAGTTCGCCGCGGTGGTTGCGCTTGATGCGAATAACATCGATGCCCAGGCAAATTTGGGCGTCCTATTATTTTTTCAACAGAGATATGAGCAGGCTGAACCGCATTTGCAGAAGGCGGTGCAGGCGCAGCCCAACCTAACAAAGCTGCGCGCTCTGCTGGGCATGTGCGAGCGGCGCCTGGGGAAGACAGCGGCGGCTCGCGATGATCTTGCGGCTGCGGTTCCGGAGCTCAAGGACCTGAACGTGCAGCGTGAGGCGGGGTTGGAGCTGGTGGAGATCTACACTGCGGCGCATGAACTGGAGAAGGCGGCTGGGGTCGTCACGATTCTGCGGCAGAGTGCGCCGACGGACCCGCGTATTTTGTATCCGGCTTATCGGATCTACTCCGATCTGGCGAACGAGGCGATGTTGGATCTGTCGCTTGCGGCGCCGGAGTCTGGCCAGATGTATCAGGCGATGGCGCATGAGTTGGCGCGGCAACGAGACCTGACTGGAGCGATTGCGAACTTCCGAAGAGCGCTTGCTGCGGATCCCAAGCTTCCGGGCATTCACTTTGAACTGGCTGAGGCATTACATAGTTCCTCCGACCTGAAGCTGCGCGCAGAGGCGGAGCAGGAGTACAAGCTGGCTGTTGCTTCCAACAGCACAGACGAAAAGGCGCTGACGCAACTCGGCGATCTGGCCGCAGATCAAGGCGATGTCGATGGGGCTGCATCGTATTACAAACGAGCGCTGGCGCTGCTGCCCGGCGATGCGGATGCGTCGATTGGGCTGGCTCATGTTTATACGGAGAAGAACGATGCTGCTGCTGCGCTGCCGCTGCTGGAGCGCGTGGTCGCTGCCGATCCATCCAATGTTCTGGCGCACTATCGGTTGAGCGCGGTGTATCGCACGCTGAAGCGACCGGAAGACGCAAAACAGCAGCTTGCGGAGTATCAGAAGTACAAAGACCTCAAGGAAAAACTGCGGGCGATTTATAAAGATATGCAGCTTGAGGCTCCTCAGAGCGGGCCGGATAAGTAGATGGGGATGCGGAGAAGCGGGTTTATGCTTGGGGCGCGGCTGACCGGTGTGGCTTGGGTTTTGCTGCTGGGCAGCGGGATCGCTGTGGCGCAGATGGAGGCTGCCAAGGCTTCCTCTGTATCGGACGCGAGTAAAGTTCGCACGATGAAGGAGCGGGCCGCGAGCAAGCCCTCGCCGACGCGGGTGGTGCAACTGGTGGATATCACTGCTTCCACGGGAATACACTTCGAGCATCTCTCCAGTCCGGAGCAGAAGTACATTGTGGAGTCGATGAGCGGAGGCGTGGCTCTGATCGATTACGACGGCGATGGCTGGTTGGACATCTACTTCACCAATGCGCCGAGCGTCTCGATGGAGTTGGAGGGCAAGAAGGCGCGGAGTGCGCTCTACCACAACAACCACGATGGGACCTTCACCGACGTGACGGAGAAGGCTGGCGTTGGTTATCCGTGCTGGGCGATGGGCGCGGCGGTCGGCGACTACAACAACGATGGTCGTCCTGACTTGATCGTGAGCTGCTTTGGCGGCGTTGTTCTGTATCGGAATAACGGCGATGGAAGCTTTACCGACGTCACCAAGGCTTCAGGGTTGGACAAGGACACGGGTTGGGCAACAGGCGTGGCGTTTGGCGACTACGATGGCGATGGCAACTCCGACCTGTTTGTGCCGCACTATGTCGACTATGACTTGAAGGATCTACCTACGTTTGGGTCATTGAAAACGTGTCAGTATCACGACATCGCCGTGCAGTGCGGGCCGCGCGGATTGAAGGGCTATCCTGACACGCTGTATCGCAACAACGGCGACGGCACATTTACCGAGGTTGCGAAGCAGGCTGGTGTCGACGATGCGAATCGCTACTTCGGCCTGGGCTCGGTGTGGACTGACTTCGACAACGACGGGAAGCTCGATCTGTTTGTCGCGAACGATGGCGAGCCGAACTATCTGTATCACAACGAAGGCAACGGCCAATTCAAAAATATCGCTCTCGATGCCGGGGTGGCGGTGAGTGAAGATGGCGTGGAGCAGGCGAACATGGGGCTGGCCGTGGGAGACTACATGAACACGGGCCGCATGAGCATCGCGGTCACGCACTTCAGCGATGAGTACGCGGCGCTCTACCGCAACGATGGCGGGTTGAGCTTTTCGGACGTCTCTCGCGCCGCCGGAGTAGCATCGCCGACTTCGCCGTATGTGGGTTGGGGAGATGCCTTCCTCGACCTCGACAACTCGGGCTGGCTTGACCTGATTCTGGTGAATGGACACGTTTATCCGCAGGTGGACAACGCCAAGCTGGGCACGGCGTACCGTGAGCCGAAGCTTGTCTTTCAGAATCGGCGCGATGGCACGTTCCGCAATGTGAGCGCGGAGAGTGGAGCCGCGGTTCGAGTGCCACAGGTGAGCCGGGGGCTGGCGGTCGGCGACTTGTTCAACACAGGCCGGTTGAATGTCGTCGTCGAAAACCTGACGGGTGGGCCGATGATTCTCGAGGCGAAGAGCAATCCGGCGCACCATTGGATCAGCTTCGATCTGGAGGGTAGCCCTTCGAATCGGCTCGCGTTGAACGCTCGCGTCCGCGTGACGACAGGCAAGCTGCAGCAACTGGGCGAAGTGAGGAGCGGCGGCAGTTATCTCTCACAGAACGACCTGCGGTTGCACTTCGGGCTCGGCGATGCCGCGCGCATCGACAAGGTAGAGGTGATGTGGCCGAATGGAGCTACGCAGATCTTCGAGAGTGTTGAGGCCAACCGCTTCTATCATTTAAAGCAGGGTGGAACGCTGTCTGCCGAGAAGCGGTGATGCATTTCCGAGTATCCACCCCTGGGGTAACAACGGTGATGCGGGCTATTTTGCGGCTCTGGATTTTTTAGGGATGGGGCGGGGTGGTGAGGTGGATTCGCGGACGATGAGTTCCGGATCGACGCGGATGAGGTCCGGCGTGGATTCGCCGGCAAGTTTTTTGAGGAGGAGCTGAGCCGCGGTGCTGCCCATCTTCTGGAGCGGCTGGCGGATGGTGGAGAGGCTGGGGACCTGGTAGGCGGCCGACTGGATGTCATCGAAGCCGAGGATGGAGACATCTTCGGGCACGCGGAGGCCGGCTTCGTGCAGGGCGCGGATGCTGCCCATGGCGGAGACATCGTTGAAGCAGAGGACGGCAGTGAAGGGACGACGGCTCTGAATGAGTTTGCGGATGCCGGGGTAACTGATCTCCGGCGAGTGGGAGTCGATGGAGAGGCGGACGGTGAGTGCGTCGTCGACCTCGATGTTGAGTTCGTGAGCGGCCTGGAGCGTGGCGGCCCAGCGCAGGTCGGAGTCGGAGCTGAAGGGCTGGCCCTGGATGAAGGCGATCTTGCGGTGGCCGAGCTGGTGGAGATGGCCGAGGGCAAGCCGGGCGGCGAGGTCGTGATCGAGGACGACGTTGCTGACACCGGGCAGCGTGGTGTGGCCTGCGACGAGGACTGTGGGCAAAGGCGGCTGAGCTTCAAGATGGGTGTCGATGGCGAGGATGCCGTCGACGCCGCGCGAACGCAGCAGATCTGGATAGGCGGAGACGAGTTCCTTCTTGTGGCGGTGATGGACGGTGAAGTAGAAGTAGCCCTCGCGGATGAGCAGGTCGCCGACGCCACTGAGGACCTGGGAGTGGTAGCCTTCGCCGAGTTCAGGCAGTAGGACGCCGACGGCGCGCATGCGTTTGCCCTGTAGGGTGCGGGCGATCATGCTGGGCTGATAGTTGAACTTGGCGGCTGCGGCTTTGACGCGCGCGCGGGTGGACTCCGGAATGGAGCGGCCGGGGGAGTCGTTGAGGACGTAAGAGATCGTAGAGGGGCTGAGGCCGAGATACTCGGCCAGCATCTTGAGGCTGGCGTGTTGGCCGGATTGGGCGTGTGGCGAGGCTGGCTTTTGCATTGCTGAGATCGACGATCCGGACAAACGAGTGGATGCAGTCTCAAGAGTATCAACAAGCGGGTAGCAGATGGATAAAGTTTCGGTGGCGGAATGAGAGGATGGAGAGGGCCGACAAGCGCGCACCATCTTTCCATTGGACAAAAGACAAACGTTTGTCTAAACTTGTCCGGCCAGACCACAGAGGGATTCGCCCGTGCCACCGTTGAGCGGAAGATCGCACAATTTCGGCCTGTGGCTCTTTTGTGCCCCGCGTTTTTCGAGTGGGAGGCGATTTTTTACTCCGGAGTTGTCGATGCCCTTCCGCTTCACCGCCCGCGTGCTGTCTTCGTTGCTGACCATCCGCACTCTGTCACTCCTTCTTTTGTGCGGACTTTATCTGACGCCTGCGATAGCCCAGGCGCCTTCCTACGAGAGCAGTCCGGAGGGCATCAAGGCGGCGCATTTCGTCGATGAGTTGTTGCAGCAGATGACGCTCGAAGAAAAGCTGGGCCAGATGAGTCAGATTCCTCTGAACCAGAAAGAGAACGTGACTCCGGACGAGAGGATTCTGAAGGGGCAGGTGGGATCGTTTTTGTTTCTGACGGACGCGAAGGAGATCGACCGGCTCCAGCATCTGGCGGTGGAGCGGGGGCGGCTGCATATTCCGCTGCTCTTTGGATATGACGTGATTCACGGCTTTCGCACGATCTATCCAGTGCCGCTGGCGCTGGCGGCTTCGTGGGATCCGGCGCAGGCGGAAGAGGTGCAACGCATGGCTGCGCGTGAGGCGAGTTCGGTGGGCGTCGATTGGACCTTCGCGCCGATGGTGGACATCGCGCGCGATCCGCGGTGGGGCCGCATCATGGAAGGCGCGGGCGAGGACCCGTATCTTGGCGCGCGCATGGCGGAGGCACAGGTGCGCGGCTTTCAAGGCGAGAGGATTGGAAGCCCGAATCATATTCTGGCCTGCGTGAAGCACTTTGCCGGGTATGGTGCGGCGGCCGGCGGGCGGGATTACGACTCGTCGGATATCTCGGATGAGCAGTTGTGGAATGTGTATCTACCGCCGTTTGAGGCTGCGGTGCGGGCGGGGTCGGGTACGTTGATGACCGCATACATGGACCTGAACGGCGTGCCGGCGACGGGGAACAATTTTCTGCTGCACGATGTGCTGCGCGACAAGTGGAAGTTCGATGGCTTTGTGGTGAGCGACTGGGATTCGGTTCGGGCTTTGACGACGCATGGCTTCGCCTCCGGGCCTGAGGATGCGGCGGTGCGCGCTGTGAACGCGGGCGTCGATATGGAGATGACGGGCCACGTCATGCGCGACAATCTGGCCGCGGCGGTGAAGCAGGGGCTGGTGAAGGAGTCGACGATCGATGAGGCCGTGCGGCGGATTTTGATGATGAAGTATCGGATGGGGCTGTTTCAGCATCCGTATGTCGCGGCGGGACGGGACGCGGAGGAGCTTGGCTCGGCCGCACAGCATGAGGCGGCGCGTGTAGCGGCAGAGCGCAGCGCGGTGCTGTTGCGGAACGAAGGTGGAACGTTGCCGCTGAGCAAATCGGTTTCTTCGATTGCGGTGATCGGGCCACTGGCGGACTCGAAGCCGGACATTACAGGTTCGTGGAGCCTGGCTTCGCATCCTGCGGATGCAGTGACGGTGCTGGAAGGGATTCGCAAGCGGTTTGGGGCGGCGAAGGTGTCGTGGGCGAAGGGCGTGGAGATCGACCGCGTGCAGCCTTCCATCTTCGATACGCAGTTTCCCAGTCCGAAGCCTGTACTGAAGACAGATGCTGAGCGTGAGGCAGAATTTAAACATGCGATCGACCTCGTGAAGCAGGCCGACGTTGCGGTGCTGGTGCTTGGCGAGGCGCAGAACATGAGCGGGGAACGCGCGTCGCGCCTGTCGCTGACGTTGCCGGGTCGGCAGGAGGAGTTACTGGAGGCGGCGGTGGCTACGGGGAAGCCGGTTGTGCTGGTGCTGCTGAGCGCGCGGCCGCTCGATCTGACGTGGGCTTCGGCGCATGTGCCGGCGATTCTGGACGCATGGTATCCGGGGACCGAGGGCGGCAATGCGATTGCTGCGCTGTTGGCCGGCGATGCGAATCCCGGCGGCAAACTGCCGATCACCTGGCCTCGCAGTGTGGGGCAGGTGCCGATCTACTACGCACGCAATCTGACGCAGATTCCGAATGCTCCCGATACGCGCTACTGGGATGGGTCGAGTGCGCCGCTTTATCCTTTCGGCTACGGGCTTAGCTATACGAGCTTCAAGCTGAGTGATCTGAAGTTGAGTACGCCTGAGGTGAAGTCCGGCGCGTCGATGGAGGTCTCGGTCGAGGTGCAGAATACGGGCGTGGTAGCTGGAGACGAAGTGGTGCAGCTTTATACGCATCAGCGATCGGGGAGCGCTTCACGGCCAGTGCGCGAGCTGAAGGGCTTTCAGCGCGTGAGTCTGAAACCGGGTGAGCGGCGGACGGTGATGCTTACGCTCGATGCCCACGAGCTTGGCTTCTGGAGTACGCAGACGCGCCGCCGGTCGATTGAGCCGGGAGCGTTCGATCTGTGGGTCGGGACAGATTCGAATGCCACAGACCATGCCGCGTTTACGGTGTTGCCCTAGCGTAGGCTGGTCGCGTGAAAGTTTGAAGTGGAAAGGAACGAACCATGTCGCTTCGTCGCCTGCTTGGTTTCATCGCGTTGATCGTTTGCATGTTGCCGCTCCCGCTGTTTGCGCAGTTCGCCCATACCCGGCAGGAGCAGATCGTGGATGGAAGCGGGAAGCCGCTCCTGATTCGCGCTACGAATCTGGGCAACTGGTTTTTGCCCGAAGGCTACATGTGGCTGTTTGAAGGCGGGCCGCAGTCGCCGCGCGAGATTGAGGCGCTGGTGACGGAGCTGATTGGACCGGACAAGGCTGCGGCCTTCTGGCATCAGTACCGCGAGAACTACATCACGCAGGAAGATATTCACCTGATCCATGAAGCTGGGTTCAATACGATTCGAGTTCCGCTGCACTACAAGTTTTTCGAATCGGAGGATGACGAAGGATTCAGGCTGCTGGACCGCGTCGTTCAGTGGAGCCACAAAGAGGGACTGTACGTCGTGCTGGATCTTCATGCTGCGCCGGGTGGACAGACAGGCGCGAATATCGACGACGGTGATGGCTATCCGTGGCTCTATAACAGCACACGGGAGCAAGCTCACCTGGTTGCGATATGGCAGCGTCTGGCACAGCACTACAAAGACAATCGGACAGTATTGGGCTACGACCTGTTGAATGAGCCAATCCCTACCTATCCAGGGCTGGCGCAGTTCAATGTGAAGCTGGAGCCACTCTATAAAGAAGTAACTCGTGCGATCCGAAAGATCGATACCCACCACATTCTCTTTCTGGGTGGAGCGCAGTGGGACGGTAACTTCTCCGTTTTCGGACCGCCGTTCGACAGTAATACCGCCTATACCTTCCATCAATACTGGATGAAGCCGGACCAGAAGGCTATTCAGAAGTACGTCGATTTTCGGGTGAAGTATCATGTCCCTATCTGGCTGGGTGAGTCGGGGGAGAACACAGACGAGTGGATTGCGCAGTACGCCAGTCTGTTGGAGAAGAACGATATTGGCTGGGCCTTCTGGCCGTACAAGAAGATGGAGAAGACTTCGGCTGTCGTTACGATTACCCCTCCCGAAGGATGGGATCAGATTGTGACCTTCGCGAAGTTGCCGCGTGGCATGGGACACGTGGAAGAAAGACTAAAGGCAAGACCGGCGCAGGAGGTGATTGACCGCGCGTTCGCAGGCGTTCTGGAGAATATTCAACTGAAGCACTGTCACGTGAATGCGGGATATTTGAAGGCGCTTGGTATGAAGCCTGTGTTAGCGACGGAGTAGCTTCCAACATCTATGCAACTAGTTGTCAGGAGATCGCATGACCTACAAAATTACGAACTATCTCTTACTTTGCGCGCTGGCGGTAGTTCCTATGCGAGCTTCCGCACAGAAGGAAGTCTCGGCCTGGCTCACCAACCCGGATAAGTCGGCGTTGTTTCAGTTACAGGAAACTCCATTGCACTTTTCCGCCCAGGCAGTAAGTGGTGCGGTCATCGATATAGATGACAAGCAGAGTTATCAAACGATCGACGGCTTTGGCTTTGCACTTACGGGTGGTAGTGTGCAGTTGATGATGCGTATGGACGCAGAGAAGCGCTCGGCACTGTTGCATGAGCTATTTGCCTTCGATGGAAAGAATATTGGCGTGAGTTATTTACGCGTAACTATCGGCTCGTCGGACATGAACGACCATGTTTTTTCGTATGATGATCTGCCGAAGGGAGAGACCGACCCGGCGCTTGCGAAGTTTAGCCTTGCTCCCGATCAGGCTGACGTCATCCCCGTTCTCAAAGAAATACTTGCGATCGATCCGAAGATCAAAATTCTTGCCTCTCCCTGGTCCGCTCCTCGGTGGATGAAGACGACAGGCGGTGTCAAAGGCGGCGTGCTGAAGCCGGAATACTACGCGGCCTATGCAGCGTATTTCGTGAAATATATCCAGGGGATGCAGGCCGAAGGCATAGCCATCGATACGCTGACTATCCAGAACGAGCCGCTGAATGAGAAGAACACACCAAGCATGGTCATGCTCGCTCCGGAACAAGCTACGTTTATCAAAGAGCAGCTCGGGCCTGCGTTTGCAAAGGCCGGGATCAAGACCAAAATTGTGCTTTACGATCACAACCTCGACCATCCTGCCTATCCCATCTCGATCCTGCAGGATTCGGCGGCAAATAAATACGTCGATGGGAGCGCGTTTCATTTGTATGGCGGCACGATCGATGCGATGAGCACGGTCCACGACGCCTTTCCGAAGAAGAATCTGTACTTCACCGAGCAGATGGTGGTCAATCGTCCCGGTAGCGAAGACATGAATGCGAGCAGGCCGGTGGCGAGAATTGTGATCGGCGCGACACGCAACTGGAGCAAGAACGTGCTGCTCTGGAACCTTGCCGCCGACCCTCACTTTGGCCCGCATACGAGCGACGGCGGCTGCCCGGTGTGCCAGGGAGCGATCACGATCGATGGCAGCGACGTGTCGCGCAACCTTGCCTACTACACAATTGCGCATGCCTCGAAGTTCGTTCGTCCGGGTTCGGTGCGGATCGGCTCGAACGAGCCTGACGAGTTACCGAATGTTGCCTTCAGGACACCGGCAGGTAAGCGAGTTCTTCTTGTGGTGAATACGAGTCACGCGTCGCAGACCTTCGATGTTCGGTATGACAAGAGGTCATTTGCCGCGACCCTGAATGCAGGAGCTGTCGGAACCTATATCTGGTAAGTTGCAAACGAGTAAGTGCGGAGGTAGCGTGAACCTGAAACATCTGGCGTGGACCGTTGCAGGAGTTGTCTCGATCGTTTTCGTGGCTCCGCTGTGGGGAGCTTCGTACTATACGCAGCGGCCCAACGATGAGAAGGCTGTGTATCTGGTGAAGAACGAGGCAGGTGTTCATGGCGACGGGGTCGGTGACGATAGCGACGCGATCCAGCAAGCTATCGATAAGGTTCAGGAGACGACCGTGCAGGGTATCGTCTTTATTCCCGAGGGACGCTATCGCATCAGCCGAACTATTTTTGTGTGGCCTGGAATCCGACTGATCGGATACGGCGCGCAGCGGCCTACTTTTGTGCTGGGCAAAGACACGCCGGGTTATCAATCGGGGATCGGCTATATGGTGATGTTTACCGGCGCGCGACCTCGCAATGCTGCTACGCCCGCCGGTGCGGCGACTCGTCGCATGAGAGGGCCGTCGACGCCCTTGCCGGGAATTGTTCCGCTCAATCCCCGGATTCAGGATGCGAATCCCGGAACGTTTTATTCGGCGATGAGCAATATCGACTTCGAGATTGAGGACGGAAATCCTGCCGCGGTCGGGATTCGTTTCCATGTGGCGCAACACTGCTACCTGGCGCACATGGACTTCCATATCGGCTCTGGCCTGGCGGGGCTGCATGATGTCGGTAATCAGGCCGAGGACCTGCATTTTTATGACGGGCAATACGGCATCATGACGAGGAAGCCGTCGCCGGGCTGGCAGTTCACCTTGCTGGACTCGACCTTTGAAGGTCAGAAGCAGGCTGCCATCAAAGAACATGAAGCTGGACTTACTCTGATTCGCGATCACTTCAAGGATGTCCCTACTGCAATTTCGATCGACGCAGGTTATGCGGACGAGTTATCGGTCAAGGATGGACGTTTTGAGAATATCTCCGGACCGGCGGTCGTTATCAGCAACGAGAAGAACGCACGGACAGAGATCAACTTCGAAGACATTGTGTGCAGAAAGGTGCCAACCTTTGCCAGCTTTCGCGAGAGTGGGAAAAAAGTAAGTGGGGTGGGGGAACTTTACAAGGTCAAGGTATTTACTCATGGACTTACTTTTGCGAGAGTCGCTGCTACGCCAGAGATCAAGACGACTTACGAGACCAGCGCGTTGACGGCGCTCCCTGTGCCTGTAACGTCCGATATTCCCGCTCTCCCCGCGCAGAATACCTGGGTGAATCTGCGGGATCTTGGTGCGAAGGGCGATGGAGTGACGGACGACACCGCCGTCATTCAAAGGGCGATTGCAGAGCACCGTACCATCTATATCCCGTCGGGCCGCTACATCGTGACGGATACGATTACGCTCAAGCCGGACACAGTGCTGATCGGGCTGAGTCCTACAACGACGCAGTTCGATCTTCCGGATTCGACGCCGGGCTTTCAAGGACCGGGAGAGGCGAAGGCGCTGCTGGAAGCACCACAGG
>Ga0105240_10008509_pt1 | contig 14675 bp, 9 predicted proteins | sample KBSC54metaG_FD_80426 | JGI IMG/M metagenome (GOLD analysis project Ga0105240, IMG submission 80426) | Corn rhizosphere microbial communities from Kellogg Biological Station, Michigan, USA - KBS C5-4 metaG | ecosystem: Host-associated > Plants > Roots > Rhizosphere > Soil | place: Michigan, USA... | reverse complement strand
TTCTGGCCGAGACGTGGGTCAACCCGAGTGTGCTGCCGAACGACGTCGAAGAGGCGATAGCTCTGGCCGAACTCGGTATCCGCACCAACAAGAATAATTTCGGCGCCCATCGGCTGTTGGCGCGGCTCTACACTTTCAAGAGCCGGTTGAACAGCAGCACTCTCGACCAGAGCAATGCCGAAAAAGCGATCGCCGAATGGGGGGAGATCGCGCGGCTCGATCCGAGGAACGCCGAGGCGTGGGCATTTTTGAGCGAGCTTTACGGAGCGATAAAACGACCAAACGACCGCATCGACGCATTAAAGAAATGGCAGGCGTCCGCAACGCCTCTTGACCGGCAATTTTATCAGAGCATCATGCGCGGGCAGGACGATCTTTCGCCCGAGAACGCCGGTAAGAAGCTTGGCACGGCGCTCATTGAGGCCGGCCGTGTGCCTGAGGCAGTCGAGGTCCTTAGCCAGATCGTCGCCGATGACCCGGAGGATGAGCGGTCGGTCGACGAACTTCGCGACGCGTTGGCCTCGGCCGACACAAAGACGGCCGCGGCGGCGATAGAATCTCTACGTCAGGCGGCGTATGCGAACCCCGGCAATTTTTCCCTGGTTAGGCTGCTGGCGGATATCCAGGCAAAGAGCGGAAATCTTGCGGACGCGGTGAAAACACTCGATTCGGCCGTGACCAAGACGATCCCGACCGATCGGGCGTCGGCTGCCGCTCTACAGGTCTCGATCGGTGATATTTATGCGTCGGCAGACAAGTTTACCGAAGCATCCGCGGCGTATGAGAAGTCATTTACAGTCCGGGGCCTGGATGGTGCCCAGACGCTCGACCAGGACGAGCGCGAATTTGCGATGGGCGTTTTTGATAAGCTTATAACGCTTTACAAACGCTCCGACCGGATCCAGGACGCGAAGAACGTTATCCTGCGGGCGCGAAAAATGCTCGGCAGCGACGACCTTTTCGCGGACCGGCAATTGATCAGTCTCTATCAGGAAACCGGCGATCGGGCCGCTGCCTTGTCGCTGGTCCAGACGCTTCGTCAGAAGAAGCCTGACGACCTGACTTTGTTAAGGCTTGAGGCAAGTCTTCTTGGTGCCGGCGGCCATGTCGACAAGGCCGTCGAGCTGATACAAAAGCGGATCGCAACGCCTGACCAGGCGAAATCAACGACTCCGAGGCTGGACGACGACTTTTCGAATTATCTCTTTATCTCACAGCTTTACGAGGATGCGGGCCGCGCTCCCGAGTCGGTCGCGGCGGCCGAAAAGGCGCTCGGGCTGGCGAACGGCTCGGACCAAAAACAGATCGCGGAGATGATGCTCGCGACCGCACAGCAGGCAGCAGGAAAATATGTCGAGGCCGAAACCATCCTGCACGACGTTCTCAAACAGACGCCGGGAAATCCGATCGCGTTGAACAACCTCGGATATTTTTTGCTTGAACGCGGTGAGAGGTACAGCGAGGCTCTTGAATTGATACAAAAGGCGATCAAAACCGACCCGACGAATCCTTCATATCTCGACAGTCTCGGATGGGCATATTTTAAGCTCGACAAGTTGAGTGATGCTGAGAAGACACTTGCCGAAGCGGCCACGCTCGACTATGCATCGGGAACGATCCAGGAACACCTCGGCGATGTTTATGAGAAGCAGGGAAAGAAGGAGCTCGCCCGAGCAGCCTGGAAACGCGCGTCGAGACTGCTCTGGCGAGACGACGATATGGCGCGGGTCAACCAGAAGCTTGGAAAACTGAATTGATCCGATCGTAGGTGACAATGAAAAAGGCCGCTCGACGAGCGGCCTTTTGTATTGATCGTCGAATCGATGGTTACTGATTCGGTGTCGGTGACGGCGTCGGTTTGGCTTCCGGAGTACCGTCACGCTTTTTAAGTTGCGGCGGCTTGTCGGATGAGCTTGACTCGCCCGTCACGGGAGCTCCCGAGCTATCGGGTGCTGTCTCGGTCGTCTCAGGCTGACGCCGCTTGAGCGTTGGCTTGGAATTATCAGTGTCATCGTAATCAGCCGTGATGCCCGCTTTGGCATTGCTGACCTTGAGCAGATGGGCCTTTACACGCTGAAATTCAGACGTGCTGATCACATACTCGTCCTTTTCAGGAAAGCGTGCCACGAGAGCAAGACTCGCATCGCGACGGTCGACCGACTGCGGATGCGTCGAGAACAGCTTTGCGACCGTTCCCGGCTTCTTCTTGTTCTGTGAAGCGAGCTTCTCGAACATCGTCGACATCGCCGTCGGATCATAGCCTGAAGCGTATAAATATTCGACGCCGAGCATATCGGCCTCTTCTTCCGCGGAACGCGAGAATTTAAGCTGCGCCAGTCCCGCGAGAATGCCGCCGCCGTTATACAGCACCTGGCTGATGATCGGTCCACCGAAAATAATTCCGGCCAGCGACGCATAATTGATCAGCGCCGCTTTGCCTTGATTTTCCATTGCGTGCCGAGCAGCGACGTGAGCGATCTCGTGCGCCATCACGCCGGCCACTTCCGCCTCGTTGTCCGCGCCCAGGATCAAACCTTTATTAACGAAAAAGAATCCGCCCGGCAGGGCAAATGCATTTACCTCGTCGCTGTCAATGACCTTGATCGTAAAGGGAACCTTGGCGTCGGAATGAAGCACAATGTTCTGCCCAACACGATTGATGTATTCGGTGACGATCGGGTCATCGATCATTTTGGACTGCTGCTCGACTTCCATCGCAAGCTGGCGGCCGATCTGCATCTCTTTGTCGCGTGAGCCGCCCAGCCAGCCAAAGAGCTTGTCGTCGCCGCTGTTGATGTTTCGCTTGCCGATCATCGCCGGGTCTTCTTTGACAGAAAGCGGCTTGGCGTTCACCGGTGTTCCACCGGTAGTCGTCGCAGCAGCAACACTCGATTTGCTCGAGTTCTTGCCATCCTTGCCGGTTTTTGCCGTAGAAGGGCCTGGTGAGGTCTGCGCAGCCGAAACTGCCGGTAGAAACGCGACAGCAGTGATCCACATGCTGCCGGTCAAAAGAAGAGCGCCGAAACGCCTGGCGGAATCCTCGAGCATAAAAGCCTCCAAAAGTTCTTGGGCCGTATCAATTACAAATGACACAAAATACGATATAAATCAACGAATTTAAGATGCTTGGGGCAATTATTTAGTTGTGAGTATCGAAATATATTTTTTAGATGAGATCAACGTTTTGCCCCAATAAAATTAATCTATTCGTTTTTTCAGAAAATTGGTAGAATAAATTTGGCGGCGGTCTGTCGTCCGCGTCTGTTTTCCCGGCCGCGTAGCTGGCCTGCCTCAATCGGATCTCCGTCCAAAAACTCCGCAAAGATCTCGTCATGAACCAAATTCAGGACAAAGTAAAGGACCTTGTAGAGGTTCGCTCAAAGCAACATCTCGACGATTTCATCGCTGATCTGGCCGAAACGCTGGCCGGGTACTACTTCACCGACATCACGGCCGATCTGATGTCGAAATGGCTTGACCGGGTCGTGGTGATGCCCACGGGGAGCGGAAATGCATATGCCCTGGCCGGCTATCGCGGGGTCGGAAAGAGCCATTTTCTGGCTGTCTTTGGCGCAATACTTTCGCAACCGGAGCTGAGGGCAAAGCTTAAGGATTCGCATGTCTTTGCCAGCGCCGAGCGGCTGATCCGGCGACACTATCCGGTCATTCACGTTCGCCGGGGCACGAAGGAGACTTTGGCCGACGAGCTCCGGATCGCGGTTGCGGCGCAGTTTGAGTGCAGCGTTGCCGAGGTCGGCAAAACCCCGGCCGACATAATCAAATTTGCATCCGAGCGCGGAGGCGCGGGGCCCTCTGTCATCATCGTTGACACAGATATTGAAAGGGAAGCGCGAGTTTCCCGTGACGACGGTCCGTACCTCAGCGAACTAGCTGCGGCCGCCAATGGAACGAATGTCTTTATCGCCGTCGCGCTGGACGACGATGTTGCATCCGCTGATGGGCGAAACTCAGGCATTTCGCAAAGCTTTACGATCGATTATCTTGATCACGAGCACCTATACAAGATCATCGACGCCCATATCTTCCCGAAAAACAACCAAAAGCGTTCCGTTATCACCGGAATATTCGAGAACTTTCGATCGGTGCTGCCGAGTTTTCGATGGAGCGAGCAGCGGTTTTCATCCGTCTATCCGCTTCATCCCGTGATCCTCGAGGTCGCTCCGTTTGTCCGTCTGTTCGTCCAGGATTTTGCGCTTCTTGCTTTTGCATCAGAGGCCGGTGGAAAGATACTCGGTCGGCCCGCCGATTCGCTGATCGCGCTGGACGAGCTTTTCGATCAGGTCGAATCGACGCTGCGACAATCGTCTGAGCTAACCGACGCATTCGCCGCTTACGATAATTTGAACACGACCCTGATCAGCAAGATCCCGGTCATGGAGCGACTGCGGTCAAAGCTCGTACTAAAGGGCTTGATGCTTCTTTCGCTTGACAGCGAAGGAGCGACCGCGAGCGACATTGCCGCGGCAATGCTTATCTTTGATGAGCGCGACCCGCAATCGGCGATCTCGTTTGTCGAAGACCTCCTCGAAAAGATGTCGGCCGCTTCGAACGGCCAAGTCTGGAAGATGGAGCGAGACGGCCGCGCGGCAAAATTTGGCTTTAGCCTGAGCGGGAAGGAACATTTCAATACTGCGCTCACTGAGGCGGTCCAAAATGTCCCAGACTCGGTCGTTAACAATCTGCTTCGGCGGCTGATGCGCGACCGGTTCTCAGATTGCGAATTCGAGGCCCACCAGAACGGTCAGGAGATCGCTCAGACCGAGCTCGAATGGCGCGGCGGCGTTCGCCGTGGACGGCTGGTCTGGAATGTTGGAAATCACGAGAAGTTCGCGGGCCCGAAGCCATCGGCTGCCGGCGAATGGACGATAGTTGTTGATTTTAACCCGATCGATCTGTCGGCAAGCGATTCGAACGTCGTTCAGTGGAAACCGGATGAGCTCAAGCCGGAAGAATTCGATACGCTCAAGCGCTATCACGCTTTAATGTCGCGCGAGGACCTGCAGCAGACGTTCCGCGACGAGTTCCGAACAACGATCCAGACCTTCACGATCGCTATCGAAAAGATCTGGGAGCGGAAGTTTCTTCAATACGGCAGCCTGCGTATAAACGGCAAGGATCATAAGTTCACGTCGGAAGCCGCCGCCGGACACAACGTTTCCGAGGTCTTTGGCCGGATGTTGGCGCCGCATTTCGAGGCGATGTTTCCCGAGCATCCTGCATTTGCCGGGCGGCTCGAAATGGCCCAGGTTGACGATCTCGCCGTTGGACTATTTGCGGCCCGAGAAGGTGCGTCAGCCGAGGTAACAAAGCTGGCCGAAGCTTTTGCGGTGCCGATGGGACTGGCCGACGTTAACGACGGCACCATCGAGGTCAGACCGGTCGAAGGGCTACTGTCGCTGTATCCCGTGACCATTGTCATGGAGCTTCTGGCGACGATCGACGGCGTGGTCAAGATCGATGAGCTTGGCCAACGCCTTGGAGCAAGCCCCTTCGGATTTACATTCGAGGCGCAGCGACTTTTGTTCACCGCCCTTGTGGCCCGCGGCGTGATCGAATTTGTAACATCGAGCGGTGACCGGATCGGCAGCAGATCGCTTGACCTAAAGCTCGTTTGGGATGACGTCGCAGGCATCTCATTCCCAAGCGAATCTCAATATTCGGCCGACCGCCTTGTGAAATGGGCCGCGCTGCTAACCGGCGACCATGATCTGACCTCAATAAACTCAGAGGCTGCCCGCAAAAAGGTCAAAGCTTCACTCTCAGCGTGGCTCGAAGGCTGGCGCCAGATGAACATTCTGGAAAAGCTGGATTCCGTAGCGGACGATTCGATGACAACGGCGCTGTGGCACGTCACGTCGCGGACGCGCAAATCGTTTGGCGCCTCGGCCGACGCGATAACGTCGGTCGTGAGCGGCACCCTGGATGTCGAGGCCGGGCTCAGAATGATCCAGGAAGCGTTTTCCGCGTCGGAGACCGAGTTCAAGACGCTTTCAGGCGAGTTGAATGAACTGAGCGGCGTACTTGACGCTTTTCCGGCCCGCAGCTCGATCAGACGGCGCATCGCAGCGTATGAGACGACCGATGACGCCGCGACTGAATCTGTACGATCGCAGATCAGCGATGCCCTCGACGCATCGGCAAACGGTCGAACGGCAGATATTGCGGCGCTGGAAACGCTCTGGCAAGACTTTGGCTCCAGGTTCGATTCGCGATTGGCCGAGAGCCACGCCGCGTCAGCCAGGCTGCACGAAACACGCGATAAAGCCGCTGAGATCATGTCGAGTCATGAGTGGTGGGTCTTCGAGAACCTGGCGAATACGGGTAATTTTGGAGCGACCTATCGCCAGACAGCGCGCGAAATGGTTCGCGAGCTGCGCGTCTGTAACTGCACGACACAGCTAGCTCCGGGGTCTTCGTCACCGCTGACCTGTCCGGGCTGCGGCTATTCACTCCGTGCGAGTCGACGGCGTCAGACGTTGCCGCAGCGGTTATGGGCGCTTGTGTGCGAAGCTCTCGAATCGTTTGAGACATCGATCGGCCGACAGAGGGAAAAGCTCTCCACCGCTATTCACGAACTCATTGTAGATGAGCCGTCGGAAGATGGAAAATCGTCGGGAGCATCGCTGGCCGAAAAGCTGGGGAACGGGTCCCGCCTGCTTGATCTGTCGGAAGACGAGCTGCGGATGTTGCAGGCCGCGATAGTACGGTATGGGCCGCTCCATTCATCCGAAAGCTTTGTCCCGTCGACCTACTCGCCCGCCGTTACGGTCATCGAGGACGCTGTTGTCCTAAGCTCATAGCAAACCCGCGCGGCTTTAAGGCTCGAACAAAATCTCAAAAATGTGCTAATTTCTGCACGTGCAGGAAATTACCGTGATCGGCCCGGGGCGAATGGGTGGTGCATTAACGCTGGCGTTATCCAACGCCGGGTATACGATCGAGCTCATCGTATATCACACGAGCCGCCCGTCAGCCACTTTCTTAAGAAAATTGTCGCCGCGTCCCCCGATCGTTCGAATAGGCAAACTCAAAGAACTCACGGCCGGCATAATTCTTCTGACTGTACCCGATGACAGTATTATCTCGGTCGCGAATGCGATCGTCAGCAGAACTTCGGCATCCTGTACGGTGTTTCACACGAGCGGCTCGATGTCGTCCGACGTTTTAGCAGTTCTGAGAGAACGCGGCTGTGCCGTCGGCTCGATCCATCCACTTGCCTCGGTGAGCTCTCCTGCGTCGGGTCCGGAACGATTTCGAGGTGCATATTTTTGTGTCGAGGGTGACGCAAAAGCGGTGAAACTCGGCAGGTGGCTGGTTCGCTCGATCGGCGGTGAGCCGTTTACGATCGAGCCGACCAAGAAGGCTCTATATCACGCTGCCGCCGTTACCGCCGCCGGTCACATGACGGCCCTTTTCGATCTTGCGGCGTCGCTGATGACACAAGCCGGGCTCGACCGCAGGCGGTCGTTGGCCGTGCTGCGTCCGCTTCTCGAGAGTGCGACAGCGAATCTGCAAACGCAGGACCCTGTCGATGCATTGACCGGCCCGTTTGCACGGGCGGATGTAGCTACGTTTGAGCGCCAACTTGAAGCGCTGAGAGGATCGGCGACGAGGTCTGAGCTGCAGATTTACTTAGATCTCGCAGCGCGATCGCTTGACCTGGCGGAAAAGCACACCAAAAATCGGTCATCGATCTCGAAAATGCGAAAACTGATTTCGTTAGCGAAACAGGATATCGAATGTTAAAATTCTGTTTATCGGATGACTGACGCGACCGAGGAATTTGTTAAGGAAAAGGAGATCTTGCTAGAACATCTCCAGCGGGCCGGGCTGCGCCGAACCGGCCAGCGCGACTTGATCCTTGAGACATTTCTGCGGACGGAAGAGCATCTAACGAGCGAGGACCTGTACCGCCTCGTGCAGCGCGAAGATCCGACGGTCGGGCATACGACGGTCTATCGGACGCTGAAGCTGCTTACAGATGCGGGGCTTGCACGCGAGGTGCGGTTCGGCGACAACAAAACGTACTACGAGCATCATTATAATCATGAACACCACGATCATATGATCTGCACCGAATGCGGCAGGGTGATCGAATTTTACTCGGCTGAGATAGAGGCGCTTCAAGACGAGATGGCAGACAACTTTGGCTTTCTGCCGACCCATCACAGCCTTCGGCTATGGGGCTTGTGCAGTGAATGTCAAAAAGATGCGGTTGACATTCATACGACTGCGCCGGGAGCACAGCCGCGAGTCAAAGTAAAGAGTATGACGTAGCGAAAACACATGGACGACGTAGAGATCAAATTTACAAGGGAAGGTTTAGAAGGCATCGTCCCCGTTGGGACATATCTCGGTGACGCGATGCGACGGCTCGGCGTGCCGGCCGGCGAAGATTGCGAACCCGCAACCAACGCTCATGAGTGCGTCGTGACGGTCACGACGGGAGCGGACCTGCTCTCACCTTTGACCGCTCTTGAAACAACTTATTTTGAACCGGACGGACCGAAGGATGGCGAGCGTCTCGCTTGCCAGGCAAAGATCGAGCGACCCGGAGAGGTTGAAGTAATGACAAAAGAAAAAGCGACGACCGAAGAACCTGCCACAGAAGCCGAAAGCGACGAGTATCGGAAACAGTTCACGGAGCTTCCGCTCGAGAAAAAGATCGCCGATCTGATGCGGCTGGAAGCTATAACGCTTGGCGAGACATTTTCGTTCATTTTGAATTCGCCATTCAAAGTTTTTGAAAAGGTCGGTGACGTGATGGCTGAGTTCGGAATGAAACTCGAGCATAACGCCAAACAGGCACGCCGCCCGTCGGAGCATACCGAAGCATCCACGGAAAATGGCGCTAAGCCCGACACGGAAGAAGAAGCCAAAGAGGAGCCGGCGACCGAGCAGCAGAGCTAACCGTTGACCTCTATGAGCGACGACAAGTTACAGAAACGATCGCCGATGACCGCAATGGAGAAGGGGCAATACGCTCTCGCTTTCGTGGTGGTTGCGACGTTGCTCGTCGTTGCCAAGTTTCCCATTTTCGTCGTATTTTTCTTTGGAATTTTTGCTTACTTTCTCTGGAAAATATTCTCGGGCGTGTCGCGGAGCGAGACCCGAGAGGTATTCGAATTTTATCTCGCGGCAAACGAGATCCTTCGTGACGATGACCGGAAATGGTATGGGTTTGAGATCCGAGACGTCGTCGCGCGCGGCAACCGCATCATGCAGTTCATGACGGCCGCGCCGCCGCTGGTTTTCTTTGCGCTGGGGGCGTTGCAAAACAAGATCGGCGACCACAAGGAAGCAGTTACAAATCTGACGCGCGCCTTGGAGGGCGAGCAGTCGGATGAGTTGAATTTCGTGTTTCCGTCGCCGGAGCTTCGCAATTACGTGCGTGTTCTGCGCAAGATAGAACGCGATCCGACCGAGGCACCGATGACGTCTTCGGCGGTGCGGTCGCTCGAACGCGCTCGCCGCATTCGCGGAAAGTCCTTGCTTGAGATCAGCCGGCAAAAAGTCACGGAAGCTGAGCAACAGGCACCCGCTCAACTGCCCGCCGAGACAACCAATACCGAGAGCATAATTTCAGCCGTCTACACGAACGGACACCACACGACTGAGGAACCTATCGAAAAGGAAGCGCCACCGTCGCCGCAACCTGCACCTCCGCCGCATCGCCGACGGCGAAAGGAGCACTCAGAGGAGAGCCGATTTACGAACCGAAAGCCGATTTCGGAAGTGCTGCACGATATTTACGATTCGAATACACATTAGAGCGCGAGCTATTTGAGTCCGAAAAACCGGCGGATCGAGGTGAATACACTTCGTTCGCGAGATTCCTCCTCATTAGTTTCCTGATCCCCGATCGAGCGCAACATTTCGCGCCGCTCATCGACCATTTCGCCGATGGCCTTAACAAGCTCAGGATTCGCCTCGAATATCGGCTTGATCGCGACCTTTCGTATTTGAAGGACCTCGGTCTCTTCAATGGCAACCACGGTGGCGGTCCGAGGCTCGCCGGTCAAGAGGCTCATCTCGCCGAAGAAATCGTTCTCGTGCAGCGTGTTGAGCACCTTTGTTGAGCTGCCCTGCGGTATCTGTACATCGACAGACCCGCGCGCGATCACAAACATCGAGCGGCCTTCTTGTCCCATTCTGACGATCGGTTCGCCCGGTGCGTAGACGCGGATCGTTGCGGAGTGTGCGAGACGCTCAGTTTCCTCATCGGACAATGGAGCGAAGATCGAGACATTGTTTAACCGCTCGGTGACGGCGTTCACGTGCTCTTCGATGTCGGCCTCTTGCGGCTTCGTTTCAATGTGTATCGTCCGCGTCGGTGATGAGAACTCGATCTTTTCCCGCTGAAACGCATACCAGATCCGCTGCCGGACGAGCGCGTCGGTGTCGTTGTGCTTGGCGTAATTGTCGAGCCAGTACTTTACTTCCCATTCGATGCCGCTATCGCCGAGATTTCGGATGCGGACATTCGGCCGTATTTTTGGCGAGACATTCTCAGCAAGCCTCACGGCCTCGCGGACGACCTGTATCGTCTTTGCAGGAGAATTAGATGAGAGCGTGTTGAAGTTCACGATGCGGGCGTTCAGGCTGCCCTTGGACGCGACCTCGATCGATTCCTTTCCGAGCACCGAGTTGCTGATGATCAACAACTTGTTTTGAAACGTCCTGATCTTAACACCGCGCCACGACACATTTTCGACAACGCCCGTCCCGCGATTGGCAATGCTAACGACATCGCCGACCTGAAACGGCTGATCGGCCTGCAGTGCGATGCCGGCAAAAAGATTGCCGAGCGTGTCCTGCAGCGCAAGACCGACAACGATACCGAAAATGGCAGAGCCCGCGAAAATGGATCCGAGATTTACGCCTGGATACTGTGCCTGGAAAATGATCGCAAATGCGATGATATAAACAGCGACTGAGACAACTGTCCGCAGCAGCGACGAGATCTCACGTTTGCTCTCCGACAGCCGGCCAAACAGGAGAAATGTAATGAAACGAACGATGGCGATGACGAGGACCATCGCAAGAACGATCTTTAGCAATCGGAAAAAATGTTCGAAAAGGTGGGCGTACGTGGCGGCCATCATATCGCCCTTCGCGCTTTCAGGGTCGAGTTCCCACGGACTCAAAAAGCGCCAGCCGAATTGTGATAAAAAGTCCTTCTGGATCCAATTCTCGACAAACGGGATGGCCGCCAAAACGGCAATGACGGCCGCGGCCAGCACGACAAAAATTAATGCCTTTCGTTGAAGTTCTGACGCGGGCATAGAGAGGTCGTGCTAAAACATAACAGCAAATTCAGGGGTTCGCAAAGCAGCGTCGAGGATGGGGTTAGAGCAATGTACCGCGCAGCATTACTGCCGCGACACTGAAATAGATCAACAGCCCGGTGACGTCGACCAGCGTCGCAACGAATGGTGCCGAAGATGTAGCGGGGTCGACACCGACACGCTTTAAAATGAATGGGATCATCGAGCCCGAAAGAGTCCCCCACATCACGATGCCGATCAGCGAGAGAAATATCGTGGCCGCGACCAGGAGCCAATGCTCCGTGTAATTAAATATGCCAAGCTGCTGCCAGACCGTGATCCGCAAAACGCCGATGATTCCGAGCACGACACCGAGCGAAAATCCGGAAACGATCTCGCGTCGCATCACATACCACCAGTCATTCAGTGACAGCTCCTTGAGCGCCATCGCTCGAATTATCAGCGTTGCCGCCTGGGAGCCGCTGTTGCCCCCGGATGAAATAACAAGCGGGACAAACAGCGCAAGCACCACGGCTTTTTCGATCTCATGATCGAAATATCCCATCGCCGACGCCGTCAGCATCTCGCCGAGAAACAAAATCACCAGCCAGCCGGCTCGCTTGCGGATGAGCGTCGTCAGAGGCGTCTCTACGTAGGGAAGCTCCAACGCCTCCAAGCCGCCGAATTTCTGAATGTCTTCCGTCGCTTCTTCTTCAGCAACGTCCAGGATGTCATCGACCGTTACGATGCCGACGAGGACGCCGTTCTCGGTCACAACCGGCAGAGCGGACCGATCATACTGCCGAAAAACCTGAACCGCCTCTTCCTTATCCATCGTGTCCTGAAGAGCGACGAACTTATAGTCCATCAACTGTTCGACAGGAGCGCCCGGCGAGGCGAGCAGGAAGCGGCTGATCTGAACATCGTCGATGAGGCGGGAATGTTCATCGACCACGTAAACAATATTCAGCGTCTCCGCTTTTTTCCCAAATTTTCGGATGTGCTCGAACGTCTGCTCCACCGTCCAGTCTTTTTGGACTTGGATGTAGTAGGGCGTCATCAGACGACCGACCGTGTTTTCCTCGTAACCGAGCAATGAGCTGGCTACATGACGCTCATCGTCCGTCAACAGGTTCAAGGTTTCTTTTAGAATGTGATCCGGAAGGCGCTCAAGAAAGGCGGTTCGATCGTCGGGCGACATCTCGTTCAGGACGGCCGCGACCTCGCGGTTTCCCAAGCTCTTGACGATGTCCTGCTGGATCTCTGGATCGAGGTATTCGAAAACGGAGGTCGCCTTATCGCCGGGCAGCAGCCGAAAAACGACCGTCCGCTCGGCCTCGGGGAGTTCGTCGATGATGTTTGCGACCTCGCTCTGATGGATGTCCGCTAACTCGTTGCGGACCTGATTCCACATGCGATTTCTGATCTGTTCCAACATCGGAAAACATCCTCGTCTTCTCGGCGATAACCAAATGAAAGAGGATAGCGTAATTTCGAGCGCCGACCAAATCGGCCCGATTTTAATGCCCGCCCGAAATCGATTATTATAGCGAGACAGTCATACTCATCTAAAAAACACTATGAGATCGATTCGAAGGGCTTCCGTTTTTTTGGTCACTTATGCGCTTTTGATCGCGTGGATCCCGGCTAACACTCAGGTCCGCGCTGCGGCCTCCGAGCAGGTCAGAGGGCTGCATGGTATGGTCGCGTCAAACAGCGAGATCGCGTCGCGTGTCGGTGTCGAGATCATGCAAAAGGGCGGCAACGCGGTGGATGCCGCGATAGCCGTCGGTTTGGCGCTCGAGGTCGTTTATCCCTACGCGGGAAACATCGGCGGCGGCGGATTTATGATGATCCGCAAAAAAGACGGCACTGCGACGGCGATCGACTATCGTGAAATGGCGCCAAAGGCGGCGACACGCAACATTTATCTCGACAAGAACGGCGAGCTGATAAAGGGTGAGGGCGGATCGATTCTCGGATATCGCGCGGCGGGTGTGCCGGGAACGCTGGCTGGATTCGACCTCGCATTGTCGAAATACGGTTCGGGCAAGCTCAAATGGGCCGATCTCGTTCGTCCCGCGAGGATGCTGGCGGAAAATGGATTTCAGGTCCCGTACAGCTTCGTGCGGAGCACGGAGGCGTATAGAAAGGATCTTTCCAAATATGAAGACAGCAACAAGATCTTTCTTAACGGCGGAAAGATGTTTAAGGAAGGCGACCGTTTAGTGCAGCCTGAGCTGGCGGAGACGCTTGGGCGAATCGAAAAACAAGGGGCTCAGGAATTCTACACCGGAAGGACCGCCGAGCTTGTTGCGGCCGATATGAAAGCTCATAACGGCCTGATCACGCTCGACGACCTGAAAAATTACAAAGCAAAAGAGCGCGTTCCCGTACGCGGGACGTATCGCGGATACGAGATCATCTCGATGCCGCCGCCGAGTTCAGGCGGCGCGATCCTGCTTGAAATATTGAACATTCTCGAGGGCTACGACCTGCACGCGATGGGATACGACTCATCGGCTAAATATCAGGTGATGACCGAGGCCATGCGTCGTGCCTTCGCAGACCGCGCTGAGTTTATGGGCGACGCGGATTTTGTCGACGTACCTGTAAAAACGCTGATCGATAAAAAATATGCCGAAAAGCGCCGCCAATCGATCAACCTCACCGCGGCCACATCCAGCGCCGAGATCGGCCACGGCCAGATCACGGGCGCGGAATCGATGGAGACGACGAACTTTACTGTCGCTGACGATGAGGGAAATGTTGTCTGCAACACTTACACGCTCAACAATGGATTTGGCTCGGCGGTGACGGTGAAGGGCGCGGGATTTTTGCTTAACGACGAGATGGACGATTTTGCCGCGCAACCCGGAAAACCGAATATGTTCGGCCTCATCCAAGGCGAACGAAATTCCGTTCAGCCGGGAAAGCGTCCGCTATCCGCAATGACGCCGACGATCGTTTTGCGAAAGGACGGCACGCCATGGTTCGCTGTCGGTGCGGCCGGCGGACCACGCATAATTTCCGCCGTGATGCAGGTCATCGTCGACGTCATCGATCACGGCATGAACATCGACATGGCGCTCGATGCTCCGCGGATCCATCATCAGTGGATGCCTGACGAGCTCGTTGTCGAGCCGTTTGGGATCTCGACCGACACACGCAAAGTACTCGAATCTTACGGCCAAAAATTCGCGCAAAGACCCACTTCGATCGCCAATGCGACGGGCATAATGATCGATGATAAAGGCGTTAAAATAGGCGCGGTCGATCCGCGAGGGGCCGGCGGACCGGTCGGCTATTGAAGGTAATTATTTAATTCAACTTTTCTTCCTTTTCCAGCAGCTTTGTAGTGCTCTCGGTCACGCTCGACGGCTCGAG
>Ga0105240_10008508_pt1 | contig 14676 bp, 10 predicted proteins | sample KBSC54metaG_FD_80426 | JGI IMG/M metagenome (GOLD analysis project Ga0105240, IMG submission 80426) | Corn rhizosphere microbial communities from Kellogg Biological Station, Michigan, USA - KBS C5-4 metaG | ecosystem: Host-associated > Plants > Roots > Rhizosphere > Soil | place: Michigan, USA... | reverse complement strand
GGACAAGCTGGCCGACAAGCGGGTGGCGATCATCGGCACCGGCGCGACGGCGGTGCAGTGTATCCCGCACCTGGCCGAGGCGGCCATGCACCTGACCGTGGTCCAGCGCACGCCCTCGGCGATCGGGGAGCGCAACGAGCATCCCACCGACGAGGCATGGTACAAGGCCCAGGCGCCGGGCTGGCAGATGCGGCGGATCGAGAACTTCACCGCGCTGACCGCCGGCGAGCCGGTCGAGGAGGACCTTGTCAACGACGGCTGGACCGAGCCGGTCAAGATCAACAAGACCAAGTTGAGGCCCGACATGACGCCGGAGGAGATCCGCGCGGTCATGCAGGAGACCGACTACGAGATCGGCGAGCGGATCCGCGCGCGGGTGGATGCGGTGGTCAAGGACAAGGCGACCGCGGAATCGCTGAAGCCCTGGTACAACCGCCTGTGCAAGCGGCCCTGCTTCCACGATGGGTTCCTGGACGTGTTCAACCGCCCCAACGTGACCCTGGTCGACACCCAGGGCGAGAGCGTGGAGCGGATCACCGAGCGCGGGCTGGTGGTGCGCGGGCAGGAATACGAGGTGGACTGCATCGTCTATTCGACCGGCTTCCAGCTTGGGCCCTATGCCGATGCGCCGATCGTGCCGGTGATCGGCCGCGACGGGCTGACGCTGGCCGAAAAGTGGAGCGAAGGCGCGCAGACCCTGCACGGCTTCCACGTCCACGGCTTTCCCAACTTCTTCATGGTCTCCATCACCCAGTCGCCGTGGGGCGCGAACTTCATGCACATGCTGCTGGAGCAGTCCGCGCACGTTGGCCACGTGATCGGCGAGCTGGCCGCGCGCGGCGTGACCCGCGAGGAGGTGACCGCCGAGGCCGAGGCGGCCTGGGTTGCCCACCACGAGGAGCTGGCCGCGATGATAGCCGGCGTCTGGGCGGACTGCACGCCGGGCTTCTTCAACAACGAGGGCAAACTTGACCGCCGCACCCTGCGCAGCGGCTCCTACGGCGGGGGCGTTCGGGTCTTCGTGGACACGCTGCGCGCGTGGCGGGAGGCCGGGACGTTCGAGGGGCTGGAACTGGCCCGGGCCACCGCGCCGGCCTGAGCGGAGCCGACTGGCCGGGGCGGCGCCTGTGCGGGCTTGACGCCGGGGGCTGTGGTTAGCGGAAGGCGCGGGCGAGTTGGTCGGCGAGGGGCTTGGTCAGGTAGCTGAGGAGCGTGCGTGATCCGGTCTGGATGAAGGCTTCGGCGGGCATTCCGGCGCGCAGCTTCAGATCGCCCAGTTTCGCCAGCTCCCCCCGGTCAAGCGCGATTTCGACAGAGTAGTAGGCGAGGCCGCGCTGGGCATCGACCGTGCGGTCCGCGCCGATGCGGGTGACATGGCCGGCCAGTTCTGGCGTGGTGCGGCTGTTGAAGGCCGACATGCGCAGGATCACCGGCTGGTCCGGAGCGAGCTGGTCCACGTCGGCCGGGCTGACCCGCGCGGTGACCATCAGCGGATCGCGGTCCGGCACGATTTCGAGGATGGTCTCCCCGGCCGGCACGACGCCGCCGATGGTGGTGAAGGCCAGCTTGTCCACCACGCCCGCATAGGGCGCGCGGATCGTGTTCCGCTCGTTCGCATCCTCGGCCACGACGCGGCCCTGGCGCAGTTCGGTGAGGCGGGCCTCGACCTGGGTGAGATCGGCCCCGGCCTGGCGGCGCTGGTCCTGTTCGACGACGATCATCTGCTGGCGCAGCTCGGCAATGCGCGAGACGAGCTCCGAGGCCTGCCCCTCGGCCGAGGCGACCGAGCCATCGAGGCCGACGGCGGCGCGGGCCAGTTCGTTGCGGCGCTGGAGCGTGGTGTAGCGTTTTTCCCAGAGCTTTTCGTTGGCGACGCGTTCCTCCGCGATGAGTGCGGCCTGCTGGCGGTAGACATCGGCCTGGACGTGGTAGGACCCGGCGGCCTTGCTGGCCTGGGCGATCTGCGCGGCAAGGGCGGCGCGCTGCCCGGCGAGCGTTTCCCGGTCCAGCGCGAAGACCCGGCGTTCCTCTGCCATGGCCGAGGCGACGAGGGGATCGACCTGCCGCCAGACCAGTTCGGCCGGAAATTCGATGGTCGCGAGGCCATCGCGCACCGCCCGGAGGCGGGCCCGGCGGGCGAGCAACTGGTCGATGCTTTCGACCGTCATCGCGGCGCTGGCTGCCGACACGTTGGTATCAAGCCGCATCAGGACCTGTCCGGCGGCTACGCGCGTACCATTGCTGACCTTGAGTTCGGCGATCACCCCGCCGTGGGGGTGCGCGATCTTCTTGACCTGGGTGGAGACTGTGACTTCGCCGGAGGCGATCACCGCGCCGCGCACCGGGACAAGGGCCAGCGGCGCGCCTAGGCCGAGGACGGTGGCGAGGATCATCCACTTCGCGCGGCCGGCGGTGCGGGCAAGGTCCAGCCCGGAGGGTGGCTCTTGGGCGGCGGCGTCCGGCCCGGACGGGGGGACCAGGGCGAGCATGGTCATCAGGCGGCTCCTGTGGCGCGGCGAGGCGGGGCTGGCGGTTGTGCGGAAGCGGCGGGGGATGCGGCGGGGGCGGCGGAGACTGCGGCGGGCGCCGGCTCCCCGAGCAGGCGGGGGAGGATGTCGCGCTTGGCGCCATAGGCCTGGACCGCGCCGGCATCGAGCCACAGCAGGGTATCGACTTCCGCCAGTGCGCTGGGACGGTGGGCGACGATCACGACGATGGCGCCGCGCTGGCGCGCCGCGGCGACAGCGCGGTTGAGCGCGGCATCGCCGGCGACGTCCAGGTTGGAATTGGGTTCGTCCAGCACGAGCAGAAAGGGATCGCGGAACAGGGCGCGGGCCAGGGCGACCCGCTGGCGCTGCCCGGCGGACAGGGCGCGGCCCGAGGGGCCGACGAGGGTATCGTAGCCTTCGGGCAGGTGGACGATGAGTTCATGCACGCCGGCCTGGGTGGCGGCGGCGATCACGTCTTCGCTGGAGGCATCGGCGGCGAAGCGGGCGATGTTCTGGGCGATCGAGCCGTCGAACAGTTCGATGTCCTGCGGGAGATAGCCGACGCAGGCGCCGAGCCGGTCCGCCTCCCACTGGTCCAGCGCGGCGCCATCGAGGCGCACCGCCCCCTCCGACGGTTCGATCAGGCCGACAAGGCAGCGGACCAGCGAGCTCTTGCCCGAACCGCTGGCGCCGACCACGCCGAGGACCTGGCCGGCCGAGAGGGTGAAGCTGACGCGGTGGAACAGCACGGCCTCGCCCTGCGGAACCCGGGCCGAGAGGGTTTCGGCCGCGAGGCTTTGCGAGGGGGCCGGAAGCTGGGTCCGCGTGGGTTCGGGCGGCATGGCGGCGAGCCGTTCGGCCAGCCGGTTCCACGCCTGCCGCGCGGCGATGAAGCCGCGCCAGTTGGCAATGGCGCTGTCAATCGGGGCCAGCGCGCGCGAAGACAGGATCGAGCTGGCGATGATGACGCCGCCGCTTGCCTCCCCCCCGATCACGAGAGCTGCGCCGGTGGCGAGGATCAGCGACTGGAGAAGGAGGCGGAAGGTCCTGGAGAAGGTGCGGACCGTGCCGAGCCGGTCCTGCGCGGCATGGCTGGCGCGGGCGTGGGCCTGGTTGAGCTGCTGCCAGCCGCGGGTCGCGGCGCCGGCCATGCCGAGGGCGCGGATCACCTCCGCATTGCGGCGGCAGGCTTCGAGGAACAGGCCGCGTTCTGCCCCGGTGCGGGTGGCTGCCTCTACCCCGGCGGCGCTCATCCGGTCGGTCAGCACGGTCAGCACGACGAGGATCGCCGCGCCGGCGAGGCAGACGAGGCCGAGCACCCAGTGGAACACGAAGAGCACGCCGAGGAACAGGGCCATCCACGGCAGGTCCAGCAGGGCCATGGGGGCGGGGCCGGCGAAGAAGCCGCGCACCGCATCGAGATCGCGTGCCGACTGGGCCGGATCACGCCCGGCGCGGGGATGGAGGACGAGGGCGAAGACGCGGCCCGAGAGGGCGGCCTCCGCGGCCTGGCCGACCGCCGTGGCGAGCCGCTGCCGCAGGTGTTCGAGCCCGGCCTGGAAGGCATAGGCGATGACCAGCAGGACGACGAGGCCGACCAGGCTGGGCAGCGAGTGGCCGGGGAGCACCGCATCGTAGACCATCAGCATGAAGATCGAGCCGGACAGCAGCAGCACATTGAGCACGGCGCTGAGCGCGATCGCGAGGCCGAGCAGGCCGCGCCCGCCGGGGAGGGCCCCGGTCAGCTCCGCACTGGGGGTGAGGCCGAGGAAGCCGGTAGGGGAGGTCGGGATAGGGGTGGCCGGCATGGGGGCTGTTCCGGATCGGGTGCGGGATGGAAGGCGGGCGGAGCCGCATGGACGCCGCTGTTCCCTGGGTATCACGCCGCGTCAGACCCGGCGGGCCAGTTCCTTCCGTTTCCGATCAACCCCCGCCCGGTGGGATCAGCCGGCGGCGAAGAGGCGGCGCAGATCGTCGTAGCGGTGCTGGAGGTGGTCCAGCCGGTCCGGCGCCAGACCGGGCCGTCGGGCTTCGGGATCGAGCGTGGTGGAGCGGCCGCCGCCAACGATCGAATCGAAGCGGTGGGACGAGAGGGGATCACCCGCCCCGCGGGCCGTCTTGGCCGGCGCGGTGTAATGGTTGGCGAGCGGGGGATCGAGGCCGAGGAGGGCCGAGGCGCGGGCGAGGAACGGGTCCGGCCCGGCGGTCAGCTCCTCGTAAGTGGTGCCGAGGCGGCGGTGGGCCGGGAAGGCGGCCCAGAGGCGGGCGAGCTGGCCCAGGCGTTCCTCGTAGTAGGAGGCGGCGGCTTCGTCCGTCGGGTATTCGTTCGAGCCGATGCGGGCGAACAGCGTGCGGATCGAGAGGATCGAAGGGAGCGGGGCGCGGACCAGGAACAGGGCGTGGGCGCGCAGCAGGCCGGGGTATGGCACGGCATCGTAGCGGGAGTGGAGGACCTTGTCGAACAGGTGGCGCGCGCCGGGGCGGAAGGCGCCGCGCCGGCGCTGGTTCACGGCGAGCCGGCCGAGCGCGCTGCGATCCGTATAGGCGACGTGGGCCTCGCCGTAACCGCTGATCTCGGGGCGGCTGCATAGTACGTTGGAGAGGGCGGTGGAGCCGCAGCGCATGTGGCCGAAGATGAACACGGCCCGGTCCCAGCTGCACTGCGGGAGCGTGGCGGCGGCGAGGGCGCCGGCGGTGTGCTTGAGCGCGGTGCGGGCGCGGGAGGAAGGTGAGGGCGCGGTCATCGGCGGGCTCAGCTGGTGGCGGGGGTGGCCGTGCGGGCGGCCGGTGCGGAGGGCGGCGCGGAAGCTGGGCCGGGGTGATGGCCGAGGCTGCCGATCGCGCTCAGCATGCGGTGGCGCACGGCGAAGGCGCCGACGAGGAAACCGGCGATGGCGGCGGCCCCGCCGGCGAGGACGGCGGGGAAGCCCGACAGCGGCGGACCGAGCAGGCGCAGCGCGGCGAGGGCAAGCGCGACCGCCAGGACCGGGGGCGCCGCCGTGCGCAGGAGGCCGCGCACGGCCTGGGCATCGGCCTGCGACAGGCGCATGACCATGCCGCCGTAGACGAGGCTCATCGCGGCCGAGGCGAGGCCGACGGCGATGGCCACGGCCTGCGGCCCCCACGGCGAGGCGAGCCAGGACAGCGCGATCACGCTGGCGGCGGCCGAGACCTGCACCTTCAGCATGGCGCGCTGGCGATCATGGCAGACGAGGAACGAGGTGGTCACCGCATCGAGCAGGGAGAAGGACTTGACCACGCAGAACACGATCACGATCGGCACGGCCGCGGTCCACTTCGCGCCGAGCGCGAGGGGGACGAGATCGGGGGCGAGGACGGCAAGGGTGAGGAGGCCCGCCCAGGCGATCGCGCCGACGCCGGAAAGCATGGTGAGCCAGCTGGTGCCCATATCGTGCCGGCGGACGAAGGAGGCGGAGAGGTTGGCCTGGGCGATCTTCTGCAGCGGCTGGGCGAACAGGTCGGTCAGGGCGGAGACGATGCGGCTGGCGGCGCGGTAAAGCCCGGTGGCGGCGGGGGAGAGGGCTACCCCGAGGATGAAATCGGCCCCGAAGGCGGTGGTGAAGTTGAGCAGGACCGCGGCGTGGCGGGCCACGGACCAGCGCAGGACGTCTGCCACGCGGGCGCTGTCGGTGCGCAGGCCCGGGCGCTGCCCGGTGGTGCTGGCGTAAAGCACGAGCAGGACCAGCAGACGGGCATAGGCCTGGATCACCAGCGACGCGACGCCGTGCCCCCTGAGCAGCAGGGCCACTGCCACGGCGGCGCCCACCGTGTCACCGATCAGGGTGCTGGCATAGTAGCGCCGGACCCGCAGCGAGCGCAGCAGCACCGCTTCGTACCAGGCGGTCACGGCGACGAGCCAGACCGAGGGGACCAGCATGGCGAGGATGCGGCCCACCTCGGTCGAGGCGAAGAGCAGCGGCGCGGCCAGCCACACGCAGCCGAGCAGGGCGGCAAGGACGCTGGCCTGGACAAGGTTCGCGGCGAAGCAGGCCCCGAGCAGGCCCTGTTCCTCGCGCGCTTTCAGCAGGTATTCGTAGGGACCGACATAGAACAGCTGGCGGGCGAGGACGAGGAACAGCGAGCCGAGCGCATAGGCGCCGAAATCCGCCACCGAGAGCGTGCGGGTGGCGACAATGGTGACGCCGAACAGCAGGAGCTGGACGATGCCCCGGCTGGCGAAACCGACGGTTCCGCTGAGCACTCCGGCCCGGTTGCTTTGCATGGCGGGCGTGCCTTTCAGAGCCGGAGGATGCGTTCGGGGTGGATCCGGCCGAGCGCCAGATCAACGAGGGCGCTGGCGTTGCCGCGCAGCCGTCCGAAGCGATCGACATAGGGTTCCGGCCAGAGGCTGCGCGCGCAGTTTGCCGCGAGGTTGCGGGCCATCAGCCGGAGGGCAAGGCGTGGCGGGATGGTTTTCTTGCGCAGCAGGTAGACGGGGTTCGCTATCTGCGAATAGCCGAGCCGCTTGCCCGAGGTGCGCCCGCCCTTGGCGCCGAGGTGAACGCCGGCGAGGCGGCTGGTGTAGATCAGCTTGCCCTTGCGGCCGAGCTGGTAGGAATAGTCCACATCCTCCTGCCAGCCGTAGAGCGGGAGAGCCTCGTCAAACCACAGGTCGGCCGCAGCGGCGAGGCGGACCGAGAGGTTGCAGCCGTAGAGCGCGGGGAGCAGGCGTTCGCTGGGCGACGCGGCGGCGGGGCGGGGCTGATCGACGAGGGCGACGGCGGCCTCGAACGAGATCCCCGGGGTCTTGATGCCATCGGCGAGGAGGACGGCGGTGGCGCCGACGAGATCCGGCCGGCGGGAGAATTCATCCTCCAGCACGGCGAGGTAATCGTTGGCGGGGACGAAATCGTCATCGAAGAAGACGACCACGTCCACCCCGCCGGAAAGGTGGCGCAGGGCGGCGTTGCGCTGGCGCGGGAGGCCGCGGGGGGCGAGGATCGTTTCGACGGGCAGCGGGCCATCGAGCGCGAGGCCGGCAGTGTCCGACTCGGTCACCGCGGCGACCACGACCCGGTCCGGCAGGCGAGTCTGCCGGGCGAAGCGGGCGACCGTCAGCGCGAGCAGTTCGGCCCTGCCGGTTGTGGCGACGACGACGGCGATCTTCAATGCGGCTCTCCTGATCAGGCCGGGTGCGGCCGGCCTGTGCCGGGATATGCCGGACCGGGCGCCGCTTCACCGACAAGTCCCACCGGATCGGATCGGGTTTGCCGCGGTGCAGCAAGATAGAGCCCGTAGGCGTGGCGCCTGAGGCCCAGCGAGAGCCCGGCGAGCAGGCCCCAGACGAGGCCGGGATCGGGCGACGGGGCGGAGACCGAGGCGGGGACGAGGCTCATCAGCGCGGCCCAGCTGGCGGCGGAGGCCACGTCCAGCTCGGCCAGCCCGGTGCGGCGCCAGGTGGTCTGCGCGGTGGGCCGGAAGACGCGGCGCAGGTAGAGCAGCAGCGAGGCGATGCCGACGATCCCGCTCGACCCGAGGATCGCGGCGAGGATGCTGGACGAGCGGAACGATCCGGCGCCGATGCCGAGCCCCCACGAGGCGGCGAAGGCGGTGAGGCCCTGTTTGGCCCAGAGCAGGCGGGCGACGCCCGAGCCGGAGGAGAGCTTGTCCGAGGTGGTGAGGCGCAACATGCGGGCAAGCCCGCTGGCCACGGCATCGCTGCCGGCGACGAGGGCGAGCAGGGTGGCGAGCAGCGTGGCAAGGCAGGCGGCGATGACCAGCCCCTTGCCGGCGGGGATCGTGCCGACGAGGAAGGTCTGCCGTATGAGCAGGACGGCGCTGTAGGCGGCGAGGCCGACGTAGGCGGTGGTCGAAGTCGAGGCGAGGAGGGTGAGGAACAGGGCGAGGGCGGCCGGCCCCGTCCACCGCCGGTCCACGCTGCGCAGCCACAGCTCGGTCACGAAAAGGAACCAGACGAGGCCGTAGGAGGCATAGAGCGAAGGCTCGGGCGAGATGCCGGTGAGCCGGGCCATGCCGCCGAAATCCTGATCGAGCTGCATGTAGTGGCCGTTGCGGAAGAAGGCGAAGACGGCCTGCAGCGGGGTGTTGCGCAGGGCCGCCGCGCTCCAGCCGGTGGCGACGTGAGCGAGGGCGATCACGCTGGCGAGGCGGGCGATGCGGGCGGCGGCATCGGCGCGGCGCACGGCCATGTGGGCGCAGATGGCGCCGACCAGCGTCAGCGACATGTAGGCCGCCGTGGTGATGTTCTGCGGGGAGAAGCGCAGCGGATAGGCGGTGAGGCCGAGCGGGTTGTTGCTGGGGCGCAGGGGCACGACGGCGATGCTGCCCTGGAACAGCGCGGGGAGGAGGAAGGCGCCGATCGCGCTGTAGCCCACGAGCAGCAGCAGCCAGCCGTTGTCAGCCAGGGCCGAGCCGAGGACGGGCGCGCTGCGCCGGCCGGGGAGGGCACAGCGCAGGACGAGGAAAAGGGCGGCGAGGAGCGCGGGCTGGATCGAGACGCTGCCTAGCGCGGTGATGATCAGCGTGGCCGAGCCGTTGAACAGGCCGCAGAACAGCACGAAGCAGAGCATCTGCAGCCGTGTTCCGACGCCGAGCAGGATCAGGCCAATCGCGGCCACGACAAGGCCGATCAGGGTGATGATCATGGCGCGGGGTTCCCTTGCGAGGGGGTGGCAGGGCAGGGTGCCGGCGCATCGGGCGACACGGCGATCCGCCAGCGATAGGCGATGCGGCCGGCCGCGGAGCCGGCCACGGTGAGGTCGACCGTGGCTCCCGCCTTCACGGCGAGGGCGACCTGGGCAATGGCCGGGGCGGTGGTGCGGGCGGGGGCGAGGTCTGCCGACCAGCGGGTCTGCCCGGCAGAGGTCACCGCGAGGTGGACCGTCCCGGCAAGGCGCGCGCGCGGCGCGAAGCAGGCCGAGGCGTAGACGGTGCCGGGCGCCTTCGCTGTCCAGCGGACGAGGGTGAAGAGGCCCGGGGCGACCGCCATGGCGAGCGGGGTCACCGCGGCCTGCGGCAGGCGGGGGGAACCGAGGTAGCTGTTCCACTGCCAGTCCACCCAGCCGAGCGGGACAGGGGCCGAGGCCCCGGAGCGCGCGGACCAGGCGAGGGAAGGCTCGGCAAAGCCGTAGGTGCTGTCAGCCAGGACCTGCGGCGGGCCGAAGGCGAGGGCCTGGGCGCCGGTGATGACGAGGGGGTCGTCGCTGACCGTGCCCGGGTCTGCCACCTGCGTGCCGTCGGCGCGGAAGAAGCGGGGCGGACCGGAGGGGCCGGGCCGGACCAAGAGGGTGCGCGGCGCGCCCCAGACGACGTGGGCGTCCGGGCCGAAGGCGTAGTGGTAAAGCGCGGGATCGCCGTGGGCGATGCGCCGGGCCGGGCCGCGCGGGGCGAGGGTTTGCGCGGCGAAGCGGAAGGCAGCGCCGGCGGGCTTTTCGGTGCCATCGAACCGGAGGAGGCCCATGGTCGGAAAGCCGGGCTGGTCGGCCAACGCATACCACAGGTGGTAGCGCACGCCGGCGCCTTCCATCAGGGCCCTGGACTTGAGGTAATAGGGCGCGGCGTCCTGCGGACGGGCGAAATCGCGCGAGAATTCGGTGACCCAGATCGGGCGGACCTGGCCGGCGGCGGCCATGGCCGCGGCGAGGCGGGCAAGCTCGTGCTCCACGCCCTCGGGTTGGTCACGGTAGGGGTGGACGGCGATGCCATCGACAAGGTCGAGCGCGCCGGCGCGGAACAGGCGGGTGAGAAAGCCGGTGGGGATCGCGTTGCTGGAGCCGCCGAGCAGGGCAAGCGCGGGGTGGGCGGGCTTCACCGCCGCGTTGACGGCGCGCAGCAGGGTCACGTGGGCTTCGATCCGGTTCTGTGCGGCGGGGCCGATCATGCCGCCCTTGCCGTTGATCTCGTTGCCGATTTCCAGCGCGGTGACGCAGCCGGGCCAGCGGTCCGCCAGGGCGCGGGCGTAGCGGGCGAAGGCGGCCTGGCCCGCCGGGGTCCAGACCGTCTGCCCGCCATCGTAGAGCGGATTGCGCGGCTCGAGGCCGAGGAGGACCTTGAGGCCGGCGGCGCAGGCGCGGTCCACATGGGCGGAGTTTGCCGGGGTGAAGGCATAGGTGCCGGGAGTGCGCTCGACCGTGGGCCAATGGACTGAATCGCGGATCATGCCCGCGCCGAGCGCCTTGGCGCGGGGCAGGAGGCGGGGCGGCCACCCTTGCGCGAAGTGAGTCGTGACGCCGGTGACGACGGGGCCATCGGGCAGGGTGGCGGCGGTTTCCGCCTGGGCGCGGTTGGAGGCTTGCGGGTGGCAGGCGGCGGACAGGACCAGCGCAGTCACTGCGCCGGCGAGCGGCAGGGGTGGACGGCGGCGGCGGGTCACTTGGCGGCCACCGCGCTGTCCACCGCGACGCGGAAGGCCTGGTCGAAGGTTTCGGGTGCGAAGCGGCTGGCGTTGGCCACCGCGGCCTGGGGGGAGAAGTGCGGGAGCCAGCGCTCCATCTCCTCCACCCCGGCGACGATCGCCGCGGCGCTCTGCTCGGCGAAGAACAGGCCGGTCTCGCCCGGAACCAGCGAATCGAGCACGCCGCCCCGGCCATAGGCAAGGACCGGGCGGCCGCTGGCGTTCGCCTCCACCGGGACGATGCCGAAGTCCTCCTCCGCGGCGAAGACGAGGGCCCGGGCTTCGGCATAGGCGCGGCGCAGCGCAGTGAAATCGAGGCGGCGCACGACCTCCACCGTGGGGCCGGCGAGGCGGCGGACCCTGTCGAACAGGTCCCCATCCCCGACCATCAGCAGCGGGAGGCGCAGGCGGTTGAAGGCCTGCACCACGATCTCGGGCTGCTTGTAGGCGATCATCTGGCCGACCCAGAGATAGCGGGCGGAGGGCTGGTCCACCGGGCGGTAAAGCCCGGTCTGCACCGGGGGATGGACGACGCTGGCCTCGCGCCCCCAGGCGCGGGCAATGCGGTGGCGCACGAAGCGGGAGTTGGCGAGCAGCCGGTCCACCCGGGCGGCCGAGGCCATGTCCCATCCGCGCAGGTAGTGGAACAGCGGGGGCATCATCAGCCGGGTCAGGCGCCCGGCCGGGGCGCGATAATCGTGGTAATGGTCCCACAGGTAGCGCATCGGCGAATGGACATAGGCGAGGTGGCAGGCATCGGGCCGGGCGATCACCCCCTTGGCCGGCCCGCTCTCGCTGCTGAGGACCAGATCGTAGGCCGACAGGTCCAGCTGTTCGAGCGCCAGCGGCATCAGCGGCAGGTACTTCTGGTAATGCCGCCGGGCGCCGGGGAGCTTCTGGATGAAGCTGGTGCGGATCGGCCGGGCGCGCAGGGCATCCGACAGGGCGGCGGGATCGCAGACGTGAGTGAAGATGTCCGCATCGGGATAGAGGTGCAGGATCCGCTCCAGCACCCGCTCCCCCCCGCGCATGCCGACGAGCCAGTAGTGGACGAGGGCGACGCGGGGAGCGCTGAACGGGGTGAGCGTGCGGATCACTGCCGGGGCCACCGGATTGGCATGGGCAGGCGCGGGCGAGGGCGCGAGCATGAAGGGGGACGGCTGCGGAGCGCCGGTCACGAGGTGTAGTATCTCTTGTAGGCCTGGTAATAGAAGGCCGCGTCGCCGCCGCCGAAGCTTGCCTGCTTGCGCATGTCCATGCGGTTGAGGGTGACGCCGATATCGTCGATCCCATGCAGTGGCAGGAGGCGCAGGGCGGCGCGCAGCGCATCGTCCGAGGTCTTGCGCCACAGGGCGGTTATCACGACGTTGTCCGCCAGGCTGACGATCTCGCGCGTGTCGGCGATCGGCAGGATCGGGGCGGTATCGAGGATGATGACGCCGAAGTGGTCGCGCAGGGCCCCGATCATGCGGTGGAAGTTGCCGCGTTCGAGCAGGCGCTCCCCATCGGGGAAGGCGGTGGTGATGGGCAGGATCATCGCCCCGCTCGCGCTGTCCTGGACCATGGCGCTGCCGAGTTCGGCACCATCGCGCAGCATTTCGCGCAGGCCCGCGCCGAGCGCCTCGCCCGAACCGCGCTGGGCGGCGACGATATCGGACAGGCCGTGCTGGACGATGTCGCAATCGATCAGGATCACCGATTCCCCGGCCAGCGCCGCGGACCGCGCGAGCGAGAGGGCGAGCGAGGTCTTGCCCTCGGACGGGAGGGCCGAGCTGACGGCGATCACCTGGTTGCGATCGCGGTTGCCCTGCCGGGTGGCGCCGAGCAGGCCGCGCACCGCCTCGGCATAGGCGGATGCCGGGTGCGAGGCGAGCGAATCGGCCGGGTTTTCCTCGGCAAGGCCAACCGATGAGAGCAGCGGCACGCCGCCGAGATAGCGCACGCCGAGGCGCTGTTCGACCTCTTCGCCGGTGGTCAGCCCGCTGAACGAGGTTTCCGTGGCGATGGCAAGAGCCGCGCCGACCAGCGCGCCGACGATCAGGCCGAGCGCAAGGTTCAGCACGAGGTTGGGGCTGACCGGGCGGCCCGGCGGCTCTGCCCGGGTGAGCAGGCGGGCCTCGGCCTTCTCGATCCCGGTCTGCGCGAGCACGGCCTTGTAGCGGGCGAGGTAGGTTTCGTAGAGCGACTGCGAGGCCTGGGCCTTGCGGGTCAGATCGTCGAGCCCGACGAGCGCCTTGTTGTTGGTGGCCAGGCGCCCCTGGGCGGCGGCTAGGTTTGCCTGAAGCGAGCCGACCTGCTGGGCCGTGGCGGCGGCGTCGGCGCTGAGCCCGGCCCCGGTGCCGCTGCGCGAACGGGCGACCTCGGCCGCGATCTGGCTGTCGATATCGGCCAGCTGCTGGCGCGCGGTGACGAGATCGGGGTGGCCATCGAGGTAGCGGGTGGACAGATCGGCGACGCGCACGCTGATCACGGCCCGCTGGGCGCGCAGGGCCTGGACGACGGGCGAGTTGACGGCGGCGGCCTCTCCCTTGCCGCCCGACGCGGCGGCGCGCCCGCGATCGACCGCGGCGGCGGCCCGCGCCTGGGCGAGCTGCTGGGCATAGGCGGCGGTTTCCTGTTCGGACAGGGACGTGGCCTGATTGCTGAGCAGGCTGTTCTTCACGCGGAAATCCTGCACGGCGCGGAAATCCGCCTCGGCCGCGGTGCGCAGTTCGGCCAGCCGGCCAGCGAGCATCTGCAGGGCGCGCTCGTTTTCTGCGCGCTTGGCCATGGCCGCGCTGACCGCGTAGCCATCGGCAAAGGCATTGGCGATGGCGGCGGCGCGGACCGGATCGGAATCGGTGTAGGAAATGCGGATGGCGTAGGCGGTGTCGAGCCGGCTGGCGTCGACATGGGCGAGCAGGGTGTCAGTCAGGCGGCGGCGCAGGTCGGCCGGGGCGGCGGCCCCGAGGCCGAGGGCGAGGCGCGCCCGCCCGATCAGGCCGCCGTTGCTGGCGCTGGAAACGAAGGCGGCGTCCTTGTCGAGCCGGAGCCGGTCCACCACGCGGGCGGCGAGTTCCTGGCTTTCGATCACCTTGATCTCGGTATCGATCTCCTGGTCGCGCGGGGGGGAATCGGCGCGCTGCTGTTCCTGATCGGGGACGAGTTCGGCCCGGTCGCGGTTGATCACCACGTCGGCGCTGGCGCGGTACAGCCGGGGCATGACGATCGTGACGTTGAGCGCGATCATCGTGCACAGGCCGACCGTCAGCAGGAAAAGCGGCAGGCGGCGCCGGAAGATCGAATAGAGGCGGCGCAGGTCCACCCGGTCCGGCTCGGCCAAGGGGGGCCGGCCATGCCCGGCAAGCGGGTGCCCTCGAGCAGGACGGGGAGGTTGGCGGCACGGTAGCGGTCCGGCAGGTTGGTCGTCGCCATAGGGTCCTCACAAGGTCAGGCGCAGGGACAGGCCACCCTCAACCGCGCTGCCCCGGCTGGGCAGGAGGGGGCTGTCGGAACTGCGGTTGCGGAAGCGGGCGAAGGCGCCCACGAGATAGCGGTTGGAAAGGGCGACGCGGGCTTCGAGGCCGGCGCCGGCGGTGCGGGCGGTGAGGCCTGCGGTCACGTCGTCACGGTAGGTTTCGCGGGCGAGGCCGGCGCTGGCGATCAGGTTCACGTTGCGCTTCAGCTCGTAGAAAACCTGGAGCCGGGCGCTGTCCACCACGACGCCGGCGCTGGTCGGCAGGCCGGAATCGACGATGTCGCGCCGGGCCGAGAGGGCCAGGCTGACAAGCGGGGTGGGATACCATTCGACCTTCGCGCGCCAGGCCGCGCCGC
>Ga0105240_10008507_pt1 | contig 14678 bp, 14 predicted proteins | sample KBSC54metaG_FD_80426 | JGI IMG/M metagenome (GOLD analysis project Ga0105240, IMG submission 80426) | Corn rhizosphere microbial communities from Kellogg Biological Station, Michigan, USA - KBS C5-4 metaG | ecosystem: Host-associated > Plants > Roots > Rhizosphere > Soil | place: Michigan, USA... | reverse complement strand
TCCGCTACCGCGACGTACATGCCATGCCGACTTCCAGCGACTGAACCAGGGCTTGGGACTGGCACTGCGCGCACGAGATGGCAAGGTCAGGTAGAAACCGATGAAGCAATCTACAGTCCAGGTTAATGCGATCACCCCGAATAGCAAGGCGCCCGGCACACCGAGCGTCAGGGTGTAATGCAGGCGATAGATGAAAGGCATGAAGGCTTTACGCCCCTGCCAGAGATCGTTGGCATTGCGACTGCCGAGAATGGCGCCAGTGTAAGGATGAATAAAGACTTGGTTGTCCGGTAGCGGCAGTGGCTTGCCGTCAGCGTCGGAACCAGGTGTCAAAAAAAACTGCAGCGCGTGGCCTAGTTCCACTTTCAAGGGCTGGTAAGCCGCCCGTGCACTGGGGTAGGCCTGCAGGACGACAGCACGCAGTTCCAAAGGGTCCAATGGTGCCGCATCGGTTAGCACCGGTGCAAGAAAGAGCTCAGGACTGATCAGTCGTTCCAGTTCGTCATTCCAAGCCAACAGCGAGCCTGTGAGGCCGGCGACGAGGAGGAACGCGGCCATCCCCAAGCCTGCATAGCGATGCACGACAAGGAGGATGGCCCGTGGATTGAATAGGCGCATGCGCCAGTCTCGTCGTCAGAAATCGAACTGTGCGCTCAGGCTCACGGTGCGAGGTGCGCCTTGGATCAGGCGATTTGAGCCCGCCATCAGCCAATAAGCCTTATTGGCGACGTTGTCCAGATTCAGGCGCAAGGTAGTCTTGGTCTGTCCCAAATGCGTGACGTAGCGAGCGCCGAGATCCCAGACAGTGTATCCGGGCAGCTCCCAGTTGTTGGCAGTGTCGAGCGCACGGGCGCTGACATACCGTACTCCCCCGGTGAAGGTGGCCGGCATGTCGGCCAAGGAATATTCGCTATAGAGTGAATACTGCTGACGTGATGCCCCGGGAGTACGCTTGCCGTCCAGCGTGCCGCCACTAGTCCTGGTATTACGAGCGTCGAGAAACACCGCGCTGGCCAAGATGTTCCAGCGACGATCCAGACGCAACTTGCTGGATAACTCCAAGCCTTGATAACGAGCTTGGCCATCCTGCGTATAGACGCCACCAGAGGTGATGTAGGTCAGTGCCTGGTTCATGCGAAACAGCGCTGCACTACCTGACCAGTTCTCCAGTTCAGCTTTCACGCCGATTTCGGTCTGCTTGCTCTTGAGCGGGGCAAACACTTCATTGGCATTGATCGTGCCAGTGGGAGCCACCGAGCCCTGTTCCAGAGCTTCTACGTAGCTGGCGTAGGTAGACAGCCAGTTGACCGGACGATATACGAGGGCCAGTGTCGGCGTAACTGCGCCCTTGTCGTAAGTGGTCGACCGGAAACTGCTGTGGCGTAAGCCGCCGATCAAGTCCACCTGCGAACCGAAGTGCACAATATCTGAGATGAACGCGCTCTTTTGCTGCTCTGGGAAGCGCCAGCCGCCTCCAGTCCACACGGTACTCAATCCCGGATTGGCATAGTTGGTGTTGGTTCCCAATACCCCGGTGCCCAGTACGGCGGACTTGAAGTCATTGGATTCCTGGGCATAGATGCCCGAATATGAAACCCCGAGAGTCACATCATTGCGCAGGAAATCACCACCGAAGGAGCCGGTCACCATCGCCTGTGTCTGCTCGGAGCGCACTTGGGACGGAAGCGAGATTTGCATCTCGGAATAGGTTCCAGCAGCGTTGGCATACAAGAAGCTATGGTCGCTCTGCATATCCTGGTCCCATTTGCGATATGAGACCTTGGCGTTCCATTCCGGGGCGAATTGCCAGGACAATGAAGTTCCAAGCGAGGTACTCCGCACCTGACTATACGCAAATGGTGAGGCCAGGCGCTTGCTGCCGTCCACTGCAGCAGGAGGCGCCGAGATCGCATTGCTTACGGCACCGCTGGCGTTGGGCACAAGCTGGTAATACACGGCATCGACTCGCCGCTCCTGGTGGAGTGCATCCACACTCAATACCACGTCGCGCGTGAGACGCCAGTCGAAGGCGAGCGATGCCGTCTGGCGATCAATCTTTCCGCCATCCTTCACGTAGGTATTGCCTTGTTCATTGATCAGATTGATGCGGTAGCCGAAGCGACCGTCTTCACCTAAACGTCCGCCGAGGTCTCCATGCACCAGGACTTTCCCGCTGTCGGTTATCTGCGTGTTGAGCGTACGCACCGGCGCGTCGGTCGGACGTTTGAGTGACAGGCTGACGATGCCTCCCGGCGTACCGAAACCGTAGAGAAAACCGCCCGCGCCTTTCAGCACTTCTATGTTCTCCATCACCTCAACCGGAAGCTGGGGGGCTCCCAGAAAGCCAATCAAGTCCAGGCCATCCAGTTTGTAGTTATTGCGATAACTGAGCAGCGTGCCACGAATCAGCAGCACATCACCGGTGCCGTTGGTGTAGTTGCTGCCGGAAGCGATGCCTGCGTCGCCCTTGACGGCATCGGAAAGGGAGTGCGCCTGTTTGTTTTCAATCAGCTCACGCGTGACCACATCCACTGTGTAAGGGGTGTTGCGCAAGCTGCTGGCGCCGAGTGCGCCAAGATTCATGCTGCGCGTACGATAGGCGTTGTTTTCGCCGTTGTCCGCCGCAGCCGAGACTTCTACCGTTGGCAGCGTGCCATTGCTGGTCGCGGAAGAAGGTGCGTCCTGCAGGACATAGCCGCCTTTTTCCGACTTCACGGCCTGCAGGCCGCTGCCGGCCAGCAGAGCGGCCAGGCCACCCTCCACACCGTATTGTCCGTTGAGTCCCGCCGTAGTTTTGCCTTGCGTACGCGTAGCGTCGATCCAGATCAGGATGCCGGCCTGGGCTCCAAAGGCATTGAGCGCCTGATCAAGCGTGCCGGCGGCAATCTTGTACGTTTGAGGTGAGGTGTCTGCCGGTCGAGCCTGTTGGGCATAGGCCGTTCCCCCAAGTCCGACGGCTCCGATGGACAGGCAGGCGACAATGATCGCCCTGGAGAGTGGCGACAAGCTTGGCAGGCTAGCTTGGTGCCGGTGTGTTCGGACAATCGTGACTGAAGACATGTGTGATTTCCCCTTCGTTGGCGTGTTTTATGAACCGGCCTCCAGAAAGAGGCCATGTCTCTATTCCGAACGAAAAGGAAAAAGTGCTACGGCCCGGAGAAATATTTTTATCGCGCCGAGACGGAGACCCAATAACGGGTAGCGTATGTAATTCTTATCGGCAATATCTGGGTCAATGCTGTTAACGTCTGATCGGTATCGCGTACTGAGAAGACGCCCGATATCGCCAGCTCACCCACCGAGTCATGGCATCGGACGATGCCGCTGCGGTAACGTGCAAGATTGGCAAGGAAGTCTCGTAACGGCATGCGTTCGGCCATCATCAATCCGCGCAGCCACTCTTCGCCCCCCTGTGGCGTTTGCTGAAGAGGGCTGACGCCGCTACGGTCGAATGAGGCGCGTTCTCCAGCCTTCACGAGCAATACCTCGTCGACATCTTGCGGTCGTAGTTCCACAAGTCCCTGGCTGACGGCGACGATTGATCTGCCATCTTGCTGCCTCACCGTGAAGCGAGTGCCGATTGCTCGGGCCCGTCCTTGCAGAGTTTCGACGACGAACGGGCGTACAGGTAATTGCTGGTCGGCGGCCGTAGCGACATGGATCTCGCCACGTTGCAAACGAATACGGCGAATATCGCTGTCGTAAGCGATATCGACTGCGCTGTCGGTATTGAGTGTCAGGCGTCCACCGTCGGGTAACGTGATTTCGCGTTGCTCACCGCGGCCTGTATGGTAGTCGGCAGCCAGTGCCTGCCATTGCGGCGTGCGTCGCGCACCGTAGAGTGCCAATCCGCTACCGCTGATGAATAATAATGTCTTCAGCGTTCGACGGCGGGCCAATTGCTGGCGCTTGATGCGCAGAGCACCGGCGGTTGAAGGCCCGGCTATTTCGTTCAGGCGTGAGTTCATTGCCTGTACCTGGCGCCATGCATCTTGTTGTTGAGGGCCGGTGTTGAGCCAGCGTTCGAATCGCTGGTGTTCGTCGGTGCCGCTTTCGCCCGACCAGAAGCTCACTTGCCATTCCAAAGCCTGCTGCATTATGGCTGAAGGAATCTGCGCGACCTTGATGGTGGAACTCGTCATGTCAGGGGCTGCCATCCAGGCAGGCCATGCAGGATTGCACTGCTTTCAACATGTATTTACGCACTGTTGCAACCGAGATGTTGAGTGCGGTTGAAATTTCGGAATAGGTCAAGCCGTCGAAGCGAGAAAGCAAGAAGGTTGCACGGATCTTTGCAGGCATGTCATCCAGCATGACGTCGATACGCACCAGTGACTCGAGGATGATCGCCCGCGCCTCTGCCGATGGTACATGTTGCTCCGGCATGCTCGCCAAGGATTCCAGCCACGCAGTTTCCAGCATGCGTCGACGATGCATGTCGATCATCAGCCCCTTGGCGATCTGGGTCAGGTGCGCACGTGATTGTTCAGGGGCGGGCGAATGCCCATTCAGCAGAATACGGACAAATGTGTCCTGAGTGATATCCGCAGCATCGAAACGATTGCCGATCCTTCGCTGCAGCCAGCACCGCAACCAGTCGTGGTGCTGGCAATAGAGAGCGCTCACCTCGCGTGTGAGGGCAGTTGCGGGTGACGACGCTGCGAAATCCACGATAGGCTCTTGTATTGATAATGCTTCTCATTTTACTAAATTATCGAATTAGGGGCAAGCCGCGCGATAGTTCACAAGGAGAGTCGTCTAAAAGGAGTTGTGGTTAGGCGCTGGACGGCTCCTTTTGGCCGGAAGCGGACACCGTGCAGTCATGTTCCGGGCGCACTAATTCTTAGAGATATTGATGCGAATAGTGTTGAATGGCTATGCCAAGAAAGCTAACCATAGCAGGATGATATGCATTGTGGAAATTCCGCATATCTTCATTCTCTTCATAGAACAAACTAATCCCAATATAGGCTTGCTTCGATGGAGTATAAAAACGGGAGAGAATTTTGTAGTGACGCTCTATTAACGATTGGATCTCCGGTGAGGTAGCGTCAGAATCTTGAATTAGTGGGCTTAACTCTTTATATAGAACGTCCCAATCTTGATGAACCTTATTTTTATCTACATGGGACCAGTTGTCAGTTGCGGATAGGGACGCGGCCTGCTCTGTAGAGAGTGCATCTCGGCATTCTTGAAAGTATTGAGGGGTTGTGTTTTGTGTCGTCATTATTTTGGGGGGATAAGCGGTTCTATTCATAGTCTCCAAGAAAAAATCCTTCTTGTAGCGATTGCGTAAGTCGGCAGGCAGTCCAAGCCGCAACTCTATCAAGGAATTTTATTTTATTTCACTCGCGCTCATTATTTCTTCTAATTTTGCTCCGCGATTGCCTATCGAATCAGGCTGAATGCGGCTTCATGGGCGAGATATTTTTGTGGATTGCGAAGCAAAAAACAATCTAAGTGCTTGTTTTTGATGAAATCTGGCCCGGACTTGTAATCAGGGGATGGCGGGTTCAAGTTCTGAAGCCGGCACCAGTATTTAAAAGGCCCACTACGCAGTGGGCCTTTTTCGTTTTTCTTCGCAATGCAAATCTTTTGCGGAGTGGCCGATTGCGCACCTTTATTGTCAGTGAGCGCTTCCAGGTTTCATCGAGTCAACTCAGCAACGGTATCAGATCAGGATCACCCTTGGTCATTCCCCGGCGGTAAGCAGGCCGTTCCCCGATGCGTTGCAAGTAGGCTTGGATATGTGGATAGGTGCTGAAATCGAGCGGCTGGAAGAGTCGCATCGTAGTGAGGGAAAACACGTTCATGATATCGGCGGCTGTGAATTCGCTTCCGACGAAGTAGGGGGCTTGGCCCAGTCGTGATTCGACGAGCGCTAGTACCTGATCGAGCCTGTTCCGCGTTGAGGTAAGCGCCGGATGGTCGGAGGGCAAATTTGCGCGATTCAACGTCATAAACCGCAGCAATACCGGCTGCAGGTTTCCGTTGGAAAAATGGAACCAGTAGAGGAATGTTGCATAGTCAGGATGCCCAGGCGACAGTTTTAAGCGGCCGGCGCCGTGCGTCTCAATGATGTATTCGACGATCGCAGCTGATTCAGCCAGTAACAAGTCACCGTCTTCGATCACGGGAGCAGCGCCCAGCGGATGCAGCGCCTTAAGCTCTGGTGGCGAGAGTCTCGTAACAGGGTCTCGTGTGTAGTGCTGAAGCTCGTAACTAAGATTCAACTCTTCACAAAGCCAGACAATGCGTTCGGATTGGGAGTGGCCGAGGTGATGGATTTTAAGCATGATTTAGATAATGGATGATGAGTGGGATCTTTCGCCTGCGCGATCATGACCGCGTACGGCTGTGGGAGAAAAGCCGAAGCGCTTCTTGAATCGTATGGCGAAACGGGATGCAGATTCGTATCCGACAGACAGCGCGATTTCAGAGACGGGTTGCGTCGTCGCCTGCAGCAGTGTCAGCGCTGTGGACATCCGGGTATCTACCAGCAACTCCGTCAGCGAAACGCCCTCCGCGACGAGTCGTCGGCGCAGGGTTGCTTCAGAGAGCGCCAGCTCAGCAGCGACCCGATCCGCCGTCCATGCGTCATCGAGGTTTCCTGAGATCAGTGCTCGAATTTTGTACGATACGCTGGTGTCGGCTGGCGAGCCGCGAAGATAGATGCCATCTTCCAATAGCCAGTGCACTACTTCAAGTACACGCTGGCGTGCAACCGAATCGGGTATTTCGTCCCGGGAAGCTAATGCCTGTCCAGCCCGATCAAAGGCGTCGGCCAGGTTCGTCGATACGCTTGAAATCAGATGGGCCGACAGAGGGTGCTTGTGGCGAGAGGCTATCCGGGCAGATTTTTCGAGGTAGTAGGCGTCTCCCAGTAGCACCGGATCGAAGACCAGCCAACGCGCTTCATAGTTACCGGCGTCATGCACTGAGTTGATGAAGTCGACTGTCTGATTTCCTCCAAGCACAAACGCCTGACCTGGCACTGCTTTCGTCCAAGAGCCGCGTTCTGTCCGTATGGATTTTATGCCCCTTTCAACCAGTATCATGGCGGCTCGTTCGACACGCAGACTCAGAATTTTCAGCTCACATCCCTGCATGACATGGGCTGTAATCCCCACGCCCGGCCTGACGTGAACATGCCGTTCCCGAGGACTATCCACCGAATGTCCTGGATCGTGGCTGTTCAATTGGGGCTCCTCGTGAAGACATTCGTTCTATGTGTGACGCTGCACAATTCTGCAGAGGCTAGATTCTTGCCGATGGACGGCAACGCAGAAAGAAGGTTGGGAAACATGTCAGCGCCTGAAGATTCGAATAGGGCTAGTTTAACCAATACCCGACTTCCGCTCGGTGCAGAAACAGTCGACTTCTGTTCCATTCCAGTCAAATCGAAATGATGTCTGTCGTTCAATGGCAGCGCTCCAAGCCGCAGGTACGATAAGGCTTCTGGACGCGATGATTTTGCGAATTGTGGAGCAAGAAGTGATCCAAGTATTGTTTTTGTTGAAATCTAGCATAGGGGAGTTGAGAGTGGATTCTCGATGCACCGCCGTATCCATTGCCGGCTGTACGCAAGGGTCTGCTCGGCCATCCGTATGGGGAAATGAATGAACCCATGAGGAGCATCGGGCACCAGATGCGTTTCTACGTTGGCGTGCTTGGCCCAACGCTTGGTAATTTCCAGCGTGTCGTCACGCAAGGGATCAAGCGAACCGACAAACATGAGCGCGGGCGGGAGATCCTCGAAGTCGCCATACAGTGGCGACAGCGGCGCTTGTTGCCGCTCAGCGTCACTCAGATCCGGTGTGAGCATGCGCAATGCCGGTGCCATCCCCGGGCCGTCCAGTACCAATGTGTCTGGGCCAGCCTCCCTTACGCTGGAGGTACCGAGAAGATCATAAACACCGTAGTACAGAACAGCGCCCTTCACACGGCGAAGCAACTCAGGCCATGCTTTTAATTGGAGCAGCGTAGCGGCTGCCAAATGCCCACCTGCCGATTCGCCGACAAAGATGACCGGCAGACCCGTATATTCAGGAAGGCCGCCGCCTAGCAGCCAGCGCGCGGCTGTGAGGACATCCGTCATGAGTCCTTGAATAGGCGTGTGTCCAAACAAGCGATAGTCGATGGATACTACCGCCACGCTGCAATGGACAGCCATGGCAGCGTTGGCTGCGTCATCCATCTGGGCGTTGCCGATTACCCATCCGCCGCCATGGACATCGAAGATGACGCCTTGAACCGGCCCTGGCGGCCTGATGATCCGTACAGCTGCCTGCATGCCGTCTATTGCAATCCTTCTTTGTTCAACGGCAAGTCCTTGTCGCTCCAGTTTTTTCGTGCCGCCTATCTGGGACAGACGCAACAGCGACTGAATCACCAAGGGCGTAAAACGATTGCGAATTTTGAATCGGGGAGCCCAGGCGAGCTTCCGATTAAAACGTCTTGCTTCTGCCAGCGTTGTTTCGTCAAATAAAATAGGTGTCATAGAGATAGAAGGAGTAATTTTCATGGGTCTTGGTGCCGGCATTGGCAACAATCGATATCTCAGGATGCTTCCTGTTCGAGCATGCCGTTGTAGGACAAAGGACTATTCAGTGGTGAGGTATTGCTACCTGAAGAAACTCTCTTCGATTGACCTGGATGCGGTTAAGTTTTGATCTGATCGTGAAAATTGGAACGCTGGACAAATTGTTCGCGATTTGTCAAAACTTTGTCAGCAAGTAATGCAAAGATAAGGTTAATTGATGTCACTCACCTGACGACCGTTGCCGTGTTTTCCCCTGAAAAGATCAGATAAGCGACCAGATAATCCATGCCGGTGCGATATTGCTTCGGGGAAGATATCCTTTATCGCCTATGCCAATTCAGCTTACGATCGCTATCATGATGGATATCATTGCGGCTTGAGACAGACGTCAGATTCTTGTTTTTAGCCGTTCCCGTTCCCGGTTCCATTCATTAACTTGCCCGAGTGCTCCATGTCAAGCAGACCATCTCCCGAACAACGACGCGAATTAGGTAGTTTTCTCAGTAGCCGACGTGCGCGCCTTCAGCCGGATGAATACGGTTTGCCCAAGGGCCCGCGCCGCACGCCGGGTTTGCGCCGGGAAGAGGTGGCGGTGCTCGCCGGCGTCAGCGTCAGCTGGTACACCTGGCTGGAACAGGGACGGGAGATCCAGCCATCTTCGGATGCGTTGCGAAGAATTTCAAAAGTTCTCAAGCTCGATCAGATTGAGTCAGCCCACTTGTTCGCGCTGTCGTCCCGTGAAGCGCCCGCCGTAGCGACGGGTGGCCGCCTGAGCGACGGGCTGGAGTTGCTGGTGCGCGCCATTCACGTGCCTGCCTATGTGCGCAACACCCGCCTGGACATCCTCGCCTGGAACGACCCGATCGCCGACCTGTTCGTGGACTACGGTTTGCTGCAGCCCCATGAGCGCAATACCTTGCGCCTGCTCTTTCTGTACCCGCCTTATCGCACTCAAATCCTTGATTGGGAGCAAATGACGCGCGGCATGATCTCGGCGTTTCGCGCTGCACGCGCCCAGGCGCAGGACAAGGCGCCATTTGACAGCCTGATCACCGAGCTGACCGAGTTAAGTCCCGAGTTCCGCGCGTGGTGGCCGGACACCAATGTCAAAGGTTTCGATGAGGGCGCCAAGCGGATGCGCCTTCCTTCCGGAGAGATTACCGCCTTTACCTATGTGGCCTTGACGCCGGTCGGGCGGCCGGACTTGTCGCTGGTCACCTATATACCTACGCCGCCAGCGTCTGCCAGTGAGTGCGACTCATAGGATAACAAGACGCCTTCTTGAGATTGTCGCGATTGCCTAAAGTGACGTCAGAGCAGTTCTTGAACACTGCTCCTTCATCTCACGGAGGCAAACCATGTCGCAACTCAATATCAATTCCGCAGTCAACGCAGTTTCCCGCAATCCTGCTACCGGCGAACTGATCGCCACTTACGCTTTCCAGACACCTGCCGAGGTGGAGCGCCTGCTCGAAGACAACGCCACAGCCTTCAGCATGTGGCGTGCTACGCCGATGGCAGAGCGCGTAGCGACCTACCGTCGTCTCGCACAGGCTTTGCGCAAAAATTCCGAAGACCTGGCCGCGATCATCACTGCGGAGATGGGCAAGACCATCGGCGCCGCGCGCGCAGAAGTCGAAAAATGCGCCTCCACCATCGATTGGATCGCTGAAAACGGGCCGGCTATCCTTGCCGACGAGCCGGTCGCGGTCGATGGCAACGACCAGGTGCACGTGTCGTATCTCCCGATCGGCAGCATCCTGGCCGTCATGCCATGGAACTTCCCTTTATGGCAGGTGGTACGCGCTGCCGGCCCGGTCATGTTGTCCGGTAACGGCTTCATCCTCAAGCATGCCCCCAATGTGATGGGATCTGCCTATGCCTTGCAACGCATGGTTGAAGTCGCCGGTTTTCCCCCAGGCTTGTTTGCCAACCTGAATGCCGACAATGACACCGTGGCGCACGTGATCGAAGATCCGCGTGTCGCTGCAGTCACGCTCACCGGCAGTATGCGTGCCGGCGCTGCAGTTGCTGCGCTGGCCGGCAAGGCGCTCAAGAAGAGTTTGCTGGAACTTGGCGGCGCCGACGCCTTCATCGTGCTGGCTGACGCCAACATTGATCTGGCCGTGAAAGCGGCAATTGAGGCGCGCTTCCAGAACGCCGGTCAAGTCTGTCTCGCCGCCAAGCGCTTCATCCTTGAAAAAACTGTTGCCGCCGAATTTACCCGCAAGTTCGTCGCCGCGGCCAGTCAATTGAAGGCAGGCGATCCGCTTGATCCATCGAGCACGATGGGGCCGATGGCACGCAATGACTTGCGCGACGAACTGCACAACCAGGTCGAACGTACGCTTGCAGCCGGGGCTACCTTGCTGTTGGGCGGACACAAGATCGATGGCCCCGGCAACTTTTATGCCCCGACGGTATTGGCCGACGTCAAGCCAGGCATGGCCGTTTTCGATGAAGAAACCTTCGGCCCGGTTGCTGCGATCACGGTCGCAGAAGACGCGGAACACGCCATCGAACTGGCCAACACCAGCGACTACGGCCTGGGCGGAAGCTTGTGGACCGGCGACGTTGCCCGCGCCCAGCGTATTGCCCGCCGTCTCGAAACCGGCGGCGTATTCATCAACGGCTTTTCTGCATCCAATCCGCGCATTCCGGTAGGCGGCGTCAAGAAAAGCGGCTATGGCCGAGAGTTGTCGCATTTCGGCTTGCGCGAGTTCACCAACGCGCAAGCGGTCTGGGCCAGGACCGTCGGCTGATGCAACTTGCTGCTGCAGCTTTGACAGTCACTTACATCGCTAATAGCCAATACACGCTGCTTCTCGCCGAGAAGAATGACCGTTTGAGAGGCACGAAGAAATTTTTATTTTCCACTTTTTGTAATGAAGTAATCCCACCTTATTTTTAACTTTTTGGAGTATCAACATGAACAAAATTACCCGTATCGCTTCCGCTCTCGCCCTTGCTTTAGTCGCTACCCTCAATCATCCCGCCATGGCCGCGCCGGTAAAAAATATCGTCCTGGTTCACGGCTTTTTTGCTGACGGATCAGGTTGGCAGGGCGTGGCGAAAATTCTGACGCGTGACGGCTACAACGTCGCCGTCGTACAAGAACCGGAAACGTCGTTTGCTGAAGACGTGAAAGTCACCAGCCGCGCTGTCAATGCCTTCGACGGCAAAAGCATCCTGGTCGGTCACAGCTATGGCGGTATGGTGATTACCGAAGCCGGCGTGAATGACAAGGTTGCAGGTCTGGTCTATGTCTCGGCGTTCCAGCCTGATGTTGGTGAGAGCTTGGCGACCCTGGTCAAGAGAACACCGCCGGTCAGCGAATCCATCAAGGCGACCGCGGACGGCTATCTTTATGTCGAGCAGGCACGCTTCCATGCCGACTTCGCCGCCGATCTGCCCGCAGCCGACGCCAAATTCATGGCCATGTCGCAAGTGATGCCGACCGTGCAGACGGCAGGCGCTCCCGTCACGCAAGCCGCGTGGAAGACGAAACCTAGCTGGGCAGTCATCACGACGGCAGACCGTACGGTTAATCCTGAGCTGCAACGCTTCATGGCGGCGCGTGCCGGCAGCAAGGTAATCGAGATCAATGGCAGTCATGCAGCATTTATCGCGCATGCCGAAGCGGTGGCGAAAGTCATCGAGCAGGCCGCTGACCAGGCTGACCACTAATCCTTCACTGGTGCGATTGGCATATCAAGCCAGACTCAAGCCCCGTGCCAGTGATTACGACTCATAGGATAACAAGATGCCTTCCTGGCGTCGCCCTGATTGCATAAAGTGACATCAGAGCAGTTATTCAACACTGCTTTCACATTTCACCGACCCCTTATTTTTGGAGATTGCCATGACCGTTAAGCACATACTTTTTGTTTTGACCAACACGCCACAGATCGGCCCGAACCAACGTCCTACAGGATATTTTTTCTCCGAAGTCGCGCATCCTTATGAAGTGTTCGATCAGGCCGGTATCGCCGTCGAGTACGCTTCTCCTTTGGGTGGCACACCGCCCGAAGACGGCTACGATGAAAAGGATCCCGTCCAGTTGGCCTTCCGCCACAGCGACGCCATCCGTCGTATGGCACGTAGCCGCAAACTGTCGGAAGTCGACGTCCTCGACTACGATGCGGTTTTCTTCCCCGGCGGACTGGGGCCGATGATGGATATCGCCGTTGACCCTGAAGTAAAACGTGTCGTTGCCCGTGCCTGGGATGCAGGCAAGATCGTCGCTGCTGTGTGCCATGGTCCCGCTGCGTTTTTGGGCGTGAGACTGGCAGACGGCACGCCGTTGATCCAGAATCGCAAGCTGACATCCTTCTCCGATGAAGAGGAAGCCGGTTACGCGCAAGCTGACGTACCGTTTTTGTTGGAAGACGCTCTGCGCGCCGAAGGCGGCGACTATTCGGCAACGGATGTCTGGCAATCCAAGGTCGTCATCGACGGCCGTTTATTCACCGGCCAGAACCCTGCATCAGCAGGACCATTGGCGCAGGCCATCGTCAAAGAACTTCAAGGAGAATAATGATGAACACAACGACACAAATCACCATCGTGGCGCGTTGGCAGCCACTGAGCGAATCTTATGATGAAGTTCTGGCGGTGATCGGCGAGCTGCGTCCGAAATCACTGGCCGAAGAAGGTTGCCTGGGCTACGAGGTTTTCCAGAGCACGGACGAGCCACGCACGATATTGTTGCTTGAGCATTACCGCGATGCCGACGCACTGGAAACACACAAGTTGTCGGCGCATTATCAGGCGCTGGTAGTAGGGCGTGTACTGCCCTTGCTGGCTGACCGAAAGGTCGAGATTCTGCAGGCGCGTCCTTGATGGCTGCTGTTTGACTTGACCCTGGTGAAAGGCCCGCGCATGCGGGCCTTTTGCTATGCGTCAATACGAGACGGAGCGTATCCCTGTCGAGTCCTCCGTTATCGGGTGTGGGGTTCGTCAGGAAGGCAGCGCCTGTACCTGCAGGCGCCGCCTTCCTTTTGACCTACATGCAAAGAGGCTTTTATCTGATCGCGGCAATCTGCCGTTTGGTCAACACTGCCGATGCGCGCATACGTCCGCATAACTCGGAAAACGGGAGAGCCAAGTGAACACTACCAGTAGCGGTGCCGGCAAAAACCGGTCAATAAGGCGATAAGCCCATGCACGGCCTTTTCAGCTTTGGAATTGTGATCGTGGCGGTCATCCTGGCCTGCAGCGGATGGCTGGTGTTGATGTTTCTGCGGGCTTGGGACTATTGGGATCTCGCTGAGAATGAAGACGATATGACAGGTCAATGTACGGAACTGCTGGAGTTGTAGAGCGCGCGTAAAAAAGGACGCCAAGGCGTCCTTTTTATTGTTTCGATCTCTTCTCGATACAAATCACCGATGCCGGTGCTTACTTCGGCTCAGCCTTGACTGCTCTGCCGGTATAGCTCAGCTTGCGTAATTCCGGCTCCGCCATGGACTCGTCCATCACGATAAACGACACGCTTCCAGGCATGATGCCCATGAGGGCGATATTGACTTCTGTACGGATGTACTTTACTTCGCCGGCAGAAAGACTGAAGTCCAGCGCGGTCGCAACGGAGGTCGAGGTCTTGGCCTGATAGGCGCCGGCGGGACGGTCGACGAAGAAGAAGCCGCGTGCTCGTGATCTGCCTACAACCTGGTTGTTGAGTTGGATTTCCGGCTGGAGGGGAGATCCGATGAATGCCGACGAACGTAGAAAATAGATGCGGCCATAACCAGGTTTCAAGGGAGGCATGGAGACTTCCAGGTCGGCTTGTGTCGGACCGGATGCACAACCTGTCAGGACTGCGGCCAGCATCACAATGGCCAGCAATAGGCGAATCATTTTCATCACTGTTTTCTTTCTTGTCGTCGCTTGATTGAATTGGGACAATGCATTGCAGTTCTCCCGATCTTGAATGCGCTGAAGCTCCCGCTCAAAAGCATTCATTGCCCGGCGTTGCAAATACACCCCACATCGTTGTCCGCTCATGGCCTCCCCATTTTGGCCCTGCGAATGGACAACGTGTAAATATTAGCAAACAAAGCTGTCGGACCGGTGTTTCTCTTGCCAAATTAATCGCGTAAAACGTAACGAAACGACAGGCTATGCATGAGGCTTG